>TARA_R100000687_G_scaffold22244_1_pt1 | contig 14923 bp, 23 predicted proteins | sample TARA_R100000687 | Tara Oceans TARA_R100000687 (sample SAMEA2622685) | marine metagenome | biome: marine biome (ENVO:00000447); feature: mesopelagic zone (ENVO:00000213); material: "saline water (ENVO:00002010), including plankton (ENVO:xxxxxxxx)" | depth 600 m
CTTCGGATGGGATCAGAATAAAGCTATGGAGTTTGTACGGTGGTCACAGAGTCCTGAAAATCTTACATTGGATAATTTAGCCAAGTTGTTTGAATTAAGGACAAACCCTAATCCAGTAGTAAAGCAAAGAACAGAAGAAATGCAGAATCAGGCAAATCGTTTGAATGTGCCTAAAACAACTGCAGTTCAAACTGGTCAGGCAGAACAGCCTAGGACAGAAGAACAACTTTTTAGTGATGCTTTATTGGGTAGGTAAGTCATAAAGTAAACTAGAATAATAGGAGTTACAAATGGCAGCTACAGAAAAGCTACTAAAAGCTTCTGGTGTACTTTATACGGATAGACGGAATTTTTACGTAGATCCGCAGGTCACTAAGGAGCTATGGACAGATGTTGCCCCTTTTACTACAATGATTAGTAATCAGGAACAGCGTGATGTACCAGACCCACTTTTTAAGATGTTTGAACATCGTAATCCTTGGGTAAAACAAGCCTTTACAATGGGCACTTGTGCTGATGGAAGTGGAGACAAAACCATACCAGATAATAATGTTGGTATAAAGTTTGACAGTTCTGCAAATCCTGCAACACCAGTTGCATCTTTTGAAGGTTTTGGAGATGCTAGTGCAATAGGTGATGAGCATATTGGACTAATTGTTGAAGTTCGTTCTTCAGCAGGTGTTAAAAGAGGTAAAGCTATAATTGGAAAATCAGGATCAGATTATATGATTAAAAGTCTTGGTGGATCAATTGAACTTACCACAGCAGATGTTCTTACAGTAATTGGTAATGCACATGGTGAAGGTGGTTCAGCACCTGAAGCATGGTCAGATGAGCTAAGTGTTGTATGGAACTCAACTCAGATATTTAAAACACCATTACAGGTAACTGGAACTTTAGAAGCTGCAGTTCTTAAAGGTGAATCATCTGAGTTAGCTAGACTACGTAGAATGAAAGCTCAAGAGCACAAAATGCAAAAGGAAAAAGCTTTCTTATTTGGTAAGAGAGTAGGTGGAGTAGGACTTGATCTTTATGGAGATGGTGCTAGTTCTGATTCTTTTGCTGATGGTGGTCGTACCGATGCTGATGGAAATCTAATTAGAACTACTTATGGTTTAATCTGTGCTTTAGAAGATTATGGTTCAAGTTCAGGAGATGATCAAAATATTTTTACCGTTGACTCAGACTATGCCTATGGCAATTTTGTTGATGATATGGAAAAAGTATTCCAGTACATTCCAGAATCAGGTGTTAAGCGTGCTTTTGTTGGTGCTGGTGCATTAGGATACTGGTCTAAAATGGCAGGTTCATCAGGATTATCTGGTAACTCAGGTTGGACAGTAAATCTTGGAGACATGGCACGTGATTCTCTTGGTTTTAACTACAGAGTACTTGAAACACCTCATGGTATGTTGCAGTTGATTCCAACTCCAGCATTACGTGGTGATTACAATAAGTATATGGCTGTAGTTTCTGATGAGAATCTATTCCATGCTATATATCGCCCATCTATGTATCAGACAAACATCAAGCAAGATAATGCTTTTGATGGTGTTAAGGATCAATACATGTCTGATGAAGGTGTTGGTATACAGCTAATTGAAAGTCATCACTTGTTTAAAATCACAGCGTAAGGAGGCTTATTATGGCTAGACCTTACTTAGGTGGTTCAAGTGCAGGAGTCAAATCACTAACAGCTAGTGCAACATTAAGTCCTGCTGATAGCGGAAAAGTAATTCTTTTTACCCCACCATCTGGTGCAGGTGCATTAAACATTACTTTACCTGCTTGTTCTGCAGGATCAGAGCTAACAATAATCCAAAAGTCAGCTTATGACACAGCAGCTTGTAAAATTACATCTGCTGAAGGTAATAACCTTGTTGGAGGTATTATGGCTCAAACTGGTACTGGTGATAACGCAGTTGGTACGGATGATTTTATTCAATTCGGATCAGCTAGCGTTGCTGGTGATTATGTTTCTTTAGTATCAGACGGATCTAAATGGTATGTTGTTGATAGTTGCTCTAAGGTAACTACAAATGGCTTAGCGTTTGGATAAAGTTAAACAAAACAAGTTGGGGGAGTGTAATGCTCCCCCTTCTTAACTAGGAAAAATTATGGGACTACAAAATTTTACAGTAAAAGAAAGTGTATCTCCTTACCACAAAGCAGTAGTAGCTACTACAAATGCACAAGACAAATGTAGGGCTATATACGTTAAAGTAGCAGGTGATTACACTTTAACAATTAATGGTACAGATATTGCCTTTAATGGTTTATTAAAAGGTCATATCTATCCATTAGCAATAACAAAGTCTAGTTCAGCAAACGTTATTCTTTTGTATTAATGGCAACATTCAAACAAAAGATGGAGCAATTGGTAGGAACAATAGATTCCTCTGTTGCTGATACAGACTTAAATGTATTTCTAACAAATACTGCTTATGAAGTATTAGAAATAATACCTGACAAGATAGCTATTAGGTATACTATAGATAACGAGCAAACAGATAATAGTGGATTTAATAGCACCGACAACAGAGTGTTGGGAGTTATAAGAAATGGATTTGAAGCACAAGAAGTATCTATTGGGTTGAGTACACAAATAGAAGATGCTGACTCTATACATTTTAGGAGCGTTAGAACTCCTGTGTATTACTATGATAATGGAACAATTGTAATTAAACCAGATCCTACAAATACTGAAAAAGCACAAATCAAAACTATAGCATATCCTACTGTAACGCATAGTGGAACAGCTATAACAGGGTTTCCAGACACAGCAGAATATGCAGTAGTGTTAGGTGCTTGTGTTAAGTATTTATATGATGTATTAAATACTGCAGTTAACATAGATGAAGACATTGAAATAACACAGGCTATTAAACTGCAAATAGATTCATTAATGCAGTTATATCAACAAGAATTAAAAAGGATTAGTGAGATAAAATGAAACAAAAGCAGTTACACGAACTAATTCAATCACACCATCCTGAAATGAAAGAAGGTGAAATAAGGCTACGCCTGAATAATGCATTAAAAGAGTTTTGTAGAAAAACAAGAATATTACAAGGTGCATTCAAGTTTACAACTGTATCTGGTCAAAGATATTATGGGTTAGATGAAAAAATTATAGAAATAACAAGTGTTGACTATGATGGTGAGTCTATAGAAAGACTATCAGGCAGACCTGACAAAAGAGATTTAACATGAAGATTTATTTTATTGAACGTGATGCAATTGCTATTGCAGAAACAAGTGATAGGGTAACATTTACGAGTGTTACTGAGGCAAAAGAAGTTACTTTATTTTGTGTAAAAGAAGATGAAGAGTTTGTATCTGACAATACATCTGCTAGTGGAATAGGCATGAACGAAGAACCAAATATAGCAGATGAGTTTCACGAAGCATTAGCATACAGAGTTATACAACAAGGTTACGAAAGAAAACCTGAAGAAATACAATTAGCAGCATACTTTAAACAACAGTTTAATGAAACAGTTAGAGAAGCTAAAAAGTCTGCTAATAAAAACTATGATGGAAGTGGTTATGCAATAAGAGGCTATGATTACTAATGAGTTATGTTTCTAGAAAACCAAAAACAAACAATAGTATTGGAGATTCTTTTTGGCAAAACGTTTCACAAGAATGGCGTTTTATTGATGCTATAACAAAGAATGGTCTTGATTTTAAAATAGATCAATATGCATTAACTCAGAAACTATTAAAATACTCAAAGCCTACTTACACAGTTCCATCTGATTATGTTGCTCCAGCAAGAAATGAAGTATCAATACCAACAACAACAATGACGAGTGTATAATGTCTAGTTTATATAATAAAAAAGTAAGAGAAACCTTTCCAGATTTATTAACTGTATTAGGCAGTTCTGTTGGAGAAGGATTAACCACATCTGCTAAAAGAATATTTGATGGAGATGGCACAGGTAGTGCATTATTGTTAAGCACAACTACACTTCAAGTAGATGGAACACTTAATTTAAAAGAGCAATCATCGGAACCAAGTAATCCTAGCGTTGGAGATTTGGCTTTTATAAATGATGATTTGTATATAGCCAAGCAATAGGAGATCATTATGGCAACATGGAAAAAAGTCATTACAGTAGATGATGACGCTAATTATAAAAATGAATCAATAACACTAGCACAACTAGATGCAGGATTAGATGGTGAATCTGGTTATGGTGCTAATAAAGTACTAAAAGTTAATAGCTCTGGTAATGCTATTGAATGGGCAGATGATAATGCTACTACAACTATAGGAGCATTAACAGATGTAAGTATATCTAGTGTAGCAGATAATGAAGTATTAGCATATGATAATAGCTCTAGTGAATTTATAAACCAGACTGCTGCTGAAGCAGGGTTACAAACTGCACTTACGTTTGGGGCCTCTAGTGGGAATGCAGTAAAAGTTGTTACTGGAATAGGTGCAGATATAGATGCGAATGATTTTGCTGTGTTTACACACGATGCAGGAAATGCTTCTGCAGGATTAAAAGGTCTTAGTGCACAAGAAGTTAGAACAGCTATTAGTGCTCATGCAAGTGGCGGTGGTTCAAGTCTTGATTTTCAAGCACAAAATTTAACAGTCTCTGGAGATTTAACAGTAACTGGCACTACAATAAGTACAGCTACAGAAAATATTAAAATAGAAGATTCTGTAATGACTGTTAATAGTGGTGTTGCAAGTGGTAACACTGCTGCAGATGGTGGTTTTATTGTTGAAAGAGGAACAGATGGAGATACAGCAGGTTTGGTTGGAACTAATGGTCACAATGTAGGTATAGGATTTGATGAGTCTGCAGGATACTTTAGGTTTAGTTCTGGTAGTTCTACTAGTGCATTTAATTTTGTAGCAGATATTCCCTCAGCAACAAATCATGCAACAAATACAGCACCATCTAATGACGATATAGGACCAATAGGTTCAATACACGTTGCTACAGATTCTGATTCTGTATATATCAGAGTTGATTAATGTCAAAGATAACAACTGTTAAAAACAATAAAGAATCGTTTACTGTTAAAGATACAGACTTTTTATTAAAGCTTATTATGAGGTCAACCTTTGACGGTGCTGATATAGACATAGCGTACAATGTTCTTAAAAAACTAACTGAACTACATAGGTCTAAACTTGAAAGTTGATTTATCAATAGATGATTTAAGCATTCTTAAACAAGCATTAGAAACCATGACAATACGAGGTAAGGATGCCATGTTTGTAGGAAAGTTATTAGAAAAGATTACAACTTGTTTTGATAAAGAGTTAGCCAAGGAATCTAAATAATGCCTAGTTGGAAAAAAGTAGCGTTAGCTGATGTAACTAATACATTTACTTCTGACCAAATAGTTGATGGTGGAACTACATCAAGATTAATTATAAATAGTTCTACCCACAATGCAAGTGTAGCTAATGAAGCAAGACTGCAACTTGGATTTGGTCATTCTGGTGCACCTGATGCTGTAGGCTATGTTAAACTAACCGAGAATGCTACCAATTCATTTGATGGTACAATAACTATAGGTGTACCATATAATAATGGTTCTGGTGGTAGTGCTACAAGAGATGCACTTACTATAAGACAAACAGGTGATGTTACTTTTTTTCAACACGCTAATTTTCCTGATAATGGTAAAGCTTTGTTTGGAGCATCAAACGATTTACAGATATACCATACTGGAACACATAGTTATATAAATGAAGGCGGTACTGGTAACCTAATTATTTATCAAGGTTCAAATACAGCAGTATTTAGTCCAACTGCAGTTACTATTAATCGTAATGCTACTTTTTCTGGAAATATAAATATAGGCGATGACAAAGCATTATCGCTTGGAGCAAGTGACAGTTCTCAAATATTTAATACTGGTTCACATTTATTTATAAGAAATAATACCTCTGACCAAGATATAATATTCCAAGTTAATGATGGTGGCTCTACTCAAACAGAGGTAATGAGAATAGATGCTTCTTCATCATCGGTTGGCATCGGAACAGATAATCCAAGAAAGATATTTCATAGCTACAGTGGTTCTGGCGTTAATATTGTAGGTTTGTTTGAAAGTTCAGATAATCAAGCATTAATTGCTTTTAGAGATAACACTACTGGTGATGATAACCATGTAATGATTGGAGCAAATGGAACATCATTTCAAGTATCAACTGATAATACAACTGCACTCACCATAGACTCCAGTCAACGCATTGGTATTGGAACGTCAAGTCCTTCTGATTACCATTCATTGGCAGATAATTTAGTTGTAGCAAGTTCAGGAGATACTGGAATTAGTATTGTATCTGGCACAAGCAGTGATGGTAGGATATTTTTTGCAGATGGCACAAGTGGTGGTGACGAGTCAAGAGGCCACATAAGATATAATCATGATGATAACAGTATGCACCTTGTTACTAATGATGCTGGTTCTGCACTCACCATAGACTCAAGCCAACGAGTTGGTATAGGTACAACAAGTCCTTCAAAAAAATTAGAAGTAGATGGCAGTTATAACTTAGGCTCAAATGCTTTTATTAATTACAATGCTACTTATCCATATACAATTAATGTAGAAAACACTGCAGGAGTTGGAAACTTAACATTTCAAGCAGGAACTGGGTCTACTGGTTTTAAATCTAAAATAGAATTACAAGGTGGCAATACAGCCACTGATGCATCTATTACACTTACTACCGCTGATAGTGCTAGAATGACTATTTTGAACAACGGTAAAGTTGGTATTGGTACAAATATTCCTGATACAAAATTGCAGATTAGAGGAGATTTTGATGGCTCAAGTGGGTTTCCTAATACAAATCCAAATAAGGGATTAAATATATCAAAACACACAGGAGTTCAATCAGATTATGGTCTTAACGATAAATTTGGAATAACATTTACATCTGCATCTAATTTAGATACAGATTACGCAATTGCTGGTATTTATGGTCAAGTTTCAGGTGTTTCTAGTTATGTCGGTGGTAATATAGTATTTGCAAGTAGATTAGAAACAGAAGCTACTCTTAGTGAAAAAATGATTATTACCAGTGATGGTAAGGTCGGCATAGGGACTACAAGTCCTTCAGAATTATTAGAAGTAAAACACGCCAGTAATACTAATAAAACAAGACTTAAAATTGTTGGTGGTACTAAAGGTTTTACACTTGGCAAGACTGGTCAAGCACAAAGCTATGCTCATTTAAGACCTATGAGCGATGGTCAAGTTATGGCAATGAGACTAATGCCACATACAAGTGACCAAGATACTTTTCTAGAACTATGGGGTCACGATTACGAAACAGATACAACTAATTTTGCTAGAGGTATGCTTATTTTAAAGCAGTCAGATGGAAATGCATTTCAAATAGTATCTGATAGTAATGGTTCTGAAAGTGTAGGCCCTATTGAATTTATTATAGAAAATGGTCAAGAGCCTTCTATGTCAGTTAAGGCTGATGGTACTGTAGCAATAAATAAGAATACTGATGGTGTTACTGGTGCATTGACAATATCCAATAATCAAGCTGCAGCATCAAGCAGTACCAACGAAGCAGTACAAATGTTATTTGGTTTGTCTGGTCAAGCTGATTCAGGAGTTATTAGAGTTGGCAAAGATGAAGATTATACTTCTGTTGGTGCAACTAGTTCTTTTATGTCTTTTTATACAAAAGCAGACGGAACTACTAGTGAAGTTATGCGATTTAAAAAACACATTGGGTTAGGAATAGGAACAACTAATCCATCTGAAAAATTACACGTTGTAGGCACTATAAAAGCTCAACATAGTTCAGATACTGCTGATTATGTTAAAATGCTTCACGATGGAACTGATGGTCATTTATTATCCAATAGAGGTCAATTAAGGCTTAGTAGTCAAAGTGGTATAGATGCTTTAAAAATTGATTCTTCTGGTAACGTTAGCCTTACAAACAATTTGTCATTGACAAATGGAAGTCCAGTAATGTACATGAGTGGTAGCTCAGGTGACCACATGAGGTTTGGATGGGCAGAAGGAGACCCTGATGTTGCTTATTGGAGATTCTATCAAAACTCTGGATTGACTGCATCTATTACTATGGATGCTATTACAGAAAACACTGCAGGTGGTAGAATAGAATTTAATAGCGGTGCATCAGAAGTAGCTATGGCATCTATAGGTACTTATGGTGTTTTTTTAGGGAGGGATGCAGTTGGTCAACAAACAACTACAGAACTTGGTGGATTTGGAGTTTTATCTTCAAATGGTCAAAGGTACGGTAATTACGGTTGGCTAACATTTAATGCACCTACAACTAACTTTACAGCCAGTTCAAGAGGTTGGGCATTAACTAATGGTTATAAAGCACATAGTTTCGCAATATTAAAATCTAGTACTGCAAGTACCGAGCCTAGCTTGACTACTAACGGTGAGGTAGATAGTGGCACTACTGCACCTTTAGTTATTAATAATGCTGGAAACATTGGCATAGGAACAGGTGCACCAGATTCAAGTCATATGTTGACTATTAAGACATCTTTAACTGGTGGAGACTGGATTTTAGGTCAGCAATCAGATGGCGGTCAAGGTTTTAGAATTTTAGCCGATAGTGGCGATGATGCTGTTTTTGAATTAGGCAGTGCATCTACAAGTGATATGGTTGTATTACGAGCAGATGGAGACAGTCATTTTATGGGTGGAAATGTTGCTATAGGTACAAAAAGTCCTGATTCTCAATTTCATCTTCATGGTTCAACTGGTATAAGATTAACAGATAGTAATCAAAATGCTAACGAATATGCAGAAATAAAATACGATAATGCAGGGAATACAAATTTATATATAAACAATGATTGGACTAATTCAAATGCATTAATCAACTTTCAGTTAGCAGGTTCAACAAAAATGGTAGTTAGGGGTGACGGGAATATTGGAGTTGGAACAACAAGTCCTGCACACCTTCTACATGTAGAAGGTGCATATAGCAGTGCTTGGTTAGCAAAGTTTAAAAATACAGGAGCTACGAATGCTTATGGATTGCAAATAGATACAACTGCTAATACAACTGCAGGTGAGTTTTCTCTTGGAGTTTATACAGGTACAGGCACTGGAATGTTTGTAACTAGCGATGGTAAGGTCGGTATTGGTACAACAAGTCCTTCATATAAACTAGATATTACTGGCCCTGCTACAGAAAATGGTTCTACACTTAGACTTAATGATGTAGTAGCAAGTAAAAACTCAAAGCACTTATTAATACAAAGGTCTAGTTCTACTGCTAGTATAGGGATAGCAGGTTCTCAACCTAATGACCCACTATGGATTTCAAGAAGTGGTGGTTATGATTTAATGGTTGCAAGTGGAGGGAATGTTGGTATAGGGACAACTCAGCCTGATAAAACACTTCATGTTTCTAGTTCTGATAATGTGCTTACTACAATAGAAAGTACAACTACTCACGCTACTGTTAGATTAATTGACCCAGATACAAGCAATGAGGCTACGCTAACTAGGGTAGGAGACAATCTGGAAATAGTAAAAGATGGTGGTAATGTTAGTATTGGTAAAGACAATCCTACACAAGCACTTGATGTACAGGGTAGCATTATATCTAGTGGTGTACTTCTTGCACCAACCTATGCAACATTTATTCACAGTTTTACAGATGACATGGGAACATCAGGACATTTTATACCTTGGAATAGTAGTGCTGAAACAACAGGAAATGATTTTAGTTCTACCTCATTTGTTGTGCCAATGAATATGACATTAGTGAAATTATATGTAAGAATTGAAACTATTTCAAACCTTGGCTCTCATACTCTTACTGCTACTTTAATTAGTAAACCAGATGGTAGCATTACAAACACTACAGTGGCAAGTGCTAGTAAATCAGTTAACGCTGCTAGTAGTGGCAGAAATCAAATATTTACAGAGGCAAATTTTAGTAACCCACCTAATTTAACAAAAGGGCAAATGGGTTCAATAAAACTCAAATTCGGTAGTGATATAGGTGGAAGCACTGACTTTTTTATTACTAGCGTATGGGAAATGGATAACAATACAATATAGGAGTAAAACCATGAAAGGTTATGCACAAAAAAAGAAAGACAAAAAGTGGTCTGTTGGAAAAACCAAAGAAGTGGTTTCTCCTGCAGTATCAGAAGTAAAAGACGAAAAGGGCGTTGTAGTTCGTGAAGCGAAAGCTGAAGAATCTAGAGAGCTCATTCAATTAAGTAAGAAACGCTATGACCCAGAAACAGGTAAAGCACTTGAAGATTATAAAGAAGTAGTATCTGAAGGTGTTTGTGATAATGCTGTTGCTGACATAGATAATCAGATTGCTGAATTAACTGCACAAAAAGAAGGTTGGGAAGCCTTGAAAGCAGATATTAAAGCACTTAAATAAAAGGATAACATAATGCCAGATAAAAAAGAAAAAGAAAGTCAGGTAGTTGTCATTAACGATGTGGAATACAAAGTAGATGACCTAACGGAACCTCAAGTAATGTTAGTAAACCATGTATGGGATTTAGATAGAAAACTTGCAAGTAGCAAGTTTAATCTTGACCAATTGCAAGGTGGTCGTGAACATTTTATGAAAAAGTTAGAAGCGGAGTTAGAGAATGGCAAGAGTGATGATGCTGTTGAATCTAGCTAACATTAGTTGTAGTGGTGGTTGGTCAGTGGGTGGGTATGAACTCACCCCTGCCGACACAAGTAATCCTAGTGTATTTATAGAAATAATGGATAAAGATTCAGTAATTCATTATTATCATGGAAATTTATATGAATCATCTAATTGGTGTTGGTTACATCAAAAATTTGAAATAGTAAAAAGAGTAGATGAGTGAAAAACCAAATACCGCCAGAAGCTATCGCACTACCATTCTTGATGATAATGCCATTGTTTCTATTAATCTTAAATGGCTTGCCCAAGGTCTCGTTTTGGTTGCAGCTTTGGTATATGGTTATTTACAGATTGAAGGTAGGATTAAGACATTGGAAAATAAACTGGTGGAAGCTGATAGCACGATTAGGAGTTTACTTGATAAACACAGCATCGAAGAAGAACGAAAACGGGCCGAATTGGAAAGTAAGCTTTCATTCTATGAAAAGGAATTGAATCTTAACCCTTTTAGTTGGGGTAAAAAGAAACGGAAATAATTATGGATTTTATGGCAGTATATGGTGAAGCAGGAATGATAGGCGTAGTAGGCGTTATGTTCGTTTATTTAGTTATGTCTTTAAGTAAAAAGTCTGAAGCTCAACAAGAAGCTTTAGAAAATCTTAAAGTAGAAAACAAAGGTCAATCTGAAACTCTTGAAAATATGGAAGGTATGGTTATTAAATTAATTGCAAGATGGAACCAGTCTGACGACAAACTCGATAGGAAGTTTGACGGACTTACTAAAGAAATAAATGATTTAGATAATCAAGTGTCTAGAATAGAAGGCTCACTTAGTAGAATAAATGGAAAACATTAATGGCACACGATAAAGATATATTGGCAATGATGGTAAAGTTTAACGAAAGGCAACGAACCATATTTAATACTTTACATAGAATTGAAAAGCATTTAGAAAAGTTAAATGGAAAGGTAGCTAACCACGAAACTTCTATAGCCAAGTTACAAACAGTTGGTGCAGTAGCTGTAGTTAGTATACCAATAATCGTAAACGTAATAATGAGGATAGTGTAATGTTAGCAAAGTTAATAGCAGATGATCTGTTGTCAGATGAAAATGGTGCAGAGGTTATTGCTGAAATAAATAAAGCAGTAGATATACCCATCATATCAGAAAAAACAGAACAAAAAATATTAGAAGCACTTTGGAAAGTAATTAAAGGTGTTCTTCTAAAAAAGATTGGTGTCTAATGCCTGCCAAAAGAAAATCTACTAAAAGGTCTTATAAGACTCCTGCATGGCAAAGAAAAGCAGGTAAGAATCCTAAAGGTGGATTAAATGCTAAAGGTAGAGCATCTGCTAAGAGGCAAGGTAGTAATTTAAAACCACCTCTTAGCAAAGGCACTAGTCCAAGAAGAGTAAGTTTTGCTGCAAGGTTTGCAGGAATGAAAGGCCCTATGAAAGACTCAAAGGGTAGACCTACAAGAAAAGCATTAGCTTTAAAAAAGTGGGGATTTAGTTCTGTTGCTGCAGCAAGAGCATTTGCAAATAGACATAAAAAGAAAAAAAAGTAGGAATACTATGCCAAGAAAAAAGAAAAAGAAAGGCTTGTATGCAAACATACATGCAAAACGTAAACGAATCAAAGCTGGTAGTGGTGAAAAAATGAGAAAACCCGGATCTAAGGGTGCACCAACTGCAGCAAATTTTAAACGAGCTGCTAAAACAGCTAAGAAAAGAAAGCCAAGGAAAAGGAGATAATTATGCCTTACGGAAAAGGAACATATGGTTCTAAAAAAGGTAGACCACCAAAGAAAAAGAAACCGGCTAAAAAGAAAGGTAAGTCAATGCTTACTAAAAAGCAAAAGACATTGCCTAAAAAACTTCAACGTATGATTGTTAAATCAAAAAAGAAGAAGAAATAATAATGCCTAGGTTTGGAAGAAGAAGTAAACAAAGATTGCAAGGTGTTGATGCTAGACTTGTTAATGTTCTTAATGAAGTTGTTAAATACTTTGACATTACTGTAATAGAAGGTCTTAGGAGTCAGGAAAGACAAAATGAACTGGTTGCTAAAGGTCTAAGTAAAACAAAGTATGGTAAGCATGTACAAGGCAAAGCAGTTGATATTTCGCCATATCCGATAGATTGGGATGCTAGGGATGACTTCCATTACCTTGGTGGTTTTGTGCTTGCTACAGCAGCTTCTATGGGCATTAAGATACGTTGGGGTGGAGATTGGAACGCTAGTTCTTTGTATAAAGGTAAACGTACAACAAAAGATAATAAGTTTGACGATCTTGTACATTTTGAATTGTTGGATTAAATGAAAAGAGCAATAGTTATACCAGATCAACATTTTCCTATACATGACGAAGATGCAGTCAATGTAACTCTTCAAGCTATAGAATACATAAAACCAGAAATATTTATTAATCTTGGTGACGTAGGAGAATGGAATAGTGTATCTGCATGGAGATTTAAAGGTAAGCGGTTACCTAATCTTGAACATCAGCTTATAGATGTAGATAAAGAAATTGAAGCTGTTAATGCTGGTATAGATATGTTTGACAAATCCTTAGATAAAATAAAGTGTGAGGAGCGATACATTCTTGCAGGAAACCATGATGAATGGCTAGATCATTTTGTTGATAAACATCCATACTTAAAAGGTTACAGATTTAGAGATGCATGTAAATGGAAAGAACGTGGTTATAAATATTATGCATATAATAAACCTTTAAAGTTGGGTAAAGTAAACTTTATACATGGAGCTTACGCTACAACATACCATGCTAAAAAACATCTAGAAGCTTATGGATCAAACATAGTCTATGGACACACTCACGATATTCAGAGACATAGTTTGACTAAATTAGATTCTGGTACAATTGCAGCATGGTCTATGGGTTGTTTAAAAGATATGTCACCGGGTAAAAACAAATGGTTAAAAGGTAGATTGCATAACTGGAATCATTGTTTTGGTATTGTAACATTCTTTGATAGACCAAAAGGTAACTTTCAGATAGAACAGATAGAAATTGTAAAAGGTCAATGTACGCTATGGGGAGAACAGTTTAATGCCTAAACGAATTTTACAATTAAATGATTTTAGTGGCGGTCTTAATGTGGAAAGAGATATAGCTGATATTGCAAACAATGAAGTAGGTGTAGCTGAAAATGTTATGTTCAATATCTATGGAGGTGTGCAACCATCTTACAGTATGAATCAAACTGCTAATAAGGTTACTGCATATCAAAGCTCAAATATACAAACAGTAGAACCCGGATATGGTCTTGGTTACTTTGAAACAGATAGAGTTAGAGATGCTCAAACTATTGCAGTAACAACTAACATACAAGGTGTAGTAAACATTACAGATGGTTCTGTAACTGGAACTCCTAATGGTTTTGTTGGATTAAAGCATAATACAGGTGGAGAGTATAAAGAGTTAATGCATTATGCTAGTGGTTCACAAGTAAATCTAACAACCAGTTTTTCAATAGGAACTATTATAAAAATAGTAGGTGTTAGTTTTACTGGTGCTGTTATGACACAACAAGGACAAGGTTTGTATACTGTTGTAGAACACAATGGTAATAATTTAATATTAAATAGAAAAATAAGAATAACCCCCGGAGAACCTCCTAATAATAATAACCAAACATTTTGGGGAGCTACTATTACAGGTCACAAAATGGGTGACAACTTAATATTCTTAGCACATCCTTCTGTACATAAAGTAGATGTGTTTTCTACAGATGCTAGTGCTTGGCAAACTAATGCGATAACATTAAGAAATAGTGCTAGTGGTACTAATTCTAAAATGTTATTTATAAAAGGTGGAGACAATATACGTTCTATAGACACTGCAGATAAAAATGACAGCACTATTCAATGGTATGGTTTTATACAAAAAGAACATTTTAGAGATTTATCTAATACAAAAACATCTGATACTCAATCAATTACAGGGTATTTTGCAAGAAATAATAAATTAAGTAGACCAACAGAAACTACTCTTAGTTCTGCTATAGCTGCTAATACTAATGCTATAGGTAATAACACTAGTTATCCATCAGCAGATGCAGGTTTTAGACTAAAGGTAACTACTGTACAACAAGATGGAGCTATACCTAAAGGAACTAAAGTAGACCCAGATGGAAGTAGTGATACATATGAGTATGAATTTGCATCATCATTTATATATGATGGTAATCAAGAATCATTACTAACAAAATATTCTACTACACATAATACAGGAGATAATGATTTAAAACAATTAGCAATAAACATT
>TARA_R100000687_G_scaffold227_5_pt1 | contig 14458 bp, 11 predicted proteins | sample TARA_R100000687 | Tara Oceans TARA_R100000687 (sample SAMEA2622685) | marine metagenome | biome: marine biome (ENVO:00000447); feature: mesopelagic zone (ENVO:00000213); material: "saline water (ENVO:00002010), including plankton (ENVO:xxxxxxxx)" | depth 600 m
TTACTTGTCGAGCCACACGTCGCGGAAACCGTCGTTCACGCCAAAGGCGGTGTTAACGGGGTTCTTCACGTCGCAGCGGTAAATGGTGGGGAAGCCCAGTTCCAAGAGCCAGATGTTCGGCACGTCCTCGACGATTTTGTCTTGGATTTCCTTATAGGCAGCCTTGCGCTCTTCGGGGCTGGCCATCAGTGCCGCTTCGGCGAACAGCTTGTCCGTCTCGGCGTTTTGATAGTTCGCCACGTTGTTCCAAGGCGAACCGGGGGCAGCATTGTCGCCCATATAGGTCCGCGAAACGCCAAGTGCCGGATCGCCGTATTGGTAGAGGTAGGTAAAGGCGAGATCATAGTCGCGGTCTGCGACCTTCTGGTTCCAACCCGCCACGTCCGAGGGCACGATCTCGGTCGTCATGCCGATCTCGCTCAGGTTTTGTTTGACCGCCTCGGCCCAGCGCTGCCACGTCTCACCGTAAGGCAGACCCAAGATGCGGATGGTTTCACCGTCATAGCTGCTTTCTTCCAGCAGTGCTTTGGCCTTTTCCGGATCATAGGAGATATCCGGCGTATCGCCGTCATAGAAACGGGTGGAGGACGACAGCGGCCCGGTCGAAACCTTGCCCAGACCATTCCAAAGCGCGTCCTTGGCGAATTGACGGTCGACGCCATGCATGATCGCCTTGCGCACTTTCACATCATCAAGCGGCTTGTTGTCGTTGTTCACCCACATCCAAGACAGCGGGCCGAAGTATTCCCAGCCCTTGTCGGTGATGCAGGTGTTGTCCATCGCCTGAATACGCGCCACGTCGAAATTCTCGACCGAGCCGCCGGGCAGCACGTCGACCTTGCCGGTCTCATAGGCCACCGCACGCGAGGCCGCATCGGGGATCACGTGGTAATAGACTTCGTCGACGTAGGGTTTGCCCTCCATGTAGTAGTCTTCGTTCTTGACCAGATGGATAAAGCTGCCCTTTTCCCATTTGTCGAACTTGAAGGGGCCGGTGCCGATGGGCGTGTTGTTCGCCTCATTGTTGGCGAAATCCGTCCCTTCGTAGATATGCTTGGGGATCATCGGCGCGGTGCCGGGCTCGAAGATGCCGATGAAGGGGCCGAAGGGCTGCTTGAGGTTAAAGACAACCGTATATTCATCCGGCGTCTCGATGCTTTCGACATGCTCCATATAGGTGCGCATCCGCGAGTGGCTCTCGCGCAGGAACTTATCCATGGAGAATTCGACATCTGCCGAGGTGAAGGGCTCTCCGTCATGGAACACCACACCTTCGCGCAGCTTGAAGGTATAGGTCTTGCCGTCCTCTGAAATCTCCCAAGATTCAGCCAATTGGCCTTCGGGTTTCAGATCGAAATCATAGCGCAGCAGGCTTTCATAGATATCGCCGCCGACCATCTGTGTCGGGCCGTTCTGCACAAGGCCGATCATCAGGCTGGGCGGTTCGGGCTGGATCACGACGTTCAGCGTGCCGCCGGATTTCGGCTCGCCATCCTGCGCGGCCAGTGGTCCAGCCAGTGCCAGCGCCAGAACGGCTGCGGTTAATTTGGTAGTGTTAAGCATTTCAATCCCCATTGGTTGTGTTGAATCTTGGCCCTTTGAAAGCGTCCGATCTGACGTCGGCTTCTTGCAGTCGGTTGGGACAAGGCCGCGCGGTGCGCAGGACTTGGAAAAACTCATTCACCTATGGTGAACGATTCGATGTATCTGATGATCCCCTCCTTTGCGTCATCTATGTCTGCGCGCATCTCCGCGGCAGCCGCCGCAGGATCGCGATTTTCGCAGGCGGCAATGATCGCCTGATGATGTCGAACCAGCCCCAGCTTCTCGCGCCCGTAGTATCCGGCAATCAGTGGCCCCATACGCAGCCACAGCCCGCTGAGAATGGCCAGAAGGATCGGCATCTCCGCCGCCTCCACCAATGCGAAGTGGAACTCTTGATTGTACTTCACCGCCTGCGGCCAGCGCCCGGCCACGGCTGCGGCTTCATTCCTCTCCACGATCTTTTTCAGGCGGCGGACCTCCTTGGGGCCCACCATCTCGGCGGCGCGGCCTGCGGCAAAACCCTCCAACTCGCGCCGGATGCTTGCGATCTCAAGATACTGCGCCTCTGTCAGCACCGGCACGCGCACGTCGCGCATGCTGCGCTGGATCAAAGCCTCATCCCGCAAAAGCCGCTGCACTGCGTCGCGTACCGGGGTCGAACTGGTGCCCAACCGCTCAGCCAACCCGCGAATGGTGACCTTTTCATTCGGGCGCAGCTTGCCTTCTACCAAGTCCTGACAGACCCGATCATAGATCGCATCGCCCAATGAAACTTGACTGATCTCGGCCATCGCGCCCTCGTCCTTACCGACCGAACCATGGCCAGTTTTGATGCATGATGCATCATTTCTATTGAGCCTGCAAATTAAAACTGCAATGCTCTGCCGCAGCGACATCAGACCACAGGGAATGTGATGAAAGTCTTTTTCGACGAACGCCAGCTTGGCCATGCACCGACCCACTACTTTCGGCGCGGCGCGGCCATGCCGCATCAAGAACAGCCACAACGTGCTGAAATTCTACGCGATATGTTAATCGGCGAAGGGTTTGAGATCACCAAACCCCAAGACCACGGGCTTGCCCCGATCAAGGCCGTGCACAACCCTGACTATGTCGACTTCCTGCCCGACGCCCATGCCCGTTTCGTCGAAAGCGCGGGCCCTGATGCGCTGGCCATCCCAACCATGCACCCCGGCGTGCGGCGCGGGAAAGAGCCCAAGGACATTCACGGTCAATTGGGCTGGTGGATGACCGACACCTCGACCCCGCTGACCGAAGGGTCATGGGACGCGGCCTATTGGTCGGCCCAAACCGCCATCGAGACGGCCCAGACGGTGGCGGCCGGTGCCCGCGCCGCCTATGCGCTTTGCCGTCCGCCCGGCCACCACGCGATGCGCGATTGCTCAAATGGGTTTTGCTTTTTCAACAACGCTTGCATCGCGGCGGAGCATCTGACCCAGACCTACAAGAAAGTCGCGCTGATCGACATCGACGTGCACACCGGCAATGGCTCTCTCGACATCCTCTATGAACGCGGCGACATCTTCTTTTGCTCGCTCCACCCCGATCCGGCCACCTACCCCACCTTCTACCTCGGCCATGCCGATGAGACGGGCGAAGGCGACGGGGCGGGTAAATCGCTGAACCTGCTGCTGGAACAGGGCGCGAGCCAAGAGGAGGTGCTGGCCCTGCTCGACAAAGGCATCGCCGCAATCCGTGATTTCGGAGCCGAGGCGCTGGTCGTCTCGCTGGGCTTCGACATGGCCGCCGACGATCCGCTGGCCGCCGTGAAGGTCTACCCCGACGGGTTTGCCGAAATGGCGCGGCGCTTGGCAGCGCTCAACCTTCCCACGGCATTGATTCAAGAGGGCGGCTACCTTGGCCCCTCCCTTGCCGATAACGCAAAATCATTTCTTACGACATTCCGCGAGGCCACAGCATGAGCAAGACACCCAAAGAGATGAACGGCGCTGAAAGCGTTGTCCGCAGCCTGCATGCGGGCGGGGTGGAGGTCTGCTTCGCCAACCCCGGTACCTCCGAGATGCAATTCGTCGACGCGCTGGACCGCACCAAACTGATGCGCTGCGTCTTGGGCCTGTTCGAAGGCGTGGTGACGGGCGCCGCCGATGGCTATGCGCGCATGGCTGGGAAACCGGCAGTGACCCTGCTGCACCTCGCCCCCGGTTTCGCCAATGCCGCCGCCAATCTACACAACGCCCGCAAGGCACGGGTGCCAATGGTGAACCTTGTGGGCGATCACGCGCTGCGGCACCAGAAATACGATGCCCCCCTCTCGGCAGATGTCGAAGGCGCATGCGCGCCGTTTAGCGATTGGGTGCGTTCGGGCCGAGATGCGGGCAGCTTTGCGGCGGATGCGATGACCGCGCTCGCCGTGGCGCAGAGCAAGCCCGGCAAGGTCGCCACACTGATCGCCCCTGCGGACATCGGTTGGGATGCGGGCGGCAAAATGGCCGATGCCATGGCCCCCGCCGCCCCTGCCCCTTTGGATGAACGCGCTCTTAACGCGGCAATCACAGCTTTGGAGAGCAGTGAGAAAACCGTGCTGCTGGTCGGCAGCGCGGTGCTGGAAAGCCAAGAAGCAATGGCGCTGCTGCACGGCATTGCAAACAAGACTGGGGCAGATATCCTCGCGCCCACCTCGAACCGCCGGATGGAGCGTGGGCAGGGCCGTTTTGCGATCAACAAAGTCCCCTACCCGATCAACGCCGCCCTCGAATGCCTTGCCCCTTACAGCCGCGCGATCTTGATCGAGACGCCACCTCCCGTGGCCTTCTTTGCCTATCCCGGCAAACCGAGCCTGCTGCTGCCGGTCGATTGTCATACCGTCACATTGGCCGCCGTCGATGCGGACGGCTCCACGGCTTTGGCCGCACTCGCAGACCGCATCGGCGCGAAACCCGCCACCCCGCGCGACCACGAACGACCCGCCGCACCGCAGGCAGGCGGCATCACCCTGCAAAACCTCGGCGCGGCCTTGGCGAACGCATTGCCCGAAGATGCGATTGTGGTGGATGAAGCCGTCTCCTCCGGCGGAGCCACCTTCCCCGCGGGCGACAGTGCGGCGCCGAACACGTGGCTGGCCCTGACCGGCGGGTCCATCGGCATCGGTATCCCGCTTTCTGCCGGAGCGGCCATCGCCTGCCCCGACCGTCCGGTCATCACGCTGCAGGCAGATGGCTCGGCCATGTACACCATCCAAGGCCTCTGGACCCAAGCGCGCGAGAACTCCAACGTCACCACGATCATCCTCGCCAACCAGTCCTATGAGATCCTCAAGGGCGAATTGCACAACGTCGGCGCTCAGCCCGGCCCCGACGCGCTGAGCATGCTGAACCTCGACCGTCCGCAACTGGATTTCGTCGCCATGGCCAAGGGCATGGGCGTACCGGGCAAACGGGTCGAAGACGTGACCGAGCTGATGCGCGCCATCGAAGACGCGGCGAAAGAACCCGGCCCTTTCCTCATCGAAGCGATGCTTTAACCCCTCGAAAGGACACGACATGACCCTCGATCCTAATCTGAAATCCCGCATCCTTCAGGCTGTCGAAGATGGCTTCGCTGAGCAAGTGAGCTTTACCCAACAACTCGTGCAGACCCCTTCCCTGCGCGGCCATGAACATGCGATCCAAGACCTGCTGTTTCGCAACCTGCAAAGCCGTGGCTACGCGATGGACCGTTTCAAGATGGACCGCGCCGCGATTGAGGCGCACCCCGGCGGCTCGAAATACTCAGACGATCACTCTGACGCGCCCATCGTCGTGGGTATCCACCGCCCGCGCGATGAGGCGGGCCGCTCGCTGATCCTGCAATCGCATCTCGACGTGGTGCCCGAAGGGCTGCACGACATGTGGGATGATCCGCCCTTTTCGGCCAAGATCGACGGCGACTGGATGTATGGCCGGGGCGCGGGCGATATGAAGGCGGGTGCTGCGGCGAATATCTTTGCCCTAGACGCGCTGCGCCGCATTGGGCTGCAACCAGCGGCGACCGTCTATGTGCAGTCCGTGGTCGAGGAGGAATCCACCGGCAACGGCGCGTTGCAGACCTTCCTGCAAGGCTACACCGCCGATGCGGTTTTCATTCCCGAACCCGAAGAAGAAATGTTGGTGCGCGCCAATACCGGCGTCATCTGGTTTCAGGTGCAGGTGCGCGGCGTGCCCGTCCATGTGCGCGAAATGGGCGAAGGGGCCAATGCCATCGACGCGGCCACCCGCGTGATGACCGCCCTGCGCGAGATGGAGGAGGACTGGAACGCCGAGAAAGGCGACCACCCGCATTTCGAAGACGAAGCGCATCCCATTAACCTCAACATCGGCAAGATCGAAGGCGGTGATTGGGCGTCATCGGTGCCGTCATGGTGCAACATCGATTGCCGCGTTTCCATCTATCCGGGCCGCAACGCCGAAGACGCCGCGCGGGAGATCACCGAGCGGGTCAAAGCCTTTGCCCAGACCGACAGCTTCCTGTCCAACAACCCGCCCAAGGTGGTCTTTAACGGTTTCCACGCCGAAGGCTATGTGCTGGAGCCCGGCAGCGATGCCGAAGCCGTGCTGGAACGCGCCCACGAAGACGCCATCGGCGCGCCGCTGCAGTCCTTTATGACAGCAGGCTATCTCGATACGCGGGTCTATGCGCTGTATAACAAGATCCCGGCGCTCTGTTACGGGCCGAAGTCTCGCAACATCCACGGGATCAACGAATCCGTCAGCCTGAGTTCGGTCAAAAAGATCACTCAAGCCATGGCGCTGTTTATCGCCGAATGGTGCGGGACCGAGGACATCACCCCATGACCGAGGTCGGGATCACGCCTCAGGGCGGCTTGCCCCCCTTTCTCAGCGGTGTGCTGGCCGAAGAGAGCGGCAACAAGACCGATCTTCTAGCGCAAGATCCGCCCGCCTTTGACGCGGCACGCGCGGCAGAGGTTGCCTTGCAGCGCTATGGTATCTCGGGTGAGATCAAGCCACTGGCGGCAGAGAAGGACGCGAACTTCCTGATCACCCTGCCAAGCGGCGAAGAGGCGTTGCTGAAGATCACCAATGCCGCCGAAGAGCGTGCGGTGACCGATATGCAGACCGCCGCGTTGTTGCATCTGGCCGCCGCTGATCCCGACCTCCCCGTGCAGCGTATCTGCGCCAGCCTGAACGGCAAGGCCGCCGAGGTTGCCACCGCCGCCGATGGTCAGTCGCATGTCGTGCGTTTGATGACCTTCCTTGGCGGCACCGTCCTCAGCAATGCCACGCCGCGCCCCGGCCTGCACCGCGCTTTGGGGGATTTTCACGCGCGGGTGGCACTGGGTCTGCGCGGTTTTTTCCATCCGGCGGGGGGGCATTTCCTGCAGTGGGACATCAAACAGGCGGGCCATCTGCGCCCGCTGCTGGCGGATGTGCAAGACGCCGCCCTGCGCGCCCAACTGGGGCGCACCCTTGATCACTTTGATGCAGAAGTCGCGCCCCAGCTTCCACATCTGCGGGCACAGGTCGTCCATAACGATTTCAATCCGCACAATATTCTGGTCGACGGACCAGAGGCGCAGCATCCCGTCGGGCTGATTGATTTCGGTGACATGGTGCATACGCCGCTGGCCTGCGATCTGGCGGTGGCTTGCTCCTATCAACTCGGCCAAGGCGCTGAGCCGCTACAAAACGTCTGCGAGATGGTCGCGGGCTTTGCCAAACGCCTGCCGCTGGAGGCCGAGGAAATCGCGCTTTTGCCCAGTCTGATCCGTCTGCGCCACGCCACCACATTGGCGATCGGTGCATCCCGCGCGCGGCGCTATCCCGACAACGCCCCTTATATCCTGCGCAATGCCGCCGCCTCGCAACGCGGGTTGGCCGCACTCGACCATGTGGGCGACGCCGCCGCGATCAAAGCCCTGCACCGTGCGGCGGGAACGGAGTGACCGATGACCATGATCAATGCCTATGACAGCGCCCTAGCCGAGGTCCTTAGCCCGGACGACCGCGCCCTGATCGACCGCCGTGCCAAGGCGCTCGGCCCCGCCTACCGGCTGTTTTACGACCAACCGCTGCACATTGAGCGCAGCGAAGGCGTCTGGCTGTGGGACAAGGACGGGCGCAAATACCTTGATGCCTATAACAACGTCGCCTCGGTCGGTCACTGCCACCCGCGCGTGGTTGAGGCGATCACCCGCCAATTGGGCGTGCTCAACACCCACACCCGCTATCTACATGAAAACGTGGTGACTTACGCCGAACGGCTGCTCGCCACAATGCCCGACGCACTCGGCCATGTGATGTTCACCTGCACCGGGTCCGAGGCGAATGACATCGCCCTGCGCATCGCCCGCAGCTATACCCGGCGCGAGGGCGTCATCGTTACCCGTCTCGCCTATCACGGACTGACCGAGGCGGTGGCGGAACTGTCCCCCTCCTTGGGGGATTTCACCCCGCGCCGCCCGCGCATCCGGCTGATCGACGCGCCCGACACGCTGCGCATTCCAGCCGCGGAGCAGGGCGCGAAACTCGCCGCCGATCTGGCCCAAGCGATTGCCGAGATGCGCGCCGATGGGATCGAGCCTGCGGCCTTCATCGTCGATACGATCTTTTCCAGCGACGGGCTGCACCCCGATCCGGCGGGGTTCCTGCAACCGGCGGTCGATCTGATCCGCGCCGAGGGGGGGCTCTTCATCGCTGACGAAGTGCAGCCCGGCTTTGCCCGCACCGGCGACGCCTTCTGGGGGTTCCAGCGCCACGGGCTGGTGCCTGACATGGTCACCATGGGCAAGCCGATGGGCAATGGCTTCCCCCTTTCCGGCACCGCGATGCGGCCAGAGTTGGTGCAAGAATTCGGAGAAAAAGCGCGGTATTTCAACACCTTTGGTGGCAACCCGGTGGCCGCGGCTGCGGGTATGGCGGTGCTTGACGTGATCGCGGATGAAGGGTTGCAGAACAATGCTGCCACGGTCGGCGGGGCCCTCAAGAACGGCCTGCAGGATATCGCGGCGCGTTACCCCGAGATCGGCCATGTGCGCGGCGCGGGGCTGTTTTTGGCCGTTGAATGCGTCACTTCGCGCGCGACCAATGCCCCCGACGCCGCCCGCGCGAAATTCGTGGTGAACCACATGCGCCAGAATGGCGTCTTGATCAGCGCCACCGGGCCGGGGGCCAATGTGCTGAAGATCCGCCCGCCCCTTGTGTTGCAGCAGCCCGAAGCCGCTCTGTTTCTCGACGTGGCAGAGGCCGCCTTTGCCGCGGCGCGCGCCGCGGGTATATAAACCGCCAGCGCCCTACTCCGCCTCGCGCAAGGACCGCTCCCGTGCGCGGGCCTCGGTCAGCCATTCCGGATCCATCTGCGGCACCGAGGTCAGCAACCGTTTGGTATAGGCCTGCTTTGGCGCGCCGAAGATCTCATCGCGCCCGCCCTGTTCGACGATCTGGCCGTTCTTCAGCACGATCACCTTATGGGCAATCGCCTCGACCGTGGCCAAGTCATGGGTGATGAACATGAAGGTCAGGTCCAGCTCGGTCTGCAAACGCACCAGCAGCCGCAAGATCCCCTCGGCCACCAGTTGGTCCAGCGCGCTGGTGACCTCGTCACAGATGATGAACTCGGGCTCGGCGGCCAACGCGCGGGCGATGCCAACGCGCTGCTTCTGACCGCCGGAAAGCTCGCTGGGTTTGCGGTCAAGGAAAGCGCGGTCAAGATCGACCAGATCCATCAGTTCCTCCACCCGCGCCCGAAGCACCCGCCCCTTGCGGCCCGTGAACTTGCGCACCGGGCGGGACAAAATCTCGCGGATATTGTGGCGCGGGTTCAGCGAGGTATCCGCCGATTGATAGATCATCTGGATATTGCGCAGCGTCTCGGCCCCGCGTTTGGCCAATCGCGGTTCCAGCGGCGCGTCATCCCAGAAAAACTGCCCCGAGGCGGGGGGCAGCAGCCCCGCGATCACCCGCGCGAGGGTGGATTTCCCCGACCCGCTTTCCCCCACCACCGCCGTGGTCTGGCCGCGCGGAAAGGTGAAGTTGAGATTATCCAGCACGGTCATCGGCCCATAGGCCGCCGAAACCCCCTCGCAGCGGATCAGCGCCGGAGCCTCCCCCGCCTCAGCGTCGGGGCGGCGAAACGACCGCACGGCCCAGAGCGAGCGGGTGTATTCCTCCTGCGGAGCGTCCAGCATGGTCTTGGTCGGTGCGGTCTCGATCGCCTCACCATCCTTCATCACGCAGATGCGGTCGGCCATCTGGCTGACCACCGCCAAATCATGCGTGATGTAGATCGCCGCCGTGTCATATTGCTCTACAATGTCGCGGATGGCGCCTAGCACTTCGATCTGGGTGGTGACGTCTAAGGCGGTCGTTGGCTCGTCAAAGATGATCAGGTCGGGGCGACAGGCCATGGCCATGGCCGTCATCGCCCGCTGCAACTGGCCGCCCGACACTTGGTGCGGATAGCGAAAGCCGATCTCTTCGGGGTTGGGCAATTGCATCTGACGGTAGAGTGCGACGGCGTCCTGCTCTGCCGCCGCGCGGCCAGAGACACCGTGCAGTCGCGGCGCTTCGGTATATTGGTCGATCAGCGTCTTGGCGGGATTGAAGCTCGCCGCGGCGGACTGGGCGACATAGGCGATCCGCTTGCCGTGCAGACGGCGCAATTGCCCGCCCGCCATGCCGATCAATTCGGTCCCGTCGAATTCGACGCTGCCCCCGGCGAAACGGACCCCGTCGCGGACATAGCCCATCGCCGCCAACCCGGCCGAGCTTTTGCCCGCCCCGCTTTCACCGACAAGGCCCAGCACCTCCCCTCGGTCGAGTTCCAGATCAAGCCCTTTGATAATCACACTGGGCCGCGCGCGGCTGCCTGCCTCAAGCCGGAGACCGCGAATGTTCAGAAGATTTCCCATATGCTTGGCCCCTGCTCGGTTAACTTTTCAGACCGCTGGCGCGGTGCAGCATCCAATCGACGATCAGGTTGATCGCAACGGTCAGCAAGGCGATGGCCGCCGCCGGGATCAGCGGGGTGATATCCCCGAAACTGATCAAGGTGGCGTTTTCCTTTACCATCGATCCCCAGTCCGCCGTGGGTGGCTGAATCCCGATGCCAAGAAAGGACAGCGCCGCGATAAAGAGGAACACGAAACAAAAGCGCACCCCAAACTCGGCGATCAAGGTCGACCAGATGTTGGGCAAAATTTCGCGGCGCAGCAGCCATGGTGTGCGCTCTCCGCGCAGCCTTGCGGCTTCGACGAAATCAAGGCCGACCACATTCATCGCCGCAGCCCGCGACAGCCGGTAGACTGGCGCCACATAGATCACCGCGATCACCCCGACCATATTGGGGATCGACGGGCCGACGATGGCCAAGAGCATCAGCGCCAAGATCAACGGCGGCACGGCCATCAGCACATCGACCAAGCGCGACAGGACTTCGTCCAGCCAGCCGCCTTTGAGCGCGGCCAGCATCCCCAGCGTCGACCCGACCGAAAAGGAAATAGCCGTCGTCAGCAGCGCCAGCCCGACCGTATTGCGCGCCCCAAAGATCATGCGCGACAGCATATCGCGGCCCAGATTGTCGGTGCCCAGCGGATGCGCCGCACTCCATGGCAAATAGGCATCGCCCACCACCTGCGTCTCGCCATAGGGCGCGACGATGGGCGCGAATATCCCCGTAAAGGCGACGATGGCCAGCACCACCATCCCAAAGATCGCCGAGGGGGGCGCGGATTTCAGCAAAGATTTCATCGTTATCTCCCGTGCCGCAGACGCGGGTTCGACATAATCGAGATGATGTCGGCCAAGACGTTGAGCGTGATATAAACAGCGGCAAAGAACAGCCCCACCGCCTGCACCACCGGGAAATCCCGGCTGGAGACCGCATCCACCAACAACTGCCCAAGACCGGGGTAGGAAAAGACGACCTCTACCACCACCACGCCGACCACCAGATAGGCAAGGTTCAGCGCCATGACGTTGACGATCGGCGCCAATGCATTGGGCAGCGCGTGCTGCACGATGATGCGCCAGCGCGGCACACCCTTAAGGCGGGCCATCTCAATATAGGGCGAGGCCAGCACGTTGATGATGGCCGCCCGCGTCATCCGCATCATATGCGCCACGACCACCAGAATAAGCGTCAGCGCGGGCAGAAAGCTGCGGTAAAGCGCGTCCCACAGCCCCGTGGCGCTGTCGATCCGCGCCAGCGTCGGGAAGACGCCGGCCTTGATCGACAGGAATAGGATCAGAACATAGCCCACGAAAAACTCTGGCATAGAGATCGCGGAAAGCGCGGTCAGGTTGACGCCACGGTCAAACAGCGTGTTGCGCCACAGGGCGGCCAGAAGCCCAAGGATCACCGCCAGCGGGGCGGCGATGACAGCGGCATAGGTGGCCAGAAACATGGTATTGGCAAGCCGCGGGCCCAAAAGCTCAGACACCTCGCGCCCTGAAGCCAAAGAGGTGCCGAAATCGCCGCGCAGCACACCACCAAGCCAATCGAAATACCGAAGATGCGCGGGCTGATCGAGGCCAAGCTCGGCGCGAAAGGCGGCGAGGGTCGACTCGGTCGCCGATTGGCCTAGAATCTGCTGCGCCAGATCACCGGGCAAAAGCTCAATGCCAACGAACATAAGGGCGGATACGACCAAGAGGGTCAGAATGCCGAGGGACACTCGGCCAATAACAAGCTTCTGAAGCCGGGACATGCTAAGGTTTTCTCCGGCCCGGATCGGGCCATTGGTGCGGGAAACGGACGGCCCCTTGGGGCCGCCCGGATGAGGTTGTGGCTTAGGACATCCACCAGCGTTCGATGAAGCGCTGGCTGTCGAGATCCCACATCTCGGACACTTCCTCAGGCATCTGAACGCTTTCGCTCATGGCTGAGACATATTGACCAAAGGCCGGGATCAGCGCGCCGCCCTGCTCTTTCACGATCTTTTGCATCTCGCCGTACATCTCTGCGCGGCGGGTCTGGTCCAGCTCAGGCCGCGCTTGCAACAGCAACTCATTAAAGCGCTCGTTGTCCCATTTGGTCTCGTTCCACTCCGCATCGGCGGCATAGCCGGTCGAGAACATCAGGTCAGGCGTCGGACGCCCACCCCAATAGGAGCAGCAGAAGGGCTTTTGCAGCCAGACATTCGACCAATAGCCGTCATCCGGCTCACGCTTCACCTCGATATTCAGCCCCGCAGGCCGCGCGCTTTCAGCGAATAGAACCGAAGCATCCACCGCCCCGTTAAAGGCAGCATCCGAGGTGGACAGCGTCACATCAAGGCTTTCAAGCCCCGCCTGTTTCAGGTGGTACTTCGCCCGCTCCGGATCATAGGTGATCTGCTCAAGGTCGTCGTTGTAATAGGGCATGGAGCGCGAGATCGGTTGGTCGTTGCCCACGGTGCCATAGCCGCGCAGAACCTTTTCGATCATATCTTCGCGGTTGATGCCATATTTCAACGCCATCCGCACGTTCATGTCATCGAAGGGCGCCGTGTTGGTCTGCATCGGCATGATGTAATGCAACGTGCCGTCTTGGGTGTGGATCTTCACGTTGGGCGCGCGGCCCAGAAGGTTGATCGTCTTGAGGTCGGGACGGTCAATCAGGTCAACCTCACCGGTCATCAGCGCGTTCATCCGGGCCGCCGGGTCGCCGACTTTCAGGATCACAACCTTGTCGAAATGCGCGCGGCCCTCTTTCCAGTAGTCATCGCGGCGCGTCAGTTCGACCCGTACGCCCGGCTCGAAAACATCGATTACATAGCCGCCGGTGCCGATGCGGCTGTTGGGGTCGATCGTGCCATCGCCGGTGTCTTGGCGAATGCCGAGGTGGTAGTCATTGAAGATAAACGGGAAATCCGCGTTCCCTGCGGCCAGTTCAAAGATCACGACCTTGTCGCCATCGGCGCGGATGTCGGTGATCTGCTCTAGCAGCGGTTTGATACCAGATTTGGACTCTGGCCCCATGTGGTGACGGATCGAGGCGATCACGTCATTCGCCGTCGCCGTTTTGCCGTCCGAGAATTGCGCGTTGTCGCGCAGGCGGAAGGTCCATGTGGCCGCGTCGCTGCTGGCCTCAAAGCTCTCAGCCAAGTCGGGCTGCGCGGTGCCGTCGGGGGCAATTTCCGTCAGAGTGTTGAAGACCGCATAGCCGCTGGCGAACATGAAGTCGTTGTTGAAGGTTGCAGGATCAAGGCTGTCGGAGGTCGACCCTTGGGTAAAGCCAACCCGCAGAGTGCCACCCTTTTTGGGCTGGGCCTGTGCCCGTGCGCCCTGTGGCAGGATCAGCCCTGCCCCCACCGCAGCCGCGCTCCCGGCTAGAAAACTGCGACGGCTCGGTCCGTTTTGACGTTTTGTGAAATTGGTCATTGTATCCCCCTATGTTTGTTTTCTTGGTCAAACGCTCTGACAAAGCGCTTAGCGTAATGGTCGGTTACGCGGCGTTTACCGCCGCCCCTCGCGATGGCATGGGCCAGTCGCCCCGCCCGCTATCGCGGTCGAAACACCGCCGCCGCAGAGCGACAGCGCGTCTCTGCCTGCAATGCGATCAGCCGCGGCAGTTTGCCCGCCGCAACGATCTTGGTCATAGGCATAGCCGGTTCCACCGCCGGGGTATAGATGCCCGGCGCGCGTGTCGCAAAGTTACGCTACGGCTAGAGAGGTTTTTCGGGGAGAACTAAAGTGTTGTGGCCGGACTAGGAATGCGCCGAGCGCATCGACCTTTGCCGCGAACGCCGCAAGACCGAGGGGCTGATCCCGCCCCGTCCGCGGCACCCTTAGGGTATTTTTCGCCCGACAATAAAAACTGGGCGATACGAGAAAGAAGCGCGGGAATTTCGCACTGCTTTCGCGTTCACTTCTCTTTCCTCACCGCCTTTTGCGGGTTCTTCGGATCGAACTCCTCAGGACGGTGCGCCGCGCCTTCGTGGTCATCCTGCGCATTGTGG
>TARA_R100000687_G_scaffold18818_1_pt1 | contig 14229 bp, 10 predicted proteins | sample TARA_R100000687 | Tara Oceans TARA_R100000687 (sample SAMEA2622685) | marine metagenome | biome: marine biome (ENVO:00000447); feature: mesopelagic zone (ENVO:00000213); material: "saline water (ENVO:00002010), including plankton (ENVO:xxxxxxxx)" | depth 600 m
TCTGAAGCTGCTTCTGACGTTATGTAACGAGCAAAAAAGCGGCACGTTATTTTTAACGACTGCCGATAACAAAGCCTGCCATATTATTTTCGAACAGGGTCAAATTGAAGCGATGGCATTTGGTTCAGTAAAAGGTATTGAGGTTGCCAGATTACTGCCAAGACTACTCATTGAACGAACCAGTTTTAACAGTACGCTGAAAATGCCATTAAGTGGACGTGCCAGCATTGAAGATCAAGCAGATATTTTCGCCGCGCTGGGATTACGACGCCAGGCGAGATCTGAAAATGTTGACTCTTCCAGTCACTCTAAAACCCCACGTATGTATCGTGGTCATCTGGTTGTTGAAAAAGGGCAGACAGACTCAACATCAGATAGGGTTAAGAGTCCCTCCCAACCGGTTGACAAACAACCTTCTGCAAAGCCTAAAAGTAAACGGATTTATCGTGGCCAAATCATAGAAGATTGAAACAATCGGCTGAATTTGTCACATTGATGCGACAAAATCGTTAACATATCGTCCAGTTTCATACTCCGGAATTCATCATGAGCAGCATGTCTCCCCAAAACCTCAATCGTGGTTTACTTGATTTTATTGATGCCTCACCCACACCGTTTCATGCGGTAGCCAATATGAAAGCGGCTTTGGAGGCTGCTGGATACAAACAGCTCAATGAAAAAGAAAGTTGGGGAACATTATCGACCGGTGGATATTATGTAACCCGCAATGACTCCTCCATAATTGCGTTTAACCTGCCCGATATCAATCTGGCAGAAGCCGGTTTTCAAATGGTGGGAGCGCATACCGATAGTCCCTGTTTAAAAGTCAAACCACAACCGGGCACGGTAAAAAATTCATTCTGGCAGCTGGGTGTTGAAGTATATGGTGGAGCCCTGTTAAACCCCTGGTTTGATCGGGATTTATCGATGGCCGGACGCGTAAGCTTTGTTGATGCCGATGGTCAATTAAGCCATGCGTTGGTTAATTTCAAAAAGCCTGTGGCAACTATTCCCAGTCTGGCCATCCACCTGGATAGGGACGTCAATCAGAATCGCAGTATTAATCCGCAGCTGCATCTGCCACCGATAGTGCTGCAGACCGAAGAGGGCGATAAACCGGATTTCCGTGCCTTACTCGAGCAACAGCTCAGATCCGAGCAGGGTGAACTGAATGTAGGTAAAGTGCTGGATTACGAAATCTGTTTTTACGATACGCAACCATCGGCACTGGTTGGTATTAATGAAGACTTTATCAGTGCGGCGCGACTGGACAATCTGCTGAGCTGTTATATTGGTCTGCAGGCGTTATTGGCTGGATCGAAAAATAAGGCCAATTTACTGGTATGCACAGATCATGAAGAGGTCGGCAGTGTGTCGACCAGTGGCGCACAAGGAACCTTTTTGCCCGCCGTTCTGCAGCGTCTGGCCCAGGATAATGAAAGCTATCAACGAATTATCCAGCACTCCTTATTAATTTCTGCTGATAATGCGCATGGCATTCACCCCAACTATGCTGATCGGCATGATGAACAACATGGCCCCATCCTGAATAAAGGACCGGTGATTAAAAGTAATGCCAATCAACGTTATGCTACTAACAGTCAAAGCAGTGCACGTTTCCGGCAGCTTTGTGAACTGGCTGATGTGCCGGTGCAGGATTTTGTGGTGCGAACGGATATGGGCTGTGGCAGTACAATCGGGCCGTTAACTGCCAGTAACCTTGGCGTTCACACATTGGATATCGGTGTACCAACTTTTGCCATGCATTCGATTCGAGAGCTTGCCGGCAGCCAGGACACTTCGCATTTATACACTGCGCTTAAACAGTTTTTTAATTAAATCAAAGGAATATAAACACTATGTCAGAAACAGTTGATGAGTTAACGGTGACCTATCAGGAAGGCGATGTGACCACCGTCAAGGAACTCGATAAGGTTGTTCTTACCAAAGGTGCCTGGGCAACAGTGATGTTCCGTTATCAGGATCTGGATCGCAAAACCGGCGAGTTTGGTCCTGATAAATATACGATCCGTCGCTATCAAAAACGTAATGGTGAGTATGGCCAACGTTCAAAATTCAATATCTCCAGCCGCGATCAGGCGCAACAGATCATTGAAGCATTAACCCGCTGGACTAAAGACTGAATAGAATTAACTGACGATGAATAAGAGTTTATTAACCAATCTCTGCGCGGCCGCAGTGATTGGCGTAGGTTTATTGTTGGACACTCCCTGGCGTGAACCGGTTTTATCAATGGGAATGTTTGCCTTGGCCGGAGGGATAACGAACTGGCTGGCCATTCATATGCTGTTTGAGAAAGTACCTGGATTGTATGGATCCGGTGTCATTACAGCACGCTTCAGTGAGTTTCGCACAGCGATTGAAAAACTGGTAATGGAACAGTTTTTTAATCAGCAAAGTCTGGATCGCTTTGTCAGCGAGATGCTCGATGATAAGCGCGATCATCAACTCGATTTTTCCGAAATCATCGATCAAACTGACCTGAATCCGGTGTTTGATAATCTGGTGGCAACCATTATGGAGTCATCATTTGGCAGCATGTTATCAATGGTCGGCGGAGCCAAGGCGCTTAATCCACTGAAAGAACCTTTTGTTCGTAAAATGCAGCATTCGTTGAATGACATTGCCCATAGCGAACACTTTCAGCAGCACCTGCGGGAAAAGCTTAGCAGTGGGCCGGTCAGCGATGATTTATATCGGCAGATTTACGCTATCGTTCACAGTCGACTGGAAGAACTGACACCATTAATGGTCAAGCAGATGATTCAGGACCTGATTCGTCAGCATTTGGGCTGGCTGGTCGTCTGGGGCGGGGTATTTGGTGGCTTGATAGGACTGCTGACCAGCTTTTTACCGTTGTGAACCCGTGGATCGAGAATAGTTGTCGCTTATGCGCCGCGCCCGTAGCCTTTTATCATCATTGGCGTGGTCGCGATTACTGGCAGTGTGATGAATGTCATGCGTTGCAGATGGGCAAACAGCATCTGCCAGATCGGGAAAGCGAAACAGCGTTATATCTGACCCATGAAAATGATGTTGATGATCCACGATATCAGCAGTTTGTCTCACCAATTACCGAGGCTATTCTAAGCCAGATTACCTCTGACAAAATCGGTCTGGATTTTGGGGCGGGGCCTGGACCTGTTATCAGTAAAATCATTACTGAAAAAGGCTATCAGACAAAGTTGTATGATCCGGTTTTTTATCCGGATAACAGCGTGTTAATACAGCAATATGATTTTATTATCTGTTGCGAAGTTATTGAACATTTTCATCAGCCAGCAATTGAATTTGCCCGCCTCAAATCATTGCTTAAGGCGGATGGGAAACTGTTTTGTATGACCCAGCTGTTTGATGAGGGTATTGATTTTGCCAAGTGGCACTACAAAAACGATATTACTCATGTGTTTTTCTATCATCGCGATAGCCTGAAGTTCATTCAGCAACAATTTTCTTTCAGTACAGTTGAAATCAACCAGCGTTTGATAACGTTTACGAACTGAATTGTTCGCGAATTGCGATAAGATGCTCAGCGGGTAATTCGATTACCACGCTGACCATATCGGTAAATTGCTGATCGATAATTCGTCCTTTGATCTGTTTAAGCTGATATTCCAGCATTTGTAACTGGCTATAATCAATCTTTAAGCTGAGTTGTGCCATTTCTACCCAGGGAAGCTTGCCGGCCGCATCGATGGCTTGTTTAGCGGCATTTCCATAAGCTCGGGTCAGACCTCCAGTGCCTAATTTAACCCCGCCAAAATAACGAATGACCGCTACCACCGTATTAATCAGATCTTCACCCTGTAACGGTGACAGAATGGGCCGACCTGCAGTGCCGGATGGTTCGCCGGCATCAAAAAAACGTTCGGTGATAAACCCTTCAGCGGCGCGGATCCGCCAGGCAAAGGCCAGATGATTAGCAGAGGCATGCTGTGCAGCCAATTGTCGAAGCTGTTTTAAAGCAGATTGTTCACTGTCACAATGCATAGCTACGCCAATAAACCGCGATTTTTTGATTTCCGATTCGCTGATTGAAGGAGTGCGAAGTATAAAAAACTGGCTGGACATCTTATTTACTATAGGAAAATACAGCCTGACAATTTACCATATCAGCATATTTTGCTCGCCTGTCAGGTAGGGCAATGTCTAAATTCATCGCAATTAATCAGGTAGCACAGTTTGTCAGAATTAAGTTTTGCAGTTGGCCAACGTTGGGTCAGTAACAGCGAGGCCGAGTTAGGTCTGGGTATCATCATTGAAGTCACTGGAAGACGAATTGAAATTTCCTTTCCGGCTGCCGAAGAGCAGCGCAGTTACGCCGCTAATAATGCACCATTGAGCCGGGTGGATTATCCGCTGGGTGAAAAGGTAAAAACCCGTAAGGGACAGATTTTTACCATCAGTGAAAAACATCCATTAAATGGCTGTGTGATTTATCAGGGGGAAACCGCTGAGGGTGAAGCTGTCAGTATTCATGAGATGGATCTGGATAGCTTTGTACAGTTTAGTCAGGCCTCAGACCGTTTATTTGCTGGTCAGATAGATAAAAACCGCCAGTTCCAATTACGACTCCGAACCCATCAATATTTTCATCGTTTACATCAGTCACCGGTATTTGGACTATTGGGCGCTCGGGTCCAATGTCTGCCGCATCAGTTTTATATTGCCTCACAAATGGCCAACCGTATTTCTGCCAGAGTTTTACTGGCCGATGAAGTCGGCTTGGGGAAAACCATTGAAGCTGGCTTGATTATGCATCAGCAAATCATGCAGGGTCGGGCCAGTAGTGTACTGGTGATTGTACCTTCAGCATTGGTGCATCAGTGGTTAGTTGAAATGCTAAGACGTTTTAATCTGGCTTTTACGGTGATTGATGCCGAACGCTATGAAGCGTTGGTTGAATTAGACGAGGGCAATGCCTTTGATAGCGCTCAATTAGTATTAACTGATTTACAGACGCTGGAAAATCATCCTGAAATGCAAACAGATGTATTGCAGGCAAGCTGGGATATGTTGGTAGTGGACGAGGCACATCATCTACAGTGGCATGAAGATCAGAGCAGTGAAGGTTATCAACTGGTTGAAAAACTGGCAGAGCAGATTGCTTCAGTCTTATTGTTAACTGCTACACCTGAACAGCTGGGTATGGACAGTCACTTTGCCCGTTTGAAGTTACTGGATCCCGATCGCTATTATGACTTAGCGCAATTTCGTGAAGAACAACAGCACTATCAACAAATCAGTCTGTTACTCGAGCAATTGATGGCGGTTGAATCAGCCAGTGATTTCGATAAAAACAAGCGTTTAAAAGCGCAATTAAAACCTTATCTGGATGATGAGTTGTTATCTGCGTTGGCTGACAGTGATGAATTTGAAGCAGCACGTGAACAGGCTAAACAGCAGTTTCTAGACCAATTCGGCACCGGGCGGATTTTATTCCGTAATACCCGCGATACCGTTAAAGGGTTTCCTGAGCGGCAGTTGACAACTTATCCGCTGGATTTTCCAGAGCAGTTTTTGCCCGAAACCAACAGCGAACTTACTCAATTGGTACAACCAGAAACACTTTTAGGTGAAGACTGGCTGGAGCTGGATCCGCGGGTTGAATGGTTGGTGAGCTGGCTGAAACAGCACCGTGGAGAAAAAACCTTATTAATTACCGCCAATGCTGAAACGGCAAAAGAGCTGGAATTACATCTGCGTCTACAACATGGTGTGCGTAGCGCCGTATTTCATGAACAGATGACATTAATTACCCGCGATCGTGCTGCGGCTTTTTTTGCTGATGATGAAGAGGGCGCACAAATTCTGATCTGCTCGGAAATTGGCAGTGAAGGCCGTAACTTCCAGTTCTGTTCATATCTGGTGTTATTTGATTTACCGCTCAATCCCGATTTGCTGGAACAACGCATTGGTAGACTGGATCGTATCGGCCAGCGTAATACCGTCAACATCGTGCTGCCGTTTTATCAGGATACTGCTCAGCAATTGTTGCTGGACTGGTATCAGCAGGGTTTAAATGCGTTTGAATCTGTTTGTAAAACCGGTGCCGCATTACGTGAACAATTTGCTGATCAGCTGGAACAATGTCTAAGACATCCCGAAGACAAAAAAGCTTTTGCCAAATTGCTTAAAGAAACCCAAAAGGCAGAGCAGCAATTACGCGAAAGTCTCAGTCAGGGACGGGACCGACTGCTCACATTGAATTCCTATGATGAAGCCGCTGCAAAAGAAATCCTGATGCAGGTAGACGATGCCAGCAGCCCATTGGAACTGGCTGCTTTTATGGATGATTTCTTTGATGCTTACGGTGTGGAGCAACAGGCACACAGTGCTGACAGTATTATATTGCAGCGTGGTGATGAGTTACGAAGTGATGAAATTGACCTGCCAGAAGACGGTTTAACGGCCACTTATCAGCGGGCCAGGGCTTTATCCCGCGAGGATATGGCGTTTTTGAGTTGGGAACATCCATTGGTGTTATCGGCAATGGATGCGGTGATCAGTTCTGATCTGGGTAATACCGCATTCTGTCAGTTAAAAAGTAATCTGGTGCCCGCCGGAAGTTTGTTACTGGAAGTCGCCTTTGTAATGCATTGTCCTGCACCGAAGCAGTTTAATATTACGCGGTATATTCCTGAATCTTACCTGCGAATTGTTATCGACGAGAATGGCCGTTGTTTTGAAGAACAGTTGCCCGAGCAGGAAATGAATCAGCAAGCTGGCCGCATTCCCAAACATACTGCTCAGCAGATGGTGCAGGTCGCCAGATCCCGAATCGATAATTTAATTGACGCTAGTAAAAAAATGGCAGACAAACATCAAAAACAGTTAATTGAACAAGCTATCAGTAAAATGACCGAGCTGACGGACCATGAATTGAACCGTCTGCAGCATCTTGCAGAACAAAACACCCATATTAAGCCAGCAGAAATTGAAGCACTGCAGTTGGAACAACAACAGTTGCAGCAGTATTTGCACCAGGCTGAACTCAAATTGGATGCGTTACGCTTAATCATCGTGACAGAAGCGGAGTGATCTGCCAAAGTCACCCATGAAAATTTAATGGAGTAGGGTTTTGATTAAACGTTTGTTACCCCCTTTGCTGGTCGTGGCATTGGCCATCGTAATATTCAGTACGTTGATCAGTACCCGTCCTCAGGCTCCGGTTCAGGATCGTCCGGTAAAGGGTGTTTTGGTTGAGACTCAGACGATTGATTTTGCCGCATTATCACCAACATTAACGTTGTATGGTCGTCTTGAAGCCCCGCAAATGGCTAATTTGCGAGCTGCTGTTACCGCAGATGTCGCTGAGGTTTATGTGTTTGATGGCGAATATGTTGAACAGGGAGATGTGCTGATTGAGCTGGATCCTCGAGAAGCACAATTGGCGGTAGAACAGGCTGCTGCCGAACTGGCACTGATTGATGCACAGATCGAGGCAGAAAAGTCGCAACTTAAACGCAATCAAGCCCTGTTAGGTACGCAACAGCAATTAGTCGATCTGGCTAAAGCGGCGGTGAATCGTGCTGAAAAGTTGCAACAGAGCCAGTTGTCATCCCAGGCTTTATTGGATGAATCCATCTCTTTACAGGCGCAACAAAGCCTGGAGCTTAAACAGCGGCAGTTTGATATTCAGGATCATCCCATTCGAATTGCCCAACTTCAGGCAAACCGTCAACAGGCTCAGGCACAACTGGATCGCGCAGAACTGGATTTGAGTCGTACCATTATCGAAGCTCCATTTTCAGGTCGAATCACGGATCGGCAAATTGCCAAGGGTGACCGGGTGCAGGTGGGTGATGCCTTAATGACGCTTTATGATATGCAGCAATTGGAATTGCGTGCATCCATTCCGCAGCGTTATCTGACGGATATTTATTCAGTGCTTGAAACACAGCAATTGACCGCCACTGCCGAAGTTTCCGGTCGGCAATATGAATTTGAATTACAACGCCTCAGCGGTGAGGTGAATGCCAATGTCGCAGGACGGGATGGCCTGTTCCGCCTACAAGGTGATCCGGGACCTTTGGCCGCAGGACAGTTTGTCAGCGCTCAACTTGATTTGCCCGTTCGGCAGGATACTGTAGCCATTCCTTACAGTGCTTTATATGGTTTGGATCGGGTTTATCGGGTTCGTAATAATCAGCTTGAAGCGGTGCAAGTCAGCAAAATCGGTGATTACTCCAATCAGGATGGCAAAAGCCGCTTGCTGATTCAAAGCGAAGCTTTGCAACAGGGTGATCAGATTATTACTACTCAATTACCAAATGCCATCAATGGGTTATCCGTAAGTATTAAAGATGAATAGCACGGTGAAACGCGACTTTATTGGTCTCTTTGCCCAACATCGGGTTGCTGCCAATCTGTTGATGATGGTGATGATCCTCGCCGGGGTTCTGTCGTTAAATCGTATTAATACTCAGTTTTTCCCGACCTTTGCTCTGGATATTATTACGGTAAGCATTGAATGGCGTGGTGCCAGTGCCGAGGACGTCGCCGAGTCGATTACCCGCCAGGTAGAGCAGGAACTTCGCAGTGTGGATTATGTGAAAAAGATGACCTCAACCTCATCTTACGGTATGTCACGGGTCACCCTTGAGTTTATTGAAAAAAGCGATATGGGGCAGGCACTGGATCAGGTCAAGGATCGAATTGCTCAGATCCGCAATTTACCCACGGATAGTGAAGAACCTGAAGTTACTCTGGTCACCAATTATGAAAGTGTGGCGCGCATTCTGATCACCAGTGAAACCGGCGACCTGGCGTCCCTACGTTATCTTGCACATGATATTGAGCATGAGCTGCTGGATCGCGGTATCTCGCGGATCAATATCAGTGGATTACCGCTTGAAGAAATAGCCATTCAGCTGGATAAAACCAAATTGGAAGCATTGGGACTGGATCTGGATGAGGTTGCTGATCGTATTGCCCAGCTGAGTCAGGATTTACCCGCTGGTGAAATTGGCAACGATGAAAGCACAAGGCAGATCCGCAGTCTGGATCAAGGTCGTGATGTGCAAGCATTTGCTGAATTTGCTTTGCAGTCCGATTTTGCCAATGGATTAGTGAAACTTGAAGATGTGGCTACTATTGAAAGGCGACCCTTACGTAAACAGATGAATCTGTTTTATCAGGGGCAACCAGCCATCGAACTGGAATTACAACGTACGGAAAACGCCGATTCATTGGAAAGTGCGCGGGTGCTTGAACAGTGGCTGGATGAAAAATCCTCAACACTGCCTGAGGGCGTTGAGCTCAAAGTCTATGACGCCAGCTGGCAACTGATTAAAGAACGGATCAATCTGCTGTTAAAAAACGGCCTGGGTGGATTATTACTGGTATTGGGCATTTTGTTTCTGTTCCTGCATGGGCGCGTTGCTTTCTGGGTAGCGGTAGGTATTCCGGTATCGTTTATGGCAGCTTTGGCCGTGTTATATGCACTGGGTGGCAGTATTAATATGATCAGCCTGTTTGGTCTGATCATGTCGCTGGGGATTATTGTTGATGATGCCATCGTCGTGGGAGAAGATGCATTTGCCCATTATCAGAGTGGTGAACCATCACTGACAGCATCAGAAGGTGGTGCAAGACGTATGCTGGCACCGATTTTATCTTCTTCGCTGACCACCATTTCGTCGTTTATTCCATTAATGCTTATCAGTGGTGTGATTGGCAATATTCTGTTCGATATTCCTTTTGTGGTGATTTGCGTGATTATCGCCTCGTTAATTGAGTGTTTTCTGATTCTGCCGGGCCATCTGCGCCATAGCTTTCAAAATATTCATCATGCTAAGCCTTCGGCAATACGTGCGCGTCTGGATAATGCTTTCAATTATCTGCGTGATGATCTTTTCCGTCCATTGGTCACCAATGCTGTAAAAAATCGCGGCTTAACGGTGAGTATTGCCATGGCGTTACTGATCATCAGTTTTGGTTTACTGGCAGGTGGTCGCATCAGTTTTAACTTTTTCCCATCACCTGAAGGCACCACGGTATTAGCCAATGCACGCTTTGTTGCCGGAACACCGCGCAGCGAGGCTGATAAATTTCTGCAACATCTCACGGCGACATTGCAGCAAACTGATCAGCAATGGGATCAGCCATTGGTTGATGTCGCCACCAGTAAGTTGGGCGCGGCGGGTACTGCCGGAGGCATGTCTGATGCTCAGGTGGATGACCGTTTTGCCTCAATGCAGGTTGAATTGACCTCGCCGGACCAACGCGATGTGCGTAATCAGACATTTATTAATGCCTGGCGCGAGAAAATCGTTATGCCTGCAGGTATTGAAACCTTCACCATATCGGAACGTCGAGGAGGCCCCCCTGGCAGTGATATTGATATTCGGCTCACCGGCGGCACCACCGATAACCTCAAGGCGGCTGCCAGGGAAGTTATTGAAGCATTACAACGTTATCCCGGTGTGAGTGCAATTGAGGATGATTTACCCTATGGTCAGTCGCAGTTGATTTATCGCCTAAAGGAGCAGGGCGAGGTGTTGGGGTTAACGGTTGAGAACGTTGGCAGACAACTACGCTCGGCTTATGACGGACGTCTGGTACAGATTTTTCAGGATGGTGATGACGAGGTTGAAGTTCGGGTAATGTTTCCAGATAGCCAGCGAAATACTCAGGCCTCACTGGACGATTTTATGATTCGCCTGCCAGATGGCGGTAGTGTGCCGCTGGATTCAGTGGTGCACTTTGATGCACGCCGAGGGTTTGATGTATTGCGCCATACCGATACCCGGCTGGCGGTACATGTCACTGCGACTGTAGACAGCCAGGTGACCAATAACAACACTATTCTGGCGGATTTACAGCAAGAATTTCTTCCTGATTTGATGGCGCGTTATGGTATTCAGGTGGTTTTTGAGGGCAGGGCAGAAGAACAGGCCGATACTATTGGGGATATGAAGCAGGGCACACTGCTGGCCTTTGCGTTAATCTATATTATTCTGGCCTGGGTATTCGCATCATATGGCTGGCCGCTAGTGGTTATGACAGCCATTCCATTTGGCTTGATTGGGGCGCTGGTCGGCCATTGGTTACTTAATATCGACCTGACAATTCTGTCGTTATTCGGCATCTTTGGGCTGTCGGGCATCGTGGTCAATAATGCGATTATTCTGGTGACCTTTTTCAAGAACTTACGTGAAAAAGGCCTGGAGACCCAAAATGCCATTATTGAAGCCTCGGTTTTACGGTTAAGGGCAGTATTATTAACCTCATTAACTACTATCGGCGGGCTCACACCATTACTATTTGAAACATCGCCTCAGGCGCAGTTTTTGATTCCAATGGCTGTATCGATTTCGTTTGGTTTGATGTTTGCCACGATTTTAGTGTTACTTGTCATTCCGGCATTATTGTCGTTCCACGAAAGCATTTCCGAAAATTTTGCCAAACTTCGTAATGCCAAGACACAAACCACCGAATAAGGGGTAGAAGATGAAACTGCGTATGCTGTGTTTATTATTCGGACTAAGCTCAATTTTAGTCAGTTACTCCGTTAATGCTGAAGAAACGGATCCTATCACGCTGAAAACACTGACGGATTACGTTTACAGCCAGCACCCTGCCAGACAAGCTGAATCCAGCATGGATGCGCTGGCAAAAAGCCGTTCAGATCTTGCTGGAAAGTTATTTGCTGAGCCTTTAAGTTTATCGGTGAATCATTTCAATGATGTAATCGGTAGTGGTGAGGGTCTGCAGGAATGGGAATCTTCAGTAGAAATGCCGATTTGGCTACCCGGTGAAAAACGTCATCAGCAGAATCTGTCACGTCATTTGGCCGCAGAGCTGCCTTACTATCAACAACGAATTCGCCTTGATGCCTCGGCACAGGTAAGACGTCATGTTTGGCTAGTGATGCTTTCTGCAGCCAAAGTTCGCCATGCCGAAACATTACGGGACAATGCCCGGAACTTGCTTAACAATGTTGAAAATCGGGTAGAGGGGGGGGATTTAGCCAGTTCAGAAGCTTTGCTGGCAAAAAGTCATCATCTGGAAATGCAGTCCCAATTGGCTTCGGCAAAGATGGATTTGCAACAAAGCTTAAATCAATACCAATACCTGACCGGGCAGCAGGTCTTACCGGATGTGATTGAAGAAAATTTACCGTTGTCGACTGAAATAGATAAAGCCCATCCATTATTAGCTGAGCTGGAGCAACAAATTGCCCGACAACGCAGTGAAATCGCCAACGCCCGTTATGACAATGTTCAACATCCCAGTCTGTCTGTAGGCGTTAAACGTGAACGGGATGAACATGCCGATCCCTATAACAACAGCATAGGCGTGGGTGTTAGCTTTGCCCTGAACGATGAACAATATCAGCAACCGGCTATTGCACAGGCCAGCCGGCAGTTAGCCGATTTACAGATTGCCCAGCAGCAACAGAAACGTCAGCTTGAAGCTGACTTGCTTGCCGCGATGGATACGCTTAAAACGTTGCAACAGAGACAAACGCTATTGAAAGAACAATATGCGGTCAGTCAGCAATATGTTGATATGCAACAACGTAGTTTTGATATGGGTGGGGTGGATTTAACAAGCTTTTTACGTAGTCAGGAAATAGCCGACAAACATCGCCACCAACTTTTGCAACTGGAAATCGAAATTCAACAACAGATTGCACAGATTAATCAGATTGCTGGCCGGACGCTGTAGCGACAAACGTTGTTTTCAATCCGCAACTGTTTCGGCTCGCATTCTGGCAGCTAAATCTTCCCACAATGATAAGCGCGAGGCATCACCCACCCGTTGTCCTTCGCCACGGGATTTGGCCAGCCATAACCCCGTGCCATTAAAACTGTAAACAGGTGTCAGATCCTGACGACGACTGGCCGGTTGTATCTCATTAATCAGGTTATCCAGCACCAGGGGAATGGCGCGTTTATTTTCAAAATAAGTTAAAACCATATGTGCCTGATTCAGATCAATGGCTTTAACATAAGTGATACGCAGTTTATCTTCATCAACGCCAAGCTGTTTCAGGGTGAAATATTTAGCAATGGAGTAGTCCTCGCAATCGCCAGCTCCCAGTGACAGCATTTCAATCGGCGTAGCCCAGTAATCTTCTTTATTCCATAAAAAAATATCATCGACAAACAGGACATTACTGTTAAAAAAATCGTTTACTACCGCGAGTTTTTCCCGCTCTGATAAATCCTGATTTTCCTGCATCAATATTTGCCAGGCTTCAACGCGTTGTCTGGCCTCACTATCGTATTCATTTTCAATGCGTTGCAATAACGCTTCTGAAATCAGTAATTCTGCCAGCAATGGAACAGAAAACGGCAGCCACCAAACCAGCAGTAAGGTCAATACAATAGGTTTTAGCCGAAGCAACATTGATTAACGACTGATCCCGAACAAGCCAGCCTGTTGTAACCAGAGAAAGTCTTGTTCGTCTTTTGCACTTTCTGCCAATACTCTTACTTCCAGTAAGCGGGCAATTTCCTGAATGATATCGAGCAAGTCCGGTTTATTGGTATTACTACGGATATCTGTGGTCAGATCGCGTGCCAGTCGAATGTAATCAATATGCAGATCTTTCAGCAGATTCACCGGAATCACATCGCTGCTATAACGTTTTAATAGACTGTGAGCTCCTAACTGTCTGACAAAGATGCTGAAATTGGTGAATGTATCCAGATCTTTGGCCGCAGCATAAGCGGTCACACTAAACGCTAACAGGGCAGGGGATAAGCCTGATTGAATGACTGCTTTGCCAAGCCATTGGCGGAAGTCTGCTGAAGCAATTGATGCCAGAGACAGGTTGATTGTCACAGGAGCCGGATTGGATTCTTCGCCCATCAAGTCCAACACCTTTTGCACAATGTGTTTATCCAGTGTTTCAACCAGATCAAAAGCTTCAGCCATTGAAAAGAAGGTACCAATAGGCAGTAAATCACCATTTGCATCACGAACTTCGGTAAAGGCTTCACGCATCACCAGATGGGGTTTTGCGGTGTCACTGTAATTGTAAGCCTGGTTGGTAAAGGTAATCATTGCCGAATCTGTATTAATTACCTGTTCAATAGTAGCTTTCCAGCTCATTTCAGACATTGAACTTAAGGTGTTTTCCTTGATGTAAAAGGCATTGGCTTCAATCAAACGTGCTTGCTCATAGGCCTCAATCAATGCTGGCATGAGTCGCTCAACTTCACTGCTACGTTCATAAGAAACAATCCCCATATG
>TARA_R100000687_G_scaffold82317_2_pt1 | contig 14116 bp, 11 predicted proteins | sample TARA_R100000687 | Tara Oceans TARA_R100000687 (sample SAMEA2622685) | marine metagenome | biome: marine biome (ENVO:00000447); feature: mesopelagic zone (ENVO:00000213); material: "saline water (ENVO:00002010), including plankton (ENVO:xxxxxxxx)" | depth 600 m
AAAGACGGTGAGAATAGGTTTGATGGTCATAGCGAGTTCTTTTGGAAGTATTTGAAGACGTTTTTTTTCCATCTTTTGCATAACGAGTAGTTGATTTCGCCTTCCGACTAAATCACTCATGGCCTGCATCGTATCAGGCTTTAGTTGAGATAGCTTAGGCTTAATAGCCTCACCATAATGAGCAATAAGTTGAGCATCTAGTTTATCTGTTTTAGCGCGCTGACCTATCGCCCCAGCAAAGCGTTTAATGTGAATAGGATTGGCGACAACGAAAGGTAAATAGGCATTTTCACATGCGATAATAAATAGCATTTCTAATCGGCCAGTTGCTTCAATAATAATGCGCCCACGTGCGTGTAGTTTGATTATGGCTTCTTTGATACCTTTTTCATCATTTGAAACGGTGAAATAAATATCGAGAGGGCGAATGTAAATATCTAATTGAAACTTGCCTGTATCGACACCCACGTTAACGCTTTGATTTGTTTTTGTATTCATAGTAAGCTAACTCTGCTTGCATAATGCGGTTTGAGACCCAGTAGACTATTCGAGTGTTTTGCTCGGAGTCCTTTATGATGGCGCGCTTTCTTATTATCGGTCTCTCAACTGAGGAGCCATCAATCAATCGAACTACCACAAAAGAAGGCTTTAGTTGCTGCTAAAGTTTGGATCTCACTTTACTCCACCCCAGATTTAAATCAGGATGATTTACATGAGTTATTATCCATACAATCAATGAAAGAATAAATGCGAACTTATGTACGAGATCTAATAGGGAAGCTATCCCAGGCTCTATGATATTTATGCGAACTTGTTGTCAAATCTCGTTAGCGAGCTGGAAGCTCTGTGCGCAGCACTCATTCGCCCCAATCGGTAATCGATGTTGCACTTAATACAGCTAAGCTCATGGCGTCTCACTCAACTACCGCCGCCGTGCAATTCCAATGATTTTGGGTATAAATAATTGAATGTCTGTAAATAGGGGTTGAACTATTGAGTTACTTCAACAACATCCGTCTGGACGTTTTTTGTTGGTCGGCATAAAAATAAAATAGTAGTACTAAAGGTCATGACAATTTCGCCCTCCCCTCGATAGAGCTCGACGGATAAAAAGTCCATACCCTAACTTATTTGGTGCTATGAGCTAAGATTTTGCTTACTTGGAGTTTTACGTCTAATTTGTCACCGGGCAATACTGGAGCCAGCATATTAATTTTATCTATACCTCGTCCAGCATCTAATTTTGTATATGTAGAAAAATTACCACACAACATTTTGTGGGCCATACCAATGGTGTGTATGCGACTGCCACATAATACGCCTAATGGCGTACTTTGTGCAGAAATGCGATAGATATGATGCGAAAAGGGATCGTATTTAGTAGCTAGTTCAATAATCTCATTTTCATTAACTTCATAATGGTCATTCAAAGTAACTACCTCCCATAAGATCTTCCCAGTAAATTAATCTATTTTTCAAAATAAATCTAAGCCTTTTGCTCATTCAAGATACAATAGTCCGACTACTCGATTGAATATAATAACTATATCCATGTGATATTCAGAATAACGATATTACTACCCTACAATTTAGCGTAATTGACAACAAAGACAATCGTGAAAATAGCCCAACATCTTGATAAATAGTTCAAATAGCACTTAGAATAATAGATAATACCGTGGTGGGCGGATAGGCTGTAAAGTGTAATGATTTATTAAATTGCTAGCTGCCACTCTTGACTTCGTCTCTATCGTACATGTCACAACCGTAAAATAGCAATAAGGGAGCACTCTATGCCAAGAGTAAAATCCGATAATTACGATACCAAACGAGAGCTTATTATGGATCACGCGGCTCGTTTGTTTTCTGATGCTGGTTACCCAAATGCGCGCATGATGGATATCGCCGTAGCCTGTGGCGCCTCTAAATCCATGCTTTACCATTACTTTCCCAAAAAAGAAAATATTCTCTACGCAATACTAATTGAACACATGGAAGAATTAGTGTGTGATATTCAATATCTATTGCAAAATAATGCCGGTGAGCAATCTATTATTATTGAATTTGTGAAGTTGTTTGTCCAAAAAACAGCTAAAGCCAGAGCACGCCACTTAATGGCCATATTAGATGTCAAATATCTTCCAGAGGCTCAGCAAGCTGAAGTTGTTGAATTGGAAAGAGAAATTGTAATATTAACGGGCAGTATTTTAAAATTAATCAACCCTGAACTGCCCATTAAAGAATACAATATTTATGCATTGATGCTGATCGGAACAATTAATGCGATGGATATGTGGCGTAAACCCGACGGGCGATACTCAGCCATTGAAATGGCTGAGATGTATGCCAAAGTATTTATGAACGGATTTATGCGCGTTTAAGCAGAGACAAGCCCCCAAAACTGATAATAATAGGGCTATTTTCCTTAGTTTTTTGCCAGTTTTCCCATTAAATTTTACTAACCAGTTTATTTCAACATATTTTAGTATTTGCTTTTTTCGTGCGCAAACCGAGAAACCAAACTCATTGGTAAATGACGCAGGAAGAAGGCTTGAACAGCCAAAGAAAAATTATACCAATTACATTAATTAACCACTTTAATCCAGCTTCTCGAACACAGTGTTTTCACTTGTTGGATATCTGCTACAAAGTGATTCCACGCATCTGAGCATGCATTGACAATGTCGCTGTATCCATTAAAGTAGCGATTCGCTAAACAGTGTTGACGGAGCCAACTCCATACTTGCTCTATTGGGTTTAACTCAGACGAATATGGCGGGAGTTTTATAATACTTAAGTTAACGATATCTTTGGCATTATCACCCGTATGCCAACCCGCCCCATCCATTATCACTACCGCATGCCGTTCGGGCTCGGTGCGTTTGGATATCAACTCAAGATGTTGTTGCATTATCTCTTTGTTAACCCAAGGCGCAATCAATGCTTCAGTTTCTCCTGTGGCAGGGCATACTGCTCCAAATAGATACGCGTATTCAAATTGCTGTTGCTTCACAACGCGGGGCCGACTGCCTTTGGTTGCCCAGATACGAGTTGTGGTATTTTGCTGGCCAAACCTTGCTTCGTCCTGAAACCATATATCTACCCTTTTTAGCGCTATATGACCTGGGATCCTCTGGATCAATTCAATTTGGAATTTTTTTAAACTCATCTTGGGCTGATTGTGATTGCTTCGGATGCTTTGAGCGACTGGTTATCCATGAAAAACCTAATTCATGCATCAAGCGATAAACATTGGATATTTGGTAAGTGACGGCGAATTTATCAGATAAGAACTGCTGAACATGAGACGCTTGTAGACGACCACCCGTCTCAGACTGACTAAACTGTTCAATATAAGCCGCTAGTTCTTTGAGTTGCTTGGTCATTAGTTTAGATTGCCGTCCGGGTGGTGATTTGCTATCCAAGCCTGACATACCATTTTGAAGAAAGTTGGCGACCCATTTATTGACGCTTCCTCTGCTAACTCTAAGTACTCTGGCGATAGCAGCACGATCCATTCCGTCTTTAAAATGGGCTAACGCTAGTAGCCTTATCCGTCGTCTTCCATTTGTTTCTCGCTTAGCGAGTCCTGCAAAATCTATCTCTCGAAGCATCGGTCTGTTATGTCAGCTAATAATACTGTCATTAGATCATAATATTAATGTAATTGGTATTAGGCACTATGGAGTAGGATGAGGCTTTTTCCTCATCACTCTCACGGAACCGTACATACGGATCTCCTATACGGCTCAAGCAATTTACTGTTTCTTTTTCATTTAGTAATAATAAGCAAGAACCCCTGTTTTAACTTTATGTATCTGATACAAACCCATTTATTTAAACCATTTGTTGGGTATAGCATAGTTTGCCAATGAACTCTTAGCACTTCCCCATCAATTCATCTTGATAAACTTAAAAGGAAGCTTAAACTTTAATTGTTTCAATCGCCTATGTAATCTCAGTGGCTTTTTCCACAACCTCAGCTGTACCGCCCTTAATCTTCGACGGATCCAAGTAAACAGTTGCTGTAAAATTTTGCTCATATTCGCTATTTTGAAGTAATTTACAAATCCCCTCATTACTCATCTGTTCTGGTTAAATGGCACCGGACACTTTAATAAGAGACAATTAACCGTCAAATATTAAGGTGCGAACATGACGCAGAAACGTAGTTATTAGCAGTACCCAAAGGAATTCAAAGAAGAGGGAGTTGCACTGGTGTTAGAGCAAGGTTATTCCGTCCCTGAAGCCGCTAAATCTTTAGATATAACGGCCAATATGCTCTACCGCTGGTGAGAGCTTCATGAGCAGAGAATTCAAGGCAAAGTGCTTGTAGAAGATGAGCAGCAAGAATTAAAACGCCTGCGTAAAGAAAATAAAGAACTACGCATGGAGAAAGAGATTTTAAAAAAGGCCAGTGCCTTCTTCGCGAAAGAAATGAAATAAAATTTCGTTTTATAAAGACACAAGCAGCGCATTATCCGGTGCGCATATTGTGTCGTGTGATGAAGGTCAGTAAGTCAGCCTATTACGCTTGGTGCGCTCGGCCTAGGCAATTGATTACAGAGCACGAACTATCGCTTTATCGTCAAGCTAAAGCCCTGTTCAAAGCCAGTAGAAATAGTTTGGGGAGCCGAGAGTTATCTAAAAAACTGCACGAAGCAGGCTATAAAATCAGTCGATATCGCACCATCAAACTGATGAAGAAATTGAAACTAAAAGTGAAGCAGCGCATCGCCTATAAGTTCACAACTAAGCGTAAACATAGCGATAAAGTGGCGAATAACCTGTTGAATCAAAACTTTAATCCGCTCGCTAGTGACGAGATTTGGGCTGGATGCGACGTTAGGAGTCAGGGCTTTATAGAGTTAATCAAGTGGCGTTTAGAGAATGATACTACGATTCGCGAAGCATTTGTTTCAACAGATGGAGACTCGGTTGTTCGTTTTTTCCTGAGTGTGCCAACACAATGGGATTATCGAACCTTGATTTTGGAAGCACACGGCTCAATAAATGACGCTTACCCAGATCGATACAAGCGATTTATCCAAAGTGGGAACACGGAACATACTGCGTTGAGCTCCGATTCATTCTACACACGCACTGTTCTAGAGGTGCCATTATACGTGTGGATGACTGACTTTTTAGAGTCGAAATCTATTTGGGAAGATGTAGTTGATGAATATGTAGAAGCAAGTCAAGCACCCTGAGCCACCTGCCCAAATTGGTGTTTAATGGTAAAATAAATTATTCAGGATATTTAATGAGTCGAACCTGAATTAGTCATTTTGCTATAAAAAATCGCAGCCTGATTGTTTTTAGCGAGAGGCTTAAATACTAGGAAGCATAAAAATACAATAATATGATCGATTCTTCCCGAAATTCCAGGCCGCAGCAACCGTCGATACGTAGGTTTTGTAAGCTGCATTTGAAAAAGTTACTCCGATGAGATTTTTTATTTCAAGTGTCCCATCAATCGCTCAATTCCTACCAGGCGTTGAAAGCAGTATCCAGCTCGGGTATTGGAGTTCTCCTATTTGTGCTTTTTCCAAAATAAACTCCAACACATAATCTCTCGGACGGCAGTTAATGGGCGAAGTACTGTATTTGATTTAATTTAATATGTCAGGTTAACTTGACCGTCATATTTATTGTGGTCAAATTCCATGCCTGTCAGAATGGTGTTACTGTGCGAGTTTTAGCTATAGGCATCTTAGTGCCGAATTGGTATTTTTTATGCAATTTTCCTTTACTTACGTACTTACGCAATATACAAGAGGGCTAATGTAGACTTTGTTTTTGTCACCGCATTCCTGGTCTAACATTTGTTGATAAAGGCTAAGGTCGTCTGGATGCTGGAATAGTGAATACTCAGTGAATGTGCAGTTTGCTTCTAGCAATAACCGCACGGCACCCGACTTTAAACATTTATTCGCCTTTTTGGCTTTTTGGCTTTTGCATAAGTTTCATCTAGCTTTAACGATTTAGGATTTAAAACTTGGCGAAATTATGCAGCTAAAACGTGATTAAGTGTATGAATATCAAAAAATTAACCTTGATCCGGTGGACTATATCGGCGCAACGCCTCTTACTTTGGGTATTTTAGTCTGCATAAAACGTCTTAACGGGGCAGTACGTAAGGATTGGATTAATATGTCACGGGTTTGCTCTGGAAGGATCACATCATCTATACCAAAACCTTCGGCAGCGCGTATCGGCCCCAATTTTTCGCGAGTTTGCTCGACGATTTTTTGTCTTTCTTGCTCTGGATCTGTTGCCGCATTTATTTGTTTTTTGTAGGCGACATTAACCGCCGTTTCAACATTCATGGCGGCAAATTCGGCAGTAGGCCAGGCCAGACTTAATTGGGCGTTAAAACTTCTGCCACCATTCATTGCCATGTAGGCTCCCCCATAGGCTTTACGTAAGACGACGTTGAAGGTGGGCACTGTAGCCATGGCTATTTCATAAATTAGTTTTGCGCTACGGCGCGCGAGTTTACTGCGTTCGGCATCGCTACCTACCAAAAAACCGGGCAGGTCTAATAGGAATAATAGAGGGATGCCAAAACTGTCACATAAATTGATAAAATGGGCGGCTTTTTCACAGGCAGGAGAATCTAAGGAGCCAGCCAAATTATTGGGTTGATTGGCTACCACGCCAACACTACGACCACCAATGCGCACCAATGAACACACTATATTGCGGGCGTACTCGGCTTTTATTTCCAGCATGGAATCGGCATCAATGATGCCTTTAACCACCTGTCTAACATCGTAGGCATACCGCATATCGGTGGGTACAATCTCGGCTAATTTGTTTGCAAAGAGCGGATCCGGTGCTTGGCTGTCGATTACGGGCGGAGCTAAGGATGAATTCGCTGGAAAGTAAGACAAATATTTTTTGATAACCGCACAGGCTTGTTCTTCACTGTCGACCACACAATCAGCAAGGCCATTTTTTTTAGCTTGGGTATCAGTGCCACCAAGCTGTTCCGCATCAACGGATTCACCTATTGCGGCTTTAACTAATTGGGGTGGGGCAATGCCCATAAACGACATGCCTTTAACTAATACTACAAAGTCACACATGGAGGCGATTAAGGTCATGGCGGCATATCCTTGCCCCAGAATTGCTGCTGGCGTTGGCACCCAACCTGAGAGCTGTGCTTGTAGGGCAAGGGAATCAAAGCCTGGGGAAAACAGCCTGCTATCAAGACCCTCTGAGATGCGATGGCCAACACCCTCGAGTAATTGCACCATGGGAATTCCCGAATCGATAGCACGCATATAACAGCGGCGCATTTTTTCGAGGCCTACATCACCGTTACTGCCGCCATTAATAGTAAAATCGGCCACCGCTAAAACAACTTGATTTTGCTCTATGTCGGCCAAGCCAGTCACTAAGGCATCACCAAAACTTGGGGTAGCGTCATTATTGTCGGTAGGCAGGGCTAGGCCGCCAAATTCAATAAAGCTCTTTTTGTCACAAAGCAGCTCGATTCTTTCCCTAGCGGTTAACTTGCCCCTTGAATGCTGGTATTCAACGGATTTGAAGCGAGCGTCATCTTGGATAGTTGCATGGCTATCGATGAGCGTTTTTCTTAAAGTTTGGTGATTGAGCATGATATTTCACATTGTTAATATTGATTTTGAAAACGGATTTTTTAATGGGAAAAAGCTGACAGTAGTTTTATCCTCTGTCAGAAAACCTAAAAATTAGCGTTTAGTTAACCGTCTGCATTCACTCTGTTTTTACGCAATTCGTTTTTCATTATTTTACCTGCCGCTGACAGCGGCAAATCCAGCACAAAATCGATACTGCGTGGACATTTATAATCTGATATCAGTTGTTTACAGTGAGTGACCAGTTCTTCTATGGTAGTGCTGTTGTCAGGCCTGAGCACAATTGCTGCATGGATGGTCTCTCCCCATTTTTCATCGGGTATGCCAATCACTGCGCACATGGCTACAGAAGGGTGCTGAGCAAGGGCATTTTCTACTTCACTTGAATAGACATTTTCACCCCCGGTCACAATCATGTCTTTTAAACGGTCAACAATAAATATAAAACCTTCTTCATCCATGTAAGCGGCGTCTTCGGTATGCAGCCAACCGTCGTACAATACCTTGGCTGTTTGCTCCGGGGCTTGCCAATATCCTTGCATGATGGCAGGACCTTTTGCGGCAATTTCTCCAACCTCATAGGCCGCCACTTCCTGACCATTGGCATCCACTATTTTCAATTCTATCAAGGCCGTTGCGCGGCCGGCTGACTTGAGTTTATTTAGTGCGAGTCCTTCTACGGTATGATATTTCGCTGGTAGCATAGAAAGCAGGCCCGTTTCACTCATGCCGTAGCCCTGAATAAACTGACAGTTAGACAGTTTATTCATCGCCAGCTCCAAGGCTTTTTGAGTAATAGGAGCTGCACCATAAAAGATGGTCTGCAGTTGGCTGAGATCATACTGTTCAACATCCGGATGATTAACCAACATATGGATCATTGACGGAACCATTAATATATCAGTGACCTTGTCTGTGACTATGCTGGCTAAAGTATCGGCTGGTGTAAAGTTAGGCAGGATCACATGGGTGCCACCGTTTAACATGTGATTTAACATCAATTGGATATCGGCCATATGAAACATCGGTGCTACATGCAGGTATCGATCACCTTGAGTTCCACATCCTATTGCTTGTTGCCCTATGGCAATAGAAATCAGATTCTGGTGGGATAACATTACGCCCTTGGGATAACCAGTTGTGCCACTGGTATATAAAATCATTGCCAACTCGTCACCTTTGCGTTCCGCATCAGCGACTGGTGAATGGCGACCAATTAAACTTTCATAGTGCAAATAATTTGACTGTTCTGGCACTAGGGTGTCACAAATGATAGTGTGGATGGTGGGACATGCTTGCTTGAGCTCAGGGGCCAAATAGGCAAACTGTTGATCAAGTACTAATATACTGGTAGCAGAATTATTGAGAGCATAAATGAAGTCAGTGAGCTTCCAACGGGTATTCAGCGGACTAATAACCCCACCCGCCCAGTATGTGCCAAGCATGACTTCCATATAACTGGCGGAGTTCAGGGCGATAATACTAACTCGGTCGCCTGGTTTAAGTCCCTGTGTTTGCAATGCATTCGCAAAACTAGCAACGCGCTGTTGCAGCACTGTAAAGTTCTGTTGTACTCCCGCAAAAATAGTCGCAATTTTATTAGGTGTCTGACGGGCTGATTTTCTTAAACCCTGCGTAATATAAATAGTCACAATTACCTCATTTTAAACATTCAGCTGACAAAACCTTGTCGCACATTGGCCATTTTTAGTAGCCATCATAAATCGCATATTTTTCAGAAGTCTAAGTATAAATCCTTGGGACAAGTCCCCTCTCAGGAATCAGAGGGGACTAAAGGAGAATTACATGTAGTATGGTTGGGTAATAACATAATAATTAATAAAAATTATACTCAAGTCTAAAACCATAATTAGCAGGTTTGGCAGCAAAGCGTACTTCAACGTCTTGCGAGGCGAAGTTGTTGGTCCAGTAATATTCGTCGGTGACGTTGCGTCCGTATAGACTCACTTTCCAAACGCCGTCATCGGAGGCGAGTCCGACTCTTAGATCCAATACAGTAAAGGCGTCGATTTTGCCTGTTGTTGGCTCACCCATACTGGAATTGGTTTTACTGTTGTGAATGAGGGCAGCACCCATAAACCCTTCAACATTACTTGTTGCAGCAAAACGATATTCCACGTCAGCCGTGGCCTGAAATTCAGGAGTAAAGGGAATTATCGAACCCGATAGATCCTCTTCAATACCAGCATTATTTAAGCCAAGATATTTATCAACTTCTGAATCAAGATAGGTAGTGGTAAGACTGGTGGTTAGGCCAGACATGGGCATCGCTTTAAACTGTACTTCAATCCCTTGTACATGGGCTTCAGGTACATTAACCAATTTTTCTAGCACACCAAAGGGGGCGGCTAGAATATTTCCGCGAATTTGCTTATCATTATAATCGTAATAGAAAATGGCAGCATTCAGTTGCACTGGGGCTGTTGCCATTGACCATTTAAATCCCGCTTCATAGGCAAGAACCTCTTCCTGAGTGGTAGGGTCTAATTGAATTGACAGAGGGGAAGATAATACCGGGAAACTACCGGATTTATAGCCTTTAGAAACCGTAGTATATAACAGGGTATTGCTGTCCAACTTGTAATTTAAACCAAGACGCCAAGATACATTGTCTTCAGCTAAGGTATTTTTGACTAATCCTGGGGCAAACGCATTATTGGGTTCAAGCGTTACACAATCTCCAACCGCGATGGCAAAGGGATCGATAAAACCACTGGAAATCAAAGATTGTAAAGCGGTAATGGATTCGTCACCACTAGTACAACCTTCGAAATCCTTGGTACTGTCGGTATAACGAAGCCCGGCTGACAAGGTCAATTCATCTGATAATAGATAGTCAATATTGGCAAATAGCGCATAATCTTCAATTTCGTGGGCCCCGTATTGGGTGGCACTCTCCCAGTTTGTACCCACAATAGCATTGGTCACTACCGCCGTATTGGTTGCATCTCCAACACCGATTACTATGGAGTTAGTAGTAGATGCATTCATATAGTTTGTGCCCACAACCCATTGCATAAAATCCGAGTCACCGCTCAGTCTGAATTCCTGAATAAAATCCTCAATTTTTCCAATACTTGACGTGATATCGATTATATCCAGTGGACTACCATCGCGATCTAAACTGAAATCCTGGGAATAGTCGTCGTAGGAGGTTATAGAAGTGAACAACATGCCATTTGACAATTCTACATCTACTTTTAGCGAAGTTTGGTATGCCTTGTCGTCGTGGGCGTTGGGAGAATCTGTGCCCCAATTGGCTGCCTGTGCATCATCAGGTGCCATTGGCAGTGCAAGGATGATTTGTCCACGATCATATTTTTCCTGATCAACCGCTGTTCCTCCATTAACACCTAGACTCTGTAAGCGTGCACCACGAAATTGTGGGATAATGGAATCAGATTTATCTTGCCAGCCACTTAAACTGAATAACAGTTTGACATTATCAGCGGCTTGCCAGTCAAGGAGAAAGCGGGCGGCAGTAAAGTCACGTTGGCCGTGTTTGTCTGAATTTGTATAATTTTCTTGCCAATCACCTCCCTGAGAAGTGCGGGCTGCAAATCTTGCATTAGCATTGTCAGACAATGCGCCAGTCACATAACCCGCCAAGTGGGTTTCATCAAAGGAGTCATAACTGCCACTAATGCCAGCTTCAAATGTATCATTGGGTTTTGCTGCTATGTAGTTTACGGCGCCCCCCGTCGAGTTTTGCCCAAATAGAATTCCCTGTGGACCTTTAAGGATTTCTACTCGTTCTACATCCAGTGTCACGCCCCGTGCCATCTCCATAAAAGGGCTGGCTACTTGATCTACATAAACACTGACGGCGGGACTTGAACCGAGAGTGAAACCATTAAATCCGATACCACGAAGGGTAATGGTGGGGGTTCCCATCAAACTTTGTGAAGTAGTCATGCCAGGGGTTATTTTGGCTAAATCACCTACATTTTCAATACCCGCCCTAACCATTTCCTCTGCGTTGGCGGCGGTTATTGACATACCCACATCATTGATTGATTGCGTACGTTTCTGAGCCGTTACAATAATTTTTTCGAAACCGGCTTCGTCATCACTGACCTTATTATCATTGGTTTGTGCTGTTATATTTTGCGATATTGTGATTGTACTCATTGCTATTATTAGCGCTTTTTTAGGAAATTTAGTCATGTAGTTTGTCCCATATTTTTATTTTAGATGTTTAACAAAGTAAAATATTCGTCCATTCAAGGAAGTATCAAAATTTCCCTTCGCTAAAAAGTACCTTTACATCAAGAGGCTTACACAATGCGCATGGTGCAATATCTTACTATCTGAAGCCGTTTTTTTAGTGCATTGGATTTAAAAGACCGTCAGGTCGGTTTATACATAATATTAACAAGTATTCGATAAATAGCAACAATAAAGTTGCTTAGGAGAACTTAGATGAGAGATCGTTAGTTGTTGGTACTAATAGCGTTAAAAATTAATGTAATTTTGAGGGAAGTCGGTAACTCATTTTAGTTGCAAAAAAGATTACTATAAGCGCTATCGATATGGCATAACTTACTATTATTAACAGAATTGTATTGACTAGATTAACAGTCTAGAGATAAATTTTAGTTATATTAACAGTGGTAATTTAATAAGAACTTAAAGTCTTATGGCGAAACCTGATTACTCTGCTCTGGTCAACACCAACCGGACACTTTCTTTTGAGATAGTTCATATTTAATCGATGACATATTACCATTTGCCGTATGTAACTGATCTCAGTTGTAATACTTCATATAATCAGCCACATCTTGCTTCATATGTTCACGAGTGGGGTGAGCTGTTTTTAATATCCAATCGTGCTTTAAACTCCCGAAGAAACGCTCAACTACAGCGTTATCCCAGCAAGCCCCCACATCGCCCATTGAAGCCCGTATGCCATATCCTTTCAGCAACGTACTAAAGCGGCTGCTTGTATATTGTGAGCCTCGATCACTATGAAATACTAGCCCAGCCTTAGGTTGTCTCAGATTGACTGCTTTGATAAGTGCTTTACTTATTAAGTCAGTGGTTATGTGTTTTTCTATTTGCCATCCCACAATACGTCTCGTGTATAAATCAATTACAACCGCTAAGTAGTGCCAGCGATTACCTGCCCAAAGTAGAGTAAAAGACCAAGCGTAGTCGAACTATCTCTCGGCCTCTCCTCACCGAACCACACGTGCACCTTTCAGCGTATGCGGCTCTCCATTTAATGCTAGCTAACAGCCATAGCAACATCTTTATAGCGTGACGTTACGGTATTTCTTTCTTCTAGCCTAAGGTATGGGTTAATCTCCGGTAAACGCCACATAAAGTGCATTTTAGGACTGCTCACTAATCTAAACAGTGAAGCCCCACACACAATGCCATTATTTGATTTACCGTACACAACCCACGTTGTCGCCTGACTTGCAGAAGGGCGCTTTATCCATTTCATCATTAACGATTTAATAGAGCAGCGATACTTTCGTGCTAGCCATTTGGCCAGTTTCCAGAATACAATTCGGTCAATTTTACTGTACACCATAGCAGTAAAATTAGTGTGCCGATAAAACTGAGACCAACCCTTTAACTTGCGGCTGACTTGCTCCACTTTATCCACTTTGCTACAAGAGTGGTCACTCGACAAGGCTTTGCTGAGCGAATGCGAGAACGCTTTAGCTTTGCCGTGAGGAATGCCCGTCACCACAAGCATATTGCCCTTTGGCCCTCGTTTTCTGATGATGCGATGGCCAAGGAAGACAAATCCATCGTTAACATGCGTTACATGAGTTTTATCCATGTTCAATGTTAATTTAAGATTACCTTCAAGGAAGTTCCTACATTCGTCACGAATGACCATTGCTTCTGCCTTACTGCCTTTGACAATTAATACAAAGTCATCGGCATAACGATAATAAGCAACAGCAGGCTTCCATTGCCGGTTTTCTTCAATAGCAATGTTGCGCTTATCCTGTATGGTTCTATTCCAGTACCAACGGTCTTTTCGCGCTTTCTTTGACAGATAAAGTGAATCTAGATGTTGGTCGAATTCATTTAGCATGATATTCGATAACAATGGTGATATCACTCTACCTTGCGGCACCCCTTAGCTAGTTGCACAGAATAAGTCACTGCCGCTCAGACTCTGCTATCTGCACAACCAGATTACGTCATAAACAAGCTAGCTCCTGCTATTTCATTTATGAATTTCAAATAGACTCGTGGTTCATTTAAGCATTCCTAGCTAGTGCTGAACTCCGAGCACACAATAGGTAATGTCACCGCACCACACGCTATTTGGCGTTCCAACATCAAATTTTCGCTCAAATCGATTCGGTATGTCTGGACGCTCAACGGTTGCCGCTTTATAAGTATGTGAGCCAGGTTGCTTACTCGTCAACCCAAGCTCTTTCATTAGTCTGAGTACCTTAAAGCGGCCAATATAAACCTCCCTGTCTTGCAGCATATCAACAATG
>TARA_R100000687_G_scaffold16736_2_pt1 | contig 14061 bp, 12 predicted proteins | sample TARA_R100000687 | Tara Oceans TARA_R100000687 (sample SAMEA2622685) | marine metagenome | biome: marine biome (ENVO:00000447); feature: mesopelagic zone (ENVO:00000213); material: "saline water (ENVO:00002010), including plankton (ENVO:xxxxxxxx)" | depth 600 m
ACCTGCGACATGAAGGGCTTTGACGCGCTGGCGATCTGGGCTTTGGTCGAGGCGCATTATGGAGACGTCAAACGCCCCCTACAGATCGCGCTCAGCTTCGACGAAGAGATCGGCTGCACCGGTGCCCCGCCGATGATCCAAGCGATGCAGGGCGTGGTGCCCAAGGGCTCGGCGGTGATCGTGGGCGAGCCTTCGACCATGCAGGCGGTGACTGGCCACAAGGGCGGCATTGGCTTTAACACGCACCTCGTGGGCTTTGAGGTGCATTCCTCGCTGCTGCACACCGGGGTCAATGCGATCATGGCGGGCGCCAAGCTTATTGAATGGGCCAATGACGTGAACAGCGACAACATGGCCGCCAAACCGACCGAGACGGCGGCGATGTTCGACCCGCCCTTCACCACCGCCCATGTCGGTGTGATCGAAGGCGGCACGGCCCACAACATCACCGCCAAGGACTGCAAATTCGCCATGGATTTCCGCGTGGTGCCGGGTGAAGACAAAGACAAATGGGGCACCGCCTACCTCAAGAAGGTCCGTGAGGTCGAAAAGCAGATGCAGGACGTGGTGCCCGAAACCTATATCGAGACTTCGACCCGTTTCGACGTGCCCGCGCTGCAGCCCGAAAAGGACGGCGAGGCCGAGCAGATCGTGCGCCAGATCACCGGCGACAATGCCAGCCACAAAGTGAGCTACGGCACCGAAGCCGGGCAGTTCCAAGAGGCAGGGTATTCCGCCGTGATCTGTGGGCCGGGCGACATCGCGCAGGCGCACCAGCCCAATGAATTCATCGACGTGGCGCAATTCGAGGCCGGTCACGACTTCATGCGCCGGCTGCTGACCCGCTTGCAGGGCTGAGCCATCCCTGACAGACCTAAGGCAGGCCCCCCCGGCGGGGCCCGTCCTTTCCACGGCCGCCCGGTGCAGCCGCGCGGTCCAAGCCTCCGGGGTTCGCATGTCCGTTTTTCCTATCACCCTTGCCACCCCTGCCAGCTACCCCCGCACCCCGCCGCGTGACAGCGAGGTGGTGGTCATCGGCGGTGGCGTGATCGGCGTCTGCACCGCCCTGTTTCTGGCGCGCGCCGGCAAACAGGTGACGCTGCTGGAAAAGGGCCGCATTGCCGCCGAACAATCCAGCCGCAACTGGGGCTGGATCCGCCAACAAGGGCGCGACCCGCATGAACTGCCGATCATGGTCGAAGCCGCGCGGCTTTGGCGCGAATTGGCCCCAGAGCTTGACCGCGACATCGGGCTGAAACAGACCGGCGTGACCTATCTGGCAAGCTCTGACGCCAAGATGCAAAGCTACGCGGACTGGCTGCCCCACGCCAAAGCCAATGGGATCGACAGCTGGTTGATGGACGCAGGCGAGGTGGCGGCGGCTTTTCCGGGGCTGAGCAAAGGCTACACCGGAGCATTGATCACCCCCTCCGACATGCGGGCCGAACCTTGGGTCGCGGTGCCAGCGCTGGCCGCCTTGGCCGTCAAAGAGGGCGTGCGCATCATCGAGAACTGCGCGGTGCGCAAGCTTGACCTCGCCGCGGGCCGCGTGGCGGGGGTGAGCACCGAAGCGGGGGCGATCCGCACGACATCGGTGGTGCTGGCGGGCGGGGCATGGTCGGCGCTTTTCCTGCGCGCGCATGGCGTCACCCTGCCGCAGCTATCCGTACGCGAAAGCGTGGTAGCGACCAATGTGCTGCCCGAGGTGCACGCCGGGGCCGTGGCCGAGGCGGGGCTGGCCTTTCGCCGCCGCGCCGATGGGGGCTATACGCTGGCTCCGGGGGCGGCGCCCGACCTCTATGTCGGGCCAGATGCCTTCCGCGCCCTGCGTCACTACCTCCCACAGTTGTGCGCCACCCCCTTTGGCCAGCGGCTGCGGATGTCTGCACCTAAGGGCTTTCCTGACGCATGGCGCACCCCGCGCCAATGGGCCGCGGACAGTGTCAGCCCCTTTGAGGCGATGCGCATCCTTGATCCCGCCCCCGATCACCGCCGGTTGCGCCGCACGATCAAGCAGTTCGCAGCACTTTATCCCGAACTGCCGCCCATCACGGCGCGCAATTCATGGGCGGGCATGATCGACACAATGCCCGATATCGTGCCGGTGGTGGACAGTTGCGCCCAAATTCCGGGCCTCGTCATTGGCACCGGCATGTCGGGCCACGGCTTTGGCATCGGGCCGGGGATGGGGCGGGTGCTGGCCGCACTGGTCATGGGCGATGCGCCGGGGCATGATCTGAGCAGATTTCGCGCCGACCGGTTCAGTGATGGCACGCCCATCCGCCCCGGTCCGGCGCTTTAACCCTATTGTTTCGAAGGACATAGCCCATGCCGATCAAGAACCGTTTCGCCGAGACCCACGCCGAGATCACCGCATGGCGCCGCCACCTGCATCAGCACCCTGAACTGATGTTCGACCTGCCCGAAACCTCGAAATTCGTCGAAGACAAGCTGCGCAGCTTTGGCATCACCGACATCACCACCGGCATCGCGCAGACCGGCGTGGTCGCGGTGATCGAGGGGCAGAGCAATCGCTCAAACCGCACCATCGGGCTGCGCGCCGATATGGATGCGCTGCCGATCATGGAAGCGACGGGGCTGCCCTATGCCTCTAAGACCCCCGGCAAAATGCATGCCTGCGGCCATGATGGGCATACGGCGATGCTGCTGGGTGCTGCACAATACCTTGCGGAGACGCGCAATTTCGATGGCCGCGTCGTGCTGATCTTCCAACCCGCCGAGGAAGGCGGCGGCGGTGGCAATGTCATGGTTCAAGAGGGGCTGATGGACCGTTGGGATATCGATGAGGTTTACGGCATGCACAATATGCCCGGCCACCCCACCGGGCATTTCGCAATCCGCGAGGGCGCGCTGCTGGCTGCGGCGGATGAGTTCAACATCACGCTGACCGGGCAGGGCGGCCATGCCGCGGCCCCGCATGAGGCCATCGACACCAACCTCGCTGCCGCCCATGTGTTGATCGCGCTGCAATCCATCGCCAGCCGCAACACCGACCCGCTGAAACAGGTCGTCGTTTCTGTCTGCACCCTGCGCAGCGATACCGACAGCCATAATGTCCTGCCGCATCAGGTGCTTCTGCGCGGCACGGTGCGCACACTTGACCCCGCGGTGCAGGATTTGGCCGAGCAGCGCCTGCACGACCTCACCCGCCTCACGGCGGAGGCGCATCAATGCAAGGCAGAGATCGACTATCAGCGCGGCTATCCCGTCACCCGCAACCACAGCGACCACACCCGCTATGCCGCGGAGGCTGCCGACAAGGTCACCCCCGGCACCGACCGTGACACGGCGCCGATCATGGCGGGTGAGGATTTTTCCTATATGCTCAACGCGCGACCGGGTGCCTATATTATGATCGGCAATGGCGAGGGGGCGACGGTCCATCACCCGGAATATGACTTTGACGATGCCGCGATCCCGGCAGGCTGCTCATGGTTCGCGCAGGTGGTTGAGGACCGGCTAGCAAGGGCGTAAGCATGTGGCAGATAAATGCGACTGCATGAAAACAGCGCCAAACCCAACTCCGGAGGATACTTCCTAAATGCCCGTTAAGAACCGATTTGCCGAGCTGCATGACGACATCACCGCATGGCGCCGCGATCTGCATGAAAACCCCGAAATCCTCTTTGAGACGCACCGCACCTCGGCCACCGTGGCCGAGAAGCTGCGCAGCTTCGGCTGCGACGAGGTCGTCGAAGGCATTGGCCGCACCGGCGTCGTCGGCGTGATCAAGGGCAAGGAAACCGGATCGGGCAAGGTCATCGGGCTGCGCGCCGACATGGACGCGCTGCCGATCCACGAACAGACCGGGCTTGACTATGCCTCCAAGACCGACGGCGCGATGCATGCCTGCGGCCATGACGGACACACCGCGATGCTGCTGGGGGCAGCGCAATATCTGGCCGAGACCCGCAATTTCGACGGTACCGTCGTGGTGATCTTCCAGCCCGCCGAAGAGGGCGGCGGCGGTGGCCGTGAGATGTGCGAGGACGGTATGATGGACCGTTTTGGCATCCAAGAAGTCTATGGGATGCACAACTGGCCGGGCATGCCCACGGGCTCTTTCGGCATCCGCCCGGGGTCTTTCTTTGCTGCCACGGACCAGTTCGACATCACCTTTGAGGGCCGCGGCGGCCATGCCGCCAAGCCGCATGAGACCGTCGACACAACCGTGATGGCCGCGCAGGCCGTGCTCGCGCTGCAAACCATTACATCGCGCAATGCCGACCCGGTGGAGCAGATCGTCGTCTCGGTCACCGCCTTTGAGACATCTTCCAAAGCCTTCAACGTGATCCCGCAACGGGTGCAGATGAAAGGCACCGTGCGCACGATGTCGGCGGATATGCGCAGCCTTGCCGAAAAGCGGATCAACGAGATTTGCAACGGCATCGCGGGCACCTTTGGCGGCACAGCGGATGTGACCTACCACCGCGGCTATCCGGTCATGGTGAACCACGAAGAGCAGACCGAGTTCGCTGCCGATGTGGCACGCTCAATCTCGGGCGATTGCGTCGAGGCGCCGTTGGTCATGGGGGGGGAAGACTTCGCCTTCATGCTCGAAGAACGCCCCGGTGCCTATATCCTCGTCGGCAACGGCGACACGGCGGCGGTGCACCATCCGGAGTATAACTTTAACGATGAGGCGATCCCGGCAGGCTGTAGCTGGTGGGCGGGTATCGTCGAGCAGCGGATGCCCGCGGCCTGATCCCACAATTGCTAATGTTGAAAGCGCGCCTCCCTCGGGGGCGCGTTTTTCTTTGGCGGGGTTAGCCGCGTTCCCAAAGCGCGTTATAGACGGCTTCGATCCCATCGGCCTCGGCCCGCGCGCTAAAGCGGTGTTCGGCCCAGTGGCGTGCGGCCTCTGACAGCGCGGTTTGGTCCTCTCGCTCAAGCAGGGAGAGCGCGGCCTGGGCCGCAGCCTCCGCCGCGCCAAGCGGCACGACCTTGCCCACACGGCCACCATTCGAAAAGGCGCCGTAATATCCCGCATCGCTGCCCACGAAGGGCACGCCCGAGGCCAGCGCTTCGAGCGGGACCATGCCATAGCCCTCGTAGCGCGGCAGTTGTACCACCAGCGACAGCGCGCGCATCAGTTTGGGCAGGTCGGCGGCCGGGTATTCGCCCACAAAAAGCAGCCGCCCTGCTAGGCCCGCCGCCTCGACCTGCGCCTTGAGCTTGGTCAGAAACGCCTCATGCTTGCCGCCCGCGCGGCCAATCACCAGCGCCACCGCGCCGGGGCGTTCGGGCAGCAGGCGCAGCATCGCCTCCACGAAAAGGTCGGTGCCTTTCTCGGGCCGAATGCGCCCCACGGTGGCGATGCCATGGGTGCCACCAAAGCCCAATTGCTCCCACGCGGCGCCCCGGTTGGTGGCGGGAGAGAAGACATCGGTATCCACCCCATGCGGCACCACGGCGCGGACATGGGGCACGAACTCCGCCGCGCGTTCGGTCGTGGCGATGACCGCGTCCATTTGCCGGATCAGCCAGCGTGGATAGGCTGAATGCAGGCGCTGCGCGGCAGAGGTGAAGACGATCCGCATATTCGCCCCGCGCACATCGCGCAGCCAAAGCGCGCTACGCATCTCGGGGTTGCGGCGGACGTGCCAGATGGCGAAGGGGCGGTCTTGGGGGGGATGTTTTCGGGTGATCCGCCCTGCGGCGGCACGGGTCAGCGGTACCGGGCAGCCGGGCAGGGGTTGGCCCACCAACACCAACTCGTGCCGATTGACCTGTTGGCGCAGCACATTGGCTGCCGTTGCCGAGACGCCGGTGAAATTGCGGTTGTAGTTGGTGACGAAAAGCTCAGGCATCGGCGCTGTCCTCTCGCAGGCGCAGGGCCGTGATCAGCCGCTTAGCAATACTGTCGAGTTTATCGGTCTGCGCTGCGGCATAGGTTTTCGACGCGGCCACACCGCTGGCGCGGGCAATATCGTTGCGCAAAAGATCCGCCACACGGTCCGCCAAATCCTGCGTGCCCGCCACCAGACGCGCGGCACCTACGGCCTCCATCTCGGCAAAGGTTTCGGCAAAATTGGCGACATGGGTGCCCGAAAGCACCATCGCCCCGGCCTGCGCAACCTCATAGGGGTTATGCCCCCCGATGGGGTGTAGCGATCCGCCCAGAAAGACGATGTCGGACAGCGCGTACCAGGTGCCCAGCTCGCCCAATGTGTCGGCCAGATAGACCTGCTCGCGCGGCATGTCGCCCCGCGTCCGGCGGCCATGGGTCAATCCGACGCTGGCGATGAGACCGGCCACCTCGTCCCCGCGTTCCGGATGGCGGGGGACAAGGATCAGACATAGGTCGGGGACCTGTTCGAGCAGTTGCCGATGCGCCTCTAATACCGCTTTCTCCTCGCCCGGATGGGTGGAGGAGGCGATCCAGACCGGGCGCTCGCCCAAGGCCGCACGGGCCTGCGCGATGGTGTCATCGTCCTGCGGCAGGGGGCCTGCCATAGACTTGAGGTTGATCCCCGGAGCGACCCGATCGGCGGGGGCGTTGATGGTGGTCATGGCCCGCGCCATCGCGTCATTCTGCGTCAGGATCAGGTCAAACACACCAAAGAGAAACCCCGCCAGCGCGGGCTGTTTCTGCCAGCGTTCGATAGAGCGTTGCGAGAGGCGCGCATTGATTAGCGCCATTGGCGTGCCACGCGCATGGGTCCGCCGCAGCATCTGCGGCCAAAGCTCGCTCTCGACGAAAAGCGCCGCGTCGGGTCGCCAATGGTTGAGGAACCGCTTTAGCGGGCCGGGGGCGTCGAGCGGGGCGAATTGATGCCGGCTGCGCGGCGGCAGGCGTCGGTCCACCAGCCGGGCCGAGGTCGCGGTGCCGGAGGTGATGAGGAAATGCGCCTGCGGCAGCGCGCGGCCCATCCGGTCAATCAACGCCAGAACCGACAGGCTTTCCCCGACAGAGGCGGCGTGAAACCAGATCAGCGGCCCCTCGGGGCGCGGCTGGCTGGCGTGGCCAAGCTTTTCGCGCGCGCGTTTCGGCTCAACCTCGGCTCGGCGCAGCTTGGCCATGGATTGCCGTCCGGCGATGGGCAGCATCAAAGTGCTTGCCGCGACCCATGCCCGGTAGAGGAACGGCGTGGTCACCGGGCTCAGCCGCCCGTGTGGCTCATGTGGCGCGGCATCTGCCCGTCGACGCGCTGGCGGGAATAGTCGAAATCATGCCCCTTGGGCTTGCGGTCGATCGCCGCGCGGATCGCCTCTTGCAGCGGGACATCCGTATCGGGGTGATCGCGCAGTGGGGCGCGCAGATCGGCCACGTCTTCTTGGCCCAGACACATGAAAATCTCACCGGTGCAGGTGACCCGCACGCGGTTGCAGCTTTCGCAGAAATTATGGCTCAGCGGGGTGATGAAGCCGATTTTCTGGCCTGTCTCTTCGAGCCGCACATAGCGGGCCGGGCCGCCGGTCCGCTCAGCCAGATCGGTAACGGTATAATGTTCGGCATAGCGCGCGCGCACGTCTTTGAGGGACCAGAACTGACCAAATCGGTCTTCGTTGCCCAGATCGCCCATCGGCATGACTTCGATCCATGTCAGGTCAATCCCACGCTCGGCGCACCATTCGGTGATGCGCGGCAGTTCGGGTTCGTTAAAACCTTTGAGCGCCACGGCGTTGATCTTGATCTTCAGGCCCGCGCGCTGCGCCGCGTCGATTCCGCGTAGCACCTGCGGCAGGCGGCCCCAGCGGGTGATGTCCGCGAATTTCTGCTCGTCCAGCGTGTCGAGAGAGACATTCACCCGCCGCACGCCCGCAGCATAGAGATCATCGGCAAAGCGTTCAAGCTGGCTGCCATTGGTGGTCAGCGTCAGCTCCTTCAGCTTGCCGCTGTCGAGGTGCCGCTTCATGCCGTCGAAGAAGGTCATGATGCCGCGCCGGACCAGTGGCTCGCCACCGGTGATGCGCAGCTTTTCGACGCCGAGGTTGATGAAGTTGCTGCACAGGCGGTCCAGCTCCTCAAGCGTTAGCAATTCCTTCTTGGGCAGGAAGGTCATGTTTTCCGACATGCAATAGACGCAGCGAAAATCGCAGCGGTCAGTGACGGAGACGCGCAGGTAGGTGATTGCGCGCATGAAAGGGTCGATAAGGGGTGCTGTCATGCCTCATAGGTAATGCCCCGCCCACTGCGGGGCAAGCGGCATTTGGACGATTGTTAAGGGGGCAGGGCGCGGATAGGCTGCGCGGATGACACGTATTATCTTACCGCTTTTCATCGTCGCCGCAACGGCAGGCTGCAGCACCCTGTCGGACCGTTTCGGCATGGATGCCTCCCAGTCCGAGCCTGCGGCCGCATCCGCCCCGACCGAAGCCCCGGCAGAGGCCGCGACCGCGCCGGCCGCTGCGACGCCGCCTGCCGCCTCTCCGATCGCGACCGGGGGCAGCAGTGCCGAGGCGCTTGATACAACCACCGCCGCAGAGCGCGAAGCAGCCAGCCGCGCGCCCGCCAGCATCGGTGCCGCCTTGGGGACGACAGTGGTCAGTCTGGGCAGCGCGACAGAGCCGGGCCTGTGGTTGAAAACACCTCTCGTCGACGCCGAACAGCCGGGCCGGGTGACCAACCCCGCAACGGGCAAATCGGCCGCCGTGACCCTGATCCCGCTGGAGGGGCCTGCAACCGCAGGCAGCCGCATGTCGCTGCCCGCTTTGCGTTTGATTGGCGCTTCCCTGACAGATCTCACCACGGTCGAAGTCTCGACCGAAGGGTAAGGCGCGGGGTCAGCCTGCGCCGTCTGACTTTTTCAGCAGGCGCAGCGCTTCTTTCACCGCGAAAGGTTTCATCGCCTCCCCATGGGTGGCGACAAAGGCGCGGGTGCGCTCGGGATCGTGTTTCGACAGGTCGCGCAACCACCAACCGATCGCCTTTTGGATGAACCAACGGTGATCCGGCACCATCGTCGCGGCCCAGCCAAGGATGCGGTCCCGCGCGGCAAGCTCTTCTGGTTTGGGGTTGTTCTGTTTGGTCCACGGCAGGGTCGAGACCAAAGCCGCCCGCCGCGTCCAGAGATGATCGGAGGCTCCACTTCGTCCAGACGTGTCGGATCGGCCACCAGACGTTTCTGCGCGGCCATGCTGGCATGGTCGGCAATCGCCCAACTGTCGAAATCCGCGGTCCAGCTTGCGATCAACGCCCATGCGGCTTGATCGTCGGGGCGCAGTCGCGCTTGGGTCAGCAGCTTTGCTGCCGCGACGCGCGCCTCGAAAATATCCGACTGCCACAGGGTGTCGGCAAGGGCGACTCGGCCCTCAACATCGAGCGCATCGCGCCAAGTCTGGGCAAGCTCCGCGATCTGCGGATTGGTCAAGCCGAGATAGCGCCGGTCGGCTTTGTGATAGGCGCGCATCTCTTCGGCGCGGGCCGGGTTGGCCTGCGCTTCGAGGTCCTCAAGGGCGGTTTCCAAATTCATTCCACCGTCACCGATTTCGCCAGATTGCGCGGCTGGTCCACATCCGTGCCTTTGGCAACGGCGGTGTGATAGGCCAGCAACTGCGCCGGAACCGCATAGAGGATCGGGGCCAGTGCATCCGGGACGGGGGGCATTTCGATGCTGAACCAGACGCCTTCATTGGCTTCGGCCTGACCTTTGGAGTCGGAGATCAGGATCACCTTGCCCTTGCGCGCCATGACCTCTTGCATGTTGCTGACGGTCTTGTCGAAGAGCGCGTCGCGCGGCGCCATAACGACCACCGGCACATGCTCATCCACCAGTGCGATGGGGCCGTGCTTCAGTTCACCCGATGCATAAGCTTCGGCGTGGATGTAGCTGATTTCTTTAAGTTTCAAAGCGCCTTCGAGGGCGAGGGGGTACATCTGACCCCGGCCGAGAAACAGCACGTCACGGGCATGGGAGAGCTTGAGCGCGGCCTCTTGCATTGTGTCGTTCTGTTCAAGCGCCGTGCTGATGATCGCGGGCAGCCCCCGCAGGCTTGAGATGTGATCGGCGAATGTCTCGGCGCTGATCGCTTCGCGGTCCCGTGCGGCCTTGAGAACCAGCGCAAAAAGCACGACCAATTGGCAGGTGAAGGCTTTGGTTGAGGCGACGCCAACCTCGACACCGGCATGGATCGGCAAGGCCAGATCGCTTTCGCGGGCGATGGAGCTTTCGGGCACGTTGACGACCGAAAGGATACGCGCGGCCTTGCCCTCGCAATAGCGCAGGGCGGCCAGCGTATCTGCGGTTTCCCCTGATTGGCTGACGAAAACCGCCAGCGTACGCGGCGGGATCGGCGGCTCACGGTAGCGGAATTCCGAGGCGACATCGACTTCGACCGGCAGACGGGCGATCTTTTCAAACCAGTATTTCGCGGTGAAACAGGCATAGGACGCAGTGCCGCAGGCCACCATGATGATCCGGTCAAACTGCGTAAAATCAATATCCTGCGCGCTGATGTTGATCTCGCCTTCGGGGGTCAGGTAGTGGCCGATGGCCGCACCGATCACGCCGGGTTGCTCGGCGATCTCTTTGGCCATGAAGTGCTTGTGCCCGGCCTTGTCGATGCGGGTGCTGTCAATCTGCACGTATTTGATTGCGCGGTTGGCCAGCGCCCCGTTGCGGTCGGTGATCTCTACCGACGTGCGGGTGATTACGGCGCAATCCCCCTCTTCGAGATAGGCAATTCGGTTGGTCAGCGGAGCCAGCGCGATGGCATCGCTGCCCACATACATCTCACCCTCACCATAGCCGATGGCCAAGGGGGACCCCTTGCGCGCCGCGATCATCAGGTCTTCGTGCCCGTCAAAAAGGAATGCCAGCGCAAAGGCGCCTTCGAGGCGGGCGAGGGTCTGTTTGGCGGCCTCCACCGGGCCTGCGCCCTGCGCCATATGATGCTGGGTCAGCAGGGCGACGGTTTCGGTATCGGTCTCGGTCACGAAATGCGCGCCATGTTCGGCCAGTTCTGCCCGCAGTTCGCGGAAGTTTTCGATGATCCCGTTGTGCACCACGGCTACCGGCCCGGCCTGATGCGGGTGGGCGTTGGTCACGCTCGGCGCGCCATGGGTGGCCCAGCGGGTGTGACCGATGCCGGACTTGCCCGCCAGCGGCTCATGCACCAGCGCGTCCGAGAGGTTCACCAGCTTGCCCAAGGCGCGACGACGGTCGAGTTTGCCGTTGTTCAGCGTGGCAATGCCAGCACTGTCATAGCCGCGATATTCCAGCCGTTTCAACGACTCTACCAGAATGGGAGCGACTTCATGGGTGCCAAGCACCCCCACAATTCCACACATGTTTAGCTGCCCCTCTGCATTTTCGCCTTCTTGGCCTTTAAAATTTCGAACATTTTGCGGGCCATGCCCGGTTTTTCGATTTGCGGCGCGCGCGATAGGGCCAGCGCCTCTGGCTCCACGTCCGAAGTGATGACCGAACCCGAGCCGGTCATCGCGCCTTCGCCGATTGTCACCGGGGCCACCAGCATGGTGTTCGACCCGATGAAAGCGCCCGCGCCGATGGTGGTGTGATGTTTCATCACGCCGTCATAATTGCAGGTGATCGTGCCCGCCCCGATGTTGCTCCGCGCGCCTATGGTGGCATCGCCGATGTAGCTCAGGTGGTTGACCTTGGCCCCTTCGGCGATCTGCGCATTCTTCACCTCAACAAAATTGCCGATGCGCACATCTTCGGCCAATTCCGCGCCGGGGCGCAGGCGGGCGTAGGGGCCGACCACGCCGCCGCGTGAGACATGGCACCCTTCGAGATGCGAGAAGGCGCGGATCGTGCTGCCAGATTCCACGGTCACATTCGGGCCGAAGACGACGTTGGGTTCCACCACCGTGTCGCGGCCAATATAGGTGTCGCGGGATAGAAAGACCGTTTCGGGGGCGACCAAGGTTACGCCGTCTTCCATCAGCAGCGCGCGGGCGCGGGATTGGAACGCAGCCTCGGCCCGGGCGAGGTCGCCGCGGGAGTTCACGCCCATCGTCTCGGCCTCGGTGCAGGTGACCACGGTGGCGCTGCGCCCGTCGGTGCGGGCAAGGCCGATGATATCGGTAAGGTAGTATTCTTCCGAGGCGTTGTCGTTGCCCACTTTGTCGATCAGATCGAACAGAAGCTCGGATTTGCAAGCCACCACGCCGGAATTGCACAGGGTAATGGCGCGTTCCTCGGGCGAGGCGTCCTTGAACTCAACGATACGCTCCAAGGTGTCGCCCTGCATCACCAGACGGCCATAGCGGGCGGGGTCGGCGGCTTCGAACCCCAGCACCACCACATCATGTGTTGCCAGCGCTTCTTGCATCTTTTCCAGCGTCTCGGGCTGCACGAAAGGCGTGTCGCCATAGAGCACCAACGCCATGCCATCAAAACCTTCCAGCGCCGGGCGGGCCTGTGCCACAGCGTGGGCCGTGCCCAGCTGTTCGGTCTGTTCGACCACCTGCGCGTCCTCGTCAAAGAGGGTGGCCGCAGCACGCACTTGATCCGCCCCGTGGCCCGCGACGACAACCGTATGACGGGGGCCAAGCATGGCGCCTGCGGCCATGGCGTGTTCGAGCATGGGGGCAGAGGCGACCCGGTGCAGCACCTTTGGCAGGTCCGAGTTCATCCGTGTCCCCTTGCCCGCGGCAAGGATGATCAGTGCAGTTTCCATGTAAATCTCTTTGTCCTTCAGCTTGCATTCTCTTTACGCGCTTCGCACAAAGGCGCAAGGTTGTGGCCCATCAAACTAGATTGCGGTCTGCAACACGATGCCATTTTGCAAGGCGGGGTTCCGCCCAAGGAGTACCCAGTGAAGACAGTGGTTTTCGATCTCGACGGCACTTTGGCCGATACTTCGGGCGATTTGATCGCGGCCGCCAACGCCTGTTTCCGTGATATGGGCGAGGGCGATGTGCTGGTTCATGCCGAGGATGCGGGCACCGCGCTGCGCGGCGGGCGGGCCATGCTGACGCTGGGAATGCAAAAGCTGGGCCGTGCCGATGATGCCGCGATGATCGACCAATACTATCCCATGCTGCTCGAAGCCTATGGCCGCGACATCGACACCCATACCATCATGTACCCTGGCGCGATGGAGGCGGTGGCCGCGCTCAAGGCCGCAGGCTACCGCGTGGCGATCTGCACCAACAAGCCCGAGGCTTTGGCAGAGTTGCTGCTGACCCGTCTTGGCGTGCGGGATGCATTCGGCGCGATGCTGGGGGCCGATAGTCTGGACGTGCGCAAACCCGACCCCGAGCATTTGTTCGAAACCGCGCGGCGTGCCGGCGGCGATCCGGCGCAATGCGTGTTGATCGGTGACAGCGACACCGACCGCAAAACCGCCAAAGCCGCCGGGGTGCCCTGTGTGCTAGTAACTTTTGGCCCCTCGGGCGAGGACATGGCAGCGCTGGAGCCCGAAGCCCTGTTGGACAATTTTGCCGACCTGCCGGAGGTCATTGAACGTTTGATCGGCAAGGCCGCCTGACGGCAGAGCGTTTCGGCAGCTTCACGCAGCGGGAGCCGGTCCCTGACGGCGCGATTGAGGCGGCGGTGACAGTGATCCGACACGGCGGTTGCACCGGTACAGGACGACCCCCGCCGAGGTGGCCTTACTGGAACAGGAATTCGCCACGTCAATGGGAGCGAATTCCTGCCTCACCGTGGCCTCGGGCGGCTAGGTTTAGAAGCGGATCATGCCGTGTTTGCCCATATCGGGTTTCTCGCCGGTCAGTTGGGCTTTGCCGATCTCATAGAGAAATTTGAACCCGCCATCGGTGGCCCAGACCTCGGCTTCGGTCAGGTCGAAGCGGATCAGTTGCACATCGGGGTCTTGTTTGCCGTCCTCGAACCACGCGCCCGCAATGGCGTTCCAGATCTTGTCCAACTCAGTCGGGTTGGTCACGGCAGAGACATGACCGTCGATCCGTGCCCAAAGAGATTCGTTCTTGCTGGCGATCAGATATTCCGCAGCGGCACGGCCCTCGGCAGACTTCGCCAAATCGGTGCCTTTGGCGGTGATAAACCAGAGCACGGCGGAACGGTCGTCTTCGTCGATGTAGTGGGTCATCGGGATCGCACGGGCGGTCTTGGTTGCCAGCATCCCGGCGCGGGTGTCGTCCAGACG
>TARA_R100000687_G_scaffold83647_1_pt1 | contig 13888 bp, 9 predicted proteins | sample TARA_R100000687 | Tara Oceans TARA_R100000687 (sample SAMEA2622685) | marine metagenome | biome: marine biome (ENVO:00000447); feature: mesopelagic zone (ENVO:00000213); material: "saline water (ENVO:00002010), including plankton (ENVO:xxxxxxxx)" | depth 600 m
ATCGGGCTCAAGTCACAGCTGGATGAGAGTTCCGTGGCAGGTCACTTTCAAGCCACTCCAGAATTGAAATGTGGTCTGTCTTTTCTTGCAGAAATGCGGTGGCATACCCTCGGGCGAGCCCTTCATTCATCTTAATTTTTCCTTGCTTAATTGAGGATGCATTTTCGTGCAAATGTTGCCTGCCAAGCAAGCTTGCCGCGGTACTCGGATTCATTACTCTACCGTCGATTAGAATTCGACACAACTTCGGGAAGTAGAATGCGACGAGCGAGGTTTACTTGGAATGGAGCATCGCCGCTTCCAGCCTGTAGTTGCCGACCGAGTATTAGCGTATCTGCCTGCATGATCATTCCCGTCTATAGACCCGGCATTTTTCTTCAAGGCTGTCAATCGTTAGGGCCTTCCAGCCCCAACTGCGTTTCTTCTTGTTGAAGTTGATGACAGCCCGGCCGGACACGAGCTCGCCGTGCTCCATATTATGGTTGCGCACAATATCGGGAGGGATGAAGATTCCGTCATCTGTAAACCCCATGCCGTTGCTGATCCGCACGCTCGAATTGAAACGGCGACAGACAGCGTCACTCATCCCTTGGTCGGTCGGGGACGCGGTTATCACTCGGGTCCGCACATCCTTGCGCGTGCTGTAGCGGGCAACGCGTAAGGCTATGTGATCCCCTATTTCAGAGTTGATGTCCGTCAGGGGAATGACACTATCTATGTCACGGCCCGCGATGACGTGAAGAACCCCCTTCGCGCTGTTCACGTGATCCACGATTCCCACAATTTCACAGAAAATGTCATAAAATTTCCCGTCATCGCGCGTCGCGGCGGTAAACAGCTTCGTGCGATCACTTATGGAGGTCCCGAAATCAGCCTTGATCCGGATAGGCTGTCCGGGTTCCATATCTTTTAGGCTTAACGCGCGTTCCGGAACGGTAATCTCCCGTGCCATAGGCTTGCCTGCAATGTAGAGCCTGCGGAGGTTTTTTCGTTTTGCGCCCTCGATCGTGAAGCTTTCGCCGACGCATGCTTTGATCCACGCCATATCCTCGAAAAGGATCTCCTCTGCACGATCGGCGAACTGGATGTAGAACTTCTTGCTCGGCGACACGGCTGTGGCTTGCGTATACCAGGGCGCCGCAATGAGTTCCTCCGCTTCGCGAGGGAGGCGGTATCCCAATTTTTCACGATGCGAGAGAACGGTCTCGATTTCGCCTCGCGCTTCGTTTGGATGCCCCTGGGTGCTCAGCTCGCGTGCGAGCTTGAGACGCAGTCGCCCCACGAAGCCGTCCTCGGAGGGACACAGGAGCCCCTTGCAGTAGCACGCAAGTCGGCGGGTTGGATCGACCTGGAGATCTCCCAATAAGTCCCAGGCCCAGAATTCTTGAGACTTCTCTCGGGCGAACAGGATCGCTTGTTCGCGGGCCTCGGTCTCGCGGCCAAGAGCGGCGAGAAACTTGACCAAATTCTGGCGGAACCAGACGTTGTCGGGATAGCGGGCCATCATCGCTTCAAGATGCGGCATGAGTATGGCGATGGCGTGCGCATTTCCCGTCGCGGCCGCATCCTTTGCGGCGCGCTGTACAACCTTCTCTGCAAGTGCGGGAAGCGTTTTTCCTTCGGTAGTCGTATAGCGGTTGTAGTCCTCAGCGAGAAAGTTCTCGAGGCCCCACAAACCGACAAATGCCGGCAGGTCGAGTTGATTGTTGGAGGCGAGTTGCCAAGCGATTTGCAACATGCAGCTGTGAAGGGGCGAGGGCCGATCAACGCTGAGCTTCATGTAGATATTGAGGTTGCGACGGGCCTGCCCAACTGCAGCAGGCGCCAGTGCGTCGGACGCTGAAAGAATGTCCTTCGTCCACCGATAAAGATCCCAGCCGTAGCCCGGGTGATCGCTTGGGTAGAGCGCGTCCATCGCAAAAAGTTCGTAGTAGAGATGGCAGGATTTCTCGTAGCGCTCAGCCTTGCTGTGTGCCTGCGCAGTGAGGATATCGCGCCGCCCTTCCTCCGCGAGCGAAAGCGCGAACCGACGCTGTTTCTCGAGGATTTCGTCGCCCTCTGGCACGGGCAGGGCCTCGAGCTCGGCGGCAAAGGTCGAAAGGCGCACCCCGTCGTTCTGACGCGCGGCACGCTTGAGAAGATCCACGAGACACCAGCTTAGGGCCCGGACGTCCCAATCATCGGCAAACGAACCCGCCATTGCCTCTCTTGCCATTGCATAGGCCTGGTCGATCTCTCCCTCTCGCCGGAGACGGAATATCTCTTTCGTGTCGTTCATACACTCATTTCGACGGTCAGGATTTTGATCACGTCGCGCAGGAGCGCGGATGGCTCGCGAACATGCCCGACTGGCTGGCACTTTGTTAACACATGTTTGCCATTGTAGTAGATGTCGACTGCAGCCTGCTCTCCAAGACGCTGGAAGCTGTATCGCTGAAACCACTGCTTCTGCTCGAGTCCTGCGACATCGATTGCGTGAGCCTGCATCCGGCTCGAGAGCTTTTGGTGAAACTCCTCGAGAAACGGGTGCGCAAAATTCGGCGCCCGGATGTCGCTGGCCGCGGCGACTACCGCCGTCGAGTCCATAGGGACTGCGCAGCTTTCGCCAACAATGTCGGAGAGTGCCGCCATTAGCCTATTGGTCAACTCGCCCGATTGCGGAGTAATGACGCGGGTGATCTTGAGCCTGCCGTTGTAGCAAATGTTGATCCTGGCCTGGCTGTCGCCATCGCGGAAGAAATAGGCCTCCTGATATTGGTTGTGTTCGATGCCTTCGATTTCGATGGCAGTTCCAGCGAGGAGGCCCTCTACCCGATTGCGAATGACCTCGCGAAAATCAATCGGCTCCGGCCGGCGGTGATCGCTCGATGATGGGCTCTCGGGCGCGGCCACTGCGAGGCGTTTTGGCGCCGCGGTTGTCTCAACAGCGTCGCGATAGGCCGGCGCGCTGAGAAGGCTTGGTGCGAGCCCCGCGGTCTTGATACCAAAGCCTACCTCGATCTTTGGCGGATCAAGTAAGAATAGGCGCGATTTCGCGCGGGTGCATGCGGTGTAGAGCCAGCGAAAGTTGTCGGCCGCCAACGGATTTCCCAGCGACGTGCAGCTGACGATGGCAGTGTCCCACTCGCTGCCCTGTGCCTTATGACACGTGATTGCATAGCCGAACTTGACCCGCAGCGCATTGAAGAACGGGTCATCGATCAGTGCCTGTTGGAACGCCTGTGGGTCTTTCCTGAGATGGGCATACCTCTGACAAAAGTCGACGTAGAGCGCCTTGTTCTCGTCCGAACTGAGCTGAGGCCGGTCCTCGTAGAGGAGGTTCTCAAGGATTTTCGTGGTAACGAAGACCGCCGACCCATCGATCAGGCGCAATCCGAGCTCCGCCTCCCTGAATGAGAGCTCAACCGGAATCTCTTCGACGCCCCCGGTTTCCTCGTTCTTTCGGCGGAGCGTGACCCAGCGAACCACGCGATCGGACGAGATGGACCGCACAAACGCGAAATCCCCGTTCGCGATGCGAATTCCCGCCACCTTGGCGTTCTTCACAACCATGAGCTTGTCGCCTGGGGCGGCTTCGGGCTGTCCGAGAAACAGGCTTTCCCGGATGGATCGATTGAACATGCCGGCTTCGGCGTTCGATCGGGTGATGACGACGGAAGTGTTGTTCACACGGTTCCCGGATGCCTTGAGGAAGGTCGAAACGACCTCGTCCATGTTGATACGGTCTACGTCCGACGGTTCAGTATTGAATGCCAGCTTGTTGAAGACGCCGCTCTTCAGGCTTTCCCGCAGGGGCTGGACGTTACCAAGAATCCCGCTGTCGGCTTTCTGACGAACGACATCGGAAAGTTCGTAGTCGAACACCCTAAGGCCAAAATTTTCTTTGAGGTAGTCGGTCGAGAGGGCTGGCGAGAACGACATACCAACAGGCGGCAACTGGGCATCGTCACCGATGAGGATTAGCTTTTTCCGATGCTGGTTGTTGTCGAAATTGATGAAATGCATCAGGTCACGCAGAACAAAACCTGATCCGAACTGAAAGAACTCCGTTTCCGAGTATTGATCGGAGATCAGGGATGCCTCGTCTGTGATGAATACAGTGTTCATTGGTGAGTCGTTCACGGACAGACTGACAATTAGCTTGTATGTCTCGGAGCCTTCTACACCTTCGGTCTTGTGCTCTTCGATCTTGTCGAAGTCATAGATCATTCCGTGGATGGTTGAGGCGTCGGCTTGGGTTTTTTCCTGGATGACCTTGGCCGCCCGGCCCGTTGGCGCGGAGAGCGAATATGTCCGATGTTGTGCCCTCAGCAACTTGATGAGCGCGTCGATCAGGAAGGTCTTACCAGTGCCGGCATGCCCCTTGAGAAGAAACACATCGTGGGTCTCGCTATCGAGAAAATTGCCGAGGTGAATGATTACCTCGGACTGTCCTGGTGTCAGATCAAAATTACGAAGAAGATGGAACAGGTATTCGGCTGAACTTGTAGGTCCATCCCGGCTCAATAAATGCGTGTTCAAATGCGTTCGGGCGCGTGCCCCTCCTTGCGTGACCAAAGCCTATCCGAAAAGCAAGGCTTGGCGTGTAACTTACTTCGATAATGAGGAAATCATGAAGGCTGCGGTGCATCAACCTTTCCTTTTTGCGCACATTGGGTGACGGCGGAGATTCCCTTTCTCGGATGGACCGCTGCCACGGCCTCTACGACAGGTATGTCGAACGCGGTTTGGCAGTTCAGATTGGCGCTGCTGATAAGCAGCCCGCGGTGCCTAAGAAGACTGCTTCGGAAAATGGAACTGCGGCGATCATGGAGTTCTTGAAGGCGGTTTGCCCCGTTCGAGGCGAACGCTGATACGATACGGTGCTGTTTCAGTGAAGACTACAATGTCGCCTTCCTTTGCTTCAGATGTCGCGAAGAAACGCCGGACCCATCCTCTGGCGCGGAAGATCGACTTCGTCCGGTCGATGTCCGTCTTAGCGGATTCGGGCCCGCCCCAATCGATTTCCAAGTGGCGCGACGCGGCCTCCGCTTTGTTGGATCCCCCGATTACCTCTCGAGGGAATGCATGTATGAAGGCTGACAGCTTTATGTGGTTGTTACGGATGTTTCCGCCGCTCAGCACGCTCTGTCCGAGAATCCTGTGCTTGCCCTCTGGCAATGGTGAAGCCTTTCTGGATTCCGCAGCATTCGGACGAATGGGCTTGGTAGCGGGGTAGAGTGCGGTTGACAGTGGCTTGTAATGGTCCACCGAACGGCTCGGGGGCGGACGGTCGATGTCCGCCTGGTCGTGGCGCGCGATATAGGGCGCGAGTTTCTGGCTGACATCAGGCGACAGTGTGACCCACGTGACAGCACCTGCCTTGTGTTCGTAGGGGACGGAACGTGCGAGCGGGATGACGTCAGCCAGCTTCCAAGGCACGACCCACTTCGCGACCTCGCCCCGGCGGATCATGTCAACTGGGATGCGGTGGTGATCGAAGTTTGCAATCATCTCGGTCTGATTCAGAGCCATTCCGCAGTCCCTGAGGCGCGCAAGTCCCACAACGGAGCCGCTCCCTTTCCGGATGAGGCCGAACCAACCGCGGATTGACGTTGCTTGGGAACGCATTTCCCAGTCTTTCCGTCCATTAAGGATGTGATCGATCCAAGGATCGGCGATAATTAGGCCGCGCGTTACTGTCATCGGTGGTCCTTTGTTAGTTTCCCGCTCACGGAAGTTCGTAGGAGCCGTCAGCGCCAGGTGAGACGAGCGGGATGCCGTCGCGCCGGAATTGCTCGGCCAAAATGTCGGAAATTACCCCATGCTGCCCTCGCTGCTGCGAGGCCACGGCCTCGGTAAGGCCGGCCACATCGGCCTTACTATCACCCATGGGCCAAAGCGCCCGTTCCGCCAGCCTGCGTTTGCGCTGCATGAGGGTCTGGAGCAGGCCGTCAAAGCTCTGCGCCCCCAACTCCGGGTGGAGAGCCATCGGGATATGCACGGAAACCGGCCGGGCCTGGCCGATGCGGTGAACGCGGTCGTTGCACTGCTCCTCTACCGCCGGATTCCACCACCGTGACAGGTGGATCACGTGTGTCGCCGCGGTCAGCGTCAAGCCAGTGCCCGCGGCCTTGGGGCCGAGGATCAGCATGTCGAACCCGCCATCTCGGTCAAGATGTTGCTGGAAACGATTGACGATTTCCTGGCGTCGAGGGATCGGCGTGTCGCCATTGATAACGTCGATCCGATCGAGGCCGAACATATGACGCATGATTTCGGCAAAGCGGAATTGCATGTCCCGATGTTCGATGAACACGAGCACACGCTCACCCGCCTCCTGAATGCGGTGTAAAATGTCGAGGACCGCGTTTAGCCGGGCGCTGTTCGCGACGAATTCCTCTGGTGGTTCAGCGCCGCTAACGCCTGGGTGGACTGAAACCGAGCGGATGTGGTGCAGCATTTTGAGCGCGGCGCCAGGCCCTCCATTAGCAAGCTTCAACTGGGCAAGATCGTAGGCGTCGGCTTGGATTTTCGGCATCAGTCGCGGGTGTAGGAACCTGCGCTTCTGTGGTAAATCTCGCGCCACCTCGTCTTTTAAGCGGCGCAGTGCAAGGGGGGGCCTTTCCCAGCGTGGCCTGAATACGCGGGCATGGAGATCGGCCATGTTCTCGGCATTCGGCTCTGCATACCGCTCGCGGAACTCTGTCCCCGAACCGAGACAACCGGGTGCGATCCGGTCCATGATCGTCCAGAGGTCGATGGCCGCGTTCTCGATGGGCGTGCCGGTCAAGCCGAGACGGAAATCGACGTTCATCGCCTCAACAGCCCTCGAGGCAAGGGTGTTGCGGTTCTTGATGTTTTGGATTTCGTCCATAACCATCGCCGAAAAGGGCACGCGACCCAAGGAGTGCTGGTAGTTGGCGAGGGTCGTGTAGGTGGTCAAAAGCCAGTAACGGTGGGCGCGCCCGTCGTCGAAGGCCTCGTCCAGCCAGTCGAGGTCGAGCTGCGGCAAACCTGACTGGGTTTCCGTGCCACGCGAGTCTCGCCGCTTTTGGGAGCCGAGTGAGCCGCCATAGAGACGAATGAGCGTGCCGAAGCCCCGACCCTCGACATGGGTCTCCACCTCCTGCTCCCAGTTTCTCAACAGTGAGGTCGGTGCGACGATCAGGATCGGACCACGGTTTGCCGCGGCTGGCTGCTTCATGTGCTCCTTGAGCCAGGTTAGGAAGGCAATGGTCTGCAACGTCTTGCCGAGGCCCTGTTCGTCGGCGTTGAGGACGCCGGGTAAGCCTGCCTGCCAAGCCGCCAGCGCCCAGTCGAAGCTTTCCACTTGGTGTTGGTGAAGGGGCGTGCGGATCGCTTTGGGTAGGGTTGTGGCGATTTTAGGCGTCCGGGCCTTGAATTGCGCTTCCCAAGATAACTGCTCGTAGTTGTCGAGTGTCTCGAGAATGATTGGGCCATCGGCGTCGGACAGTTGTTTGGGCTCCTCATGAGGCTCGTTTGGCATTGTCAGGTTTTCACGCTTTTCGATCTCTCCATCGATGGCGGCCAGACGGGCAGGGGTAACCTTGACGTTTTCGCCATTGATCTTAGCAGGCGTCTCGCCGCCACTCTCGAGAACGTTGGCCATATGCTGACGAAGGCCCTGCAGTTCGCCGTCGGGCATGTTTTGAATCGCTTCGACGAGGTGCTGTGCAAAAGCTTCGGGGAGCCAAGTGGTGCCGCTCCCGTCTATCGGATCCTGGGGGCGCTGGTAAACGGTGACGCCCGTCACCCGCTCTGAATACTCCCGGCTTTCGACGAGCGCCGGGCCGGCAATCGCCTCGACCATCTCTTCTTGGTCGGCGGCCTCGAGCCCTGCGAAGGCACCGTTTGCCTCCAAGTGACGGTTCACCGCGCGTGTGATGAAGCTGCGCGGGTTCTCGATGAAGGCGCGGCGTTCCTCGCGCGGCGCTTTTTGCGCGCGCGCAAGCTCTTCGAGCACGGGGGCAGTGCCGCGATCAATCACGAGATAGGAATTGTTGCCAAGCTGAAACGCGGGTCGGGCGCCGCGCGTGTGCAGTCGGTGTTGGAACACTGCGAGTGCTTCGCCTGAAAGTTCTGCGTTCTGTTCTGAGATTTCGTCATCGGCGATGCCTTCACTGCCGAGCCGCTCGGATGAGTAGGGCACGATCTCGAATTGCCCCAATGAGGCATCCGGAGCTATCGAGAACCGATCGGCGATCCGCACCTCCAGCCCACGCAGAAACGCGGTCATCGACAGCTGAGCCATTTCGCGGTTCGCGGGCATCTCGGGGTCGATCAAGTCATCCGGCTCGATTGCGCGGCGGAATTCGGCAAGTGCCCGCCAGTGATCCTCAACCGGGCGCGTGCCGTCGAAATCGTCAGCGAGGTCCAGCGCCCGCTTCATCCAGAGTGGCAAACGGCGCGGACCGTCGGAAGTATGCAGAACGGCACCTTTGCGCCTCGGGTGCTCCCGGCGGCCATTGCGGGACCATTCGTAGTGAAGTTGGAAGTCCGGACGGCCGAGCACGCCGGTCACGTCGGTCTTCAGTATAAAGTCGACTGCGCCCGGCAGGCCAAGCGCCTCCGCCGCCGGTGCAGACAGGCTGGCGGCAGCGTCATGAGAGATGCGCAGGTGATCTGGTGCGACCGTCACCTCATCTGGATGGGTGTCGCCCCAGGCGCGAAGGTCGCCGATGGAGAAAAGTAAGTCTCGGTCTTCGGGCGCAAGCTCGGTGAAGCTTCGGGCGCTCGGTTTTGCCATCAATCTTGAGAGAAGGCCCTGCTTCGCGGGGGGGAAACGGATCTCTATGGCGCCGTCGGTGATGCTATGGACGGGTTTGGTTTCAGACATGCTGCAAGACCCATTGCGACCAGCTTGGAATGGAGTTGTGCGGTTTCGAATTCGGCGATGCTCGCATGATGTCGTCGCAATAATATTGCCACTCGTAGAGCTTGGGGGCTCTTCTGTCGTCTGCGCGGAAGATATGCGTCTTGTAGCTGTGGCAGCCGTCTACGACGATTTTGTTGCCGATGCGCATGATCAGTAGCGACGTGCTCCCTCCACGATCCAGCTGGCGGCCGAACCGGCGGTTCATGTCCGTCTTGCCTCCTCGAAGTAGGTTTTGTTGCGCATAGCGCCGTGCCTCTGATCCGAACGCTACCCAAGCTTCATCGATCATCTTGTCGTGGTAAAGCTTGAGCCAGAAATCCCGACGCGGCGGCCACATGTGACTGTTCTGCGTAGCGGTGACCATGTCGCAGAAGAATTTCATGTCCTGGTGGGTCAGCCAGCGCAACAGAACGGCGCGTAATTCCCCATCGAATGCCGACCAGATCCCACCTGAGTGTAGGCGCGGATCATTCCAGGCTGAGATGATGGTCTCGCTCAGTTCGTTGCGCAGTGCGTCAGGAGGGCTGCGGTCACGCCACGGGGCCAGGAGCGCTTCCACGGCGGGACCGGCGCCGGCCTGTAGAACAGGTCCGTGCACGGGCGTCAGCCAGTTGAAGAGTTTCCGTCGTGCCTCGGCTTTACCGAGATCGGGCGCAAGGCGTTCGACAAAGGTTTTCTGCGCCGCTTTGGCAAGGCCCGAAGTATGAGGGCTGGTGAGGCCGATGGCCTTCAACTGCGCATAGGCGTCGTCAACGTCTTGCATGGTGCGAGCGAGCGCAGTTGGCACGACATCCGGACGGAACAACTTGGGCAGGGCGGCCAGGAGCTTGCGGTGTCGAGCGCCAAGGTCGTTGCTTCGTTCCTCAAGCGCCTTGGCAAGTTGCCGAGTGTGATCTCGCCCTGGCGCGAAGCTCTCGATGTAGACGCCGACCATCCCGTCGAGAAAGGCGCCTGGTGGTCGCGTTGCGATTTCCGCGAGGTAGAATTCCCGCACCGAAGAAAGATCCTGGCGTGACTGTCGTTCATCGTCGAACACCGCTATTGCCGCCGAATTGACGCGCTGCGTCGTGATATTCGTCCAGTCCCACTCCGAAACCCGTCGCAACATCTCCTTAGCCAATCTTTCACGGTCGCGGTTTTCTGGCGTGCGAACCGCATCAGGCCAACGGCTCAGAATGTTTGAGACGGAACGTCTGACCTGCTCAAGCGGAGGGAGTGAACGCACACGGAATGATTGACCTCGGCTCAGCATGTCACGTGCAGTGGTCCGTGGCTGAGTTTCAGATGCAGTTGACCCCACTTCATTCATTGCTGTTCTCCGACGCTCTCCAGTGCCTCGCGAATGACTTCAATCCCATCAGTGTCCTGCGGGGTTACCATGATGAAACGCAGGTCGATCCGGCGATTTGTCGCGCGGCCCTCGGGCGTTTCGTTCGAAGTGACGGGGCGGTCCGGCCCATAGGCAGCCACTGAAAGCACTGGCTGCCACTTGAGGTTCTGATGCTGCATGACCTGTTCAGCAGCCTGCGTCATGGCGAAGAAAGTGCTGTTCGCCCGGGCGGCGGACAGGTTGCGGTTTACACGGTCGGTTCCGACATCATCGGTGTGACCCTCGATCTGGACCGCTTCAATCATAACAAGGCCAGGATTACAGTCCTGATCGAAACGCGAGGCCCTGCCCAGTGTGAAACAGGGCAACACCTCGTCCAGTCGCTGTGCCAGCCGTGCGACGATCTCGCGTCGGTCCCTGGTCAGGTCTGGGCTGCCTGAGGCGAAAAGGCCCTCGCCCTGAAACCGCAGCGCGTCGGATTCCTCGCTCAATTCCACTTGGAGATCTGGGAAGTCCGCCCTGATGGCATCACGAAGACGCTGCAGGACCTCACGCCGGGCCTGGGATACCTGCGCGAGGTAGGCCTCCAACGGGTCGATTTTCTTCAGGTCTTCAATCTGCCGGCGAAGGTCCTCAATCTGCTCGTCGCGTTCAGCGACCTGTTGCAGAAGCTCTTGGATACGCGCCTCCAGTTCCGCGATCCGGTCTCGCGCCGCGTCGAGCGCCGAGGTCAGCTTGGTCATCTTCGCTCTTTCAACCTTTAGCGCAGCCTCCAAATCGCTGACCTCAGTCTGCAACAGTTCACGCTGCCGCTTCAGCGCTTCGATCTCGGCTTCGAGCCTCAGGATTACTTCTGCGCGGCTCTCGGCCCTTTGCTTCCAGCTGTCCCGCTCCGCGATAACCCGGTCGTATTCTGAACGGGAGACGGCATCGGGATCCTGCATCTGGCTGGCAAAGAACGCGAGCAGGATCATCATGATGAAAAGGAATCCGACTGTCATGTCGGTCATCGAGATAAAGGCGCTCTCTTCTTCCTCCTCGTGCCGGAGCCGCTTTGCCTGCGCTCTCATGCACGCACACGTGTCTGCGATGGCAGAAACGCCTCTGCCTGCTCGACTACACTTCTGAGAGTTTGGAGACCAGGATCAAGCGTCTCACTCATCTCCTTTACATGATCCTGCGCCGACCCGAGGGCGGCTTCCAGTTTGGCGTTGTATTCGGTCAAGGCGCGACCAAGCATCTCGTCGATCTGGTCGAGCTTCTCGGCCTCGCTGGAAAGCTGGGCCATGGCAGCGTGGGTGGCTTCGAGCGAGCGACGGATACCTTCCCGTTCGTTGCCAAGTGCGGTCTGAGCTGTTTCCAGCACATGGGCAGCGTTCTCGGAAACCGATGCAGAGTTCTGCATCAGGGTTTCGGAAACGGTTTCAACCAGATCCCCGACCCGGTGCAGAGTTGCCTCAATGCGTTCATGTGACGCGCGGAGTGGTTCCGCAGCCGCCGTTAGGCTTTGGCTGGCTGTGCGGAAACCTTCGGATGCACCATGGATCGCATCCGCACCCGAGTTCATGCCCTGCGCCGCGCTCTGTGCGCCTGAAGCACCTTGCTGAACCGCATCGGCCATTGCCTCAAGTCGGAGGCTGATCGTTTCGAGGCGACCCAGCAGTTCCTCTCCAATGGCGCTACCCATGTCAGTTCCGAGCTTGGCGATATCAGCGCTGGTCCGATGGAAGCTGTCGAGAAGCGTCTTGCCGACGCCTTCGATCGCCTGACCCGCCTCGGCACTGCTTTGCGCCATCCTCTCCCGCGCCGCCTGACTGCTTTCTTCGCTGGCGCTTGCCAGTGTGTCGCGAAAGCCCTCTGCGGCGCTGCGCATCTCTTCCGCAGCCGTTCGCATTGCTTGGGCACCTTCTCCTGTGTTGTCGCGGATGCCCGCGAGAGTTTCGTTCATCACCGACAGGAGCTTGTCAGCGCCTTCATTCATCGCTTCGGAGGCGGTGCGACCGCTTGTTGCCACCTCATTGCGCATTTCGGAGATTGCCCGCGCCATCTGATCAAGGGCGTCGCGCAGACCGCTGCCGGCCTGCTCATTGGTTGTGTTCATCCGGTCAACCATGAGGCCGATCCGATCAGTCGCCTCGCCCAGCGACTCGCTGGCGCGTGTGAGGGCATTCCCGACGGAGTGGGAGAGTTGATCCGAAAGATTTCCGACCAGACCTTCCATGTTGTTCGCACCCATGGAACTGACGCGGTCGAAGATCGGGTCCATCTTGTCTGCGATGGCACCGGTGATCCGATCGGGCAGGGCCTCCAGTGGCTTTTGAAGTTCGGCGACCATGCCCATCCCGATCTCGCGCAGGTGCTCCCGTTGCTCGGTAGCAGCACGGAGCTGGCGGAACCCGAGATCTTCGAGACTCACGAAAACGAGACGCCGCTCGATTCCGATGCACAAGCGATGAAGGACGGCGTCGAGCTTGTTTTGCCGCGTCCGAAGCAGGAATGTAAACACGATGGAGCAGAACAGCCCGACCAAAGACATGACGAACTTGGCAGAAGCGATCTGCATGAAGTCGCGCATCGCTCCATCCATGCTGTCGGCACCAACGTCCATTGACTGTGAGAACTGGTGGAGCGCGGCTACGAGCCCCAAAAAGGTCAGTAGTAGCCCGGCTGAAACGAGAGTGTTGGGAAGAATCCGGAAAAAGCCCGGCCCAAATCCCAGATCGTCAATGTTTAGAAACGAGGAGGGCCGGATCGAGTTTCGTATGGTTGGCGGGCCATCGATGTCATCTCGCACGACCGTCTCGTTGAATTCGTCAAAGGCTTCCCAGACGGTTTCTCGCGGCCCTTTCTTCGGAAACCCAGACCGTAGTTCGTGGATGAGCTCGCCATGCCCTTCAGCGAAGGAACGAATGTCTGGATAGGCACGGATTTTTTTGTCGAGCAGTCGAACTGCACTCAATTGCCGTCGCGTTCGTATGAAATACCACACTGAGAAAACTATGGTCATCAGTGCCAAGATGCCCGCGATCTGCCCGGGCCGGCTGTTCGACAAAGTTAAGCCTTCTGCGAGGGCTATGATGCCGTCTTTAAGGTAAAGGCCAGCCAGCTCACCGAATTCGTTTAACACAAAGGACTCCTAATAAATTTACGCAGTCGCACTAATATACGACGGACCTTAATTGGGTTCGTTCACAACCTGCAAGCTTGATCACTGCTCCCAATTCGCCGGAAGCTGGTAATCTCCGACTCCTCATACTTGGAGCACAAGGGGTTGGAGTTCAGGCTGTTACCCGCCGAAGGGCTGGTGGCGCCATCGAGCCCACGCATGATCGAGAATACTCTGGTCAATGTGCTGCGCCCTGCCGCAGCGCAGATACCGCACAAGTCCTGGATGATGGTGCGGAGGTGAACCGTGAGCCTGTGCAGAATGCCTTTGTGGAGAGCTTTGACGGGCGCTCCGTGGCGAATGCCAGAACGAGCGCCGGTTCCCACCCCTGCACAATGCCCGCCAAGTGATTGTAGCAGGGCGCGACTACTACAACCATCACTGCCCGCGCACATGCCTCGACGGACTTACCTGCGGGAGTATCACCAACGGCCGGGCGAACACCAAACTCTGAACAGAGCATACCTATAGTAAGCATCCGGCGTAGGCCACAGGTAGGTCATCGCTCGCGATC
>TARA_R100000687_G_scaffold21099_2_pt1 | contig 13866 bp, 10 predicted proteins | sample TARA_R100000687 | Tara Oceans TARA_R100000687 (sample SAMEA2622685) | marine metagenome | biome: marine biome (ENVO:00000447); feature: mesopelagic zone (ENVO:00000213); material: "saline water (ENVO:00002010), including plankton (ENVO:xxxxxxxx)" | depth 600 m
AGTAATTGGTTTCTCATTATTCATGGGGATTGTGACTATAATAACATTGGTCATTAAATTAAATTATTTGTCTAAAATAGTGGATTCTGTCCCTGCAGCATGTTTTTTTTATTTTTGTTTATATTTTTTCCTTTTTGATACAACAGTTCTTCGCGTGGCTTATGCAACAGCATTGGTTATTCCGGCATTTTATTTTTTGCAGCATAAACGCATCTCGTTAAGTTTTTTACTGGTTGGACTAGCAAGTCAAATTCATCTGACCACTATTGCTTTCATGATTATTTATCCATTGTATTGGGTTAGACAGTTAAATTTTGTGGTGCTAGGGATTTTTATACTTTCCCCAATATTGATTTGGATTGACTTTTCAGCTTTTGACTGGCTAATAAGATTTTCTATGATTTTTACTGATAAATACCAATTTTATGCACGCCCTGAATTACTTCAGCAGCAAAATTCAACGGGTTTGTATTTTTATTTTATAGGCTTTTATTATTTGCTTGTTGCAGGTATTTATTTTTACCTTAGGGATGAAATTTTGACAGATCCTTTTAAAAGTGTGATGGCCTCAATCGCAATGTTGGGAGTAATTATTATGTGTCTTTTACATGATAATGTTGCTGTGGGGGCACGACTAGGTGAATTATTTTTAATCAGTACAGTTTTACTACTTAGTTGGGTATATTTAAATGCTAGAGCTAAACAACAACTTTTGATTCAAATCAGCATGATTGTAGTCTTCTCAAGTTATGCTGTAGCTAGATTCTTTTACCTATTCCCAAACTTTTTTGAATGAGAAAATTGATGAGTCAAAATATAAGTTGCTTCAAAGCCTACGATATTCGAGGAAAACTAGGTGAAGAGCTTAACCCCAATGTCGCTTATCGAATTGGATATGCCTATGCTAAAAATTTAAATGCCAGACGGGTTGTGGTTGGTGGCGATATTCGGCATACCAGTGAACCATTAAAACTGGCTGTGGCTCAAGGCCTGATGGACGCCGGAGCAGAAGTTATTGATATCGGTATGGTAGGCACAGAAGAGATTTATTTTGCCTCATTTTATCTGGATGTTGATGGTGGTATTGAAGTGACGGCAAGCCATAATCCCATGGACTATAACGGCATGAAACTGGTGGGGCGTGGTGCTTTGCCGATAAGTGGTGATAGTGGCTTAAATGAAATCCGTGATTTGGCCAAACGTATTGATTCCCCTTTTAACACATCAAAAGCAGTTGTCTCTGATAAGGTTAATACTTCTGCCACTATTACATCTGAAAACACTGTTTTCAGTGGAACGAATAATGCCAATAAATACAAACAGCAATCGATACTTCAACCCTACGTTGAGCATCTGCTGAGCTATATTGATCTGGCAAAACTTAAACCGTTAAAGCTGGTTGTGAACGCGGGTAATGGTGCCGCTGGACATGTAATTGATGCTATTGAACAATACTTTAAACCCGCTAATGTGCCAGTGGAGTTTATTAAGGTGCATCATGAAGCTGACGGCAATTTTCCGAATGGTATTCCTAACCCTTTATTACCCGAAAACCGTGCAGCAACTGCTGATGCAGTCATTGCTAATAAAGCCGATATTGGTATCGCCTGGGATGGGGATTTTGATCGGTGTTTTCTGTTTGATGAAAATGGCCGCTTTATCGAAGGGTATTACATTGTCGGTTTATTGGCTGAAGCATTTTTGCTTAAGTCACCGGGTGAAAAAATCATTCATGATCCACGGTTGACATGGAACACCATCGATCAGGTTGAAGCGGCGGGTGGCAAACCTATTCAATCCAAAACTGGCCATGCTTTCATCAAAGAACGTATGCGTCTGGAAAATGCGATTTATGGTGGTGAAATGAGCGCTCACCATTATTTCAGGGATTTTGCCTATTGTGATAGCGGCATGATTCCCTGGCTGTTGGTAGCTGAATTAATCAGTGTAGCAGGCAAGCCTTTATCTGAACTGGTTAATGAGCGAATGGCGAAATACCCGTGCAGTGGTGAAATTAATTATCGGGTAGCAGATGTTAATGTCATTCTTGATAAAATTCTTCAACATTTTTCTGCTGAAAATCCATTGATTGATAAAACAGATGGAATAAGCCTCGAGTTTGACCGATGGCGATTTAACTTACGCTCATCTAATACTGAACCATTGTTACGTCTAAATGTTGAAACTCGGGCTGATGAGGCTTTGATGAAAGCCAAAGTGGCAGAAATCGAACAGATAATTCATAGCTGATGAAGGTTTTTGTAACAGGCGCAACAGGGTTTGTCGGCAAAGCCCTAATAGATTCATTGCTGGCAGATCAACATAATGTTATTGCTGCGGTTAGGAAATTAACTAAGCAATTGCCAACATCGGTAACCCAGGTCGTGATTGGCGATTTGTCGGAGTTCGCTGAGGCTGACGATAATGAGTTTGAGACCAAATTAGCGACTTTTTTATCAGTTTCTGATGTATTAGTTCACCTTGCTGGACGAGCCCATATTACAAGTGACGACCCAATTAACGATCAATCACTTTTTGATGCAGTAAACGCTTCAGCAACTTTCAAGCTGGCAAAACTAGCTTCTAAATACAATGTTAAACGGTTTTTGTTTCTTAGCTCGATTGGTGTCAATGGCAATCAAACCAGTCAGACACCATTCACAGAGCAAGATACTCCAAACCCTCAGGAACCTTATGCAGTTTCAAAATGGCGATCTGAGCAACTAATAACAAATCACCAATTTTCAAATCAGATGGAATGGGTCATCATCAGGCCTCCTTTGGTATACGGACCTGATGCGCCTGGTAACTTTGCAAGTTTACTCAAGTGGACGAAAAGGGGCGTACCGTTGCCTTTTGGTGCAGTACATAACAAACGTTCAATGATCGCCCTGGATAATTTGGCGGATTTCATTACGTTGTGTCTTGATGCGCCAGCGGCGGGAAATCAAACGTTTGTGATTGCCGATGATGAATCTGTTTCTATGAGTGAATTGCTTAAAAAAGTTGCTGCTGCCCAAGGGATGTCAGCAAAATTGATTCCCGTGCCGGTAGGATTGATGAAAAATACTGCGAAATTACTGGGTAAATCCGCTTTAGCGATTCGTTTGTTCGCAGATTTGCAGGTAGATAACAGAAAAGCCCGACATTTGCTTGGCTGGAAACCCGTTACAACAATGGATCAACAGCTTAAAAAAATGGCTAAGTTGGATAAAAATAAACGCTTTAATCGCAAATAATAAAACGAGTAATTCATGACCCGAGTTGTTATCCGTTTACTGGATATTATCTTTTCTGTTGTTGGCCTGTTGATCGGTTTGCCAATTTTATTAATTCTGATCATTATCGGTTGGTTTGATACTGGTTCCCCCATATTCAGGCAACAGCGTGTGGGCCTAAATCAAAAGCCTTTTACATTAGTCAAATTCCGCACTATGAAACAAGATACGGCGCATGTCGCCAGTCATCTGGCCTCAGCCTCTTCTATTACTCCCTTTGGTCGTTTTCTGCGACGAACCAAGCTGGATGAGTTGCCACAGTTATGGAATGTGTTGAAAGGGGAAATGAGTCTGGTTGGGCCCAGACCATGTCTTTTTAACCAGCTTGAATTAATTGAAGAGCGCGAAGCGAAAGGAGTGTTTAAAGTTAGGCCAGGCATTACTGGACTCGCTCAAATTAATAATATTGATATGTCGACACCCAAATTGCTTTCAGAAACTGATGCGCAGATGATTAAACATATAACTATCGCCAATTATCTAAATTTCATTACTCAAACAGTTTTTGGTAAGGGTAAAGGCGATAGGGTTCGTAAAGAGAAATAATCGCGGTGATCTTAATTGCATCCATCCCTCTGTGAAGATTACTGTAATCCACCCATTAATAACCGCAGTTAATAGTAGAGAGTTAACCCGGACTCAGTAAATATCTTGGTGGCACTCGACCAATTGCTGAAGTAGGCTGTTCATTATTGTATGTCCAAAGCCATTGTGTGGTGAATACTTGCGCCTGGCCTTCTCCCTGAATTAGTACCACTCCTTTGATGAGATTTGGTCAACTTTTGACCCAAAGGTGCCTAGATTTGGGGGAAAGGTCAGATTCAAAGGCGCAGGCCAAGAGTGGTCAATTGGAGGAAAGAAGTATCAGAATCTATTGAAAACGTAACCAATAGTTGTTACATAAATCACCATTAAACCTAATGTAACATATTAGAGTTACACAATAAGTGTATGATATATATATAAATATTCCTTGACATTTCTGCTCAACCCTCATTATTCTCTTTCCCAGTTGGAGTGGTTTAGGAGAATGAAGTGAAAGAAGAAGAGACGGTCGGGAAAGCCATAAAATTTGAAAATTGGGCTTTTGTCAGGTTCAGTTCGGAGTTGTCTGTTGCTGGCTTTGATGTAGAAAAAGAACAAGCCAGGGTGAGTACCCCGGTTGTTGCAGTAGATATAGAAACGCATATAGCAACGACTCAATCGGGCTCGCGATATAAACTTGGAGAAACGTCAGGTGATTTACATCGTCTGGCCAAAATTATTTTAGCCACACGATTTGCAAATCGACGCTTCACTCTTATGTTACCGGGTGAGGACGGTGGTAATACGTCAATAGGATCTGTTCTTCATCAAGCTAAAAGCCTTATTAACACTTTCCAACAAAATCCCTATCCGCGTTATCAGAGTAAAGCGAGCAAATTGTTAAGAAAGGAATTTAAAAGCACATCTAATTGTTTTCATGTTCTTTCTTTTTGTCGTCATAATTTTCTATTCATTGGCAAATCCCACGATGAATTTACGCTTTGGAATGAATTTGCTTTGCGTCATCCATGCAGTCAAGAAGTTGAAGAGATTTTCACTCAACAAAACTATCAGCGCTTCTTAGCTACTGAGAAAGCGAGTCAGCATCTCGAACGAGGTGAGCTTTCAAAAGTCGTCATCGATTCTGATTTTCCCATTATTTTTTCAAGATCACTTTGGGATGAAATGTGTCGTCTATCGACGGTAATGATGAATAAACTCGTTGATTTAACCAATCAGAAAAACGCATCCCCATTAGCATTATCCCCGCCGACCAAGGAGGCAAGGATAAGTTGGGCACTAGATAACCGGACATCTTTCCACTCCAAAAAAAGTGCTAAAGATGATCTAATCGAGACTTTCAATAGCAATTATTACCTTCTAAGCATATTGGATAGACATTATCGGGCTGTTCAGGCGATTTATGACTTAAAAGGAGAGCAGGAAAATGACTAAGAAAACACCATTTATCCGTTTATACGATAAACAAGCCTTATTAAAGCGACGTGAAACTCTCTCCAAGGATGTTGTCCAGCAGACCAAAATGATGTTTGAGCGATTACCTGAGGTCCGAATTCGGTCGCAGCTCAGTATCGAACAAATAAAAGAAATTGTGTCTCAATTACGGCGTGAATTCCCCAACTTTTCTGAAGCAACAGACTACATTAATCAACAACTCATACTCTCTGCTGCGAGCACTTCAAAAGGTAGCTATTTCTCGCCTTTATTATTGCTGGGCCCACCAGGGATAGGTAAAACGCTTTATGCAAGAGAACTGGCTAAGCTATTGGGCGTGGGATTTGAAAAAATAGATCTGTCGACAGTCACCGCCGTGATGGTGTTGTCTGGTTCATCTTCGCAATGGGGAAATTCCAAGCCCGGTATCGTTGCATCGCATCTTTTGCAAAATCACAGGGCTAATCCTGTATTAGTTCTGGATGAAATTGATAAAGCAGGTCAGAAAACGTCAAATGGGGGTGATGCTACTAATGCCTTGTTGACGCTACTTGAGCCCGAAGCGGCAAGAGAGTTTCAGGATGAGTTTGTGCAAGTGCCGATGGATGCCTCACATATTTGCGTTATCGCCACCGCCAATAACGTCAATCATATTGAAGAGCCGATTTTAAGTCGATTTAAGAAGATCACCGTCTCTGAACCAACTCCAGAGCAATTGAGACAAATTGCCCCTTATGCGCTTGATAGTTTGATCAAGCAGTCTGAAATTGAACCTATTATGACTGCGACTCTAGGTACGGATGCACTCAATGCCTTACAGCTACAACAAATAAACGTTCGTCAGTTAAATGAGATATTGCGATTAGCTATGTTTTATGGCGTGCAAGATAAGTCTCGTCAGTTAACTGAATTTCACATCACGAAAGCCGTTAAACATACACAGGGTGATAGTACAAAGCCCAAACCGAAAAAAAACCTTCATTAATCGGTCACATTTTAGCAGAGGCAATCATATGTTTAACGTTCCTCCTGGAAGCATTGTGATGACAGACTGGAATATTCTGATCATTGAGTATGAGAGCGACATTATCGAGAAGTTTTTGGGTTATGACATAAATACAGGAGAGTTTCGTTTTAGCTCTGCCATAAAAGAGTATGACCCCCATACCAATAGAGGAATCACGACAACGGGTTCTCGATATTGCTTTCTGACGCCGCCCGGAAAGCTTCACCCGAAGGCTCAGAAGATCTATGACGATTTCTGCAAAGTGAAAGAAGTGAACATCAAATTAAAATACGAGTTTTAGTCATGCATAAGACGTTAACGGATGCACTCTATTCAAAGTGTCCTATCATTTACCGCTATCGAGATGCAGCAGACACTGAAAATCGAACGTTGATGGTTTGGGGATTTCTCTGTGGCTCAGGCTGGTTCGAATTACTCATAAACCTCTCAGATTCACTCGAAAAAAATGCTCGTTTGCAACAGCAGGCTGGCGTACCAGACAGTAAACTACCAATGATCAATCAGGTGAAAGAAAAATTTGGCGGACTGAGGGTCTATATGAAAAATGGCAGCCCCGAGTTACATGCATTGATTGAAAAAGCTCAACTGGCTTCTATATCAATCTGTGAGTGTTGTGGGGATGAGGGAAAGATGGTGGTTGTGGACGGTTATGTGATGACGCGCTGTAGCAATCACATCGGTCACGTCGCTAATTAATCGTTACACGTCAAGGCATTTATGAAATTTCAACTTTTCTCGGATTTACATCTTGAGATGGGAGACTACTTCATTCCGTCTGAATCAGATGCTGATCTTATTATTCTGGCAGGGGACATTAACACCGGATTGAAAGGGCTTCAGTATGCCGTAAAGCTTATTAAAAAGTTTGATAAAGATGTCATTTATGTACCGGGTAATCATGAGTTTTATCGTTATGATATTGGGTTGCTGCGTAAGGAAATGCGGTTATTCGCACAATCTCATTCAAAGTTGCACCTGTTGGATAATGACGAGATAACATTAAATGGTGTTCGGTTTATAGGTTCTACGTTATGGACGGACTATGCGCTTGATGGACGTTTCGATAAACAGAAAACGATGGACTTTATTTCGTTTTATTTAAACGACCATAGATTTATTAAATACGGCGATAACCGTTTTACTGCACAAGATGCGTTGTTACTTCATCAGAAAGCCAAGTTATACCTGCATGAAAAGCTCAAAGAACCATTTGAGGGTAAGACGGTTGTTGTGACGCATCATGCGCCGAGCTTAATTTGTCATCACCCTGATTTTGAGATGGACGAGATGGCTGCAGCATTTATTTCAGATTGTGATGATTTACTTCAATATGCCAACGTCTGGTGCTTTGGCCATACGCATGCAAATGTGGATAGATACATTTATGGATGCAGGCTTGTGAGCAATCAAAAGGGGTACTCTCGTGAAAGGATGCCTAAACCATTCGAGTCAGACTTACTGATTAAGATTTAATTCTCTAATGATAAAGTCACTAGCAACATTTTGGGAGGGATGTTGGCAAATTCTCTCCATTGAGAGCCTTCATATTCAACCTTGTTCAAGTGAAAGCCACATACATAAATATAATCGAAAACGTAATAATTTTTGAAAAAGTCTTTTATGATCAAGTAGAACTAGTACTTACGTTAATGCGACAAAATATTTTGTCTCCAGAGCGATCATCCGAACATGACAATAAAACGCCGCTTAACCTCATATCAATATGAGAGTGGCGAACGTTGCAGTAGTCTATTAAGCGACAATTACGTTGCCCGGTCTAGCGGCAATTATCTTGGCCGGTTGATCTGATTAAGGTTTGGTGTAGTAGAACAGAGGAGTTCAATGTGCCGGGACTACGAATCACGGATCAACAGGTCAAGATTTATATGAATCATAGAAAACGAAACAGCCAAGTTGTCACTGCGGCGAAAGCAAGCATTTCCGAGCGCTCAGCCCGGCGTATTGATAAATCCAATCAACCACATGCGGCAATTACAAGCACTCCCTAGGCCTATGAGTGTCAATTACACCGAGCGATGGTCTCTCTCACGAGCACTATCTCTGTCAAACATGTGACATACACCATCCCATAACGCCTCATTGACAGCCGGTTACTGGTGAGTCTTTACGATAATCGTTTAGCGCTATTTTACGTCACTGATTTTGTTCTGGAGGTTGATCGAGTTTACGCTAACAAAGGCACACGTGCCCTTAGCGTCAATTACCTGCATGGTATTGATAAAGCGTCAACTACGGTGGCCAGTTCGGACAAGGTAATTGTCGCAAGAGAAATGTACATTTCTCGCTATTGGTCGATATAGTCGACCATCACTCCGGTTTACGGCCGAGTTGCGCTTGAGCAAAAAAGCTGATTTACGCAAGATCTTCAGTTAGCGTTTTTCTCATTCCAGCGCTTTGAGCTTGTCTTCAGCATCACTGGCCACTCTGGCATATTTGCACGAACAACTAAAATTGTTAAACCAGGAGTGCAAGGCCACAGGTGTAAAATTTTATTATCGTTTATCAAAAAAGTAACATCATTTTCAGAATTTTATGTGGAAAATTTTGCGCAAAAAAGACCTAGTTTTGACACCTTTCCCGAAAATGATGAAAAATGTAAGTCACTGATTATTATGAATATTTTGTGGTGTGTATATCTTACACAATTAGCACATTTGATAACCGGTTGATTTTAAATAATTTTTAATTTTAGCTATCGAATCAATCCCTTTTATTTTCGAAAATCTAACCTTGCAATTTTAATAAAGGGGCTTGAAATCTGATTCCGATAATGTCCTTATAAAAATGCAATTCAAACTTTATGAGGAAGTTAACAATGGAAATTTTAGATTCGGCAGCAGTTACTATTAGCCAGTGGAACATTATCATTATTGAAAAGGAGGGCAAAATAATTTAGAAATTTTTAGGGTACGACCACCAGAGAAATACTTATTGCATAAGCTCACAAATTGCCAGTTACAACTCAGCAAATAGCTCCGGTAGTACGATTTCGGGCTCAACATATTCCTTCCTTGATGAGCCAGGCAAATTATGTCCAGAAGCTAAGTTAATATTTGACATGCTTGACTCATCCAGTCTCGTCTCGGTTTCACTTAAATATTAGGAGTACTGATGAATAACATTGGAAGACCAGTCATCTCTGAGAAGGAAGCTTTCGACGTTAAATTTGATGAAGCATACAAAGAATATGTCTCACTCATACTGGGCCCGGAAATTGACGTGCCAAAGTTGATCATAAAATACAACCTGCGAAGAGGAGAAACATTAATCTCTTATAAACAATGGTCTGCACAACTAAAAAGTCGCAGGCTAGTTAGTCAGAGAAAATACTTAAGACAGACAGTGGTCAGTATTTATAGTCTTCTATTGGAAGCAGGCGCTGACCGAGATGAAGCCATAGTAGAAGTAGCTGACATAGTTAAGCGGTCTAAAAATGCCATTAATGCGATGCTGAGAAGAGCAGGATTTTGTTCAAAAAAAAAGCAGCGTAAAGAAACTCTACAAAGAAGAAAAAGGGTCAAGGAAAAGTTTGATAGAGGATACACTGTTCCTGAAATTGCTGATTCTGAAAAAACTAAAAACTCAACAATACTACATGATTTGAGAACTTGTGGTTACAAGGATCATGAGTTGAATTTTATTCACAACGCGATATTCGACTACAGAGACCTCAAAGAAATTAATCTCCTCAATGCCCACCTTTGGGGCATTATTTGGTCTGATGGCAGTATTAGTAACGGCCACAATGTAAGTATCAGGCTAAATCAAAATGATCAAGAATATCTTGAGACGATCTCGAAGAGTCTTGTCCTTGAGGGCTCTAAATATCCGAAAATTTATACAATAAAAAGCAAACTCGACAATGGTCGCTTCAGCAAAAATGATCAGGTAGGGCTATCTATTTGCAGAACAGATTTCGTTCAATATTTAGAGCGTAATCTTGGCCTTCCGAGAAATAAAGAAAAGGTAAATCATGGTTTGCCAGAATGTATTCTGAAAGCAAATGATTCTATTTTCTTTTCATTTCTCAGAGGATTTATGGAGGGAGATGGTTGTATAACGAAAAATAAGAACCACCCCTCTGTTAGTTTCAGTTGTACGTCAAAGGTCGCCGACGAACTTATTGATCAATTAGCCAAAAGGTTGAAACTCAGTGTCAGTAAAGTTCTTGATAAAGGCAGTACATATTCGGCAGGGGTAGCGGGAAGGAGTTCTTCATTTCTTTTGCTCATTCATATATACAGAAATTGTGATAATACCCCCATCATGAAGAGAAAACTTCTAAAAGCGCTCGAGATGTGGGATCAGTACAGCAAAGGTATATTCAATGAAACAATAGATTTATTACATAGCACCATTAAGGATGACAACTTCAAAAAGGTAAGTTCTTTGCTGACAAGCAAGCTCAAGCATAATTATGAAAAGTACGTTTTTTTCAACACTTCAACGTTCGATGTCATATGTTCAACCAAAAGGGCTTTTGCAAAACAAACGAAAATCCGCAGAGCTTACATTCATAGAATTGTTAATGGTTCAAGAAACTCGACGTCAAATTGGCATTGTCTTGGCTCAATTCTATCGCTTAATAATAATCATTTTTAAATTGAAGGCGCCCTCACTGACAGAATGCCATTGGCCGGCTTAAAAGCAACCATATTTTTTACCTTTTACCAGCTGGGCAAAAATTGAATCCATTTATGTTGGTTTATAAGATCGCTATTTTCCTAAGCCCGTCAAAATCCTAGTCCTCAGCTTTATGGAAAGACTTCGAAGGTCACAGCTAGTGGTAAAAAGATGCGTTATTACTTCAACAGAAATCCAAATTATATCTGCATGAGCAGCTCAAAGAGCCATTTGATGGTAAGACGGACGTTGTGACGCATCATGCACCAAGCTTGTTGTGCCATCATCCTGATTTTCAGATGGATGAGATGGTGGCTGCATTTATTTCGGATTGTGATGATTTACTTAACTATGCTGATGTCTGGTGTTGTCCATACACATGCAAATGAAGATATGGATATTAACGGGTATAGGCTTGTTAGCAATCAAAAGGGGTATTTTCGTGAGAGAATGCCCAAACCATTTGCAGCTATTTTTGTGAGTGAGTTTTAATCAACTTATTAATAACAGCACACAGTCAACTTGGTTGTACATTGATGTTATCTTAAGCTCATTAATCCTCTATCGTTAAACTTTTTTCAGGAAATTCAAGCTACAGAAAAAGAAGGGTTCATGTCATAATTTTTGAAAACCTCTTTAGTGATCAAATATAACGACTACTTACGTTAATGCGACAAAATATTATGTCGCTTGGTCGATCACCCGAACATGGCAGTAAAAACGTCGCTTAACTTTATTATCAATGGGAATCTGGCTTGATTAGCAGTTGGCCAAAATAAGAATATTCAAGTAGGAAATTTTAATTAGCTATTTGTTAGCTATGTATTAATCGAGTCGAGGATCTCAAGCCTAAGACAGGAATCGATATTTTTTATGCGTTGAGTTATATCGAAACCCATATCGAACATATAACCCCTATCCGAACATTATCAAAATATAACAATTTAGATTTTTGTCTCGAAAAAAATACGCGAATCAAATTTTGCGCAAAAAAATTCAGAATATCTCATCTCATGCTCGTAAGAAGAAATTTTTTTGACGAAGATTTAACTGAAAAAAGCAAATTTATTCATATTTTTCACAAAAAGGCACTTACAAGCGTTAACTGCTAAAAATTAATGTATAAGCAAATGCTAATTATGCAAGTATTAACATTACTACTTACGTTAATGCGACAAAATATTATGTCGCCTGCGCGTTTACAAAAAGGCAGTTTATACCAGCAATAAAATGTCGCTTTAACATTTTAAATTTACATAATTGACAGTGATATAAATACAAACTTATAAATACAAAATTTTGTATTGTAAAATATTCTTGCAATTTACTTTTCATAAGCTAGTCTAGGTTTTTTCATTAGGAGAAGCTTATGACAAGTTTAGACACAGCAGGAAATGCATTTTTTTATGCAAATCATTTATTTATTGGTCTTGTAAATGAAATTATCCCAGATAAAGAAGTTTTCAAAAAAGAATACAGAGTCTCTCCATTAATTGATGGATGTGATGAATTCCATATGCCGGAAGAAATATATGAAGATGGAGTATGGGATTTGTCTTATATACCCGAAAGCTGGAGTGGATTCAAAAATACTGAGGATTTGCCAGAAACATTAGTGCCTCACGAAAACCGTTCTATTGCTGCTTTTATAGATACATATACATTTAAACCTAATCTTTATCACAGGAAAGGAAACCACATTTTTTTTCATCACCGTGTTTTTCATGCACTTTGTGAGATGAAGGTCAGTTTAGTTAATAAAGCAGAGTGTATTAACAAATATGCTCAATATACTTGGCAGCCTAGGATTACCATTTTCCATGATGGAAGTAATCATCAATTAAATGTACAGACGTATATTCGGGCAAGATACCAACAAATAATTCAAGAAGAGATCGATAGACTTGACAAATTATTGAAACGTTTTCCGAACGATGCTGTGGTAAAGGGTAAGAAAGAGTCGTTAGGGTTTAAATTATTAAGAGCCTCAGCTTTCAAAGTAGATAGTCGGAAGTTCAATGATAATGACTACTATTATCCCGATGAGCATTAGTTTAGATAGATTGTGTTTTATGTTGTTATTATAGTAACAGTTGTTCTTTGAGATCAGTTAATAGATTACTTTGCTCGCTATCATTTAATGATTGATCGTGAAAATTAGTAATAAAAAAGACATCTTCGACCTGATCGCCCAGAGTGACCATTTTGGCATTAATAACTTGTGTTTGATGCATCAAAAAAACCTGAGCTACAGTGGATAACAATCCAGGTCGATCATGGGTATAAAGCTCCATGACAGTATGTGTTTTTTGAGGATTTGCTGAAAACTTAATGACCGGCTCAGTTTTAAACAATTTTGTGGTTCGTGGCATTAATTGCGGTTTATAGCCTGAAGTTAATTTGTCACGAGCCAGTTGTTTATGCAGGGCGTTGGTTATGTCTTCATAACGTAGTTGTGCACCATTAACGATAAAGGTATTTAAGGCATTGCCATCATTACCGATGTTGATTTTTGCATCCAAGATATTTAGTTGCAACTGTTCCAGACAGGCTGTCATTGCTGCAAACAGACCTCGGCGATCATGCGTGAATATACATAATTCAAGTGTTAGTTTATCGTTGTGTGGACGAATCAGAATCAAGGGTTCTTGATCTGGATTTTCCAATCTGCCATTGGTTTGCCAGACGATTTCCTCAACTGAATGTCGAAGAAAATAATCTAGCTCGTAGGTGTGCCACAAAGTCGTAATGTCTTGTGGTGGCCATCCCATTTCAGTGAGTTTATCTAATGCCAGCTGATACTTTTTATGGCTTTTCTCCTGAGTACTTTTCGCCTGGGCTTCGGTATGTTCCAACCATTGATGGGTACTGTGATAAAGCTGCTTGAGTAACGAATCACGCCAGCCATTCCAAAGATTATTATTGGTTGCCCGAATG
>TARA_R100000687_G_C6453445_1_pt1 | contig 13861 bp, 13 predicted proteins | sample TARA_R100000687 | Tara Oceans TARA_R100000687 (sample SAMEA2622685) | marine metagenome | biome: marine biome (ENVO:00000447); feature: mesopelagic zone (ENVO:00000213); material: "saline water (ENVO:00002010), including plankton (ENVO:xxxxxxxx)" | depth 600 m
GAACCGATATCCGAACAGGTCGAGCAGGGCAAAGTTCACATGGTTTACTCCATGAGTGTCAGTTGAGAGCATGTCGGGGACTATCTCAGTACTGTTGTTCATCAACAGGTCAAAGATGTAATGGGATTCATGCTCATTGGCCCCGATTACCCGGGCATTGATGGCCATATGATTGGCATTCAGACTGACCGCGGACACGCCTTTGCTGGTCCCGAAGTATTTTGAGGAGTACCGCGTGCGGAATGTCTCGCGTTTGGCTTCGAACTTCTGACCATCGGCACTGGCGTGCAGAATATCTTCCTGAATGTTGTAGTGCTTGAAGATACTCAGTCGTGTAGTGGCGTTGTTGATGCGGTCATTGGACGCATTCAGGGTTTCCAACCGAAGGTAGTTCGCTTGGATAGTGCTGAGTTGTTCATAGGTGCAGTCAGAAATCTGCGCGATGCCATAGATGCCCTGATTAGTGGCATTGGCAATCAGTATCGCCAGCAGATCCACTTCGTACTGACGGCTTTTCGAGCTCAAGCCCAGCACATGTTGGAAGTCGTCAATGAACCCGGTATCCCGATCCACTACGCGCAATACATCGGCGATGCTGACCGCTTTCATTTGCTGGAAGAACGGGTTATTCACTAGGTGCTTCTTGCTGGCTGTAGGCAGCCGCCAGTGATGTTTGCCGTCTTTCGGTCGCAAAATTACGTCCCTGGTATCTGAACGCTCCAAATAGTGGCTGACTTCGTGCAACCGAAGGGTCAGCTCATCCGCCATGCGTGGAATCAGACGTTTCGGATCCTCGCTGATATTGGGTTGCTGAGTGCCCTCCACCAAGGACCCCTTCTGGTTTTTCCAGATCTCTGGCTTCACGAGATCATCCTCTAACGCCCGATATCGAATGACTTCCGGCAGCGTCAACTGGCCGTTTAAGCGGTTGGGTATCTGCAGATACAAAAACCATTCATACTTGGATTTGTCTATACTGCCATCGGGTTTCGACAGCAATGGCCGTGTGGCTTTCGGTAGTAAACGCTGATCAATGCTGACATCGCCGAGCCTATTACCGGCGACCAAATCCAACCGAGCTTGGGCCAGGGCCCCGGCTAACCGCCGCGTTTTGTCGGTACCGTCAAAACGCAGACAGCAAAAGAGCGAACGCAACAGTCCGGCTCGCAATGTGGACTCCGTATCCAGGTGCTGCCAAAATGCCTCCTCCGCCGACTGTTTCTGATTACTCAGGTATCGGCAGACTGAGTTCAGGTCGCTGACATTGAGAAACTGGAACGCCCGTTGCTGTACAGCTTGAAACGACGTATCAGGATCGATGCTGTCATCAACGAACAGGTGTAAGATATCAGTAGCTTTGCTCACATTGCGAGCTGCCTTTTGCCAATCCCGATAGACCCGTTCTTGGGCCATTTGATGCGCACGTTGTTTCACTTGCCGGAGGTGATGTATGAACCCTTCCGCAATACGTTCCAGGCCCTGCTGGTGCCGCGACTGCAGATAGCACAGCAAGTACAGGCGCTGGTTAGCAAGCGATTGACGTTTAAGTTTGGCACCGTAATAGTCAACCCGTTCGGCATAGTGTTGCTGGTTTTTCTGGGAGAGAGAAAGTGACTCGAGTACAGTCGTCACATCCGTCATCCACGGCTGAATATGGTGATGCACGGCTATTTCTTTTTGCAACTCGGTGCCGGTAAAATTGCGGGCGCTCTGGCGTAGTTGCTGGAATGTAAACTGGCCTTCACCGGAAACCAGTGTGAGCAACATAGTTGATAGACCTTGGCTGCAAGCGGCGTCGATCTGGTCATACAATCGTTTCTGGTGCTGGCCAATAACCTGACTGACGATCTTCTGCAGCGTACTATAGGCGGGAATTGCGATTTTCTGGCGAGCCAAATATTCGATTGCAGCGTCAAAGAGTGCTCGGGGCTCCACCCAGCTTTCAGCACAGGTACACAAGTGCTCGACAAGCTGCGGCTGATGTCTTTTATCGTTCCAGTTCCTGACGTCGACGATCGATAGAACACGCGCATAGATACGGGATTTTTGGTCAGGTTTCAGGCTAAAACGCCTGAAGGTAAGGTCCCTATAGTGAAATCGGGCTATGAATGCCAAGTCGTCCTGCATTGATTTGTACCTTGGGTTAAGCAGGACCGGTTTGCATTTGAAGTAGCCCAGCAAAGCAATCGCCACACAACGATATTTGCGTTGCCTTATTCTCGATATCTCCGCTAGTTCTTTGTCATTCAGCGTAAAGTAGAATCGCTGGTATGACTCATTGAAGGATGGGACGCCGTATAGATCCTCGACCTCGGCAGCAGTGAGGATTGATAGCCGCTTGTTTCTGCTCATTCTTTGACCTAAAGGTCGAAGAAGATACCGAATTTCTCAGCGCATTAGAAACTAATAGCCCCCTGCAGACCACGGATGGCGGGGCCTCCGGCGGTTTTTGCAATATTTGGAGGCAAAATCCCTAGGACCCCTATTTGGTTACAGCTTCGCGCCACGTTATGCCCAGCCAGGGCGAATCATCAATGAGATGTTCGCAGTCACAGAAGACGATGCTGGGAAAGTGAATCTGTCATTACGAACACCGATCAACACTAAATGCATTGCGCGCCACTGGGACAAGATTCAGCGTATCGTCGTGTCGCTCAAGGAGCGGAAAACGACGCAGGCACTTCTGGTGAGAAAACTCTCGACCTACAAGAAGAACCACCCGTTGCTGGAGGCGCTGACAGAGTACAACCGCCTCGTGAAGGCGAATTATCTGCTGAACTATATTGATGATGCAGATCTACGAAATCATGTTCAGCGAGCGCTCAATCGGGGGGAAGCCTACCACCAGTTACGGCGCGCGATCAGCGATGTGAATGGCGACAGATTCAGAGGTAACTCGGACGAAGAAATCCAGCTGTGGAATGAGTGTGCACGGCTGCTGACAAACGCGATTATCTATTTTAATTCCAGTGTTCTGAGCTACTTACTCAAGAGCTTTGAATACCAAAAGGATGAGCAGAAGCTGGCGATCGTGAAACAAGCCTCGCCTGTGGCCTGGTACAACATCAATTTAAAAGGCACGTATCGCTTCAAATCGACTGGAGAAGTGCCCGATTTAGAGCAAATGATGCGCCATATTGAGGGATATAAGCCTGTTAGCTAAAGTAATACCCGCTGGAAAGCCACGGCTGGCGGGGCCTGCAGCGATAAGTGTCGTTTTTGGACGGAAAAACCCTAGTACCCCAAAGAGGCTCGTGACAGGCAATCAGGTGCGCCGGTCACAGACCGTCCGCTTTCAATAGATTCTTATGCATATGTCCAAGAACCGAGAGGCATTTGTCTATGTCTCGTGCGGGGATGCCATTCCCCAGTATCTCGTTGATCTCAACCGCCACAGGTAGAAGTTTCTCTTCGAGATCCCGGCCTTTCTTTGTCAGCTGAATACACATCTTGCGGCGGTCCTGGGCGTCCCGCTTTCTAACTATCAGGCCATCTTTCTCCATGCCCAGAATCATCGCAACGGTCGTGTTTTCCTTGACGTTAATCAGGTCACCCAGCTTCTTCTGGGTAAGACCTTCTTCCAGCCACAGCACTCTAAGGTAGTACCAGTAACCAGCTTTCAAGCCGTGTTCAGCCAGGCGAGCGGTTAGGAGCCGGTCAATCGCACGGTGCAAAATTCTGATTTGATAGCCGAGACTCTTCTCCGGTGGGAGTGAAACCAAGGGGGCTCTCCAGCAAGATCCAGATTCCAGTTCGCGCCAGCACGGCGAGAGAACGCTTATTATTCTAAATCAATTTCGCCAGCCACGTCCAAGTCGGGCCCCGACGGCATGTTCTGGTATCTAGTCCTCTTCGGCTATACGAACCTTGAGGCCCGAAAGCTCGTAGGTCAACGGAATCTGACAGGAAAGACGAGAGGTTTCAGTACGATGAGCCGAGCAATCAAGCAGGTCGTCTTCATCGTCTCCCATGGGAGGAAGAATCCCGCTGAACGAAGGATCCACGTGAACGTGGCAGGTGGCACAGGAGCAACACCCCCCACAAAGCGCCAGCACATCATCTATACCGGCATTGCGGATTGTCTCCATCAGGCTCAGACCATCAGTGATATCAATCCGGTGCTCCACTCCATCACGGGTGGTGACAAATACTTCCGCCATAATCTGCTTACAACTCCAGCGCCTCGATGCGCTCTTTAACATCCGTCTCCGCCTGACTACGGTGCTCAGGGCCAATGGAGACACCATCCGCAGCGATCACTTCCAAGGCTTGTACGCCAATAAATGCAAAGATCGCGCGAAGATAGCTTTCGCAGTGCTCGATCGCCGCACCGGGTGCCCCCTCGTTGTAATAGCCACCGCGTGAAATACAAAGTACGACTTTCTTGTCGCCCATCATTCCTTCCAACTCGCCCTCGGGGGTGTAACGGAAGGTTTTGCCCACAATAAGGAGCCGGTCAATCCAGGCTTTGAGAGCGCTGGAAACCGTCAAATTATAGAAGGCCGTGCCGATGACAATAACGTCCGCGCTCAGGAACTCTTCCAGCAATACTGCACTCAGCGCCAGTTCGGCCTTAATGTCGGGCTCATGCTCGGTCGTCAATCCCTGAGTTGCCGCCATGGACACCTCAGTCAGATGGGGAACCGGGTCTTTGCCAAAATCCCGGTAAGTTACAATAGCGTCCGGGTAGCGGGCCTTCAGTTTTTCCATTACATCGGCGGAAATCTTCCGGCTGAATGAGTTGCCGCCCTGTACGCTGCTGTCAATGTGTAGAATTCTCACGTTAAATCTATCCGCTATTCTCAATGTATTAGTATGTTTTTTCACTCATGCTAAAAACGATGACATACCAGTCTCTGTTATCAACTGGCTAGACTGCTTCAGGTCGGCCTGACTACCCGACGCCGATCAGATCCTTTTCTTCAACTTTCTCTTGTTCCTCATCAGCAAGCCGCGCAATCAGTCGAAGGACGCGAATTCCACCTGCATCACTTTTGAGGATTTTCTCCCGGAAATTTGGACGGTGATCACGCGCAATAATCTTCTCAATCTCCTCCAGCGCTACTTTATCTTCCATGAACGCGCCATCCCCGACAGTCTGCATCTGCTGATCAAGCTCTTTATCTGCGATTGCATTGTGCCGCGCCATCGCCCACAGATAGTGCGTTGTGCCCTGTGTTTCCGGCGTCATGATATGAATAATATGCTGGATATCCTGTATAGGGGGCTCGGAAGAATCCAAGGCGCCGCGCCTCGCTTCTCGCCTGTTCGCCGGGCTGCTCGGCCAGATGATCCACCAACCCGGCGTCAAGTGCCCGGCCCGCGTCAATCGGTTTAGCGGTGGATATCATTTGCGCCGCCAGCTTGAGGCCCACCAGGCGGGGTAAATGCTGTGTGCCCAGCGATCCAGGAATCAGCCCGAGCGTCACTTCGGGCATCCCGAAACGCGTCTGCGGTGCCGCGACACGAGCGTGGCAGGCCAGCCAACTCCAGTCCGCCCCCCAGCACGGTACCGAACAGCGCGGCGACAACGGGCCGCTCACTGCCCGCCAGGCGCATCAGGAGGCGGTTAAAGGGCTGCGCGGAGAATGCCGGATCCTCGAACGCGGCTATATCGCCACCAGCGACAAAGGTCGATCCGGCGCATTCGATGACCAGAGCGGCCGCGCCACTGTCCTGCTCGAAGGCATCCAGCGCAGTTCCCAGGTCACGAACCAGCGCGGCGCCGATCGCATTGACCGGTGGATTATCGATGAGGATCACGCCCAGGCTGGCTTCACGTGTGTAACTTGCTGTGCTCATAGGGTTACTGTTCCGCTAAGGTGACTCGAATTAAATGCTGTAACCTTCCAGGGTGGCCGGCCAGAACAGTTCCTCAGGCTTCACTCGCCGCTCCGAGAGCCCCTGGCGATAGTGGTGATCGAGGAAAGTGTCGAGTGTCTGCACATTGTCCTTGTAGCCATAGGACCAGTAATTTTCCCCCAGTGTTTGCCGGGCAGCCTCGAGCTGTTCCTCCACGAAGGGCAGCGTAACCTTGGTGGCCGAGGTATCCGCCAGCGCGGTCAGGGCCTGCGCCTTGGACGTTTCGAACGCCTTCTGCAGCGCCATCGGTAGCCAGGGGTGCTGCTCCGCGATCGTGCGCCGAACCCCGACCACATGCATGATGGGGAAGATGCCGGTTTTCTGGTAGTAGTTCATCGCCTCGGTTCTGGAGTCTGGGAACAGACGGACAACATTGGGGTGGCGATTGTCAAAACAGGACAGAGTCCGGGGGCCGATGAAACCGTCGATCTCGCCGTCGGCCAGCAGGCCGCTCAGGGTTTTACCCGCCGGCGCGGGCTCCATTTCCACCCCGGCAGGCAGGGTCAGCTTCACCTTCTCCGGCCGATCCGCGACCTCCATACCGCCGCGCACCCAGGTGATATCGGAGGGCGATACGCCGTATTCGTCCTCCAGCAACGCCCTGGCCCAGACATTGGCGGTCAACTGATATTCAGCGATGCCCATCCGCTTGCCCTTCAGGTCGCCCGGAGACTCTATTCCCTTGTCATTGCGAATGTAGATGCAGCTGTGGCGAAATGCCCGCGACAGGAAAGCCGGAATGGCGACGTACTCAGAGGTGTTTCTGCTGACGCTCAATACGTAACTGCTGAAAGACAGTTCGCTGACATCGAACTCCTGATGACGAAATGCCCGGAAAAACATTTCCTCCGGCGACAGCGTCATAAATACCGGGTCGACGCCATCAATCTGAACATTTCCATCAATCAGTGGGCGGTTGCGGTCGTAGTTTCCGATGGCGATGGAAAGTGGCAGGTCTGACATGTGTAGCTCCGAATATGAATTGTGAATGCTTCTGGGTGAGAGGTATTGTTGTTTCCGGGGCGGACCGGCGACAAGGCCAGGCCCGCTTTGGCCCGTTCCTACACAAAGGTGACCAGTGCCGATTCCCCCTCTTCGTCCGGTCGCAGGGCCACCCGGCGGCGATGCCTGAAGGACTCATAGAGCGCCTCGCAAACCGCCACGTTAAGGTAACCCCGTGCTGCGGAATGCACGGGCTTTTCACCACAGCGAACCACCCGGTAGAGCTCTGAAATCACCTCGGCCCGCGGAGAGCCCTCCAGCGGCAAGGGGATAAACTCGTAGCCATCATCGGCATAGATATGAATGCCCTCGGCGGTTGGCTTGATATCCGCCTTCTCGCAACTGATGATAATGGTGCCAAAGTGCTCATGCGCGACCGCTGCGGGGCCATTGTCACCAGTGTCGCCGAAGCCGCGACTTTCCTTGGCCGCCACCTCGTTATCGACTTGCTGTAATCGCTGCCTTGCGACGCCGTAGCTGTCCGCGGCTTTGCGGGTGCCGAGCTCACCAATCCAGCCCTGCTCCGCGTCCGAATCGTAGTGCGCGTAGCCACTGTAGGTGATGGAGCCGACACAGCCGTTGCTGAACTCCACCAGTGCACTGTAGGCGCCGTCACAGGGGCGACGGGAATCGAAATCGCCAACGCTGCCGTAAACGCCAATCGGCATCGATCCCGCCAGGGTCATCAGGATATCAACGTGGTGGGCGCCCTGGTTGAAGACAACACCGCCACCGTGAGCCCGATCCAGCTCCTCGGGGCGCCGCGGGCGATAAACAAAGTCGGTGTAATAGTGGGCATTGATCATTCCAACCGGGCCGTACTTGCCACTGGCAATCAGTTTAGCGGCCTCGACGATCGGCTTGTCGAAACTGTGGCTGGGCCCCACGATCACTTCCCTGCCCGACTCCCGGACCGCCCCGGTAATCGCGGCGGCATCAGCGGAGGTGATGGTCATGGGCTTTTCCACCAGCACGTGCTTATTCGCGCGCAGGGCGTCAACCACATTCTGGCGGTGCAGTTCATGGGGCGTCGCAATGTAGACCGCGTCGATATCCGGATTAGCCAACAATGCCGCGGTATCACTGACCGCGCTGTGCCCGAACTGCGCGGCAAATGCCCGCTGCTTCTGCAGGCTGCCGGTGGCCGCACCGGCGATCCGGACCCGCTCGTCCCCCATAAACGTCGGCAACATCAGCATGAAGGCCCGCCCGAGGCCAACGATACCCAGCCTTACCGGATTGACTTCACTATCGTCCATTGTCATTGGCCAGCACCGTCCAGCTCAACGCTTATGGTGATCTCATCTCCCTTCGCCCGGGACACACAGGCCATCATGTAGCTGCCGGTTTCGCTGTCTTCCAGCACCAGGTCGCGGTGCTCCACCTCGCCGGCCTCATAGGGAATTTTGCAGGAACCGCAGGTGCCACTTTCACAGGAACTGTGCACCTTTACGCCCTCGCGCCGGAGCGCGTCGAGCAGGGTTTCGGATTCACCCACCTCGATCACCCTGTCGGTGCCCGCGAGCCGGGCCCGGAACGGTCTGTCGTCCACCCGCACCGCCTCGACCGGCTTGAAATCCTCAAAATGAAGGCGCGAGGACGGCCAGTGCCCGGTCATGTCCTTAATTTCCGACATCAGGGACTTGGGGCCACAGCAATAGATATGCTGAGAGGTAGGCTTCTCCAGCAGATCCCAGAAGTCATAGCGATCACCCGACGCCCCACTGTGATGAATAAGGATGTGGTCCTTGTATTCGCTGCGCGAAAGCTCATCGAGAAAAGGCGTATCTTCGGGCGATCGCGTCAGATACACGAGCTTGAAGTGTTCGTGACCGGCTTTAGCCAGGGCCTGGAACATGGCATAGATCGGGGTAATGCCAATCCCACCGGCAATCAGCAGGTAAGCCGGGGCCTCAACAAATTCAAATTCACACTCCGGTTGGCTGATGGTGAGCACGGAGCCCTGCTCGGTATCATCCACCATACTCACGGAGCCGCCGCGCCCATCGGCTTCACGTTTTACTGCAATGGAATAGGACATATTGTCCTCGGCCACATTGCAAATCGAATACCAGCGATTTGCGCCACCCGGGGTATGCACCGATATATGGGAACCCGGTGCACACGCCGGCAATGCCGCGCCATCAGCGCGGCTCAATTCAAACAGAAATATGTTGCTTGCGATCTCCTGCTTCCTGCTGATCACAACATCCAGGCTAGGTTCATTCCCAGTCATCGCTCCACCCATTCACCACGAGGCAATACCAGTCGTTGCCTCCCTATCAAAATTACGAGTCCATGTCACCGCGGCCAAATGCCCTGCAATGACTGTCGGCGCCGGCCGAGGCCTGCGCCTGTCAGTCAAACCGCATGGACAGGTCGACCGCTTTGCAGTCCTTGGTAAGCGCGCCAATGGATATATAGTCCACACCGGTTTCGGCAATTGGCAGCAGGGTCTGATCATTGATGCCGCCCGAAGCTTCCAGCCTGGTGCGCCCCTCCGCCAGCTTGACCGCGGTGCGCATGTCGTCCAGGGAAAAATTATCCAGCATGATGATATCCGACCCGGCATCGAGCGCCTGATCCAGTTCCGCCAGGGTCTCGACCTCGACTTCTACCGGCTTGCCGGGCGCCAGTTCACGGGCCGCAGCTATGGCCGCCACGATCGAGCCACAGGCGTTGATGTGGTTCTCCTTGATCAGGAAGGCATCGTACAGACCCAGGCGATGGTTGAAGCACCCCCCCATGGTGACAGCGTACTTTTGCGCTATGCGCAAGCCGGGAATCGTTTTGCGCGTGTCCAGCAGTTTTACCCCGGTCGACGCAACCAGAGATGCGTACTGGCTGCAGACTGTCGCCACGGCAGAAAGCGTCTGCAGGAAGTTCAGCGCGGTACGCTCACCCGTCAGTAGAGGCCGCGAGAGACCTTCGATCTGGACGAGGCGCTGGTTTTCCCCGATGCGCTGCCCCTCCTCAACAAGCCATTCGATCTCGACCTCCGGATCCAGCGCGCGGAATACCGCGTTAACCCAGGGAATGCCGCAGACGGTCGCCGCCTGGCGGGAGCTGATACGCGCACACGACCTGCTTTCGGCCGGTATGAGCTTAGCGGACACATCGCCGTCGCCAACGTCTTCTGCCAGTGCTGCATCCACATTCAGTTGAATGGCACGCTCGAGGGTTTCTGAATCAATCATAGGGAACACCATGACTACAGGAACGCGACCTCCGTCGCCGACCTGCGAGAGCGGCCGGCGACGGAGTTGGCGTCATTCCGTCTTATACACACCTGCGGCGCTCTGCGTATCGCCACGAATAACCATTGTCGTACCGGCTTACCAGTCCATGAGCTTGTGCTCATCCCTCTCGACGGGGTTGGACCAGTCCGTATCCTTGGGAATCACGCCCTGCCAGGAGGGAATGATCTCGGCACCGTGTTCGCGGAACACCGATTTCTCGTACGCGGCGGCGCCCTCCTCAACGAAGCGGTTGAGCTGGTCCATCATGTAGCGACGAAACTCGACGACGGCACCGTCACTGGCTCCCAGCGTATCGCAGGAGCGGTCGGCGATTTTGCCCATAGTGACCCACATGGCCATGTCCTGGTTGGGGATACCCTGGATGCCGGTATAGCTTCCTTCTTTCATCGCTTTCCGATCCTGCAGGAACCAGTTGTGCGCCTGCCGCTTGGAGAACCAGTTGTCATCCAGGTGCTCACCGGGACTGGCACCCAGGAATGAACGCCAGTTGTCGACATCGGGAGCATTATCTCCCCAGGCGATGAAGTGAAACGCGGTATTTTCATCGTCAATCGGCACGTTGATATTGGCCACATTGTAGGAACCGTTCGGCGGAATCAGCACCGTCATCGGCGCAACAAAGACAGAGGTGCGCACGTAGCTGTGGGTATCCGCCTTCTTGATCGGGCGCCGGATCGCGGCATAGTGAAAGCCGGATTCCGTCGATTTCGCCCTGATACTCGGGTTCTTGTCGGTGGACGGCCGGTACCAGGCATTGTCGTCCGCTTCCGCCTGGATCACCCGGGCGGGCACCATGTCACTGGAATGCAGGCTCGAGCTGTGGGCGCTATCAATTGCACCCTCCAGAATCTGGGCCCAGTTACACGGAATATTGATCTTGGCGATGCTGACCTTGGTGTCTTCCTGTGGCGCCCAGGCCGGCGGCTCGAACGGCGGCACCGACTCACTGTCACCGAGGTAGACCCAAACGGCGCCCGCCCACTCCTTGACGGGCAGGGAGCGGTGCTTGACTTTGTTCTTCAGCGGGCTCTCCTCGGGCTCTGAAGGCATATCGAGGACATTGCCTTTGCGGTCGATCTTCCAGCCATGGTACAGGCACCGCAGACCACACTCTTCATTTCTGCCCAACACCAGGGAGGCGCGGCGGTGAGGACACAATTCATCCATCACCCCAACCTCGCCGTCGCTGTCACGGAAAGCGACAAAGTTCTCTCCCAATAAGCGAACCCGGATCGGCTTCCCATCCGGCTCCGCGATCTCCTCCGACAGACAGGCGGGCATCCAGTAATAGCGCATGACCTGTCCCATCGGGGCATCACCCTCGACCCGGCACAGCATGTCATTTTCAGCAGGTGTCAGCATTTTATTCGGCCTCCGTGAACAGCACGATTTACTTCTATATAGATGTATATGGCGACAAGCTACTTAAATTGCCAGACAATGTCAAACACTTTTCAGGGCGGGACCTGCGACCTGGATCATTTGAACGATACCCAACCACATGAAAGTCGATACAGAATGCATCAACCCGTTAACCACGGCAGAATAAGGAGAAGGCAAAGCATATGAATTTTCTGGAAAATTGCTGGTATTGCGCCGGCTGGTCCACCGATATCACCGACAAACCCATCCACCGCAAATTGCTCGGCAAGAACATTGTGCTGTTCCGGGACAGCAAAGGCCGTGTGGTGGCCCTGGGGGACAGGTGTCCACACCGCTTCGCGCCACTTCACGAGGGCTGCGTCAAGGGCGATACCATTCAGTGCCCCTATCACGGGCTCCAGTTCGACGCCACGGGCTCCTGCGTACTGAACCCCCACGGCAGCGGAAAGATCCCCGCGACCAATAAAACGCCGGCCTACCCTGTCGAAGAGCGCGACGGGACCCTCTGGATATGGATGGGCGATCCCGCCCGGGCCAACCCGGATGACATCATCGATACCGCATTCCTGACCGACAGTGAGAACTTTGTCTCACGCACCGGATGCCACCCGGTAAAGGCCAGTTACTTCCTGGTTGTCGACAACCTGTTGGATCAGACCCACGCCCAGTTCCTGCACCCTGAAACAGTGTTTGGCAAAGCGGCCTCGGATCGCTGGCAGGTTCACCTGGCTGACCGCAGCGAGGATGAAGAAAACGGGGACAATACCCAGGAGGTCTGGTACGAAGAGGACGACAGTAGTTTGACCTCACACTACCTGATGCGCGGCAAACCCACCCCGCCGCTCTGGCGGCCGCTGCTCGATACCGAATCCTGTGATCTCTACTCGCGCACCATCTGGCGCGCGCCGGCCAACCTGGACCTCTCGCTGGACGTCACCCCCAGGGACGAGGGCGCGGACACCTCACCGGCCCACATGACAGGCATGCATTTTATTACCCCGATCGACGAGCTGAATTGCTACTATTTCTCACTACTGTCCGGTTAACTATGCCCACGGTCCACGTAACTGCATGACCCCACTGCATTTTTTGCCAAATAAATGTGGTGTCGACTTGAGCGCAAAGGCGCTTTCAGGTGACCTTCAGGGAATCCATTCCCGGAGGGTTTCCCATGTACACCGGCAAAACTCTGTTCGCGCAATTGATGGACTTTTTGCCGTGGACGACGTTCTCGCGAATCGTCGACCGGTACGAAGGCGATCTTCGTGTGCGCACGCTTCCATGCACCGAACAGTTTCGTGTCCTGGCATTTGCGCAACTGACCTACCGGGAGAGTCTGCGCGATATCGAGGCTTGTCTCTCGGCCCAGTCGGCCAAGCTTTATCATATGGGTATTCGGTCGCCGGTCAGGCGCTCGACGCTGGCCGACGCCAACGAGCGAAGAGACTGGAGAATCTATGCCGAGTTTGCTCAACGACTCATTGCCCAGGCCCGCAAGCTTTACGCCGAAGAAGACCTGGGTCTCGATCTCTCGAATACGGTTTATGCACTCGACTCCACAACCATCGACCTGTGCCTTTCGCTGTTCCCATGGGCGCCGTTTCGAAACACCAAAGCAGCGGTCAAAATGCACACACTTCTGGACTTGCGTGGGAATATCCCGAGTTTTATACATGTTTCCGACGGCAAGATGCACGATGTCAATGCGCTCGATCTTCTGATTCCGGAACCTGCAGCCATCTATGTCATGGATCGGGGCTACCTCGATTTCGAGCGGCTCTTCGCCTTGCACGACGCTGGCGCATTCTTTGTCACCCGCGCCAAATCGAACACCGACCTGCGGCGAATCTACTCCGCGCCCAGCGATCGTGCACAGGGCATTATCTGCGATCAGACGGTGATGCTGTCGGGTTTCTACAGCCAAAAACATTTTCCCCATCACCTGCGCCGAATTCGCTTCAAAGATCCAGAGACAGGAAAGACACTCATCTTCCTGACAAATTTGTTCGGCCCTCCACCAACAACCATTTGCGAATTGTACAAAGCCCGTTGGCAAGTCGAGTTATTCTTCAAATGGATCAAGCAACATCTCCGTATCAAGAAGTTCTACGGCACATCGGAGAATGCCGTGAAGGTGCAAATCTGGACTGCGGTGTCGGTATATGTGCTCATCGCCATCATCAAAAAACGCCTCGACTTGCAGCCTTCGCTCTACACTTTGCTACAGGTTTTTTCAGTCACCCTGTTCGAGAAAATCCCTTTGAACAAGGACTTTCTCGGCGCCAATCTACTCTTCGAGGATGACATGATTTCTAACCAATTGAATTTATTCAAAAATTAACCGGACACTAGTG
>TARA_R100000687_G_scaffold82899_1_pt1 | contig 13844 bp, 13 predicted proteins | sample TARA_R100000687 | Tara Oceans TARA_R100000687 (sample SAMEA2622685) | marine metagenome | biome: marine biome (ENVO:00000447); feature: mesopelagic zone (ENVO:00000213); material: "saline water (ENVO:00002010), including plankton (ENVO:xxxxxxxx)" | depth 600 m
GTCACACAAAAACGCCGCGACGGTCGCGTAGTCGCCTGGGTTCGCCGCGAGCCAGATCGTCGCCGCGACATGTCGCATCAAATGCGGCTTGAGCCCCGGGACGCCGATCCGGTTCACACAACGGTTCCATATCCGGTTGAAGGACTGGCGGGAGAGCACCCCCGCTGGCCCCGGCAACAGGAGGGTGTTGGTCTCGACATCCACACCATGTTTTTTACACCATCGAGGCAGGCCTTGGTCGAGCCATCCAGCGATAACCTGCCATTGCCTGTCAGGAATCTCTCCTTCGATCGGTCTTCTATTCTTGACCCGCCCTCGACTGATATCGAGCCAGGGTCGGCTCTCGCGCAGAGGCCGGATGAGCTCAGCGTCCGGACCGTCAACAAGCAGAAGATTGAGGTTTTTGCTCCTCACCGCCCGGGCCAATTGCAGCGCAAGAAGTGCTGCCCCCATCGATAAATGCAGCGCTTCATCTTTGACGCGCTCCTTCTGCCTCTTCCAGTCATCAAAGACCAATTGTGCCTCTGCGGCCAGGCGACGCGGTCCGGAGACGATGGCACGGGCCACGGACGGATCCCGCTGCACGAGCTTGATAAATTGCTCGCGCTCTTTTGACATCTCACGCGCGTGATAGCTGTCGACTTGATCAAAGCGTGCGTCTTCGATCTCGAACACGACATCGTCAGACCAACCGTTTCGCGCTGCAAGGGTCTGAAGCCGCGACAGGATTGTCCCTGCCGATGCCGTATCCTTCGGGTCGAGGAGGGAAAGCGACGCCTCTGCCCGCGCGGTGTAATTCGTCACGGCGCGCGCGATGATCTCGGGGTCAAATAACTCCTCGATAGCCTCAAAGGCGTAGGCGTCCTCCCGGTCCGGGAAAGAATGCCTGATCAACCAGCTCAAGGCATTGAGATGTGCTTTCGTGGCACTTCCGGTGTTGTGGACCTTCCGCTGTCTTTTCCGCGTCCCGGCGGAGCCGAGCTTGCTTTTACCCAAGCGCCCCTGAAAGCGGTCCCGCCGCTCTGCTCGGTCCGGCTGAACAGCCCTCAAGATGGCCCGATCACGAGAGGCTATGAACGCTTCGGAGAACTGGCCCCAATCGAGCGCCCGGTCCCGCAGTAGAGGCAAGGGCCCGATAGGCACTGTCGGGATCAGGTGAGCGATTGCCGCGTGCCTATGCCGATCACGGATCAACGTATTGAATGCTGATATTGAATTCCGGAAGGAGGTCACCTTGTCCGATCGACAAGCTTCGAGTGCTCTTTTTGCAGCCTCTGTCGTCAGGCTCGCGGGGTGAACCGCAGCGCACCGGGCACGAAGGGTCTCCATGCTGCGGGTAAAGCAATTTGGAAGGATGCGGGCACCGCTCTCATCGAAGGTGTTTTCGACCGCTGCAGTGTAGCCAACGACCTGGTCCCAGGCCTGCCGCTCGTTGGCAACCTCCACTGGCTGCGAGACGTGGCGGTGCGCGCGCCGGATCATCGCGGTGATCTTCTTGACCCAGGTCTCAAAGGCGTCCTGCTGATCCCCAGGAGTCACGCCCTGGAACTCACCGGACCAAATAATGCCGCGGGATTTCTGGAACCAGTCGTTCTCGTCGGCCGGCAGTTGCGAGAGTTTACGGCCGGTGAGACGTTCGACCTTGCGCAGCGCCGCATCGAGCGTCTTTGCAGATGCCTCAGAATAGATGATTGGAAGAACGTTCTGCACGTCCCTCAGGGTCTTCAGAATAATAGTGTTGTGACTGCTCATCGTTCATTGCCTTTTGTTGATGTTCATTTGGTCGCCCGACCGTTCATGCGTGCTGAATGAACAGAACGGGGGCCTAAGTTTGGACCGTAAAGCTCACCCTCCGCCTTGTTCATTACGAATATTATCCAATTATTTAAGGCATTTACGGTTCACAAACCGCCTTTTTTGCCACGCCTCGATCTCGATGGGCACAAAGCGGTACGCGCTGCCAATGCGCCGGCAGGGCAGGCCTCCCCGCCGCGCGGCATTCAAAATGTATGAAGGTTTGACTGAGCAAAGCCCGGCCGCTTGATGCTCTGTCAGCAGGTTGCTTTGATACTCCGCGCGCAGCCCCTCGGGCGGCATGCCACCTTCAAAGTCAAAGACCGCATCCCAGGTGTAGCGCCGCTTCTTGCCATCGCTCACAGCACACAGCCTCCCCCTTTTCTCCTGACGCCAGAAAAAAGGATCGCTCCCATGTTGCCAGCGTCGGATTAAAAAGGAGCGGTCCAGCAAGAGAGGCATGCTGTCGGTCCGCGGGGTGGACAGTGTCGTTGTCATTTTCACTCCATCTTTCTCGGGGGTGAAAAGGACAAAGGGAAAATGAACGCCGTTTCAAAACGGCTGAGATGTTTTTCTTGATCTTTTTTGCGTTGAGCGGACGCCGGGAAAAAGCCTGCTAGCCAAAGCTTCCGCCCACCTTATGGAAGCTCTGGCAGGTCAACCGCCGAACTTTCAACGACGCTGATCTGGCTCAAGACAATTAAGTAACTACTTAACGAGTCCTTACCGGGCATTTCTTTGGTTTTTTATCGGACTTCGCACTTTTTGCTCAGAGTTCTCATTCGCGTTTGAGGCGCGGCCTGAACTGTACCTAACTTCCTTTTTAGAGGTCGAGGCGACGGCACCCCTGCCCTCCCTTGATTGTGAACAGGAGCCAGTATTAGATATCCACAGGCGCGGCAGAACCTTGTCGGATTTTGTCACAGGTCCTCCCTTTCATGCGGGGCAGTATCAGCCGCTGCCAGCGCAGCGGCTGATACGATTGTCATGTTCGTTCGATGATCTGAGACCTTATCTGATCCAGCCGGGCGTTTCGGCTGCTCCAAGCCAGTGACGCAAGCTGACGGGCCGTATTGGTGTCCCGCTCGCTGAGAAGCAGGAGCAGATCTGCAAGGGCCCGCCGGGCCCAAACCGTCCCGCCCCGATCCGTCAGCCGGAGGCCGTTTTCTGCGAATGCATAGGACTGACAGGCCAGTTCGAGCGTAACCAGATCGATTACTGCGGTTTCTAATGTGGGGTAGCGAAAGGCACCTCGTTCGGCGTTGGCGCAGGCTGTCATCCAGCATCGAAGGCGTTCGCCCCAAGCTCGGCAGTCCACAGTGGAGAGCAGTGTTTCCAGACCGGGTAGATATGTGTGACCGAAGGCTCCAAGAGACTGAAGTATTTTAGGATCATGCATTTGGTTCATCTTTCTGTGTTGAATGATCTGGCACCCAAGTTTCGGACCGGGTGGATCCGCGGGCGCCACGCGCGACGCCCGCAGGACCACCAGTTCCTGAAACCCGAAAACGAGAGGACGCTGCAGCGACCGTCAGATTCGATATGGGGCCCCTGCCCTACGGCGCCGATTACCTTTGCGCGGGTGCAGACCGCGGCGTTCCGCCTCGAGCCGGGCCGCATCGTCGATCCAGCTCCCCTTAATCCGCTCAAACAGATCAGCCCTCCGGAGACACAATGCCTCTGGCAGCCTTCCGAGCACCGGGTCTCCCGAGGCGGTAGCTTCAATTCTCTGGTCGGACCGCGCGACACGGATGCGCCGCGCGAGGACGAACCGGCTCGCGCGGGTCAGCCCGCAGGCGGCAAACTCGGCGTTGAGCCGGATTTCAAACCCGGTGTTCGCGCGCTCGCAAGAGGACGTGCCGTAAGCGAGCAAAAACTCGTCCTCGGTAGCTTCAAGAATGAGGCAAGGACGCGCGTAGTGCGCTATTCCTTCGGAATACGGAAACCTGAACGAGATGATATCGCCGGGTCGAACAAGATCAGTTGCAACGTGAGACATGACTAACTCCTAAGAAACAAACATCGGCTGCGTGCCGATGCGGTGGCCTCAAAGCACCGCATTGGCACGCAGGGTGTGCGCGTCCCCGTCCTCGTTCACGAAGCACTGCTTGAGCGGTCCCCAGATCATTTCCGCGCGACGGCGGGCGTCCTCACCGGATTTTGCCACGACCAGCGCCTCGCAAAGGCGCGCATAAGGGCGGTCCTCTTGGATGTGCAGAACGTGCAACTCGCCGCGCAACCTGGGATTTAGCGTCTCGAGGATGGTACTGGAGTTAATCCCCTGCCGCTTTCGGTAGGATTTGACTGAGTTGGACGTCGGGAAGACCTCGGGCGCGCCATCGACGAGGCCTGCGTCTGACAAACGGATCCCGCCCTTCTCAAGCACGGCATCTATCAGGGCCGCAGCGGGTCGGCTCGGACAGAACGCCGTCCAGGAGATCAACTCATCAACAGGCAGCCCGGGGATCGGGATATTACAACCAAGGATGACGCGCTTTCGGGTTTCTGCGCGCGCGAGCCGCAAGCGTTCGACGAGCTGTCGAGTGGCCAACTCCCGTGATTGGAACTGGACGCGGCGGATCAACGGATCCGGATGGCAAGGTACGCGGACGGCTGCTGCACTTTGATCCGACATCTCGTAAAGAACCTCTTTTTCCGGCAGACGCAGCGCTCCATCTTCGCCGGGCTCGACGAATTCCAAGTCGGCCCCAGCACGGTCCCCCCAAAGGGCGCGTCCAAGCTCTTCAAGCTCAGCGACCGGCAGCTCCTCACGACCGATGGTGATCACCGTCGAGAAATCACGGTACCGGTTGGTTCCGAGTGCCCGGCCTCCGAACCACAGCCAGTGTGCGCCGTGCAATGGCGTCTCCAGCATGCGCCGGGAGATCTCGTCGTCAGGGAGCCCGTCAAAATCGTATTCGGCATCCTTAAAGAACCGGAGCACCACCTTGCGGCTGGCGCCGACGAGCACCCCGCTGCCCTTCCCAACCCGGTCGTTCAGAACTTCGCGACGAATGACCCTGCGCCAACCCTCGCGAAGTTCCCTGCCCCGTAGCAAGCTGCCGTGGGTCATGCGACGGTCATGGATTTGCACGACCTCGGCATTGGGGCGCAGGATCATGTGCGTGGTCCGTTGAATGTCGATATCAAGGGCGTCGAGGATCTCCGTATCGGCATCCGCATCGAGCAGGAGCAACGGTTGCCGGTGATTAGAGGGATGTTTCCGGCAGACCCGGATGGCCATCCGGCCCTGGTCGTTCACAAGCTTCAGGCGCTCGAGCGTCTGTCGTGCGGCCTCCTTCGCATCGGCGAGGCAGGACCAGACCGACGCATACCAAGACACATGCCGCAGCACGCCTTCGGCGCAAGCGAGAAGCCGCATCTGCTCTGCTTCCGACTGCTCTGGCGTTGGGGCGGCAATGTCCGCCTCAGCTGAGTATTCGAGACGGGCGAAGGCACGGTATTCCTCGGCGCTGTACGGCAAATCCAGCACCGGTCGTCCGACAATTAAAGCATCGACCAACGCGTGCGCGGCTCCGATCAGATCCGCATGCGCCCTGATGCGCCCGTCATCCTTCCGGCCGTGTCGGGAGAAATGTTTCATGAACGTGCGAGGCAACCGGAAGTCGTCGATGCCGATCGTCACGAAGGAGAGCTGCTGCGCCCAAAAAGTTTCATCGACCACCCGCAGGACGCCGTCGTACGCATCCGGATCCGGGTACCCGAGATAACTCGAAGCCATATAGCGGTGACCAGCCGTCTGGACCGGCTCGAACTGGCGCAGCCACGCGCAGCTCTGGGCATGCTCGCACCGAGCAGCGTCGTTGTCACAGAAGCTCTCACGGATATTGAGACCCAGCCGGATCCCACGGGCGACCAGCGCCGGCTTGCGGCACATCTGCCGGTCTGGCTCAGTCGGGTCCGGTGCGAACCGTCCACGGATCACATGCGCTGTCCCGCCAAGTTCACGCGCATGACCTGCGGCCTCCTCACAGAGTGCCAGGGTCGGCGCATGAAACACCACCTGATCATCGTGGGCAGCGGCTCCGATCAGCTCGCGCGCGATCCGGCTCTTGCCCGCCCCGGGACTGGCCGCGATGACCACCGCCGGCACTGGCACGTCCTCTTCGGCGGCTTCCTGTCCGGTCAGCTGTGCAATGGCGGTGGACAGCGCCGCCCGAAGGTTCGGTTCCGCGTCCTCCAATCTAGTAAACATTGTTGCGGGCGCGGGCGTCTTAACCGTGTAGGCCCCCTGCCCGCCGAACCGGCCGGCAATATCGCGGAGTGGAATATTTTCTGACATGCATTAATCCTCGAAGTAACATTTCGAGGAAATCGGTCGAATAATGCCAACGCGGAAATTTCCCGGGCAAGATAAGTGTCATACCGGTAATTAAAGTCTAAGACCGGTGTGACACCAAAGTTACCCTTTCCGACTGCGTGCGAGAACGTTCCCCTGATTAGGGATCGAAACGGTCTCGGCTAAAACAGGAGGGCATAGTTTGGTGTTCGCCTGAATAGCACGGCGCGATGACCGTCATTATGAAGACGCAAATTGACTGGATACCGCTATCGCTTGGCGGCGTGCGCCCCGAACAGGGCAAAACGCTCGCAGTCATGCAGATCAGCGACGGCTCACGGAGCTTCAACGTCGTGAACCACCTCCGAAACCTCAGCAGTTGGATGCGTCTGCTGACCTCGCCCTTCTATGATCAGTTGGTCGATGCCATAGAAGTGCTGATGAAATTTACGCGGCTCAACCGCGAAAATAGGGATTGCCTGCTTGACCGCCATAGCGAGCGTAAGCAACGCGCCGCATAGCTATCCAAGCGGGGAAACCAGAAATCGGCATAATTGGAGGATCCATTCAAACTCGAAACGACCCTCCTAATACACGCATGGTCATTTGAAGAACCACCGCTTCTGGAACGGTTCGCCAAACTGGACGTTGGCGCACTTGCAGCCAATGGCTGCAAAGTCCCGCACTGCTGCAATCTGTGCGGTTTTCGTAATGCCGCACTGCCGCAAGGCAGGTTGAGCCCGATGTGCATGATGCTGCGCACCGCGAGAATGACCATAATCTGAAAATTAGATAATCACTGCCCATGCGAATGTGGATGCCGAGCACTTGGTTTCAAACTGACGATAGCGTTACCTTCTTTGGTCAAGCATGTATTTTTGGGGCTGAGGGTTGAGTGATTTTTCTGCGAGTATCTATAATGATAAGTGGCAAGCCGTGCCGAGGCAGCCTAACGCAGACATATTTAATAAACATTGCACGGGAGGATTTCGGGGCGCACGGGTTAGCGATGACCACAGTCAAATTGAACCGAAGATTACACGGCCACCGTAGAGCGTAACCTTCAAAGTTGTTCTCATGGAAGACACGGTCGTGTCCCCGGAAGTGGTATAGGAACTGATGTCTGCCTGCTTCTTCATAACTGATGTCGCTGGTTCAATGGGAGGTGATCATCGCATCCGTATTCGGATACAATCCAGCCTTCAATCAACACAGTTAAGACTCTCGACAATGAAACTCTGGCCCCGTATACTACTGAGTAGCACAAAGCTAAGGTGACACGAATGAGCGTGAAAGCATCCGTATCCATCAGCGAGGCTCAGGAGGCCTACGCACGCGATCTCGTGGCCCAGGGGCGCTATGCCACTCTGAGCGCAGTCGTGCAGCAAGGGCTGGAACTCCTTAGAGAACAATCACAAGCGACTGATGCCCTGCGTGAGCTTCTGGCCAAGCGTCAGGCTGGCACCTTTGTGTCACTTGAAGAGGGTGAGCGCCGGACCCAAGACATGATTGCGCGGAAGAAGGCCGAACATGGTCTTTGACGTCGTTCGTGGCGACGGGGTCGATCACGACCTTGACCTAATCTTCGATTTTCTCATCAAGTCAGTGCAAGAGCTCGGGGAAGACGGGCAACGTGCTTTCAACCTCGCGGAGGAAAGACTGGCCGAGATAGAGAGCGCCATCCGCAGCTTGGGCGAGGCCCCCTATCAGGGGACTCGCCGTCCACATCTGGGCAAGCGCATTCGTAACGTCACGAAGGGTCGCGCCGTTTTCTATTTCGATGTAGATGATCACCAACACCGAGTACGCATTCTTGCGATCTTCTTCGGAGGCCAGGACCATGAGGCACGTATATTAGCCCGCCTACTCAGCGAAGCTTGACTATAATCGGAGCTATGCCCGACCAAGTGGCCAAAAATCAGCGCTGATCTTGTGATAGCCTGCACCGATAATGTGTCTGACGTCAGCACCTTAGTAGTATTGCGGCGCCCGTGGTGGCGCCGCTTTAAAATCAGTCTCCACCAAAATCAAACAGAATTTGATCGCCATAAGCCCTCTTGAACAGTGCCATAAACGCATTTGAGTTGTCAGCAGGAGATTATGGTCAATCGATAAGTTTCTAGTGAACTAGTGAAGCATATTGACCCTCGTTGTTGGTTCAATTCACCATCAAACTCCTCGGTCACGTTCCGGCCCCTCACGGTGCGGGACCCCTATTGCAGGCGTCCCGGAGATAAAAAGTCTGCCCCCTTCGGAAATCGGTGCATGCTGCGACCGCGGCACGAGGCTTCAGACGATTGCAGACACCATTCCAAACCAGGGTCTCGAAGCGCTAGTTTGGAGCGCCGCGATTCCGATCTCGCGTAAGTCTTCCGGAATATCGGCCTCTTGCATCAGGTCGATCAGCGCATGTGCCGTTTCGCTGAGTGTCCAGTCGGGGTCGGCTTCAGTCCGCCAAATCCGGTCACCATGGTAGACCGCGATGTGCCCGGTAAGGATTTCGGTTGTCAGTGTCAGGATCGGCTCCTCTCCGCCGTTGAGAAGTTCGATAAGGATTATGCCTAAGGGGCTGATGAATCTGTCGATAGTATATGCCATGTTGGCCTCTTTTCGTCTGCGGCGCCACTGCGGCTCTGCTTCTACGCATGACATCGCAACGCAAAATTTTGCACGGAAACTGAAAGTCTCAAATTTCAATCAAAACTCTGTATTAAATGTTTCTTTTTACATTTTTTGGACCGGACGTAGACCACAAGATGATGCTGGAATGTATCTCTGACGACTTTCTGCAGATTGGGAGTGCACCGAACACAACCCCCGGGCCCTGAACCGATGTCCCCTCCGCGCCAGGCTCCATTCTCAATGGCTGCGCGATCGCCGCGGACACGCCGCTCGTAGGTTAGGTTCCGCATCCTGCAGCTTGCTGGCCAGTGCGTGCGCCCGGGCCGGTCAAGCCGCCTGTTCACCAACCCGCCCGGCGAAATCGCGGCAATGGAAGTAGTCGTCCACACTTTAGACCCTCGAGTCACTGCATCAAGATAATCGGTTGATTTCTATTGGCCGAAGAGATGCCCGGGCAAGATACATGGCAAACCGGCAATTGAAGTGCAGGACCGGCACACAGGAGGTGCCGTCATGACGATCTCCCTACATGCATAACCGCCATAACCCGCCTATTCAGCTCGCGCTGCCCCCTCCTGATATCGCCCCCTACCTCGTCGCCGCTGCAGTTTGCGTAGCCATTGACGCTTTTATCGGTCCGCTTGGGGGCATCGGCTGGCGTAGTGTGCGGGGCCGAAAAGCTTCAACCCAGAGTAGTTAATATTTCCGCCGGAATTCGTTTCTGCGGTTTTTGCTCAAGACCCATGTCCTCTGCAGCGGTCTTTGATGGACGCGTTCTGCAACAAAACGAGGCATCCAAGTGGGCCCTGATTACGCACTCCTTCCTCAAAAAAATCGCATGGCACTCCGAATTTGCAACCAATGGTTTTTCGGAAGCCCGAAGTCGAACCCATCTCCTCAACAGCGGTCAGAGAACCCATCCCGAAAGATTGCTTCGCTTTGCGATGCACAACCACGATCAGAACCAAATGAGATAATTATACAATGACGATGCTACCCATCCATACCGTCCGACGCCTTTATGATGACCATACACTCGAAGTCATCGAAGATCTGATCGGAGGAGGTCCGTTCGACTTGGCAAGTGACCCGCTCGCCCACCAGCTTCTCGACCCAAGCGCTTGGAGGTCTATGCACAAAGGGTCGCTGATCTTGTCCACAAGCGTAGATGCGGAGAAACGCTGGGCGTTCGCCCGCGCGATTGCATACGATCGATACCTGCCGACCGTTGCCTTGTCCCGTGTTCAAAAAATGTGCGAGGCAAGTTGCTTCCAAGGGGCTGTCAAAGCGGTCTTTTTTCCGGACGCCATCGGCATCCTGCTCAGTGGCAGCGATGGGGGTTTCGATCAAGACCCTCAGCGAGCGGTCGATACGAAGATGTGCCTGATCACGCGTGACATTAACTGCCCTCAAGACTTTATCCGTCGCCACAACCCCTTCGAAAAAACCGTGTGGCGCTGGCTCGATTATCTACACGCTGAGTCCGTGGGCTGTCAGGGCTTAAAGGTTCCAAGACTGGAGCATCTGCAGCGCAGCACAAAGGCAGAGCTGCTCGACTTCGCGCCGCTCGCGTACTGAACCAAACTGCAAACCAAGAGGTTGGCCGCGGCCGCACCTCCATACCCAAATAAGGAAAATACAATGGGAAACGACATCAGAAACAAGGGCCTCCTGCTCGACGAAGCCGATTTTGCCATTCCTCGAGACTGCGATATGGAAACACTGACAGAAGCCGTGGAGGAGTTCCTCATAGCAGAGTTTAGCAACGAGTTCGATCTTCCCTCCCTCGAAATCCTTGGCGTCGTCTCGGAAAGTCTGAACCAGACGACTGCTTGCCCCCACGGCTTTTGGAGAGCGTTGTGGGCTATAACTGGTCGTGGGTTCAACGATATATTCCTTGGTATCGCCGCCGAACTGGGTATCTCAGAAACTCTTGCGCTCAACGCAATAGCCACTGCCCAGACCGAGCAGATCGAGGCCTATCTCGAGACCCGGATCAGAGAGGACCTCGATAGCCAGTGCTACTACAACGTCAAGATACTGTTGGAATACTTTGATGGCCTCAAGGTGAGCGGCGTCCCTGGCGTAAGTCAGCCTGATATCGACGATCGAGGAGAGGATGTGATTATCGACTACCGGGTCAACAATTATGGGCCCGGTCGAAGAATTCTGGCCGAGATTTCCCTCGATTGGGGTCAATAGGCCAAGCCCATCCCATCCAAGAATTCACAGCATCACCGGCACAGGTCATGCTTGGCAAACAAAACAGAACTCGCCACGAGATGGTCAAATCTTCGACTAATTTCTCCGTCAGTCTGCTGGCAATGATGCGCAGAAGTCAATCCAGCCACACGATGAGTAGTGCATGCGAACAAATGGCCCGTATTGCGAGCCCCGGTATCTAAGATACCGCTTGTGGAAACCGGCGACATCAGACTCAAAGCTAATGCCTTTTTCAGGTGTTGGTAAATTAAAACTTCTGACAGCCATGCCGCACGATGTCTGTCGCAACAGCGAAAAATTGCGAAAAATGCTTGATAACACCTACGACCCCCATCGTGTACCTCCACATGATGACTGGCTCGACCTCCAGACGGCTCGAGAACAACTCACCGAACATATTTCGCGGTTTTTAACGACCTGCGCTCGTCGGAATACACGGGATGCGCACAACGCCCCTCCGGTCCTCGGTCTCAAGGTCTCGGCGGGTTTGGGCAAAACCCGCACAGCGCTGGAGTGCATTGCAAAGCATGGGCATGAATTTTTAAAGAGGGGCCATATCCTGTTTTACGTGCCGACGCTCGATCTGGCCGTTGAAGCAGAGCGCACTTTCAGAGAGTTGAATTCCGACCTTCCGAGTTTCGTGTTGCGGGGCAGGAGCGCAATAAACCCGAAAACAAGCACCGCTATGTGCGCGCGCTCAGATGTCGCGAAGGAAATCGCGGAAAACGTCTCCTCCGTCACGCGGGCCCTTTGTCGAGAGGAAAGCAAGGCAGGCAAGATCGTCGAAGCGGCCTGCGCCAAGGGATGCCCTTATCTTGCGCAAGAGGCCGTCACGAAGCCACACGTTGTGTTTCTGGCTCATTCATATTTGAGCACTAAGCCACCTCTATCCTGCCCTGTTGTGCTGCGGGTCATCGATGAAAAATTCTGGAAAGAGATGATCGATGTTGAAACGTTGCCCCATGACGACTGGATGTTCATACCAGACCACTTGAAGGACGAAGCCCTAAAGAAATGCTATAAGGAGACGCAAGAGACGGTTTCAGCTGCCTTGCGGGAGAAAAAACCGGTGCATCGCGCGTTGCGCGACAACAAGATAACAGCAAAATCACTGCGTGAACTTGCCAAAGCAGAGCGGCTGGCTATCCCGGTCTTGAATCTCAATCCGGGCCTCCCTGAAAATCTCGTTCGAAAGCAAATAACCTCATTCGATCACGCGGCGGCGAACAGCATAAGGGTCCGGTCGCTGATTTTTGACCTGTTGGCAAGAACTATCGGTCGAGGCGGTACAGAGCGCGTTAGTCTGGCGAAACCCACGAAAAAGTCGGGCCACCGCGCGCTGATGAAAGTGCATCAATTGGATGAATTACCCGTTGATGCGCCAATTCTTCTGTTGGATGCAGATCTCGACGAAACCATCGTCCGCCGCTTTTGCGCAAATGCCCAGTTTGAACGTTTACTCGCACGACCAAAAGCACATGTTATCCAGGTGAGCGACCAGACCCTTGCGTACTCAACACTCAAGGGTGAGATGCACAAAGAGCGGCGATATGACATAGTCAAGATCATCAAGCGCGAAGTAGAACGCGCTCGGAAAAACAATGTGCTTGTCGTCGCACCCAAGTCTGTTCTGCATGAGCTATATGAAGACGACGGGCTCGCATTCAATGACAAGTCAAGCCAGCCTCAGATGCTCCATGGCGCTACTGTCAGATGGTTCGGGCCAAGATTGCTGGGCATAAACACCTATAGTGACTTCGCCACAATCATACTGGTGGGTCGTTCACAACTTCCTGTCGTTGCTCTCGAAGATCAGTTGCGTGCGCTCTTTGGAGATAGTGACATGCCGCTTAGCTTTACCGACGGAGAAAGACTGATGGCGTCCAAGACCAGCCTTCTGCGCGCAGACGATACGCGCATTGATGTGAAGGTCCAGAGCCATCCAGACCCTCGCGGGGCATCCTTGCTGCAACAAAGTCGCGAGGCACAGTCTGAGCAGGCAATTGCAAGGCTGAGGCTGCTGAGCACCGATATACCCAAACGGGTCCTTGTTCTTAGCAACGTCCCGTTGCCTGGTCTTCCAGTAAATGATTGGCTCAAATTCGACGCTGTCGTTCAGGACAAGTCTGACGTGCAGGTTTCCAAAAAATATCAAAAGTTGGAACGCGCTATTGATGGAGCGAACGGACCTGTGCTGCGTGGGATTCGGTTGTCTCCAAGCGGGTTGGCTAAAGACGCCAAGGACGTGTTTCCCAGTTTCGGGTCAGCAAAGGAATTCAGGAAAGGACTTCCTTCGAAAGTCATGTTGGAGTGGGTGGAAAGCATTGCGGCTGACAGGGGGCTGTCTGCAACTTCCATGCTGCTCTCAAACAGCAGGCGTGGTGGTCACGAGACTCACGCGGTCGTATTCACCACCGCGAAAGGTGCGCAGAAGTTATCTCAACATCTCTGGCCGGAATTCGGCAAACACATCGTGAGTGAGGAGCTTGGGGTTCTCGATAATGAAGAAACTGCGGTTCTTGAACCGATATGATGAACGGCGCAGATCGCGGTATCTGTTGGCCGAGCCCTGTTTTAGGCTCGGCCGTGCGCTTGATTAGACCCAGGGTGCCGGCATTTTCATCATGAAGCTGCCCCGAAAACCACCAGTCCCGCATCCTGTAACTATCAAGTTATCCCCATGGTCGATGAAGAACGGCAATGTCTTCGATCCGGTGAGGATGCGGCACAAGGTTTCTGCTCCGGCCAAAAATGCCTCTTTTTTGGATGGGTAGATTTTCGCTGGGGTGCCGAGGCTTTTCAGGGTGCCAGCTAATTCACCTTCGAATGTGATTGTTGCTGCCCAGCCTCCGGGCTGGCCGTCAAGACGGAAGCTTGTCACATCATGGCGATGCGGCTTGCGGCC
>TARA_R100000687_G_scaffold39691_2_pt1 | contig 13646 bp, 14 predicted proteins | sample TARA_R100000687 | Tara Oceans TARA_R100000687 (sample SAMEA2622685) | marine metagenome | biome: marine biome (ENVO:00000447); feature: mesopelagic zone (ENVO:00000213); material: "saline water (ENVO:00002010), including plankton (ENVO:xxxxxxxx)" | depth 600 m
CGCGGCGGCCCTGTTGACGCCGCCGTCCTGATTTTTCCGAGCATTGCCTCGGGCACTTCGGGCAAAGCATTCACTTCTGCGCCAACCCTAGACCGAGTGCAGAGTGCCGAGCGATCAGGCGAAGGTTTCTGCCACTATTTCTTTCGCGAACCCAGCGTCCAACACCCCGCGGTTCAGCAAGCGATACCAGAACGCGCCATGTATCAAGGCCGACAGTGTCTCAACGTTCCGCCCCGGCGAAAGCTCTCCACGGTCCTGCGCCCGGCGGAGCAAAGCGGTGATCATCTCCTCCCGAGGCAGAACGAATTTTGCATGAAACGACCTGTGGAACTTTGCATCCTGCTGAGAGGCCGCGATCAACGCGCGCAGGGTGTCCCCGTCGATGCGCAAGTGTTCGAAAATACGGATCAGGAAATCTTTGAGCAAGGTCCGACAATCCTCTGCCCCGTCCCAAGAAGGTTCGGCGGCATAGGTGTTGGTCTGCTCAAAAACGGCTTCGAGGACAAGATCAGCCTTCGTATTCCAGCGGTTGTAGAGCGTTTGGCGCGCCACGCCAGCCTGCTCAATGATTGCCGAAACCGAGACTTTCTCATAGCCCAGTTCCCGAACCAGACGTAGAGCCACAGCCTTCAATGCCGTGCTGGCGTCTTGATTTGCGGGCCGTCCGATTGGCTTTTTTCCTGACATGCACAGTTCCTGTTCATAGATGCAGAATAGTCCGTGATTGATCATTAGACTGCCGTCCACTAACTGCAAATAGACCGCAGTCTAATATTATCGCCGGAGCCAAGATGTCACAGATTTCCCTTACCCCGAAACGGGCCTTTGCCGTTACCGCCACCTTGGGCCTTTTGTCCCTCTTTCCCCCATTGGCCACGGATATGTACCTCGCCGCTCTCGGTGATCTCGCGGCCTCAATGAATGCCACCCATACGGCGGCTGAACTTTCCCTTTCGATTTTCTTCCTCGGCCTGTGTTTTGGGCAGATCCTTGTTGGCCCATTGACCGACACCTACGGTCGCAAGCGCCCGCTTCTTGTAGGGACCGTTCTGTTCACCGTCACTTCGATTGCACTGCCGCTGATGAATGACATTGCATGGTTCAATGCCCTACGGTTCCTACAGGCAATCGGCGCGAGTGCGGGAATGGTCGTCGGGCGCGCCATGGTGAAAGATCTTTATGAAGGGCAAAAGGCTGCGAAGGTTATGACCGTGCTGGTCATGTTGCTGACACTCGGGCCCATCGCGTCACCGACGATGGGCAGCCTGCTTCTCGAAGCGTTTGGCTGGCGGTCGATCTTTGCAACAATGGCGCTAATCAGCCTCGTTGCCTTGACCCTCTCCGTGGTCACCCTGCCCGAAACCCTACCCGCTCAGGATCGACAGCCCGCGCCCATTCACAATGGCTTAAAAGCCGCGAAACGCCTGCTTTCGCAACGCGGGTTTGTCACGATGGCCTTGGTGGCGGGCCTTATCCAAAGCGGTATGTTTGCCTTTATCACAGGCTCATCGGGGGTATTCCAAGGGATTTTTGGGCTAAGCTCCATTGGCTTTGGCATCATGTTCGCGATCATCGCGACCGCGTTAATTATCTTTGGCCGGATCAATGGGATATTGCTCAATCGTTTCAGACCAGAGCAAATACTCAAGACCGCTTTGCCGCTCTTTGCCGCATCTACCATCCTACTCACCTTTCTGTCTCAGACAGACACCTTGTTGGTGTTTGTCGTGCCCCTCTGGGCTTCGATCGGCTTGGTGGGCCTGCTTTCGGCAAATGCGATGTCCCTTGCAATGGAATTGACCAAGGCCGCGGCAGGAATGGGATCGGCGCTTCTGGGGGCCATCCAGTTCGCCCTCGCCTTCACCGTTTCCAGCTTCGTAGCCGTAGGCGGGGCGTCCTCCGCCTTGCCAATGGCTCTCGGGATCGCAATTCCAGCCTGCGCGGCGTCCCTGCTGTATTTCGTTACGAGACGCTCCAGTGAGTCTGAGAATTCAATTGTGGAGCTATAGGGGCTTTGCTTGTTGGAAAAAGCAGTTCGGAGACATCCTTCGCACCTAACTTAACTCCCGTTTCAGCCGCGCACAGGGAGATGCCGGATGCGGAAGGAACGGTAGAGAAATATTTATTAAGCTCGGATTGTTCCGTCCTATAGCGGACCTTGGCCCCGACCGCAGCGAAGGTCCGCTCACCTCCTTCATGAAGGCTTCCGTAATCGGCCAACAGTCGCCGTCCAACGGCGATCTGAACGCTACGTCGCAGCTTTCGCATTCCGGTCATTCGTGCATTGCGCAGCATTGCTTTTGAGTGAGCGGCAGCAGCGCGGACGAAGCCGTCGTTCGGCGCGGCAACGCGAGTGTCCCCTTTGCGAAGTCAGTTTTGCGGCTCGTCCTTCATCTCGATGAACTGGATCAAATTTCCGCAGGTATCATCGAATACGGCGATGCGAACTGATCCGGCATCCACTGGTTCCTGTGCAAATTTGACGTCAAGGTCGCGAAGCCTTTTGCACTCCGCATCGAGATCGTCGACTTTGAATGAGTGGGCAGGAATCCCGTCAGCAACGAGAGCGTTCTTATAAGGCGGTATTGCTGCGTGGGAACTGGGTTCCAGCAAGAGCTCAGGCCCATCTGGTTGCTCGCTCGATACGACCGTCAGCCAACGATCCTCCCCCAGAGGAATATCATTCCGCACCTTGAAGCCAAGAACATCGACGTAGAATTTCTCTGCCTTGTCCTGGTCGTCCACAAAGACACTTGTTACGTAGATTTTCATCGGCTGATCCAGATTTTATCTGTTCGGCATGATTATAGCAGACATTCATGTGCGGCCCAGCATCGGGGAACACGGGCTCAAACCGGGCTACTACTGCGCGCGCGAGCATCGTCAGTAGTGAAGGATGAGTTGGTGTCCGATGTGCGGACAAAGCCGGCATTCTTCTTCTAAAGTTTCCCAACGACCGCTCTTACCATTACAGGCACCTCCCTCTAAACGCTCTAAGGGTTCTTCTGTCTCGCAAACAGGTTCCGACAAGTGGTCGCGAAGCGTTCAGCGAGCTGGTTTTCCGGAGCTTTAAGATGTGAAGCGATGACGATTTGCATCGGCGGCGTTGCGTCGTTGAGCTTGATCGATACAGTCCGGCCGCCATCGTATGTCATGTCGTCTGCAGGTTTCATTGACAAAAGCGAAACACCAAGCCCGTTTGCTACGTAGCATCGCACCGTTTCAATCGACGATGACCGGTACGCAATCTGCGGTTTGATATCGAACTTGCTGAACAGATTTAGAAAATAGTCCCGGCTTTGTGGGGCATCAAAAAGAACAAATTCCTCATCGTCGATTTCGCAGATCGACACGGACTCTCTTGTGGCCAGCCGGTGATCAGGGGGGACGATCAGATAGAGGGGTGCCGCGGCAAGGGGGCGTAATTTAAACCGGGTTTCATCAAGACCAAGATCATAAAGGATCGCCAGGTCAATCTCATTTCGGCCCAAAGACAGGGTCAATTCTTCTTGCAGCAGTTCCTGCACATCCAGAACAACGCCCGGCATATACTGCGACATACCGCAGACAATCTTTGCCAGGTAAAACGGGGCAATCGACTGAAAACACCCGATACGCAAGCGTCCAACTCTGTGCGCCGCAATGTCTGCTGCGGCGACATTCATTTGCTCTGCATAGACCAGCATCTGCTCCGCGTAGCGAAGGAATTCAACACCTTGCGCGGTTAATTCCATTCCGCGCGCATGCAGGCGCCGAAACAGCACAAGACCTGTTTGATCTTCCAGTTTCGCAACGGCCTGGGCAACAGCGGGTTGCGAGACGCCAACAACTTGCGCCGCAGATGCGATTCCGCCTGTCTGAGCCACGGCCCGGAAGTAACGGCATTGTTTGAGTGTAATATCTGCCATGACGCTTGATTAAGTTTTTCCACTCTAAAGGCAACAAAAAACAGTTTTATTTGTTCTTTGCGTCCCTGTACCAAACACGCAATAGCAGTTGAATCGCGGGAGATACGCATGGAACTGAATGAAATTATCGACCTGGAAGCCTTTCCGATAGACGATGCGGAATTCCGTGCCGCCTGTAAGAAACAGTTCGAGGACGCGGGTGTCTTTGTGATGCCGGGGTTTGTCCGGAAGAACGCAATCGACACGGTTCGTGACGAGGGCATTGCCAACAAAGACAAGGTCTTCAAATCGACAAAGCAGCACAATGTCTACCTGACCCCGAAAGATGACAGGTTCGCCGATGACCATGCGCGCAACCGCTTTGTGACCTCATCCAAGGGATGCATCACCGACGATCTGATGCCGCAGCTATCGCCTTTGCGCCAACTCTATGACGCCCCGGTTTTCCGGAGCTTCCTGTGTGATGTTCTTGGCGAGAAGGAAATACACGAATATGCAGACCCGCTATCTTCCATCAATCTGCATTTTGCCGAAAAGGGAGAAGAGCTTGGCTGGCACTTTGACAACTCGTCATTTGCCATCACCCTGATGGTGCAAGCCCCTGAAAAGGGCGGAACATTCGAATATGTCAACGATGTGCGCGATGCCGATTCAGGCGAGATGGGTTTCACACAAGTTGATGAAATTCTGGATGGAAAAGCACCTGTTGAAGTTGTCGAGGCTGAAGCTGGTACACTGGTTTTTTTCCGGGGTCGCAACTCTATTCACCGTGTGTCACCGAACGAAGGCGACCTAACGCGTATTCTGGCTGTTCTTGCGTACAATTCCGAACCCGACGTCGAGCTTTCTGAAGCCGCCAGAATGACATTTTATGGGCGGCTGAACTAAGAAAATCTGAAGCGGTCACTTGGCAATGAATAAGCTGCGCGCGACTCTAAAGCCGACATTCGCGTGGCGCGCAGCATCATGGTCTGGGCTCGCTCCAGATCTTCGCTGCGCGGCGGACCAAGCGCCTGGTCGCCTCAGGTGCGGCGCCGCTCACGGCCCAAAGCCGCCGTTCCTGCTTTGCACAGCGAAGGTCAGCTTATGGATGATCGCCTGACTGGTATCCACCACGTCGGGTTCTCGATCTGTTTCCGCAGACAGATCTATTAACAAAATTGAAGTGTGGGGGAGCGGGGCGCGCGCCCTTGAGCGGTCAACATAGGCAGGGTGACAGCAAAGATCGTGATCTGAGCAAGTCTGGTATACTGGCGGATTTCGCCGTCAAACCCCATGCCTTTAACGACCTGGCGAGAAAAACCGCTTGTTCGAAAAGAAAGTTCTCACCTGTCGCTCAGCGAACACCTGCGTTCATTAGCGTGAACGTCAAGGTGACGTTTTCTCCACCACCCTTCCGCGTGCAGAACTTTAGGGTTCCGTCGATACGCTCCATAGCCGCTTGCGCAATGGACAAACCCAGACCGCTGCCACCCCCTTGAGCGTTTTGACCGCGGAAAAAGCGCTCCGTTATGCGAGTACGGTCTTCCGCTGAGATACCCGGCCCCCTGTCGGATACGGTAATTTCCGCCAAATCCTGGCAAACAGCCACGCAAAGTTCGACGACGCCCCCCATTGAACTGGCCGCAATGGCGTTTTCAGTGACATTTCTCAGCGCCAGGGTCGCCAGCACGGGGTCGCCGGCTACGACAGGCAGAGATTCGGGAAGATCAACATGAAGATCGATTCCCTTCGCATCGGCAGGGGGCCGCATCTCAGAGACAACGCCGGAGATCACCTCCATCAGGTCAAACTTACCGCCGCCACCACCTGTCGCACCATCCACGGCCGCCAATTCCAATAGCTGGCGCACCATGCGATCAGTGCGGGCCACCCCCTTTTCGATCTGTGCCAGCGCGTGCCGGCGGGTTTCCTCGTCCGGGGCCATGGCGGCGATCTGAGCCTGCGTTTTGATGCCGGAAAGCGGGGTCTTCAGTTCATGCGCCGCATAGGCAGAGAAGCTGCGTTCGCGCTCCCGCGCCGCGGCAACCCTCCCGAACAGAGAGTTCAACGCAGCGCCCATAGGGTGCAATTCGCGCGGCAGCGGGCCTTCCTCGACCGGCTCGAGGTTGTCGGCCGAACGCGCAGACAAGGCCCGCGCCATGCGTGAAAGCGGCGCGAGACCGCGGCCCACGCTAAGCCAGATCAGCCCCGCAAGAAACGGAAGAATGGTGAGCGCCGGCACAAGCAATCCCCGGGTCACATCACTGACGAGACGGTCCCGAACGGCGAGGCGGTCGCCTACCATAACCCTAAGGCCGAGGCGTTCGTTTACTTCTGTGAATACGCGCCAGCGTTCCCCGTCCACGAGAGTTTCCGAGAAGCCTGAATCGGCTTCGGTAAGCCGCCCCTCAGGGGCACTGCCCGAGGCGCCTACCATGGTTCCGTCGAGCGACCAAATCTGACAGGAAAGCTGCCGCGAATACCCCTGGTCGGCCCGCGTGGTCAGGGCTTCCATCGCCCCCGCGGCGCTCGAGAGTTCGACACGGCCGTCGGAAAGCAGCGAAGACACCATCCCGGCGGCTTCCGCGAGGCGGGCATCCAGCACCTGCTCTACCTCGACCCGAGTGGAGTGCTGAATCCACCATGCCGCCGAAAACCAGACAGCGCCGGTGGCAAGCAATAGAATGGCAAAGAGCCGCGTGCGGATAGAGGTCATGCGCCTTCCTCCGCCAGTCGATAGCCGACCCCGCGCACGGTTTCGATAAACGCCGCCCCCAGCTTGGCGCGGAGCTTGTGGACATGCACCTCAACGGTGTTGCTCTCCACACCGTCTTGCCAACCGTAGAGCCGCTCTTCGAGCCGATCCTTAGGAACGATTACGCCGGGCCGTTCCAATAACGTCTGTAGGATGGCGAATTCCCTGCGAGAAAAGCGCACCTCGCCGCTCCGGGTGCGCCCGGCCATGCGGGCGGGGTCGAACTCCAATCCGTTCCAACAGGTCGTGCCGCTTGCCTCGCCCTTTGCCCGCCGGGTGATGGCCCGCAGCCGCGCCCCGAGCTCGCCAAGGTCGAAAGGCTTTGCCAGATAGTCGTCGGCCCCGGCATCCAGCCCGGCGATCCGATCGCCCGTCTGATCAAGCGCCGTCAGCAGCAGCACGGGGGTTCGATTGCCATCGGCCCGCATAGATCGCAGCAACTCTACGCCGGAGCCATCGGGCAGCATGATGTCGAGCACCACGGCGGAAAAGCCATTCTGCTCCCATGCCTCCTGCGCGTCCGCGCAGGTGCCCACCACCTCGGGGACGAAGCCGTGCAACCGCAGACCGGTGCATAACCCGTCCGCCAGTGAGGCATCGTCTTCCACCACCAATATCCGCATTCTCATTTCCTTCTGACTGCGCTCGGTTTCGGCCTTCAACATTAAGCCACCGTTAAGGTTGGGGGTCGAGGAGCGCAGCATGAAAGCACATCTTTTCGAATCCCTCCGGCCTTTCGCGCTCCTTTGCACCGCTCTTCGGGCCTTCCTGCTCATCGCGGCTTTTGCCGGACCTGTGACGGCTCAGGACAGCCTGTTCTCTTCTGAGGCTCCGCTCGATCCGCGCGCGGCGTTTGCTCTATCGGTATCCCCACAGCCCGATGGCAGCCGCCTGCTGCGTTGGGAGATCGCCGATGGGTATTACCTATACCGCGACTACCTCTCCGTCGAGACGGCCAGCGGGGTGTCAATCCCGCTGGAAAGTGAGCCCGGCAAGCAAAAGAACGACCCGACCTTTGGCACTGTAGAGGTTTACTACGACGAGGCGAGTGCGCGAATTAGCCCCGTATCCGGCGCGCTGAGCATCACCTACCAAGGCTGTCAGGAAGACGGGATCTGCTACCCGCCGATCACCGATAGCCTGCCTGCACTACCGGCGTCGGCTGCGACGGAAGCAGAAGAGCAGGCTTCCGCGCCCACGGCCGGCATTACGTTGGCCGACGACTCCGGTCTGGTGGATGGGTTGGTGCGACGCGGCGGCCTGGGCCTCTTATTGCTGGGTTTCTTCGGCTTCGGCCTGCTTTTGGCTTTTACCCCCTGCGTTCTGCCGATGATCCCGATCCTCGGCGGGCTTCTTGCAGGTCAAGGCGAAAGCCTGACCGCACGGCGCGGGCTCGCCCTCAGCGCGGCTTACGTGTTTGCCATGTCCTCGGCGCTGGCACTTCTGGGGGTGGCGGCTGCATGGTCGGGGCAGAACCTTCAGATCGTCCTGCAATCGCCATGGGCGGTCGGTGCCGTGGCTTTGCTCTTCGTCGCTCTCGCAATGTCCATGTTCGGCGTATTCCAGTTGCGCCTGCCGCAGGCTTGGAACGACCGCATGGCCGCGGCGGGCATCGGACGTCGGGGCACTTTTGCCGGGGCTGCCGGGCTTGGCTTCACCTCGGCCCTGATCATGGGGCCTTGCGTGACCGCGCCACTGGCCGGAGCGCTGCTCTATATTGCCCAGACCGGCGATACCGCGCTCGGCGCTGCTGCCTTGTTCTCTCTCGGCCTCGGCCAGGGGGTGCCTCTCTTGCTCCTCGGTGCCTTCGGCAGCCGTGCCCTGCCGCGCGCAGGCCGCTGGATGCGACTGGTGAACCGCCTCTTCGGCTTCATCTTTCTCGCCATGGCCGCCTGGCTGGCGGGACGGGTGGTGCCTCCTGCCGCCGGATTGGCAATCTGGGCTGGGGCCTTGGTCCTGACGGGCGTCTTCCTTGGCGCGCTTGACCGACAGGACGCCGATGCCGCGCCGATCCAGCGACTGCGGCAGGCGGCAGGAATGCTGGCGCTTCTTGCTGGTGGCCTCATGGGAATCGGCGCAGCCAGCGGCGGAGACGATCCGCTGCGTCCGCTCGCGAGATTGACTGGCGGGTCGCAGAATGTGGTCAGTGACAAGGCGATCGACTTCACCACGATCCGATCGGTGCCGGAACTGGAGGCTGCGCTGGCGCAATCGGATCGGCCCGCGATGATCTACTTCACCGCCGAATGGTGCGTCAGCTGCCGCACTATCGAGCGCCGCGTCTGGCCGGATGCCGAGGTGCAGGCAGCGCTTTCGGAAATGCAGGTCATTGCCGCGGACCTCACCACGTTCGACGCAGAAAGCCAGGGTTTGCTTGACCATTTGCGCTCGGTCGGACCGCCGACGATGGTTTTCCTTGACGCGGAGGGGCAGGAGCGAAAGGGCACGCGGCTTATCGGCGAACCCAGGCCTGCCGAGGTGGTGGCTTCGGCGAGGGCGGTGCAATGAACGCGACCTCCATCGGTCCCTTGGTATTCGCGAACGACCGACTGCACGCGGTGATCGCCCTTGCCGTCGTTCTGCTGGTGCTGGAGGTGGTGGGTCGCCGCCGCCCGGCGCTCGCCGGCCCCCTTCACCGCTGGGGCTGGCATTTGTTGGCGTCATGGATCGTCGCGGCCCGGCTTGGCTTTGTCCTGGTCAACCGCGAGGCTTTCGCCGACGACCCGCTGTCGGCTCTGGCCGTCTGGCAAGGGGGTTTCGAACCGATTGCGGGACTTTTCGGAATTGCGCTCGTGGGCCTCGCCGCGATCGTGAGATGCCCCGCAGTGCTGCGCCCGCTGGCCCTTGCGGTGGTTTTAGCCGGCTCGGCCCAGGCGGCCGCTGGCTGGATCTTCCCGACCGAAGCGCAGGGCAGCCTGCCAAATTTTGCCCTCTCGGACCTCGGCGGCACTCCGGTTCGCCTGTCCGAGACCGATGGACGGCCGATGATCGTGAACCTCTGGGCAAGCTGGTGCCCGCCCTGTCGGCGCGAAATGCCGATGATGATGGAACTGGCCGAGGCCCAGGATGACGTGGTGCTGCGCTTTGCCAATCAGGGCGAACCGGCCTCGGCCGTTGGCCGCTACCTCGATCAGGAAGGGTTGAGTGACACGCATGTGGTGCTGGACGACACCCAACGTCTGATGGAGCACTTCGATCTGCTCGGCCTGCCCAGCACGTTGTTTTTCGACGCCGAGGGAAACCTCATCGCGGCCCAAACCGGCGAGATATCACGCGCCGAACTCATCAACCGCATGCAAGAACTTCAGGAGACGGAATGACTTTGAAACCAATGACCTTCGGGGGGCTCGTAGCGATCGCATTTCTGGCGGCCTGCGCCACGCCGCCCGGCGAAGCGCCGCAAGAAACCGCGGCGCCCATGGTTCCCGCCGCCGCAGAGCCCGACCCGCTCTACGGCGCAATGCAGGACGGCGGGCGGACCATCCCCGCAGTCCCCGAAACGGCGCTGAGCGAACGCAACCGCCGGCAGGAGGTCGACTATTGGACCGATGAGCCCCCCGGCACCATCATCGTAGACCCTTATGCTCGCTTCCTCTACCTTGTGCTCGAGGACGACCGCGCTCTGCGCTATGGCGTGGCCGTGGGCGAACAGGGTCGCGGCTTCGCCGGCGAGGGGGTGATCCCCTTCAAGCGGGAATGGCCGCGCTGGACGCCGACACAGAACATGCTGCGCCGCGACCCCGAACTCTACGGCCCGGTGCGCAACGGCATGGAGGGCGGGCTCGACAACCCCCTCGGCGCCCGCGCGCTCTACCTCTTCAAGGGCGGGCGCGACACGCTCTACCGCATCCATGGCACCAACAACCCCTTCTCGATCGGCAAGGCCGTCTCATCCGGCTGCATCCGTCTGTTCAATCAGGACATCCTCGACCTGCACGAGCGCGTGAAGGACGGCGCCCATGTGGTCGTGCTGAGCGAGAGCGAAAGCGGCAAGGGCACGACGCCACCGGGCCGCACCCCCACAGGCAACAAAACGCAATAGGAGAAATACATGCCCATGATCAAACGCAGAACCTTTCTGACCGGCAGCGCCATCGCAGCCACCGGCGGCGCCAGTCTCTTCTCGCTGTTCCGCACGCCGGCCTTCGCCAAGGAACTGACCGTCGATGACGTGCTCTTCGACCCGGACAACCCGGTGCTCGGCAACCCCGAAGGGGATGTCACTATCGTGGAGTTCTTCGACTACCAATGCCCCTACTGCAAAGCCAACCACCCGCCGCTGACGGAGGTGGTCGAGGCGGACGGCAACATCCGTCTGGTGATGAAAGACTGGCCGATTTTCGGCGCACCCTCGATCCGGGCTGCCCAGCTTGCCCTCGGGGCGGCGTCCCTTGGCCAATACGAAAAGGCGAATACCGCCTTGATGGAGACCGAGGGTAAACTCAGCGATCAGCTGATCGAGGAGACTCTGGAAATGGCAGGGTTCGACCTCGCGGCGCTTGACCAGTCCTATCGCGACGACCGCGGCAAATGGGACGGGCTGATGCGCCGCAACAGCGAACAGGCCAGCCTGATCGGATTGCAGGGCACACCGGCCTTTATCATCGGCACCACGCTCTACCCGGGCAGCATGGATGCGGCGGCGCTGAAAGAGGCTGTCGAATTGGCGCGCAGCTAAACAATGAAACAAGCACTTCAACAGAAAGGAGAATGCAATTGACCATCAGACTTTCCCGCCGGGCCGCAATCCTGACTGGGCTGGCCGGCCTTGCCGCCCCAGCACTGGCACGGGCCGCAGAGCCAGCCCGCCGCAATGCCTCGAGCTTCATGATCCAGCGGTGGCAAGACCACTTCGATGATCTGGGTGTCGGCACGATTGTCGCCGATACCGCCTCGCGCGCCTTGCACTACTGGAATGCCGACGGGTCTGATTATCGCATCTACCCGACCTCGGTGCCGATCTCCGAGGAGCTTACCAAACGCGGCTATACCCGGATCGTGCGCAAGAAGATCGGCCCGGACTGGACCCCCACGCCCAGCCAGGTCGAACGCTTCGGCTGGACCTACATGCCGCCGGGCCCGGACAACCCGCTTGGCACCCACGCGATGTATCTGTCGTGGCCCGCTTATTTGATCCACGGCACCCACGACACCCGCAAGATCGGGCGCCCCTCCTCGGACGGTTGCATCGGGCTTTACAACGAAAAGATCGCTGAGCTGTTTGAGATCACGCCAGTGGGCACTCAGGTCAGGATCATCTAACCTAAACGCCCTCCATGCGCGGGCTGCCCAGCCGATAGGCGCTCAAAGCCCGCGCAACAGCTTACCTCAGCGCCCTTTCTGAAAAGGTCATCCGGGCCATTTCCGATGGAGCGCGTCAATTACCGCGGCATGTGCATGAACCCGCCCGCCTCCATGTTCGACAAGATGGGAATGATCCGCAGGCAAGTCGTCATGACGATGCGATATGACTTCCGGGTCATCCGCGGGCCATAGGCAGACAGCTACGGCGATACCGAAAGCGGATAGCAGTGCGAGACTCAGGAGCGCGACCGGCGCACCTGCCATTGTCATCAACACACCTGCCAAGGGGTAGGTTACCAGCCAACAGGCATGGCTCAGCGCGAACTGCGCCGCGAAGATCGCGGGGCGGTCTGCTGGATGTGCCGAGCGCTTCAACAACCGACCCGATGGCGTCAGCACTGCTGAATAGCCCGAACCCGCCGCCATCCACGCGGCCAAAAGTAGCGGCCATGACAGACCAAATCCAAGAATGAGGGCGGCGAGCAACAGCAGCGCCGAGGTGAGTATGATTGCTCCGGTCAACATGACCGGGCGGTCTGGCACCTGGTCGAGCAACTTCGGCAGCACGAGTGCCGCGAACATGGAGCCTGCGCCGAATGCTCCCATTGTCCAAGCCAGCGCGGTTTCTGGCAGCCCCAATTCACCGCGCACGAGAACGACTGTGTTCACCAACACCATCGCTCCCCCGGCAGCGGCCGCGAAGTTCAGCGCCAGCAATCCTCGCAAGCGTGGGGTTGCGAGATAGATGCGGATGCCCCGGGTTGAGCGGTCGTAGATACCGCGCGGCTCAGTCGGCGACGGACTCGGCAATATCACCGACACGACCAGCACAGCAGAGGCGAGGAAGCCGACAACAGTGCCGAGGAACAGCGCGTTGTAGGACATTAAAGCCAGAAACAGACCCGCCAGAACCGGACTGACGATGTTCTCGAGATCGTAAGCCAGGCGCGACAGCGACAGCGCGCGGATGTAGCGAGCCTCTTCCGGCAAGACATCCGGGATCGTGGCCTGGAATGTCGGCGTGAAAGCAGCCGAGGCGGATTGCAGCAGGAAGATCAGGACATAGACCTGCCAAACCTCAGTCACGAACGGCAAGGCCAGCGCTACGCCCGCACGCACGAGGTCGAGCGTGACCAATAGCGTCCGGCGCGGAAGCTTGTCGACGAAAGCCCCTGCGATCGGCGCGATGCCAACGTATGCGACCATCTTGATGGTGAAGATCATGCCGAGCACGAGGCCTGCATCTCCGCCTTCCAAGTCGTAGGCCAGAAGGCCAAGCGCCACCGTGGCAAGCCCGGTGCCAAGCAATGCGACGACCTGGGCGAGGAACAGATGTCGGTAGGTGCGATCAGCGAGAATGGAAAGCATGGAATCCCCGTTAGAGATAGCGGGAAATGGCCTTGAGCTCCGCTTTGTCGGTCTCGGAACCCTCGGCGTCGAGGCAATGGTCCATATGGTCGTGGATCAGGGCGCGCTTGGCATTGGCAATGGCACTTTCTACAGCCTGAAGCTGCTGAGCGACATCGACGCAGGGCTTACCGTTCTCAATCATAGCGATGACCGAGCGGAGATGGCCTTCGGCACGTTTCAGCCGGGCAACCACCTTGCCGTGGCTTGCGTGGGGGTGTTCATTTGTCATAGGGTGACGCTATCCTCCCCTGGGGGATAGGGCAAGGTGGTCCGAAAAGGACCGCGAG
>TARA_R100000687_G_scaffold83674_1_pt1 | contig 13470 bp, 10 predicted proteins | sample TARA_R100000687 | Tara Oceans TARA_R100000687 (sample SAMEA2622685) | marine metagenome | biome: marine biome (ENVO:00000447); feature: mesopelagic zone (ENVO:00000213); material: "saline water (ENVO:00002010), including plankton (ENVO:xxxxxxxx)" | depth 600 m
CCACACTTCGATCCCTATATCCTCACAGCCCCTAGCGTTAGAAACTCGCACTGCTATACAGAGAAGCGCCTGTGGGTAGAAAAGCATTTGGGCATAGCAGCTGCGTATCGGCTCATTATTAGCCCAAACAAAGCCCTTAATATCGGCGCCTACCTTATTGATGATAATTTAACGGGTAAGGGGCAGGACGGATTTGCCGGCGAGCTTCTTCACTTTGGCAGTGAGCGCTTTCCTGACTGGGATAGCGTGCTGGACTACCTGGGGCCCGAGCAGAAAAGACAAAAGAAAGGCGCATGAGCAACCAAGGCATTAAACAAAAGTGGGGAAACTGATTTTAAACCTTGGGAAACGCGCTGCGATGAGAGACTTAAAGCTTTGCAGCGCTTTTCCATAGCTCCCCAGAAATTTGGAGAGATCACATGCAAGAAGCGGTGGCCGTCGCCTTCTGGTAACAAGCGGACAGTCAAAAATCCCGATCTAGATGGAAGTCCTCTGTGGCGCTGGTATGGGGCAACGCCTCGAGGTTACCGCCAGATTCTACTTAGCATAAAAGTGTGAATGCATCACCGGTGGTTTTGGATCGCAAATACACTTGCTCCGTTCACGCCATCTTTTTTTGCAGCGTAGCTTGATCCAAATAGCCAGACATACGCATTTCATCCAGCACCGAAACCTGCGTAACCGTAGCATCATATTTGAATATGATTACCGGGCCAGCATTAGACGCCATTAAATATTAACGATTCATGTACGCCGCACTACAAGCCATTGCTCCAACAATGAATACGCCACTGGAACCACAAATAAAGTCAGAAGCGTCGAGCTAATCACGCCGCCAAGCACCGCTACGGCTAAGGGGCCGTATTGTCCCGAGCCAGGGCCGTGTCCAAGCGCAGCCGGAAGCATTGCCAGCACTACGGTGAGTGAGGTCATCAGCACAGGCCTTAGTCGCAAAGGGCAGGCTTCTAGAATCGCTTCGTGGGTGCCCATACCCGCAAGCCTGCGATTGTTGATGCGATCAATCAGCAAAATAGAATTTTTAGATACTAAACCGACGAGTAACACTAGCCCAATCATGGAATAGATATTTAGCGTATGCCCTGCGACCCAAAGCGCGGCAACTCCACCAATTATTGCGAGCGGCTGCGCTAACATTACCAGTAACGGTTGTAGCAGTGAGTTGAACTGGCTGGCAAGAACCATATAGACCATCAGCATCCCTGTTAGAAAAACAAAGGTAATGTAGTAAACGGTCTTTTCTAGTTCGTCCGCCTGACCTCCGGGCCTTAGTTCGTAACCGGGTGGAAGTACGTCTACTGCCAATTCATCAACGAGCGCTAATGCTTCACCCAGCGAAACTGTTGGTGTCGAATAAAACGCTGCCGAGTACGCCAGATTACGACGATTAATTATTGAAGGGCCGTAGGTTTCTTCTATCCCGGCCACAGTATCTAAACGAATTAGGCCGCCAGTGGCGTTGCGTAAATAAACCTTTTCAAAGCCCTCGCTTAAATTGAAACTACCTTTATCGGCGCTAAGGTGGACATCATAACGCTCGCCGTCTGAGGGCAAGTCATTAAAATAGGCTACGTCTATGCCCGCCGACAGCAGGCTTAAAGTCTCGCCAATAGCCGCAACACTCAATCCCAATCTAGCTGCACGTTCGCGGTCTATTGAGACACTGACCATGGGCTGGTTAAGCTTCAATGACAGTTCTACATCCCCCAGCTCGGGGATCGAACGCATACGCTCATGTAGCATTTGCGCGACTTCCGCAACGGCATGAAGGTTAGTGCCACTGAGATGTAATTCCATAGTTTCGGCGCGCAATCCATTGAGTATCGGAAAGGCATTAACATAACTTTCGACTCCCGCCACCTTTCGCAATGCGGTGGTAAGCTCACTCATAATAAGCTGTTGCCCAACCTGCCGTTCTTGTTTGGGCGTTAGTATCACACTGATTAATGCTTCGTTAACATTGCCCTGATTCACGTCGCCAATGGTGGTCAGAAAATGTTTCACCTCCACATGACTGGCCAATACGAACTCAACCTGACCGACCTTCCGTTTCATATAGTCGAGAGAACTCCCTGCGGGTGCCTTGACTTTAACTTGTAGTCGAGATTCGTCATCTGCTGGAATAAATTCCGTACCCATGCGTGTCATTAGCCAAAAACTTGCACCAACAAGTGTGAGTGTTACCAGCAAAATGAATAATCGGTTTCGGATGGCGATAATTAGTCCTAGTCGATACAGGTGTTCGACCCATCCGTGAAATTTATCGATAAACCGAATAACACCACTTCTCTGCCCTTCTGGCCTTAATAGTATTGCGCCTAAAGCGGGTGTCAGACTAAGTGAGATGAATAGTGAGACTAAGACACCGACTGTAGTGATTACAGCAAACGATCGTAGAAATATGCCGGCCATACCCTCCATAAATACGACGGTGGAAAAAATACACACCAAGGTTAGCGATGCAGCCACAACTGGAGCGACAACTTCAGTGGTGCCCTCAATCGCTGCGGTATCTGCATTCTGTTCGCCCGCCTCAAATTTTCGATGGATGTTCTCCACCACAACAATGGCGTCATCGACGACTACACCAATCAATAATAGCAATGCGGACATGGACATAATGTTGAACGAGTAGTTATTGAAATACATAACCACTACCGCGCCAAGCAGAGAGATCGGAATCGCAATAGCGACTATTAACGTAGATCGAATGTTGAGTACAAAAAACCAGACAACCAGAATGGCCAACAATAGTCCCGTCGTCAGGTGGTCGCGTAGGGCCAACACTGTTTCGCCAATCACGTCAGCTTCATTGATCGCAAGCTCAGCTCTGATTCCTGCCGGTAGCGACGGTTGAACAGAGTCCTTTAAACGACGTTCGACTTCCCTCACGACTAAAACCGTATTGGCGTTGGGTAGCTTCTGAACAGCGATAGCGATAACAGATTCGCCGTCATAGCTAACCTGTGTGCGCTCATCATCCAAGCCGTCGCTCACCTGGGCAACATCGCCAAGGGTAATTCGCCCATTGCTACCCTGATTTAAAAGGAGTCCGCGGAGCGCTTCAATACTGTGATGCTCCATATCCAGATGCAGCATTCGCTCGTCATCGCCAGTCGCGATAAAGCCGCCAGGACGCTGTGCGTGTTGGCGCGAGATGGCCGCAATTACGTCTGATACAGTCATGTTAAACGACGATAATCGCACGAGATCTAGCTTGATCTGGATCTTACGCTCCATTCCGCCACCGAACGCGACCTGCCCTACGCCATTGATAGTTTCTAGCTGACGTTTAATATGATGTCGAGCAATGGCGTGCATTTGCTCCTGACTACGGTCACCACGCAGCACAACCCAAACCACCGGTGTAGCGTTCACATCGAGCTTAGCGATAACCGGCGTCTGCGCTTCGCGGGGAAGACGGTTAGCGATCTGGTTGACCTTGGACTGGATTTCGTTGAATGCAATATCGGGATCTAGGCCAGTTTTAAACTTAACCCGCACTAGCGAGTAACCGGGGAGTGATGAGGATTCCAAATAGTCGATCCCCGACACCGTATTAACAGCCGATTCAATAACCCCGGTAATACTACTGTCTACCGCTTCTGGGCTGGCCCCAGGATGCACTGTAGCGATTGTGATCAGCGGCACATCGATATTCGGCAACTTACCCAAGCCCACACTGGCTATGCCTATTAGCCCAAACAATGCGATCGCCCCGCTAAGCATGCAGGAGGCAACACGGTTGCGTACAAAAAGTTCCGCGATGTTCAAGGTGCTTTGCCGCCCACAACAGTGACCGACGATTTATCCGTTATCTGGTAGGTTCCATCAACGATGACGCGATCCTTTTCGTCAAGGCCTGACAGTACTTCCACCCACTGACCTTCCCTCCAGCCAGTATCTATTTGCCGCTCCATCGCAACGCCCCCCTCCTCCACGAAGGCGATCTGAACACCGTGTCGAGTGGTAATCGAAAGTTTCGGAATGACAAAGGCATTGCTACGCTCGTCGAGGACAATAGTGGCATCCACACTAGCGCCGGGCATCCAGCCGGCGCTATTTGAAAACCCGACTAACACAGCAACCACTCGACTGGCGCCCGCGACTGTGGGGTTGGTGCTGATCACAGCACCCTGAATCCGTTGCTGTGAGGCCGGACTGAAAAGCTCGACAGGCTGCCCCTGTTTGACTAATGCCGCGTGACGTTCGGGTAGGTACAAACGCGCCCGGAGTCGGTCAGTTGCTACAAGGTCTAGCAACGCGGTACCTGGGTTGACGTAATCACCAACACTTCGATGCCGAGCTGACACTTGGGCATCCAGCGGTGAAAGAATTTTTGTCCGCGTCAATTGCAAGCGCGATAGTGCAAGTTGTTGTGTCGCTAAATCTACTTCTGTTTCATAGGCTCGCAATTGTGCTGCAGTGTCCTGCAGAGTTTCATTTGAGACAGATTGGCTTTTGGCGAGCGTCTGAAGTCGGCCATACTTGCGCGCTTGATTGTCAGTCAGTACCTGTAACCGACGCAACTGAGCCTCCGACGCAGCAAGTTCTAATTGTTGCTGCCTGTCATCTAATTCAACCAGTACATCACCACGCGCCACTTTCGCGCCTTCATCGGCAGTGATCTTAACGATGCGACCCGAAATTTCCGCCGCGATCGAAGGTGAATCCTCGGTTTCTATCACTCCCAAGGCTTTGGCAGTTTGACGTAAGGTTTGGCGCTCAGGCGTGGTGATACTCACTGCTGTAGTGTTATCTGGTGCTGCCGCCAGACTGAAGGAACATAGTGATGCGCTTAACAATACGCATTGAAGCAGCTGTTGCCCTGTTCTTTTAATTGCAGCTCGCGCGCTATCTGACATTAAGTTGACCTGTTGGATGAGTAGTAATGATACTGCCGTGTCCCGGATACAACTTATTAACACCGAGAGCATTAATTCGCCTGAGGCTACGCCGAGTTTGAAAGGGGTTAGCATAAATAGCCGGCAGTACCGCATTCTCGCCACTACCAAGCAAGGTATCTCCAGTCACTAGACTGCCACTTTCGGCATGCCAAAAGCAGATTGAGTCCCACGTATGTCCCGGCGTGTGAACAACTGACCAATCATCGAATCCAGGCAGCTTGTTGCCATGCTTCAGGCGTAGAGCATTTTCGGGGAACACCGCGACTCTGCCAACATGCCCCTCCCAGCGAGGCTGTTCTTGTGCCTGCCGAGTTCGCTGGGGACTCAGGTACATTTGCCAGGCGCGTGCGCGAAAAGCTTCCCGAAAGGACGAGCCAAAACGAAATATCGGCCCGAATGGGTCGCCGAGAACTTTTCTCAAGAACTTACCGGCCGCGAGTGGAATCGCCACATTTGCACCACTTGCAGCAGCTAGCGCAGCAATGCCACCGATGTGATCCGGATCGTCGTGAGTGCAAGTCACGAGTTCGATTTCACTTATTGAGCGCTCCAAAACACTTTCTACATAGCCTAAAACATACGCGTGACACTTCACCGCGACATCAAGCACCAGCAATTTTTCAGGGTAAGCGACCACATAGCTATTGGAGAGCCTTGTTTTAACTTGATGGATTATCATTCAGTAACCGGCACCACCGGCAGTGACAGCCAGCCTCTCAATATCGCGATTGGAATGCGTTTTCCACCTTCATCATCAATCTTGAAGCGATGCATAACATCCACTAAATGCTCGAAGGCAACTCGTGCCTCCATTCGTGCCAGTGGCGCACCCATACAAAAGTGAATGCCCTTGCCCAAGGCGAGATGTTGCGCCTCTTTGCGTGCGAGTTTGAATTCGGCAGCATCGGGGAAAATCGATTCATCCCTGTTGGCGGAGCCAAAAAGCAACCACACATTGTCACCCGCCTTAAGTTCGCATCCTTTGTAGTTATAATCGTGAGCTACGCGCCGGAACAAGCCGTTGACCGGCCCCTCCAAGCGCAAGGCTTCTTCGACAAACGCTTCGATCAGGCTTTTGTCATCCCGCAGTTGCTGCAATATCTCAGGGTGAGATTGCAAAAATAGCGCGGCATTACAAATCAGATTGGTCGTCGTCTCGTTACCCGCAATCCATAACAGCTTGCAAAAGCCTAGCAACTCATCGCTATGTAGCCGCTGCCCCTCTTCATCGGCAATCGCGACCAAGGCCGAGATCAAATCATCCCCCGGTGTTTCCCGTTTCTCAGCGATTACTGCAGCGAGCGCCTCGTCCATTTCGTTGGTCAAACTGCCCTTAGTATCGGGATTGCTGTCCATACCGAGCGCCTGATTCCAAAAGGCCAGACGCTCGTAGAATGCTTCTGGTATACCTAGGAGTGTAGCGATCACATTCACTGGTAGCGGGCTCGCATAATCAGCATATAAATCGGCTTGGCCATCACACTCGAGCTTTGCCAACAGCCCTTCCAGCAGATTCTCAGCCATTGCATGCATTGGTTTTTCTAGCGCAGCAATGCGGCGCGATGTGAAGCTTCTTGACATCAAGCTACGAAGACGCGTGTGTTCTGGTGGATCATTTTGCAGCAGCGGTAGGAATCCTGCCGTGTCCTGAGGGGAACGATTGTTTTCATTAGTGATATCACCGCCAGGGCCACTCGCAGACGAAAATACACTGGTATTGCGCAACAGGGCTTCGACATCTTCATAGCGGGACGCCACCCAAAAACCATTTTCCGCACTAAAGAATAGCGGTGCATGTGCGCGATAAGATGCCCAGTGATCGAAAGGGGAGCTGATAAAGGCAGCATCAAGCATCGGTAAGTCGGGTTTCATAACACACATCTCAAAGATCTAACTGCGAGCAACTGACTAACCACAGCAGTCGCAGTGGTGGAACGGGCGTTCCAGATTAAGCTACAATCTAGAATGAGCGTTCCAAGATGTCAACAAATGGGTTAAAGTAAAGTTCTGATCGAGCATTTACTACGCCCACCGGAAGGACCGCATGTCAGGACCTGAAAAGCAGTTTGATACCGACAAAGTCATATCGCTGGCCATGGGTTTGTTCGACCGCAATGGCTACGAGAAAACTTCTATCAGCGACTTACTGGCGGTCATGAAAATACACCGCTCAAGTTTCTATGCCACCTTCGGTAGCAAGCGCGGACTTTTCATTCGAGCGCTTTCTGAATACAGCGTACATATTTTGGAAAGTATTAGGGCCGCATTGCTGGATGCTTCTGATGATTATATCGCTAACATCCAAAACTGGCTCGATGTGTTGCTAGGCGCGCTTCACAGTGGACGTGCTGTTGAATTAGGTGCAAATGCTTTTCTCGATATCGCAGACCGCGATACTGAGGTTCAAAAACTAGCGAATGAATTCTTTCTTGGTCTAGAAAATATCGTTGATAGAGCTCTCGAGCTGTCTGGCCGCGACATACAAATAGGTCGGCTAGATCGTGAGCATCTGGCCAGCTTGATAGCACTTCAGGTGCAATCTATTCTGCTGCTATATAAATCCGGAGTACCACTGAGCATGATTGACAATTCAATCACTCTGATTAAGGCCTTGCTTGATACTCCGCTTTCCACGAGACGAGCTTAGCAATGGTATCGGGTCATCATAAGAGCAGGTGGAGTTGTCCGCTCGGCTATTCGCTATCCAACTACTTACGGGCTTAATGGATTAATAATAAATGCTACCGCTAGTAAGATCGACCATATTGAATGGCTACACGAAGTTAGTCACAGAGAATGGTGGAGACGCCGAATTATTTCTGGATAGGGCGAAAATTTCGCCTGATAATTTGGACAACATAGATGCTTTTTTTCCATATTCTAATTTTGGGGCTCTGCTAGAGATATCGGCGGCTGAATTGCAGAAACCTGATTTTGGACTAACGTTGGCGATGAATCAGGATCAAGCAATCCTAGGTCCCGTGGCTTTTCTTGCGCTTTCTTCAAAAAATCTTAAACAGGCTATATTGGAGGTCTCGAAATCTCTGCACCACCTCACACCGGCAGTCGCTCTATTTTTGAGGTACGACCAACTTGCCCATGTCTGCCTAGATCTAAGTAACGTAGATTACTTGAGTTCACACCAGTCGACCGAGCATGCAATAGGCGCAACATTTAGTATTTTTCAAAAACTATTAGACAATAATTTCAATGCCGAAAGCATATGGTTCACGCATCGACAAATTGGCAGCACCAATAACTACGAGACGATCTTTGGCTGCCCAGTCCATTTCGAGAAACCGTCGAATTCAATAAATGTTAGAAGTTCTGAGCTGGAAAAGTCAGTAACGACTGCCAACCCAGACCTGCATGAATTAGTTAATAAATATCTCAAACTATTGGATCCCGTTTCGACTTTGATATCGCAAGACTCTTCAGATATAGCTTCAAAAGTCAGACATTTAGTCATTAAATTAATGCCGACAGCGCGTCTATCACGCTGCATAGTTGCAGAGAACCTTGGCCTCCATGAAAGAGCGCTTCATAGAAAACTAAAGTGCGAAGGAACCACATTTGAAAAAATTCTGGAAGAAACTCGCACAGAGCAGGTGAAAAGCCTTCTGTCGCAGTCAGGCATGCCCATGTCCCAAATTGCCGGGCTGCTTGGATACAACGAACAAAGCTCTTTTAATCGCGCATTCAAGAGGTGGTATGGTATGTCACCGAAGGAGTACCTCTCAAAAAGTAGGGAGTAACTAATCCCCCAGCAACCTAGCAATGAGCCAATATATTTATTTTTGGCATTAAGGAAATGTGACATTTATGAGATTGCGTATCCTAAATATCTTCGCCCGCCTAGCCCCTCGCGCCATACCAAGTGGAATAGCACATACCCTATCTTAGCTAGACAGACATCAGTAAATCTTTTGCAGGAATAGAATCATCCGCAAGGATTTTAGGGTCGATATTGATTTTTTCTGAAATTATCTTTTTACTCAACATGAATTCTTGAGGACGATTGACGCAATCTGCTGCAATTAGCTTACCTTCTTTCAAGTAGAACGCAGAAAAGCTCCGACTAGTATGCCTATCACCCCGGACTACAACCTTGTCATAACCTTGACTCAGGCCGGCAATTTGAAGCTTAAGATCATACTGATCTGACCAAAACCAGGGAAAATTAGTACAACTTTTCCTAAGCCCGCAGATCGAGGCGGCAGCTGTTTTGGCCTGAGCGGTTGCGCTTGGGACGGATTCTAGGCGGACACGGCGACCGTAATAATCGTTAAATTGGTTTGTGCAATCACCTACTGCAAAGATGTTCGGGTCGTTTGTGCAACAATACTGATCGACTACTATTCCGTTATCTACTGCGAGTCCAGCCGCTTCAGCTAGCTCTGTATTAGGTAAAACACCCACTCCGACAACAACCAAATCTGCAGGGAACTCGCTACCATCCGCGCATACCACTCTCTCCACGCAATCTTTACCCGAAAAGCCTGCAACGGAGACTCCCGTGTGAATAGACACGCCATTTTCGCTGTGCACGCGATGATAGAATTCAGAGACCTCCGGTGCGGTTACACGCTGAAGTATTCTTGGCGCCATCTCCAGAACAGTTACATGCATTCCTAACTTTCTTAGCGACGCAGCAGTTTCTAGGCCGATATACCCGCCACCTACGACGACCGCGTTTCGGCCGGCGACAACGCTGCGCTTAAGTGCTTCTGCTCCGGCCATATCACGAAGATAGTGTATGCCGCTCAGATCGCTACCAGGAATTTCGATCTTTCTGACTCTAGCACCGGTGCACAGTGCGAGTTTGCTATAGTTCAGCTCATCGACTCGACCGTCGTAATCCCTAATCGTCAGAGTCTGTAGGTCGCGGTTCAAAGCGGTAACACGAGCCTGCCGAAACAGGACATTATTCTTTTCGTAAAAAGCAGCAGGACGAATGTAGAGAGCCTCGGCGACCTTATCTCCGGAAAGGAACGCTTTGGACAGCGGCGGCCGCTGGTACGGTAAGTGCGGTTCATCCCCAATCACTAGTAGCTCGCCTTCGAAGCCTTCCTGACGCAGGCTGGCGCTCAGCTGTGCGGCCCCGTGACTAGCGCCAATAATGATACATTTTTGTGTCATGAAATCGCCCTTTCAAATATTTTTCAGCGATATGGAGGGTTCGATAAAATCGGCGGCGTAGCATGCCAACACTGCCTAGTATCGCTAAGGCTACTATTCGGCCTCGCCGGCTTCCTCTTCGAAATTTCCAGCCGCTGGCACTGAGTTTAAGGTCAACATATTGGGGTAATTGTGACGATACACACTCATCATTTCTTCAAAAGGCAAATCAAGGTGTGGGCCGTGATCCTTGATGTACTCCATGTGCTGTTGACCAGATGTGTCAAATGGATGAAAAATAGAATCTTCCTTGCCATCGAAGTCTAAGGGTTTGATCCCGAATTTTTCACAGAGACTGAGATTAAAAGCGGGAGTGGCCTTGAGCCAGCGGCCATCTAGCCAAACTTCGGAATAACCGTGATGGTGAAATACATCAGTGCCCATCAGGCTCCGCAGCCTAGGAGTAGATAGATGATTTCGAACGTCTGCAAAGCCTATGCGCGATGGTATTTTTGATGCTCGCAAAAGCGCCGCATAAAGCACCGCCTTTCCAACGCAATGCCCTCTACCCTCCTCCAATACTGCACTCGCACGCAGAAATTCTGGCTCTGGTCGTATGCAGTAAGGGTCGTAAAGAATATTATCTCGGACTGCCCGATACAAAGCGATCGCGATATTCACGTCGCCAGCATCGTCGTCCGCATACCGCTTTGCAAACTGCTGAATATCAGGGTTGTCGGAATCGATGAACCAGCCAGGCTCCAATGCCCGCGGATTTGGTTCGATATCTGGCATCATGGCGCTCCTTCATACAGCCGTTAAAAAGCGGTTCGATAGTCTAACGAATAATTACTGTTTCGCGCTTAGCTTAACCATCATTTTTGAGTAGCCTTTTACAAAATTAGATTGCACTCGCTCCGGCTCGCCAATAACTTCAATTTTATCGAAACGCGCTAACAATTCCTCCCAAAGAATACGGAGCTGTAATTCAGCAAGGCGATTTCCCATGCAGCGGTGAACACCGAAACCAAATGACAAATGATTGCGCGCCGACTTTCGATCAATTTTAAACTGATCAGGCTCTTCAATGGCTCGTTCGTCCCTATTGCCAGAGGCGTACCACATAACAACTTTGTCGCCTTTCTTGATGATCTGGCCGCCCAGCTCAACATCCTCTTTCGCAATACGGCGCATATAGGCCAGGGGCGTTTGCCAACGAATTATCTCCGACACCATATTGGGTATTTGACTTGGATCGTTTTTTAACTTCACAAACTCATCGGGAAACTGATTCAAAGCCAGAATGCCACCTGACATCGAGTTTCTTGTTGTGTCATTTCCGCCGACAATCAACAATATCAAGTTACCTAGAAATTCCATTGGCCTACTAATTAGGTCCTTGGTTGCTTCACTACTTTGCAGAAGGCTAATTAAGTCAAACCCCCTTTCTTCTCCAGCCGCAGTTATCGCGGCCTTGTCTCGCCAAAGCGAAGAGAAATCCTTCGCCATATCCGCGATACCCTTAAAAAGCTCGTCTGAATCAGTTGATCCTCCAGTCATCTCAGCGCCGCCACCCGCCAAATCAGACCAATATACAAGTTTATGACGCTGCTCATAAGGAAAGTCGAGTAAGGTCGCAAGCATCCGAGCAGTAAGTTCTATAGAAACGTCTTCTACCCAATCAAAGGGTTTGTCTAGTGGTAGGCTATCCAGCACATCCTGAGTGCGACTACGAATTAGCCCTTCCATTTCTTTGAGATTTTTGGGCGCGACGACACCTTGGACGGCCTGTCGTTGCACGTCATGCTTGGGTGGATCCATGGCGATGAACATTTCCATCGCGAGCTCTTTTGGCGTCTGGCCAATAATTATGAAAGGTTCTGCAGAAAACAGGTCATGGTGTTTGTCTACGTAAACGATGTCTTCATAGCGGGTAATCGACCAAAACGGGCCAAATGGGCTATTTTTTTGAAAATGCACTGGGCACTCATCGCGCAATCTCTTGAAGTAAGACTCCCAACGATTCTGCTTGAATAGAAATGGATTACTTACATCGATATCTTCCAACTTAAGCGTCGCCACATCAGGCACTGGGGCTTCTACAAAATCAGGAAACTCTTTGATGAGACCTGCTTTTCGCTTAGCCTTGTAAACGAGGTGTCCAGCCTTAATTTGCAGGTTCATCGGAACCAGGGCTGCGCTTTTTTCGGCTACCAAATTAGTAATTTTCATAATTCTTTCACCCTTAGTGAATTGTTATATGGAGGCGCATGCACAGCTACATCTGAAATTCCGGCAGATGAACGACCAACCCGTCCATCTGCTCAGAAGTATTGACCTGGCAAGCCAATCTTGAGGTAGGCGCTCGCTCGGGTGTCAAATCCAGCATTTGTAGTTCTTCGTCTGTAGCGCTACCGGTACTGCTTATCCATTTGTCTTCGACTATTACATGGCAGGTGCCACAGGCACATTCACCGCCGCAATCGGCGTCGATCCCAGGCACTCCATTGGCCATCGCGATCTCCATCAGGGATTTACCATCCTCAATTTCGACCACATGTTGAGTTCCATCATTCTCAATGAAAGTGATATTGCCCATCGTCTACTCCTAAATTTTCTCGGAGACTACGTCATCCAGTAATAAAATATGTGCTGCGCGCTTCTCTTTAGCCACTACTCGAAGCGGTATGTAAATTCAGCCCCGTAGGTGCGCGGTGCGCCTTCCTGAAAGTAGTCAAAGCCAAACCCAGCCTGCAAATTGATTGCATAGCCATCGTATTCCGCCTCGGACAAATTCTTGCCCCAAAGCGCAATAGAGTAGGTGTTGTCGTAGGAACGCCAGGTGAGGCGAGAGTTATAGACTGCATACGCGTCCTGCTTAATTTTGTCGTAGCCAGCATCATCGTTGTACGCGCTGTACCACTGCTCGCTTTGGTAATTCGCATTAACATTCAGGCTAAGATAGCCAGCGTCTGTTACCAGGATGTCGTAGTCAAAAGAAATGTTACCGCTTAATTTAGGCGCAGAGATCAGTTCATTTCCACTGAGGTCGACCGTGTCATTCGGGTCGTTGAGCGTTCGCGTATCTGACAATGTCAATTCGGTGTACTCGGTATCTAGCACACCGAGACCAACATTTATGATTAGACGTTCGGTCACTGCCATCATAAATTCGGCCTCCATACCAAGTATTTCTGATCCGCCGGCGTTTTCAAGAAAATTGGATACGCCTACAACATTGATAAATTGTTGGTTTGTATAGTCGTAGAAAAACATTGCTGCGTTGAGGCGCGCGGAACCCTCAAGCAAATCTGATTTGAAGCCGAGTTCGTAAGAATCGATGAACTCAGGTTCGGCATAGGCATCTTCGAAAGATCGAGCTTCGTAGTAGACACCGCCGTTAAAATTACCTGCGCGATAGCCTTTG
>TARA_R100000687_G_scaffold83372_1_pt1 | contig 13421 bp, 27 predicted proteins | sample TARA_R100000687 | Tara Oceans TARA_R100000687 (sample SAMEA2622685) | marine metagenome | biome: marine biome (ENVO:00000447); feature: mesopelagic zone (ENVO:00000213); material: "saline water (ENVO:00002010), including plankton (ENVO:xxxxxxxx)" | depth 600 m
GGGCTGCATATCGTCCCGGTAAAACGACAAGTCCAAGATATCCAGGTTGTCGTCACCTATCGCCTGCATTACGTTCACCCTCAGCCCCTCCAACCACTCCACGTGCGCGGCCAGCGCATCCCTCTCAATTTTCAGCTGCTTGCGCTGTCGCTCGGAGTCCGACAGTTTCCTCAGCAGGCCGTATGCGCTATGACTGCCGGCCAGTTGCTTTGCCTCTGCGTCAATCTCGAATTCGTTCATCGTCCCTCCAGCGCTTTCTCCAGCTTGCCGACCATCGTCAGCCCGACATTGGCCGGCAGGTTGTCACCCGCCCATTCCCGTGCCGCCCTGACGTCCTCTCGCAGCCGCCAGAGCTTCCGCTCCAGCACCCGCTCTCGTTCGCTCTTGCCATCGGGGTCCAGTTCGCCCTCTGGCATCCGCGCCTTCTCGATGCATCTGCTCATGATCACCTCCCGCGCTCGCCAGGCATCCAGGCAAGGCTATCCAGCGCTGGCCTCCACTCCACACGCTCACCGCGCTTGCGCAGCTTCCGAGCGCGCTTAGCACAGACTGGCCGCCAGCCTAAAATTCGATCTGCGAGGTCTTCGTTCCAGCCCTTCATGCTGACCTTGATCGACCCCGGCGCTGGCGAATTGTCTGTGAGGCTGTCTTCGCCAATGCGATATTCCTCGACACTGAAATGAGCAATGGGCACCGTGCTGCCACCCAGGCACAGCACGGCGTTCCCGCTTCGAATGCTAATACCCTTCTCCTCTGCTCTCTGTACGCCCGCCTCGCTTCTCTCAGGACCAGCGCCCCGCCGGCCATGATCAGCAGTCCGAGAATGATGGCCGCGATCACCCCGCCTTCCTCCATGCTGGGATTCCGTCGAGCGTGCCGTCGCGCTGAATCCGCCCGTGCTCGTGCCACTGCCGGATCGCCTCTTGGGCCGCCTCCGGCGCTTTCACCAACCGGTACTGGCCCATCACGGCGCCGAGGCCCGCCGCCACATGCCGGGCGCTGAAGCGCACCGGCAGTCCTTCCCGCACCCTGATCTCCTGCTGCACCGACACCAGGCCGCGCAGTCTGTCTACTCGCTGCATAGTTCCTCCGGCACGTCGACTTCGTCGCCAAGCTCGGCAGCCACGATGGCGCGCATGGCGGCGATCAAGAGCGTTTCCCCATTGGCATATGCCTCCATGTTTTCGCATCTCGTTTCGGCATAGAACGGCTCTGCTGGGTCTCTGTCCCCCTCGTATTGGGTCAGGCCCACGTATCGATCAATCAGCGGCCCGCCCTGGCCCCAGTCGATGGATGGGGACCAGTATTTACCGTTGTCTGGGCGATACAGCGGCCCGTCTGGCTGCGTGTATACAACATATCCAGCCGCTTTCCCCGCAGCCCAATCCAGCGCCGCCCCTTCCAGCTCGCTCGTCTTCACTCGCATACCCACTCCCTCCACATCTGATCGGCCAGCGCCTGCTCGACAGCTCTGGCGCCGACCTCGCCCCATACCTCGATCTCGGAAACCCATTCGTCCGGTGTCATGCTGATCTCCACGAAAAAATGCCCCGGCGTGTGCCGAGGCTGGAAAGAAATTGCCGCTTCACGTGCGGCACCCGGATCGTCCCGGTAGTCGATGACGGGCTACAGGTAGTCCAAGGCTCTTTGGTCGCGGGCAGCCTGTTCAGCCTGCTGATACTCGCCGCCGGTGATCTCGACGAATTCTGCGCCTCGCTCCGGCGGCTGGCTGGCAGCTACGTACAGCTCGCCGTTCTGCAGGTCTACAACCATACTCGCACCGGAAAACATCAAATCTGACGCGATGTAGCCGCCGCACAGCCATTGGCCATCGAGCTCGCAAGGCTCTGGCGCCTCATTGATCCAGCGATCCAGCAACTCCTTGTGGGCCTGCTTGAGTTCCTCGCCCTTCACGCTGCGCGCCCCCTTGGCGCGAGGCCGGCGAGAGAATCTCGCCTTGGGATCGGGCTTCGTCCAGAGCTCCGGATGCTCCGGCTCGCCCTCGAAGTAGACGCCGTGCAGCGACAGCCTGGTCATCCCAGTCACATTGACGGCTACACCGCCGAGCGACTTGGCGAACTCAGCGGCGCTTTCCTGAAAATCACGCTTTGCTCGGAGATGGGCTTTCATTGCCTCAACGGGTTCGATATGGCCGTGATCGTCGTGGAGCGGGTTTCCGGGCAGCAGTTTGGTAATCTTGAAGTAGCGCTTTGTCATGGTGCCTTCCCCTGAATAAAGGTCGCCCCACCGACTGCAGGGCCAAAGAAATTGATGCCCCATCTCGGAGGGGTGGCCGGCCCGCCCTGCCGCCTACTGCTGTGCAGTGAGCTCGCCCGCGCTCAGCACGGGTGGAGCTGAGGAGACGGCGGCCAGCGGGCTGGCTCCGTTTTGAGACACGGTGGCCTGGCCTCGTCCCGGTCATTCAGCGCCACCGGGCACGGCGCGTTTATTCATGCCGCCCTGCGGCGACCTTTGATCCGTGAGCAGACAGCAGCGCGACGCCGGCTGCCATTGCGCTTGGCTCGGTTCTGTACCTCTGTTGGCATGCTGGCGATTCGCCGGTACACGCTTTGAACCGAGACCCTTTTCCCGATGCGGGCCAAGTGCTCAGCGACTTGAGGCACCGTCATCAAACTGGCCTCGAGACAATCGACGATGATGGTGTCGATCTCTGGCCAGTCGTCTCGCCGGTTCCAGAAGCTGGCAGGCCGGGCTTTGGATAGGCCAATGCGCTGAATGGCGCCGCGCACAGACAACAGTTCCCGCTGCATCTCGTCAGCGATGTCTTCGTCATGCCAGCCTGCCAGCACCAGGCGCTCGAGCATGTCGAGATCCTCGCGAGGCCAGCGGTGGTATTTGCGTGGCATACCGCCTCCCACAAAAAAGGCCCCGGTGTGGGGCCTGTCAGTAGTTGATGGTGATGCTGGGTATCTGCCCTTTCGCAATGAGCGTGATAGCCGTCTTGGCGCAGTCCTCCGGCATCCCACCGTCAATCATGGCCTGAAGGGCGGCGCGGTTGATGCGGGCGCGATGCTCCTTGTCGGCCTGGCGTCGGGCCAACTCATCTTGCTGGCGACGCTCCTCGGCCAGGCGCTCCTCCTCGCGGCGGCGGTGCTCGTCTTCGATGCGCTGACGCTCTGCTTCTGCTTCCCGGCGTTGGCGTTCGATTGCTGCCTGGTGCTCGCGCTCACGCTGCTCTGCTGCCGCCTTGGCTTCGGCTTCTCGGCGAGCGACCGCGTCACGCTCTGCCTGTGCGGCCGCCTCGGCTTCACGGCGCGCCCGTTCTTCCGCCTCTCGGGCAATGCGTTCCTCGCGTTCCTTCTGCTCGCGCTCTGCCGCTTCTTGGCGAAGGCGTTCAAGCTCGGCCTGCTCTGCTTCTCGCTTTTGGTGTTCAGCGAACGCAGCCTTCAAGGTCGCCATCGCGTCGGCTTTTGCTCTGTGGGCCTCTGCCTCGTATTCTTCCCATGACTCGTCAATCACAACCTTTTCTTCTAGCTCTCGGAAGAGCAGGCCATACGGCTGGGGCTCGCCGCCGATAAGGCCCATCGCGCAATCCCTGATATGCCGGATTCCGGCTTCGTGCTTCTCCTTGCGCGCCTCCTCGGCGGCCTCCCACTCGTTCAGCGGCCCACGCGCTTCGTCGCGCCATGCGTCCAGCTGGTCACGCCACCGCTTCCGTTCTGCGTCGATGGTCTTTGGCAATTGCTTGAGGTCGGCCACTAGCTCCTTGCCAATATTGTCGATTGCAGTCTTGCTGCGGGCTATCTTGTGCGCCATGGAGGCGTAGGCTTGCCGTCCCTTTGCGGTATCCAGGGTGGGCGGTTCGGCGAGAAAAGCGTCCAGCTCCTCGCGGATCGTTGCCAGGTATGGGTCCAAGCCCTTATCAGTCTTGAACACCTCAAGCGCCGTCTCTTTGGACGGCACGGTGACCAGCTCTGTTGATTCTTTCTCAGCTACTGCGGTCATGCTCTCCTCCTACGCTGCCTTGCTTCGCAGCAGTTGTTCGTATTCATCCACCATCGACTTGAAGGCCACCAGGTCCTCCTCGAGCTGGCCGATGTACTCGTCGTCACGCTCGAACTCCTTGAACCAGAGCTGCTTGCCGATCGGCTCCAGTGCCGGGCAATACAGGCCGATGTGCCACCACTTTCTCCCAGTGATCCACATGCCGCCTTGTACTTGATCCACGACCGTGCTGATGTCGTTGTCGATGTGGAATGCGCGCAGCTTGTCCGGCGCCACAAAGCACTTGTATTCGCTGCCACCGTCGGGGTCGATCAGGCCGTCGGCCGAGGCGCCGAAGAACCCGCAATCAGTGGTGACGAACCCTGCATGCTGAACAATCAGCCCCGTGGCCATCTCGTGTTCCATCCGTGCCATTGGCTCGAGTTCGTGCCCGCGCTTCATCGCCCAGGTCTCAAACCCTTCGTCGAGCGGCTGCCCGCTGATGCGCTCAATGGCGAGGCGGAACGCATAGTCCCGCGCCTTCTCAGTAGGCTGACCCTTCTTTGGGCCGCTCTTGAGCCTGGCGCGCGCAGCCTCGAACATGCTGGCGGTAATGCAACCAGCTCGTGCCAGGTGCCAATCTGCGCTGCCTTGATCGCACTCTATGATTCGCATTGGGCCTCTCCTTCGATGGTATTGGCCTCGGCCTGCTTGAGCGCTTCACCGCGCTTCTCGACCGCTGCCTTGAATTCGCTATAGGCCGCCATGTCTCTGGCCTTCTTGATGTCCGCCAGGCCGGCTTGCCATACCTCAGCCAATCGCTCAGTGCTCTCGGCTTTGGTAGCCTGCTCCACCCAACGCTGACCGAGCCCCTCGTCTCGCTGCGGGCCATCCGCCGCCAAGCCTTCGTTGCCCTCGGTATTGAGGTGGTGGATCGCTTGCTCGAGCTGCTCTGTCTTGGGCCAGTATTTGTAGGCCCGCTTCACGCACGTCTTCTTTGCCATCTCCCCCCAGTCGGTAACCCAGGGGCACGACTTGCCTTTGGACTGATAGGCCTTCCAGGCGCTCGAGCGATCACGAATGGCGTTTACCTCGTCCGCGCTCATGGTCTCTGTGAGGTAGTCGCCGTCCGACGTTTTGACGACGACGTAGACGCCCACCACGTCGCCGCGATCCTTGGCGAACGGGTTGAAGCTGTGAAGCGGCGGGCGATCCATGCCCTGCAAGGCGAAGTTGTCGTTGGCCAGCACCAGTTCGGCCTGCGCCCACCGGATGGCACCGGTAGCCATAGCCAGGTCCATCAGCCCGATGTAGCTGATGTCGAGACAAATCTTTCCGTCTCGCGGCACCAGATAGGCTTGCTTTTTCGCCGGGTTGAGGCTGATGCCGATGGCAGCGATATTGGTCACCGCATTCACCACCGACTGACGATTCCCCATGGCCACCTTGACCATGTAGTCGTTCGCCTGGATTGTCTGAACGGCGAAACCCGCCTCTCTCTCGAAGCTGAGGCCTGGCTCACTCAGCACCGCGGCGAACGAGTCTCGGGTGTCGTAGATGTCCTGCCGGATAGTGGCTACTGCGTTGCTCATTGCGCTACCCTCTCCTCGATACTGTTGGTATCCGCCCCAGTCCGACCGCCATCGGCTGGGGCTTCTCGTCAGTCAACCCCGTGATGGATCGTCCCTGTGGACTGGATCATCGACCGCATGGCGTCGTAGCCGTGGCGATGTCCGAATTCCCGGTCGATCGGCTGGCTGCTGCACCCGGCCAAGGCCAGGGCGGTGATCAAAATCAGTGCTCGCATGCTTCCCTCCTCATGCCGCCCAGGCGCCCCGCTCTCTGCGGTACTCCTCGAGCAGTCGTTCGCTGTCGTCGTCGGTGAGCTTGGCCTCGAGCCACGCCGCCGGATAACCGCGGCGGTCGAGGATGTCGAACTCGAATTCCTCCGGCTCGTCGGGATCGCAATCGCCGTATCCCCAGCCGGTGGTGCGCATCGGTGCCCCGGGGCTGTAGAACGTCACCCGGCACCGGCACGGAATACCGGCAACGGTGGTCATGAACGTCATGCCGTTTCCTCCGCGTATGCGGCCTCCAGCTCGTCAATCAGCTTGATAGCGATCCCGCCGCAGTCATCTGCAAACTGCCCCGTGAGCACATATGTCTCGGGGGCATAACTGGTTCGCAGGAAAAGGCCATATCCCTCGAGAAAAAACCCGAATGTTCGATGCTCGGGCTGGAAGGTCGGAGTCTCGTGGACAAATCCGCTAGCAATGGAGCTGGCCAAGTCCTCGAGGTCCACGAGGTCGTAGAACGACTCCTTCCAGTCGCCATCGATAAAAAACGCTTTCGACTTGGGCTCATCAGAGAACTCGACGCGGACCTTCATCTCGAAATCGATGTTGAAGCTCATGCCGCCGCCCTCCTCCGGTAGTGCTGATCCAGGGCGATCTCGATCGCCGTGTTGACGTCGGGCCCGCCCCGGTACCCGTTGGTCAAAAACGCCTCGACAGCGGCCATGACCAACCGATCCATCGACAGCGGGTCGGCCATCAGAATGGCCTTGATGTCGTCATCGATCGGGTGCGCCCCCGGCTCTCGGCCAGCGTCTCGCAGCGCCTCGATGTCCCTCGAGTGTTTGCTCCATCCACTCGTGCACATACCTACCTCCTGCCGCACCAAGCGGCGCCGATGAATGCCAGGGCGTAGAGAAGGGCCGCCACCGCGACCCAGCAAGAATCCGGTGTCATGCCCTACCCCTCGTGCAGATCCACCCCAGCAGGCCAGCCAGGCCGCCCAGGGCTGTGAAAAATGCGAAAAACGAGCCCATCACGGTGATGGCGATAGTCTCGTTCGATGCGTCAGGGGGCAGCATACTGACCGCCCAGACGGCGAACTCGCGGATTGGGTTCATGTGCTGCCCTCCTTGAATGGGCCCAAAAAAAGCCCGCACGGTGGCGGGCAATAGCAGGGAACAGATGGTGATGCGGTGGCCGGGGCTAAGGTCCGGCTTAACCATGAAGGCTGCTAGCTCTCTGTCATCGCATCGGGGAGGGCTCGACCGTGGCTGAGAGGCTTCAACTTGCAGCCCCGCCGAAGTGCCATGGATTCTTTCCACGCCTTACCGAGCCCTCTCCGATGGCCCCGTACTCTGGCCCGGGGCGGGGCGCTGGGCCCAACTGACGCATGGGATCGCGTTGCCGGTCAGCCCCGGCTGCCTCACCACTACGCAGGTGACGCGCTTCGCGCTACGCTGAAGCTTCCACACAGCAACGTAGCGAAAGAGGCGGATATGCCGCGCATTACTCACGACGGTAAGTGCAAGTCCTGTGGTAGCGATGTCTTCACGCTTCCCGAAGAGCAAGATGCAGACCAGAACGTCTACTGCTCGAAGTGCAACACCCTGATATGCCCTATCAGCGAGCTTGAAGCCGAACACGGCAAGGCCGTTGAGGAGTACCTGTTCCGCAACCTGCGGTGACCTCAGATAACAAGCGCCTGCTCTCGATTGGCGGCCTGTCTTCGTCGACGGGAACGATGCGACTGACTATTTCGGCGTCGCCGTCTTCAAGCTTATGGACGGCGACCTCGATTCTTGCCTGGTAGGTCATTGCCTTTCTCCTGGTTGTCATCCATCAGCCCTCTCGGCGAGAAGGCTCCGTTGTCACGCCCGTGGCGCGGTGTGGGGCGGTGCCGGGAGCGGCATCCAGTGGGTTATGTCATCCCACTCATCAGAACCTGTGTCGTTGTGGGCAAGCCAGACCGGCGGCTCGCCGCCTTCGGTAGCATCCAGAAACGCCATCGTCGTGACTCGATCTCCAAGTGGTGATGGAGCCGCCACCAGATACCACTCGCCATGCTCCGGAAGACGCTCCTCTACGCTGATCCATTCGTTATCCATCGTGCTCTCCTGTCGTTGTCATCCGTAGAGCGCTCTGACGTGACCGGCCTCTCACCAGCCCGCTGGCTGCACCAGACCCCCTGGCCTCGCCATCAACACTCACCATCGCCAAAGCGCTCTCGGATAACCCTTATAGGGTCGCGGCTCGCCCTCTGTTGGGGCCTCGCCTCGCCAGCTCCGACTTCGCTGGGTCTCCGGGTCGGCTACATCCGGTAGCTCGGGTGGTGGGCTGCTGCCCTGTCCACGCTTCAAACAATACTCAGGCGTATTGATTCCGTCAATGATTTTGCGCATTGAAAAACACATGATTTTGCCCCTCACGGGATAAGATATTGATACGTTTAGGAATTATGGATCAAAAAAAATCCGCCAGGACGGCGGATTCTTGTGGTTCGGCGCGTTCGCTTAGTGGGTCGTGAATCGGAGCTTCATCTTTGCCTCGACCACCACTCCAACGATCTCGCAATTCCCGTTGATCGGGATGACCGGGTAGGACGGGTTCAGCGGCTTGAGGTAACGCATGCCGCCGTCGATCACAAGTTTCTTGAAGGTCGCCTCGTCGCCACCAGCGAGCTGGGCGACGACCAGGCTCCCATTGTTGGCCTCAACCTCGGGGTCAACCAGGATCATCATGCCCTGGGGGATGCTGACGCCAGTCGGTGCCGTCATCGAATCCCCCTGCACTTCCAGCCAGAAGGCGCGCCCCTTGGCCTTGTAGTCGGTTTCTTCAAAGGACTGCTCGCAGCCCGGATCGTACGGTGTGATAGCTTCGCTCCAGTGACCAGCCGCCACCCACGACACTACAGGGTAATGGTACGACTCGCCAACGGGTGACGGCGCACCGACATTGCTGCTCCCCCTTGCCTCAGCTCCCTTCCCGTTTCTGAGCCACGTGGCATCGACGCCGAGTGCGAAGGCCAGTTTCTCGATGTTGCCCTGCCTGGGATCTTTGCTCTGACCGGACATGATCCGGTGGATGGTCGGCTGCTTCACTTTGGAGCGACGCGAAAGCTCGCCCTCGGACCAGCCAAGCTCATTCAACTTGCGCCTCAGCCTCTCGCCCAAGGTCTCCATGCGCGATTCCTCGCAATACGAATTCGAATTGAAAATTGTATTGCGCGAACCAATACCTGTGCGTATTATTGAATCATGATTTCGGGTATTGGAGCTGACGATGCAACTTAAAGACATGGTGGAAGCTCTCCTCGAATCCGGTCACAGCCAGGCATCCATTGCCCAGGCCTGCGGGACAAACCAGCCGACGATCTGGCGCGCTGCGCAAGGCGTCGACATCCGCTACAGCACCGGACGAGAGATTGAGCGCCTTTACCGCCGGGTTAGCCGCTCCAAGCGAGCCGCCTAACCACACCAACAGATTAGCCCCTCCACCGAAACAGTGAGAGGCAGCACCAGTAGGGAGTCCGGACATGGATTTATATACAGAAGGCATGAGGCAGGTGGTCAAGGATCGCGGGTTCGCCACTGTGGCCCGTGGCCTGAAGATGGACGACTCCCGCCTGCGCAAGAAAGTCGATCCGGACTATCCCGTCCGCCTGACCCTCGACGACTTCATCAAGATCGCCGTACTGACCAAAGATGCCCGTTGCCTGAGCGAGATCCTGGCTGACATGGAGCTGATGGCGGTTCCTGCCGACAAGCCGGACGACGACGCATCCCTGTGCGACCGGATCATCCACCAGCAGGTGGCAGTGGGCAACGTTGCCCAAGAGGTTCAGGCCGCGCTGGCAGACGGGAAGGTTGACGCCAATGAGGCGTGGGCCATCGACCGTGCTGTCGACGTAGCCATCGAGAAGCTGTGCGCGCTGCGCAGCGAGTTGAAGGAAATGGCCGAGCCGAGACTGGCCAAGGCCTAAACGCAAAACGCCCGGCGTGCTGGGGAGCAAGGACCGGGCGCTTCACTACTCAAAGGTGATCAAAGTATGAACGACATCATCGAAACCAGCAAGCCCACCATGTCGAGCCGCGAGATCGCGGAGCTGACCGGAAGTCGCCACGACGCCGTCCGGAAGTCAGCCGAGCGCCTGGCCGCTGATCAGATTTTAACCTCGCCACTGGCGACGTTCGACTACGAGCACCGTGGCAATACCTATCAGGAGTACCGGTTCAACAAGCGTGACTCCCTGGTGCTGGTTGCTCGCCTCTCCCCGGAGTTCACCGCCGCTGTTGTAGACCGGTGGCAGCAACTCGAGCAGCAGGTGGCCAAGCCTGCCCTGCCCGACTTCACCAACCCTGTCGAAGCCGCCCGTGCCTGGGCCGATGAGGTTGAGAGCAAGCTGCGCGCCGAGGCCGCCCTTGAGCACGCCAAGCCTGCCGTAGAGTTCGTCGAGCGCTATGTCTCCGCCGACTCCGGCAACAAGGGTTTCCGCCAGGTCGCCAAGCTGCTCCAAGCCAACGAGCGCGAGTTCCGCGCCTTCCTGCAAGACAGCCGTGTCATGTACCGCTTGGGCGGCGAGTGGATGCCGTACCAGCAGCACATTGATGCTGACCGCTTCGTCGTCAAGACCGGCGTCACCGATGACGGTGGACACTCCTACAGCCAGGCCAAATTCACACCCAAGGGCGTCAACTGGATTGCCGGCCTGTGGGCTCAGTACAAGATCGCAGGTGCCGCATGAGCGTAGAAGCAATGACTTGGGCCATGAACCAAGAGATCGTCACTGATGCCGGCGCCCGCTTCGTTCTGGTGGGGCTGGCTAATCACGCAGATAACTGCGGGCGTCACGCCTTCCCGTCCAACGCCACTCTGGCCAAGTACACCGGCCTGTCTGGTCGCACTGTCACCCGCAAGATCAATGACCTTCTGTCCCTGGGCGTGATTCGCATGGGCAATCAGGCCATCGCCGCTGCTCACATTGAGCGCGCCGATCAGCGTCCAGTGGTTTACGACATCGTGATGACCGATCTTCCCCGCAAGCGGGGTGACAAGACGTCATCCCGTAAGAAACGGGGTGACACTGGCGCAGCAACGGGGTGTCAGCCTGACACAAACGGGGTGACACCTGTGCAGGAACGGGGTGACACAGTGTCACCCGAACCGTCCTTTGAACCATCCACTGAACCGTCCAATGAACCAGTGTTGGAGCCGGGGGCTACGCCGCCCGTCTCAACCGGCGATCTGGTGGAGCGTGATCAGTCTGCTGACGAACCCCGTGTCGCAATCCCTGCCGACATGCCTGGGCCGAAGGATCAGGCCGCCAAGACCTTCAAGCCCTGGGCGAACTACGCCGTGACCTACCGCCGCCGCTACGGCGTCTGGCCGATTTGGAACGCCAAAGTTGCCGGGCAGCTTGGCCAACTGGTTGACCGGGTGGGTGCTGACCTGGCCCCCGGCGTCGCCGCGTATTTCCTGAGCATCAACTCGCAGTACTACGTCACCAAGGGCCACCCCGTCGGCCTGCTGCTGGCTGACTGCGAAAACATCGCGATGCAGATGCAGACCGGAAACCAGATGACCGCCACTCGTGCCCGCCAGATGGACGGCACGCAAGCCAACGCCAGCGCTGCCGACGAGGCCAAGCGCCTGCTGGGCAACTGGGGGGAATAACCATGCCGCTGACACGACAGGACGCCGAGCAGCTTCTGGAACAGCTCTACGCCACCGCCGAAGTGCTGGGCAGCGAAATCAAGCCCGCCGCCGCGTCGCTGATGATCCGCGACCTGAAAGACCGGGAGCGCGGTGAAGTCGAGCAGGCTCTGGCCCGGTGCCGCTCCGAGCTGTCTGGCCGCTTGACCCTGGCCGCGATCCTCGAGCGCATGGCGAGCAGCGATGACCACCTGACGCCCAACGAGGCGTGGGCCAAAGCGCTGGAATCGCAAGACGAGAACGCCACCGTGGTCTGGACCGACGAGATCGCCAAGGCCATGGGCGCCGCCAGTCCGGTGCTGGAGCTTGGCGACAAGGTGGGTGCCCGGATGGCGTTCATCTCCGCCTACGAGCGTGAGGTCGCCGCATCCAAAGCCAAGGGCGAGAAGCCTCGCTGGTGGCCCACCCTTGGCGACAGCAAGGAGCTGCGCAAGGAGGCCATTGACGAGGCCATCAAGCAGGGCCGATTGGAGTCGCCCAAGGTGGAGCACCTGCTGCCCGCGCCGACTCGCCCGGAAGACGAGCCAGGATACGACCCGGAAAAGCGCGCCAAGGTCATTGCCCATCTGCGCGACCTGCTGAACCACAACGACGAGGCCGCACGCCAGCGCCGCCAGGAGGAAGTCGAACGCTTCGAGAAGCGCCGCCAAGAAGTGCTGGAGCAGGCCGAGAAGCATATGGCGGGGGTGCGGTCATGAGCGGACGCATCTGGACCGAGGCCGAGTTGACAACCCTTCGCCAGCGCCTGGCCGAAGGCGTTACCCACCGAGCCATCGCCGAGGAGCTTGGCCGGACCAAGAGCTCTGTCAACCACAAGGCGTGGGACTTGGGCCTGACTCGCCAGGCCGGCCCCCGCCAACCCTGGACACGCCAAGAGCTGGACAGGCTCGAGCAGATCATTGCCAGCGGTGCCACCTACCAACAGGCAGCCGACAAGCTGGGGCGCTCCCGCATTTCGGTGCGGGGCAAGGCCGCCGACATGGGGCTGTGCAACCCGGAGCGGGTCGGGGCCTTTCGCCGGAAAGACGCAGCCCTTGTGGCCGAGATCCACGACATCCTGGGCGACTGCATCGACTTCAAGGGCATGAACTGCTCCGAGTGCACTGCCTACCTCAATGCCATCGGCTACAAGGTCAGCAATTCGTGGGTCCACAAGCAGATCGGCGTGCTGGGCCCTAACTACCGCCGTTGGGCCAGGGAGAATGCCAAGCGTCGCCGCTCCCTGATCATGAGCATGCGCAGGAGGGCCGCCGCATGAAGTGGACCGCAGAACAAGACGCCATCCTGACCGAGCTCTACGAAGGCGAGACCCCCGCCAGTGTCATTGGCAAACGGCTCGGTCGCTCGGTGCAAGCCGTCCGGACCCGTGCTTTCAGGCTCGGGCTGACTGATCCGCAGCGCACTCAGAGGGTGGCGAAAATCATGGCAGAGGATCGAGGCCTGGGCGCCTACATCAGCGGGCGTTCAGCAAGGCAGAAGGGATGCCCAAAGGTCGTTCCGGGCGGACTGCGCCCCGTAGCTCGCGCCTATTGGCTGGCCGGCTGGCACGACGTCGACATGGAGCTTGGGCACAGCGTAATCGCGGAGGGCGCGGCATGAAGCAGATTGTTCCGAACTGCGAGGCAATTATCACAAAGGGCTTGTATTCAGGAATGCCGGTTCACGTGGTTGATCGAGTTCCGAGGGCTAATGGAAATCGCATGCCAAACGGGCACACGACCACTGGCGGGCCTGGCATGTGGCTGGTGATTCTCAGCTCTCCGATGATGGCGAGCTTTGAAGACGGGTCGCGTCGTGAAACCAACATGGGATCAGTGCATGAGCGCCACCTGCTTCGCATCGACGGCGACGAGCAGGTTTTCACTGAAGAACACGGGGAGATTGAGGCATGACCCTATTTCTGATCGGCCTGTTCATTGGGGCCTCCCTGGGCGTTCTCACCCTGGCAGTGATCGCGGGAGGTAAGGGATG
>TARA_R100000687_G_scaffold7943_1_pt1 | contig 13355 bp, 15 predicted proteins | sample TARA_R100000687 | Tara Oceans TARA_R100000687 (sample SAMEA2622685) | marine metagenome | biome: marine biome (ENVO:00000447); feature: mesopelagic zone (ENVO:00000213); material: "saline water (ENVO:00002010), including plankton (ENVO:xxxxxxxx)" | depth 600 m
ACAATCTGCTGATACAGGCTCACCGACTGGGTAGGCCGAAGAATGGCGATAACGTCCACATGGGGCGCATCAAAGCCCGTGGTGAGCACAGACACATTCACCAGATACTTCAACTGCCGCTGTTTGAAGCGCTGAATCAGCATGTCCCGATCTTTCTGATCGGTCGCGCCGGTCACCAGGGCGGTCTGGTGTTCCGGCAGATAGCCGGTGATCTCCCGCGCATGGTCCACCGTGGCCGCAAAGATCATTACCCCCTGGCGCTCAGCGGCCAGTTCCATCACCTGCTCAATGATCGCACGGGTCACACGCTTGTGTTTGCTCAGCAGCTGGTTGACGTCCTTCTCGGCATACTCGCCAAAGCGGTCCTGCGCCAGCGCGGAGAAATCGTATTGCGCCACCGCCGCGTTCACCAACTCAGGCCGGGTCAAATACCCCCGGTTGATCATATAGCTCAATGGCAGTTCGTAAATGCAGTGCTGAAAGGGCTTGTCCTGCTCTTCACCAGAGCCGCGAACAAAGCCCCGGTAGTGATAGCGATAGATCCAGCCCATGGCCAGACGATAAGGCGTGGCGGTCAGCCCCAGCACTTTGAGGGCATCATTCTGTTGCCGTAGTAACTCGATGATCCGTTGGTACTGGCTGGTTTCATTACCGCTGACCCGATGGCACTCATCGATGATGACCAACGAGTATTCATCCTGGAACTGTTCCAGATTCGCCGATACCGACTGCACACTGGCAAAAGTCACCTGGTGGTGGCTTTCTTTGCGCTTCAGCCCGGCAGAGAAAATACCCCCTTCCAACCCATAACTCTGGTATTTGGCGTGATTCTGCTCCACCAGTTCTTTGACGTGGGTCAGTACCAGGATTTTACGCTTGGCAAGACGGGCCAGCTCGGCGATGACCAGGCTTTTGCCGGCGCCGGTTGGCAGCACGATGACCGCTGACTTGTCGGATCTACGAAAATGATTCAGCGTGGCGTCGACGGCTTCCCGCTGGTAAGGTCGGAGCTTGAACGGGGTTCCTGAATACGTAGGCATCCTAGAAAAACAGTACCGGAGACACCCCAAACCGCTTGCCGAGAGCCTCCATGTGTTTGCGAGTCAACTTCTTTCCTTCAGCGCCATTGAGAATTTTGCTCACATTACCCTTTGAACCCAACTCCGGCAGATCAGCAACCCCAAGGCCGTGTTGAGCCATCAGAGTTTTCAGCACAGCAATCCCCCGGTCCGTTTCAGCAACAGCGGCATTAAAGTCGGAAAACTCTGCAGCCTGGTCCTCCCAGCGCTCAATGCTGACAGCCAGAACCTCAATGAGAAGCCTATTGGCGTCGTAGTCGTCCACCAACTGGTCCATCAGCTCCAACGCACGCTCATAATCGTTCTGAGTCTCAATATGAGCCACAAAAGGCACCTGAGCCAGCGCTTCTCTAATCTCAACAAAAGCAGGCGATAACATAAGCCTCACTCCCTATTGCGACGGTATTTGTCGGTCAGCCGGTCGTATTCGGCGTGGCTACAAATGTGTTTTACGTACATACGATTATCACGGAACTCAATGAAGGCAATCAGCCGAAGATTGTTGCCGCCAATGTCGATAACCCACCATTTGTCCCGGTATTTGAAATTGTCCAGAGACGGGAACACCTGACGCAACTGCCCAGGTGTTTCAAACCGTCCATTTCGCAAAGTGGTGTAGGTATTCACCAGAGCTTCCCGATCATTGGGAAACTGCTTGGCAGCATCATTGAACGGTTTTCTTGAAATAATGTGCACAAACGTTCCTTGTTTCTTTTTTTGAAACCATATCACGAGGTTTCAAAAATGGAAACTATTGACTGGCGCCGCTATCTATTCGTACACCGGTGAACTAACTTTATTCCATAAGGATTCCAGTCAGGGCGGAGTTGCTTATGCGAATCGAGCGAATGGCGGTCTACACGGCGAATCTGGAATACACCGGGAAAGCCTATGCCTTTGCTGGCGGCCGCTCCCATCAGGTCTTCGAAACAACGGTTGTTGCCCTCTCAACAGACACGGGACTGGAGGGCTATGGTGAGGTGTGCCCCTGCGGCCCCAACTACATGGCGGCTTTTGCCGAGGGCCTTCCTTCCTGCCTGTCAGTGTTGGCACCTGAGGTACTCGGCCAGGACCCACGGCAAGTGTCGGTAATTCAGGAACGAATGAATCAGGCGCTCACCGGCCAGGCTGTCGCCAAGGCGGCCATCGACATTGCCTGCTGGGATCTCCTGGGCAAAGCGTGTGGACTACCCGTTTACACCCTGCTTGGCGGGCTTCAATCGCCGTCCATGCCCCTGCATCGGATTGTTCCACTGGCCGAGCCAAAGGAAATGGAAGAGTTGCTTGGCCGTTATCGTGCCGAGGGTTTTCGGCACATCCAGATCAAACTGGGCCATGAGGTGGACGAAGACATCGACCTGATTCGCAGGCTCAGCAAACTCAAACAACCGGATGAACTCTGGGTTGGCGATATCAATGGCGCCTGGCGGCGCGATCAGGCACTGCGATTTTCAAAGGCCATTGATGACGTGGATATCTACCTTGAACAACCCTGCCGCAGTTACGACGAGTGCCTGTCAGTCAGGCGGCGTGCCAGGCATGTGGTCAAACTGGATGAAGCGTTCAACACCGTGGATGAGGTGCAGCGTGGACTCAGAGACGATGCCATGGACGCAATTGCTTTGAAGGTCAGCAAGTTCGGTGGGCTGACGCCCTCCCGGATCATTCGGGATGTGTGTGCCGACGCCGGCATTCCCATGACCATTGAAGACGCATGGGGCAGTGGCATCGCGACGGCGGCCTATGCGCACCTCGCCGCCAGCACGTCCCCCAGAGCCTTATTGAACACCACCGATTTGCACAACTACAACACAGCGCAGCTTGCCACGGGTGCCCCGGAAGTGGCGGACGGCCGAATGTGGCTCAGTGACCGACCCGGCCTCGGCGTTGTACCAGACTTTGCCTTACTGTCCTTGCGGGATGTCTACGAATAGGCTCGAGCCGTCATGCCTCGCCCATCGAAAGCCATAACGACAAGCAGGCAATCACGACAAAAAGCATGGCCACATGAACAGCCAAATTCTTCCGGGTGGTTGGAGCGGGCTTTCTGGCAAAACGGAAGTAGTCCTCACCAAACAGCCCAACGCCGCAGCTCTCACAATAGTTCTTTGAGTAAGAAAGCCTCAGCTCGGATGGCTCAAATTTTTTCCGACAGCTGTAGCAACTGGGCTTGATCATTTCGGGCTCCAGACGAGCGGCCGCAGAGACTTCGACAAATCAAAGCCCAATTGTTGACGCCAACTCATCGCCTCCGGAGCCAGCAGCAGCCACCCCACAGCACCCAGATTGGCCAGCACCGCCAGCCAGAAAACAAACTGATAGTTGCCCTTCCGCGTCTTATGCCGAAAAATCTGCTGGGCTAAAACCGCGCCGGGCCAACCACAGCAAAGCTCGAACAAGTGCAGCGTTTTTTCCGCGATGCGTTGGCCACCCCGCTGCGCCGCCCGCTTATCGATCCAGTACATCACAAACAACACCAGGCTCACCCCACCGTAGGCAGCCAGGATCGAGACCGGAAGATAACCGCGATGAAACAGGCCAGCCAGCGCGGCAAACAATGCCAGCACAACAGCCGCGGCCGCCCAGACTCCCGGCGCAATGCTGGCACCAACCTTTGCTGCTCTGGCGTACTGGAACCGCCCTGCCCTCAGCCGGCCCTGACCATCCTTCGTGAGGCTGTAAGTCACCTTGCGATTGGAAGCCGGCCGGCCACGGCCTGCGTAACTGCTGATATGAGCAAACACCCGTTCACCGCCGCCCTCCGGCGTAATGAAGCCGAATCCCTTGGCGTCATTCCATACGGTGAGTAATCCTTTCTGATTCAATACACGTCCTCCTCGTGTCACACCCTTCGCTTGATATGGTGATAGGGTACTTCTTGTCACGCATCTGAAGGTAGGTTTTCGAAGAGTGTATTATCGAGTAGGCGAGCGCCACTTGGATTGAAATATCGTTGCTATAGTGAAACCAGATCACCTGATTCGGTAGGATTTCCTCATGCCAACTTACACTGTCACAGTCGCAAATCTTTCCCTGTCGCTACAGCAGAAATCACAGATAGCGGAGGCTATAACAACGGCCCATAGCGAGCAAACCGGTGCTCCCCGTTTTTTCGCCCAGGTTTTGTTTTTCTCCACCAATGAGGGCGATCACTTTATAGGTGGCAGCGCGAACAAGGCGCCCCAGGTATATGTGCACGGCCTGGTACGGCAGGGCCGCAGTCCCGAGGTGAAGCAGGCCCTGATGAGCCAGATGCTTGAAGAGATACCCCAAATTGCGGGCATAACTGCTGAGGATGTCTGGATCTACCTGCAGGACATTCCAGCCACTCAGATGATCGAGTTTGGCCGGTTTCTGCCAGCGCCGGGAGATGAAGCTGAGTGGGAGCGGGAAATGACCCCAGAAAAGAGGTCCAGGTTACCCAAATAACCGGATCTACTCTGGCAACGATTCACCAAACAGATCCGCGAGAGAGCTGGCCCAGGGGCTACGACCGGCCAATGACCAGGCTTTTGCCGGCGGGAGGACTGTTTCAGGAGCATCGATTCCAAGGCCAGACTGGTTCGACAGTCTGGCCGTTTCCAGAGCGGGATGGGAGTTATGGCGTTTGCGGGACCAACAGTTGTTTAAACTGCTGCTTCTCTGTAATCAGAGTGATGACCAACCCCGCCACCAATGCCCAGAATGGCGCAGTGATGTTCAGAAAACTAACGCCACTCAAGGCAACAACAAAAGCGGTGAAAGCACCGAGTTGGAAGGACGCTTTTTTCTCGGTTGTGAACGCCAGTTGCAGTGACTGAAGCAAGACGTTGATCATCGCCAGCCCTGCAACAGTGGCGATGAGAGCCAGGGGCACAAGTTTGATAAAGCTGATGGCATAGCTGGAAAGGATCCCGAAAGTCAGGCAAATCAGCCCACAGATTATCGAAGCTACATAGCGTTTTTCTTTCTCGCTCCCTGCTACCTCGGACGAACAGATGGCAGTCATTGGCCCGGCGATGTTGGCATTATGAGCGCCAAAAAAGCACGCGATCATGCCTCCAATTCCCGACAGCGTGGTCATGGTATTCACCGGCGGCTTGTACCCCTCGCTCATGAGCACCCCTGTCGCCTGAGCATTTTCTGCACCAACCACCAGAATGGCAACAGGCAACGAGATGGCGATGAATGCCTCGAATGAGAACGCAGGCATATAGAAACCAGGCAGCTGAAACTGGGCGGCTGTTGCGACCGGTGCGGCTTCACCAAAGACGAAGAACAGCGACAACCCAACCGCGAGCGCCGGGATAATGGGTGTCACCCTGGGAAGAAGAGCCAGAGAGCAGAAATAAGTAGCCACTGTCGCCCCTGCGATCAGGGGCAGGTCCGACACCCCTCCCATTATGCCCGTCGCAAACCGCATAAGGGCACCTGCAATCATCGCCATGATAATAGGCATAGGGATCAGGCGAATGATGCGATTCACCAACCCCGTTATCCCCAGCACAAATACCATAGCGCCAGCCATGAAATAGGCACCCACGGCTTCCTCAAACGGGAAATGTCCGAGAGTTCCGCCAAGCATCACTGCCGCCGGAATCGACCAGGCGCCACTGATCGGCTGGCCCGTTTTCCAGGCCAGATACACACCAATACACCCGCCAAAGAACCAGCACGAAAACAGCCAGCTCACGATCTGGCCATCCGTCAGCCCTGCCTGCGCTCCCGAGTTAATGATAATGAGAGATGTGGCAACACACCCGAAGATAGCGGCCAGCAAACCCGCAGAGATGTTTTCCTGCGTCAGGTCCCGAAGGGGATTACGAAGATTTTGTTTTGTTTTCATTATGTTGTCCTCAGAGAGCGCTGCCGTTGTCACGCATCATTGCGCGAATAGTTGTACCCTCAATACTGCGCATAGGAACGCTTGCGTTGAGAGAGTAAACCGCCGCTGTAGCCGCAGCATGGCCATATTCAAAGCACTGTGCAGTGACACGGGCAGAAGCCAGTGCCTCATGTTCAGCACTCAGGCATCGCCCCGCAACAATAATGTTCTCTCCGATTTCCGGAAGCAGCGCGCCATAGGGCACTTCGTAGTAATCATCCAGCAACCAGTGCAACTTCGGCTTTTCGCCATTGTGAAGCTCAATGGGCCAAGGTACCCGACAAATCCCGTCGCCTCTCTTCCGGCAATTGACGACGTCTTCATTGGTAAGCATCTCAACGCCGACTATAGAACGCGTCTGGCGAATCCCCACTTCGACCCCCGTATCCACCACGTAGGCACCCTCACAACCAGGCACGAAGTTGTTGAGGAATTTTGTGTAGTCCCTGACCTGTAATCGTCCTCCGATCTCTGCTTCAGTGAAATCTGCAGGATCAATGACGTTCAGAACCCGACCATCCTGACCAGCCAGACGGGTCGCATTCACCATGAGTTCACCTGGTCGAGTCGTCGGGAACATCCAGATTTTATTTCTCGGAAGGTTGTATTCACCGGTTTCCCTGGCCTCATCAATGGCCGCCGTGACCTTCGGCGGACAAATGGTATTGTCACCGTAATAGTCCAGATAGGTATCGATATCGACGCCCCCCACGCGGAAGAACATCGTTGGATTCTGGATTCGCCCTTGGTCCCCGTAAAAATAGCGATGCCCCGCCCGTGCGATGACCGCCGCATCCCCTGATGCATCAATGATCCGCTTCGCAAGAACCACAGAGCGCCCGGCATTGGATTCGATCACAACACCCTGGAAATGATCGCCCTCCATGATCACGCCGGTTACCGCCGTATGCAGGTAGAGCTTGACGCCGGCCTCCAGCAGGAACTGATCTGCTGCCTCTCTCCACATCAGAGGGTCGTGGGTTGCTGTGAACGTTTTGCCGTAGGCCTGCGGCTCAGTCAGGCCGCCCCGACGGCGCAGTTCCGTGCGAAATCTCTCCGTAAACCCGAAAACCACCTGCTCCGGGCCATCCGGGTGCTGCTCCCTCGCCAGGTACATGCCACAAATGGTGCCTGACATTCCAGCCACAGCCGCGCCACCACAGAAACCATACTTCTCGATCAGCAGCACTGATTTCCCGGCTTCTCCAGCCACTGTTGCGGCTGCAACCCCGGCGGCACCGCCGCCAACCACCAGAACATCTACCTCATCCAGAACCGGAAGATCCGGCTGCTGCTCATAGCGGCACACTGTTTTCCACGATTTGAATTCCATAATACTCACCTCTTGTTGTTGTGATATATCAGTTGAACATCAATCGTATTCAGAAGATATAGTCAGTGTCAAATCATTTTGCTATGCTGGCGATCAATCCTTTTCCAACATTCACCCATAAGCAGCCCCTGACGGATGAAGAACAAAAGCGACGTTGCCTACAATTTGCTGGAGCAGTTGATTACCTTCCGGGAACTGGAGCCAGGAACCATGGTTTCGGAGAGTCAGCTGATGAAGCAGACAGAGCTGGGCAGAACCCCTATTCGAGAAGCGCTTCAGAAACTCGCAGCAGAAAAGATGGTCGAGATACATCCGCGCAAAGGGATTCTGATTCCGTTAATGTCGGTCGAAGTACAGTTAAAACTGCTTGAAGTCAGGAGAACCCTAGAAGAACAGGCGGTACGATTTGCGGCTCATCGCTCAACCGTCGCGCAGAAAGAAGCGATGCTGCAGCTCGCAGAACAGCTGCTGGACGAGACCCTTTATGGAAACCCTAAACGGTATGGAGAGACGTTGAAGAAGGTGCACCGTGCCGTTGCGGATTCCACTCAGAACGAATACCTCACCATGGCCATTCTTCCCCTACAGGGGCTCTCAAGGCGGTTCTGGTTCGCTCACATTCAGTCATTCAACCGTGAGTTCGGAATTGCCGGCAAACTACATGCAGCAACCTTGAAGGCCATCTGCCATGGGGACGAGAGCAAAGCGGCGGAAGCCTCGCTGGCGGTCAACGATTACCTCACGGAGTTCGCTTACCACACAATCAGACGGTTCCCGGGTACGGCTCGGTAGTATTTGCAAAACTGTGCATCCATGCCGGCAGACGGTCGAATGGGGCTCAGTGACCAATCCAAGCTCGGCGTTGTACCGGACTTTGCTGTACTTTTCTTGCGGGATGTCTACGAACAGGCTGAAGCCGTCAAGCCCTACCCACCAGAAGCCATAACGACAAGCCGGCAACCACAGAAAGAAGCACGGCCACATGAACAGCCAGGTTCTTCCGAGTCGTTGGAGCGGGCTTTCTGGCGAAACTAAAGTATTCGTCACCAAACAGCCCAACGCCGCAGCCCTCACAGTAGTTTTTTGAGTAAGAAAGCCTCAGCTCGGATGGGTCAAATTTTTTCCGACAGCTGTAGCAACTCGGCCTGATCATTCCGGGCCCCGGGCAGAGCGGTGTTCGGTCAACAATCGGCAACTCCCCAACGCCTGCGCCTGCAGGTACTCACAAAACGCCGTCACATCGGAATTCGTGAACTCACTGGAAACAAACTCACCCGGAATCAGCCCTTCATCCCATCGAGACGTCACCAAAGTATGGGGATACGCCACCTCGTCGCCGGGATAAATCTGCACCACCGCTTGGGTCTGGTGAATATAAAGATCGCGAAGTTCTTTGGCACACCGAAGCGTACTCGGGTCAGGCGTGGCATCGCACAAATAGCCCTCCCCGATGAAAAACTCACTGGCAACGGAAAACAGCGTGTTTTCGTCCAGAGCAGACGACGGCGCCGGATGAATGGCCCTGGCGACATCGCCGGCCACGTTGGTACAGCCGGAGATTAACGACAGCAATGGAATTACCAACACCGGAAGCTTATTCAAAACAGCGCCTGACCACTTAATCTTTTCGATTGGCATAACGTTTTCTGCAACGGTTGGAGGTAGGCCATTATAGCCAGCAGCGGCGCTGACTCCAGAAGCCGGCGATCGGAACACCTCAGCGCAATCTGGTGAACAGGAAAGTAAGCCGCCCTCTCCAGAGAGAGCTAGGTCTATCCCGGTCACCCACCTTATGCAATAATGATATAACAATATTCTATTTAGATAACATTGTAAGGAAACAGAACGATGAAAAGGATTTTAGCGTGCACCTTTATTTCGGCATTAATGGTCGGCTGCGGAGGCGGCGGTAGTGGGAGCGACCTGGAGAAAGCCAACGAGAATACCACTCCCGGTTCAGGTGCGTCTGACGGGAACGACGATAGCAACCCCGTGACGCCACCCGATCAAGTCACGGTACTCGAGGGCACCTGGAAGAAGCCATGCGGGCACGTGGCGGGCGAGTCGCACTACGATATCGTAACGGTCTCTTTCACCCGCAGCGCATTCTCCACAAGTATCGAGAATTACATCGATAGCGCTTGCACGACCCCGTTACCGGAGGCTCCAAATCCTACTTCATCAGGCCACTTCACACTGGGTGAAGATGTTTTGCTGAGTTCCGGCCTCACCGCTACCGAACTCTCGTCGCATGTGACTCAGTTCAATGGCGCCGACTTCCAGATCGACGAGTACAATGTCGTTTACATCAACAACAATATTCTCTACACAGGAGAAGGCACAACCAGTTCGCCAGACCAGCGGCCAACCAGTCTCGATTATGATCGTCCATTCTATCGACTGAACTAGGTTACTTGCCCAGGGGCGCTCCCCTTTCTGATTCAATGCTCTTCCCCTCGCAAAACCTTATACCGAGCACACGCCTTGTCCCTGTCTCTTAGAAGGCGCGGATCCGAGCTACCAATAGCAGCCGCAATCAGGGAGTTACATTCCTGCCGCGCCAAAAGAAACTCGGAGGAAGATTGATGAACACGCTGAATAACAGCACTTGACGAAGGCTCAGGCTCCACCGTCCGTGAATCGGTTTTGGGCTCGCTTTCAGGTCTATGACGAGTGGGCTGCGGTGCGCTTTCAACCCTGTGCTCAGGCACCCTTTTTGTGTCTATTGCCATCGCCTGCGAAGCAAAATTCCAATAGGCGTTCATTCCGATCGCGCCGACGCCCAACATCAAGGCTGGAAAAACCAAGAACTTGAGGCGCCCCCTACTCGGCCGACGAGGCGCTTCACCGTAGCGCACGGCGACCAAATTTCTCACATGGTGAGCATGGGCCCGGTCGGTGGCGAAAGATGCCTTGAGGCGGCCAGCTGCCACCTTCTCCCGAACCTCCGCCACCTGCTCCAGGCTAAGCAAAGGATCAATCTTCGACTTGATATAACGAACATACCCCAGCCCCTGAGTCACGTTTTCCGGCATGGGTGTTTTGAACGTGCTGTCCCCCACAAACACCACCACCGAGTGCACCTGATGGTCGTTTAACCCGAGCAATGTCTGGAGCGTTTTTACGTGCTTATAGTTCTGGTGCAGCGGGTTCTGGAACTTGTGATTGGAGCGGAAAATCTTCTGGGTCCAGAAGCGCTGATGAGGGCCACCGAAGATCCAGCCCTTCATGTTTTTTGTCTCGACAATGAAGCCCCCGAATTCCGATACCAGAACATGGTCAATCTGCGTGGTGCCGTCCTCTGTGGGGAGGGTAACGTTCTTGATGAGATGGTAGCGGGATTTATCCAGTAACCACCGTGCGGAGAGGTTGACCAGAAACTCGCCAAACTTACCTTTGAACCAGGGCGACTTGATTACACCCAGCATGATGGCAAGAGGTAACAGATACCAGAATTCAGCAATAAGGGTATAGGCTAGGCTCAAATCCATTTGTCAGACACCCTTGTGCTACTTCCTTCATTCGATCAGATGTGCAACATAAATCAGTCTTTGATTTGGCGCCTTAGGATTTTTGTAACTATTCGCCAAGGAAACATCGGCCACTGTGGCCGAGCAACAAAAACGTGCTTTGGGAATTCGGAGTTGAAAAGGCCGACAGAAACTGTCGGCCGAGAGAATTCCAGGTACTTAGCGTGCAAGAATCTGAACTATGCGTTTGCGCTGCAACCGTCGATCTCTTCGTCGATAATCAGATTACCCTCCACACGGAACCCTATCCGGCCAACCAGGAACGCCTGCTGCAGACTGGTTATGACAAGGTCAGTCAGACCAACTGCGCAACGATCCTTTTCAATCGCGTCATCTACCGCTGTCTTGACATTGGGAATACCGAGCGGGAACAGAACAACGGGAACGATATCCTCGCCGGTTACCCGATCACCCTTCAGAAAACTCGCTGAATTGATGTTGTAGTTCTTGGTACTGCCGACCGTCAGATCAGCGACGCGGTGGGCACAGCCAGAAACCAAAACCGTAGTGGCGATTACTCCAACAATTGCTGCCTTTTTCATTATCTACCTCTTATTTAGGTTACTTTTTATTGCGGCGCAAGTTTATGTTTTTATTGAAAAGAAATGAAAGAGCGAAATGTAGTCAATTGTAAAAGTTTGCCAAGAACCACATCGGACGAGTGCATGCTGGTAAAGTCATTCGTGGCTGACCACAACCGGAGCACAGAGGACAATGGCTATGATTGTATGCGGAGTTGAACTGACGGGCAGCGATGCGGTGGTGTGTTTGCTGAATATGGACAGGGGGCAGTTCTACCTGCCGGAGTGCAAGGTTCGCAAACTGTCACTGCCGAAAGACCATAGCCGTGAAGACCTGAAGCGATTCCAGGCGGCTTTTGCGGAGCTTATGACCGAGTACGGGGTCACCCGTGTTGCGATCAAGGAGCGGATGCCGAAAGGCAAGTTTGCCGGCGGCGCCATCAGCTTCAAAATGGAAGCGGCCATTCAACTGATCACCGATACTGAGTTAACTGTGACCCTGCTACCACCGGCACTGATCAAATCCACCCTGGCATCCAACCCGCTGCCGATTGCGTTTGCCGATACGGGTTTGAAGGTCTTTCAGGAAGCGGCCTTTATCACTGCTTATGTAGGACAGTTGCATCGTCATTGCACCTGACAGTGTGCATCTGGCTGCGGGCTCCAAATGCACATCGCAAGCGTCCAGATAGTCCACCACAGACTAACTCCGTTGCAAAGTTGCCAACCACCTACAACGCAGCGTCCAGTTCATCGATCGCCTGCCAAAGTATCAACGATTTATTTCACCAGACTCCGGAATACGTCATGGTGGCAAAGCCGTTGAGGCCGAAATACGTTTAGACAGCCAGTTTCAGCCATCAGGGTCAACTATCTTTCAGACAACACGCATAGAAAAAGCCGGACCTGACCCGCTATTCTTCTAGCTCTGCCCCCATTTCCTGATCAATAGGAGCCCAGACACATGACACAGCAATCCCCGGTCATACTCATAACCGGCGGCGCCCAGGGCGTCGGCAAGGGTATTGCCGCCCACTTCCTGGACAAGGCCTGGCAAGTGGTGGTCCTGGACCAGAATGCAGAAGCCATCAGCGCATGCAGGCAGGATTTCGGCGATCCGGACAACTTGCTAATGATCACCACGGATGTATCCCGCGAGGCCGACGTCGCCTCGGCCGTAGAGGAGGCCGCGAGATGGGGCCAGGGGCTGGACGCTCTGGTCAATAATGCGGGGCTGGCTGATCCAGACACTGGCCCCATAGAAATGCTTGAACTGGATCAGTGGCAACGACGAATCGACGTCAACCTGACCGGCGCCTTTTTATTGGTCAAGCACACGGTACCGCACCTGCGCCAACGCCGGGGTAGCATCGTCAACATAGCCTCTACCCGAGCATTGCAGTCAGAGCCCAATAGCGAGGCGTATGCGGCAAGCAAGGGCGGCCTGCTCGCCCTGACCCACGCTCTGGCAATGAGCCTGGGGCCCGATGTGCGAGCCAACAGCATCAGCCCTGGCTGGATAGATGTCAGTGCCTGGCAGGCTCATGCGCCCTCTGAACCACAGCCTCTGCCTGCTACTGATCATGAGCAACACCCCAGTGGGCGTGTCGGCAAACCCGAGGACGTGGCTGCTATGGTGGCCTACCTGGTTTCGCCGGAGGCCCGCTTTGTGACCGGCCAGAACTTCGTAATCGACGGCGGTATGACCCGCAAAATGATTTACGAGGGCTAGGCCCTTGGGCTTCCTCCAGCAGGTCGGCCTGACCGACAGACGGATCGCAGGCCTCGCGGCCCTAGGACAACTGTTCCTCTGGCACCGCCTGGCTTGAGCTTGCCTCTACCGCCTCATATTTATCCTCGGAACGGGCAATCACCGACGTACACACCAGATCCCCGGTCACATTCATGGCCGTGGCCCCCATACCCACAAGGGCATCGATGGACACCAGCAGTGCTACGGTTTCAATGGGCAGGCCCACCTGAGCAAACACCGTAGCAATCATCACGATACCCGCGCCCGGCACACCG
>TARA_R100000687_G_scaffold22613_1_pt1 | contig 13343 bp, 14 predicted proteins | sample TARA_R100000687 | Tara Oceans TARA_R100000687 (sample SAMEA2622685) | marine metagenome | biome: marine biome (ENVO:00000447); feature: mesopelagic zone (ENVO:00000213); material: "saline water (ENVO:00002010), including plankton (ENVO:xxxxxxxx)" | depth 600 m
GCATTGGGCGATGCTCAGACCATCAGCGCGGCACAGGAGTCGCTGCGGCTGGCGGAACGCGCCCACGATCTTCGCCTTGAGGATATCCGCGCCCAGTCCGAGCAGGAGAAGCAGCAGGCATTGGCTGATGAGGCTGAGCGTCAGCGCAACGTGCAGGAGGCCGAGGTCACCCAGCGCGAGAACAACCGTGACGCCCAGAACCGTACCAGCCAGCTCACCCAGTCGGTACAGGCCCAGCGCCGCGTGGCGGTAGACCTCAACATCGGTAACGAGACCGTCACCCTCAACGGGGTAGACGAGCGCGAGGCCGATGCCTTCCTTGATCGATTGGCCCAAGCCTCACGCACAACGGCCCGCCGCTGATGGCGGGCGTTTCATTTCTATTGAGAGAACTCCATGGCGATCACCCTTGAGGGCATTGTGCTGCCCGATGACATCCAGTGGACCGATGAGCTGGTGTCCCACAGCGTCGGCCAGGTGCAGACGCCCACGCTGACCGGGGCACTCATCATTGAGGAATCCGCGCAGGCGGCAGGGCGCCCCATCACCCTCGCCAGCGGCAACGGGGCATGGGTAACCCGCGCCACCGCGTTGGCCCTCACTGAGCTGGCAGCCACGCCACGGCCCGACGGCACGCCCATGACGCTCATCTGGGGCGATGGGCAAACCTTCGATTGCGTGTTCGATCGTGCCAGTGGTGAGGCGGTCACGGCCACCGAGGTCTACCGTCTCGCCGCTGGCGGCCAGGGGCCGGATCACCCCTACACCATCACGCTGCGCCTGATCACCGCCTGATTCTCACCTTCCTGCTGGAGCCAGCCACATGGCCGACGACACGATTCACAGCGGCGACATCCGCATCCTGCAGTCCGAGCGCATGACCGACAACGCCGATGGCGGTGGTCGCCTCACCGGGCGTACCGTGACGGACGGCGCGAGCAACGAGATCTTCGATGACATCTCTGACCTCGACCGCGCGGCGGGGCGTACCTCGCTGCGCAAGGTAGGGGCCGGCGTGTTGACCGACAACACTGCCCAGTATTTCGGCGCTCACGCGATCATCGATCAGGTGCCGTCTGATCCGAACGTCAGCGTGGTGATGTTCGATACCGGCTCCCCCTCGGATGAGCGGGAGGCCGCGCGTGACCATGTGGAAAGCTATGTCACCGCCGGCGTCAATTCACGCATGACACTGCTGGGCGATCAGCTCGCCGGTCAGCGCAGCCTCACCACGTTTCAGATGACCGAGGCCCCATTGCCGGACCTGGGCGATGTGCTGGCGCTGATGACCGAGCAGGGCGACTTCGCCGGCGAGGTGCAGTACGTGCGTATCACAGAGATTGATCACGAGATCCGCACCTTCGAGTATCTGAATGGCAGCAACGTGCAGACGTTCGAGCGCCGCGTGCTGATCCTGGGTATCTCGACCTCACTGCGTCAGCGCGTCTATGGCGTGCAGCCCAAGCCCGGCACCTTGGCCCCTGACACCGTGATCCGTGAAGGGCAGAGCACTGATGCCGCCCGCTACTATGGCGTCAGCACCCTGGCCCAGCCCGCTGAGTTTGGTGACAACACCGTGCAGGTCGCCAGTACCTACGCGCCACTGGTGCCGGCCACCACCACCGAGCAGGCAGTGACCGATGTGCAGGTGGGCGGCACGGCGAGTATCACCGTCAGCAGCAACGGCCAATCCTTCGAGGTGGCGCAGATCGCCAGCACCACCCAGATCGCGGTAGAGCTCAACAATCGCGGCTTCACCTATGTCAATCGCCTGAATCCGCTGCCGGCCCCGGGCAGTGTGGTGATCGCCTTCCGTAGCCTGGGCAAGTGGTATGAGCTCAGAGATGAAGACAGCAATGGTGACCTCACCGGCAATGGCGCAGGGCGGGTGGATTACACCAGCGGGTCGGTCAACGTCACGCTCAGCGCCATGCCGGATGTGGGCAGCGCCATCCTGTTCAGCTGGGGCACGCCGGTGCATTACGAAGACCGTGCCGGCCAGGCCACCATCGACAAGCCGTGGATGACCTTCGCGCTCGAGCATCCGGGCGTGGTGCCCAACTCGGTCACCGTGCGTTGGATCGCTGGCGGTAGCCAGAAGACTGCCACCGATGATGGTCTGGGCACTCTGAGTGGGGCCGCCACCGGCCGCATCGTCTATGGCTATGCAGACCGCAACGGCAATCCTCAGCCGGGCGAGGCCTATGTCGCCTTCAACGGCGATGCCTTCCCGGATGCCAACTCTCAGGTCGAGATCGAATACGACTACGGCGCCCCGACCACCGAGCAATTCCTGCCGTCTGCCAATGAGGCGGGGCTGGTCAGCCTGACCATCAGCGATGCGCCAGTGCGTCCGGGCAGTGTGTCACTCACATGGACCGTCACGCGCACCTGGTCCAGCTCCGAGAATGAGACCAGCACCTCGCGTAATGGCACCTATGAGACGGTCGAGCAGAACGGCGGCGAGGCCGATGTCACCTACACCATCACCGATGATGGGCAAGGTGGCTTCCATGGTGGCTGGGAGGGGAGCATCGACTACGCCACCGGCGCGATCACTTTCGAGGTCGAGAAGGTCCGCGAGGTCAAGGAGTGGGACGACGGCGACAACCTCAACCGTGAGTGGGGCAGTTACGAGAAGCGCGACAACTTCGAGAATGGTTCCAGTGTGTGGCTGACCAGTCAGCTGGACAGCGCCGCCCCGACCACCCACACCATCACCCAGGATCTTGCCCCGTTGGATGTAGACCTGATGCCGCTGCTGCAGGACAGCGTGGTGCCCGGCACGCTCAGCTTCACCTTCCGTGGTGACACCTTCATCGACCGCCAGGGCAGTCTCTATCGCAGCGTGGACAGCAATGGCGCTGGGGTGTTGGCGGGCACCATCGATTATGGCAGCGGCGATGCCCGCATCACCGACTGGCCGACAGGCACCAGCGCCACCATCACCGTGCAGACACTCGTGTCTACTTTCGGTACCTGGACGCTGGATGAAGCCTTCTTCCGCACGCCCGGCTCGCCGCTTCAGGTGGGTGGTCTACTGATTCAGGCCACCACGCTCGACGGCCGATCGATCACCGGCCAGGCGGCACTCTCCGGCGAGATCGAGGGTGATGAGATGGCGGGGCAGGTCAGCTTCGAGACGGGCGTGGTGCGCGTCATGTTCGGCAAGCAGGTAGCCGATGCCAGTCTGACAGCCGCCGAGAAGTCAGAAAGCTGGTATGACGCCGCTGCGGTGGATGATGCCGGCATGATCTGGCGACCGACACAGATCATCCCCAGCACGGCCCGTTTCAATGCTGTGGTGTTGACCACGCTGCCGCTTGAGGCTGAGTTGATCGGCATCGACCCCGTGCGCCTGCCCAGCGATGGCCGCGTGCCCATCTATCGCGCCGGCGGTGTGGTGGTGGTGCACCACACTGGCCGAGCGCCATTCCCCTTGGGGCTGGCGGATGGCACCACGCTGGATGTGGGACGCACCCGTCTGGCCAGTCTGGTGGTGGAGGACGCCACCGGCGAGGAGGTGCCAGCCACCCAGTACAGTGCTGACCTCGATGCCGGCACCGTGCAGCTCGCCGCGCCTGACACGGCCACCTACCCCGAACCCTGGTACGCCCTTCACCGTGTCGAGGACATGCTGCTGGTGGGTGACGTGGACCTCTCAGGCGTGCTGACGCTCAAGGGCAATCTGAGCCACGACTACCCGTCAGATGACACTCTGGTCAGCGCCGCGATGGTGGCCGGCGATCTGCAGGCGCGCGTGGCTGACTTCTTCGATCTCTCGAGCTGGGATCGAGACTGGAGCAAAGACGACAACGATGGCGCAGATGGCACCCTGGCCGAGTACAACGTGACCACCTACCCGCCGATCATCACCAATCGCGGGGCCATCACTGAGGATTGGGCGCTGATCTTCACCGGCTCAAGCACGTTCCGCATCATCGGCCGCACCGTGGGCGAGATCGGCGTGGGCAATATCAATGAGGACACGTCGCCTACCAACCCCAATCACGGCGTACCCTATTGGACGCTCAAGGCAGGCGGCTTCGGGGCCGGCTGGGTGAATGGAAACGTGATCAGATTCTCGACCATCGGTGCGAGCTTCCCGATGTGGCTGGCGCGCGTGATCCTGCAGGGGCCGGCCAGCGGCCAGCAAGATTCTTTCCGGCTGCAGATCCGTGGCAACGCCAACGCCTGACCCTATACGGCAGGCGCAACCCTCTATCCCTATCCCTCAACCGCCCAGCCACTCGCTGGGCGGCCTTGTTTCTGGAGACGTTCAAGATGGCCGATTATCCGGTGAAGTGGTTCAGCAATGACATGGGTGGCGCGCCGGCGCTGGGGGATACCTCAGCCGGTGATTTCATCGCGCTGCTCAAGGCGTGCTTAATCACCGGCTTCAATGTGACGCCGGTGGCAAGCGCCACCTATGAGGCCGAGAGCAGCGAGGTGCTGGTCACGCTGACCACTGGGCACGGCTTCAAAGCCTGGCAGGTGATCGAGGTCAGTGGCGCAGATCAGGAGAGCTACAACGGCCAGCACCGCGTAACGAGTGTCGGCAGCGATTGGGTGCGCTATGCGCCCGACTCTGCGCCCAGTGTCTCGCCCGCCACTGGCTCTACCATCGAGATCAAGGCGGCTCCGGTGGGCGGCTGGCAAGTGGCAGATGAGGACGCCAGCACCCATCGAATCGCATTCCGGCGAACAGGGGCGGCTGCCACTGATCATGTCTTGATGATCGAGAACAATGGCAACCAAGGCGACAGATCGGCCCAATGGCTCGCGCGCATGCGTGTCTGCGAGTCCTTTGTCGATATAGAAACCTTTGAAGAAGTGGCGGTTCAATATTGGCCAGCTAGCCATCGGTATTCGACGCCCGAATGGGCAATTGTCGCTGATGAGCTTATGATGTTCTTTACCACTAGATATGGACATATTGATAAGCGATCGACCTTAGTTGCGGGTAACCTCAACACTATTCGCCCTGGCGATGCGTCGCATTTTATTATCAATGGCACCGACAAAAGTTCATCGGCTGAGTGGAATAACAATCATTCTTTCTATGCCGGATTTGGCAGCTTGGCCTCGATTGATTATCGCAGTATTGCGCGCGCCTATCATCAGTTGCCTGGCAGCACTACATGGGCGTTAAAAGGGATCGGCACCCAGATGGGCGGCCCGTTCAAATACCCTAATCCGCAAACGAATGGGTTTTATATTTCGCCTAATGAGCTGATGGTCATGGAGAGTGAAGGATTGCGGGGGTATATGCCTGGGCTGATGCAGCCACTGCAGTCCTCTCCCGTATATCACGCAGCCATTCTTGATAACCTGCCAGGATTAGAAGGCATTCCGGTATTGCTTTGGTCTACCACGCTGGGGCGAGAATATTACACCGATGAGGTGCTGCTCGCTTGGCGTTTGGATGATTGGCGCAAGGGGGTGGGGGCATGACTCTGAGTGTCCGTTATGATTTCGCAGATCGCCGTCGAGGTGATGGCAGTAATGCGCTGGGCGAGGCGTCTGGCATAACGTTTGTTCCTTCTCCGCTGGTCGGAGGAGGTATAGAGGGTCGCATTGCTGTAGATGACGGGTATCTGAAAATGAGCGGCCAGCCGGTATCTGCAGCGCTTTGGGTTTATGTGCCGGCAGGGGGTGGGCTGAGTCTTTCTTGGGGCGGCGTGGTACTAACGGTGTCACTCACTGGTGTATCAGTCCAAGCCGGCAGTGCTGAGCCATTGCTATCAGCTGAGGGCGTTGGCGCTGGCTATCATCATGCAGTGCTGCAGATAGCATCAGGCGAGGTGAAGGTCTGGATTGATAACGTGCAGATGATCTCGGGGCCGATGGCTGCAGATCAGACAAGTGATCTCATTGCAACTGGCAAGGGGGCGCGCATAGTCGATGTGCGTTTATTTGATACCCCTTTAGAAGATTACGAGATCCAGTATCTATCAGAGAGCATCGAGAATGATGGCGTGCCAGAGGTGTCGCTGCTTGATTATGTCGAGCAAGTTCTCGCTATCGAGCCTGATTACTATTGGCAATTTGACAAAGGGGACTCTAGCAATGTGCCCAATGCAGGCAGCCAAGATGCAGAGATCGAGTGGTTAGGCTTTCTGGATTATGCAGATGCATCGCCAGTGGATGGGTCTACTTATGCGATTTATTCTGGCGGCAATGGTTACGGCAGGATACCAGGCAATCTATCCGACATAGAGAATGATTTCTCTATTGAGTGCTGGGTAAAGTATTCCACGCTCGCCAGCAGCAGCTATGGCACCATCGTTGCCAAAAAGGTCAATTCTTCTAACGTGTGCTTTCAGCTATGCACGTCATGGCAAGGTGGCGGAAAGCTCCGCATAGAGATTGGCGTTGCTGGTGGTATCTATGGTGCGACCACCTCTCAGCCTTTCAATGACGACGAGTGGCATCACGTTGCTGCGGTGAGAGATGGAGAGGCAGTCCGTATTTATATCGACGGGGCATTAGAGGGGGAGGGAGTCGCCCCGCTTGGTCCTCTCGATAATCTGGAGTTTGACGCCCAGGTTTTCCGCTATGGGTCTTACACAACTTATCGTTTCGAGGGCTTGCTCGATCAGCTCTCTATCTGCAGCAAGGCCATCAGCGCTAGCGAAGTGGCTAGCCATGCGGCGCAGACGGTACCTGGCTTCGTGTATGCCGGTGCCTATGGGCCATATCGCCAGATTTACTCAGGCAGGCCCGCGCAACCGATAGAGATCAAATCACCATTGGCCATCCCGAATCCTGACGCCATCTCTCAGAGTGGACGCAGCTCAGTGGGCGGGAGGGTACACCCGCAGACGAAGCTGGCACGCATTGATCAGCTCGATGGCAGCGGGGGCAATGGAACGCTGACCGGCGGCGTCTCAGATCCGGCGCGCATGGGCGTCATTGCCGGCACCGTGTTGGATATTCAGGCCCAGCCCGTCAGCCGGCGGGTGCGGGTGCATGAGCGAGCGACTGGCCGCATCGTGCGCGAGACGTGGAGCGATGCCGATGGCAAATACCGTTTCACTGACCTCGACCCGCGCCGCGCGTTCTACGTGATGGCCTTCGATCACACCCTGCAGCAGAACGCGGTGGTATCTGACAACGTGCATCCTGAGCTGGAGGACAGCCCGTGATCCAATTCTCGACAAGCGTGAAGAATGCGCGGCTGGCAGCCATTGCCACCGCCATCGATGCCGGCGACTCGCCGGCGTCTTTCGTTGTGTACTCCGGCACCCGCCCATCACCTGGTGCTGCCGTCACCGATCAGGTGGCGCTGGCCACGCTGGAGGTGCCTCAACCCTTCGCGGCTGACATCTCGAGCGGAGTGCTGACAGGGGCCGGATTCGAGGAAGTCATGGCCGATGCCGATGGCGAGGCCACCTGGTCGCGCCTGGTCGATGGCGAGGGCGCTTGGGTGATGGATCTGGATGTCGGCATCGAGGGATCAGGCGCTGACGTGACCATCAGCTCGACCACCATCTACCGCGGGATTCTGACGCGCATCAGTCGCATGATCTTCGCCGAAGGATAAGGGCCACGCCGTGACCGATACCCAGTTGCAGTTCATTCAGGGGCTCAAGCCCTGGAATGCGCAAGACCTCGAGCTGCGCCTGGGGGGCGATCCCGGTCTGCTGTTGGTGTTTGCTGGCGACTATGTGTCGCCGGCAGGCAGCAATGTGGTGTTGGGCTTCGGTGGCGCCACTGAGCCAGTAGAGCAGCCTCGCACTCTGACAATCGAGGCACAGCTGCCGGTGCCGGTGCTCGATGCCCGCATGAGCCAGGGTGAGGCTATCGAGCTGGCGGCCAGCGTCACGCTGCCGGTACCGGATGCCAGTGGTGAGATCGAGCTCATCCAGTCGCTGGCCGTCGCAGTGTTGACGCCGGACGTGCAGGTAGAGATCGAGCTTCAGCACGGCGTCAGCCTGTCGGTCGTCGCCACGCTGGGCGCTCCGGCGGTTGTCGATGTCGCCATGACTCGGGACATCAATGCCTACCGTGGTCCTGCTGATCAGGCGGGGTCACGGTTCGAGAATGCCGCGCGGGTAGAGGCGCAAGGCCGGAGCGGGTGGGAACCTCCACTGCGTAGCCTGCATGCGACGCGATCAGGGTTTGAGCAGGCGCTACCTCTCTCGGCAGGGCAGTCTGGTGACTGGGCGTCACGCCCTCGCACTGATGCCGCCAGTGGCACGCGCTGGGAGCAGACCGAGCGCATTCTGGGCACTCTCAGTGGCAGCCAGTGGTTGCAGCTGCCGCGTGTCCGCCGCGCATCACGACCGGTATGGGAGCAAGGGCAGGGCATTGCCACGGCTCGCTCGAGTGGTTACCAGCACCCGCCGCGTGCTGATGCGACCCGTCGCTCCCGCTATGAAGAAGCCCGCACCCTCGATGGCGTGGTGGTGCACTCTCCCTTCCAGCAAGGCCGTACCACCGGTGAGGACTGGCGGGTGCCTTGGGAGCAGGCGCGTCAACCGCCACTTGGCATCGATCTGCCCCCGGACCCTACTGAGCCACCCGATCTGGAGCCGGTAGAGGGCAGCACCCTGCTGCAGTTCTGCCACACCATGCCCAGCGCCCCGTGGGTGCTGCGCTTTGGCCTGACCTGTGACATCCCCACCACCCCGACCATTCCTGTCCGGAGGCTGTACATCGTGCAGAACACCGCCCGCCTGATTCGCCTGTCTGACGGGCGTGAGATTCCCGCGACCCAGATGTCCCTCAGCATCGACACCGACAGCTGGGCATGGTCCTTCTCGGCAGGGCTTGCCGGGCGAGATGCTCAGTCACTGGTGGAAGGGGTCGATGGCGAGCCAGTGGAGGTTGCCGCCGAGATCAATGGTGAAACATGGCATTGCATCGTGGACGGCTGGCGGCGCTCCGAAAGCTGGCAGAGCCACAGCATCACCATCAGCGGTCGATCGCTGGCGGCCTATCTCGGCTCGCCCTATGCCATAGCGCGAAGCTACACCGAGGACAGCCAGGCTACCGCCTCGCAGCTGGCACAAGCCGAGCTGCCCACTGGCTGGACGCTTGACTGGCAGCTGTCCGATTGGCTGGTGCCTGCCGGTGCCTGGCGCTATGACAGCCTTGCACCCATCGATGCCATCTCTCGCATTGCCGAGGCGGCCGGTGGGTATGTGCAGGCGCACCAGCAGAGCCAGACGCTGATCGTGGCGCCGCGCTATCCCACTGCCCCGTGGGAATGGGAAGAGACAGAGGCTGGGCTGGTGATCCCGCGTGACATCATCACCCAGCTGGGGAGTGATCAGCAGCCCGGTGATGCTCGCAATGGTGTCTGGCTCCACGGCGATACCGGGGGCATTCAGGCGCAGATCATCCGGCGCGGTACAGCAGGGGATGAGCTTGCCCCGACCGTGGTGGACAGCCTCATTACCGAGCAGGCGCCCGCACAATCGCGCGGCATCGCAGAGCTTGCCGCCACACTGCGCCAGTCTACGGAAAGCATCGAGATGCCACTGAGCGCCTCGTTGGGTGGGCTGGTGCTGCCTGGTCAGCTTATCGAGTGTGATGGCTGGCGGGGCATGTCTCGTGGCGTCAGCGTGCGCGCCAGCCTGCAAGGGCGAGCCCTGAGCGTTCGCCAGTCCATCGAACTGCAGCGCTTCCATCTGTGAGGAATGGGGTGGGTATCAAATGACAACAGGAGAAAATGATGGCCAATCCGTATAAGCGGCTGCTGGCCCTGATGCCCACCACCCCACGACAGGTGGGGGAAGTGATCAGCATCAGTGGCTCGCGCGTGCGCGTGGATCTTGTCGGCGGTGGGGTGCGTACCTGCCAGGGCGATGCCGATGTGGGCAACATGGTCTACGTGGAGGGGGATCAGATCATCGGCGAGGCACCGAGCTTGCCGGTGGTGATGATCGAGGTGTGAGGAAAATTCACAAGCGATATGGTCGCGTTCAGGCTGCGACCATTTCAGCGTGGTCGCAGTTTGGTCGCAGACTGCGACCAGATAACGTCCATCATGTGGTACATGGAATGTGCTAAGTGGCTGAAATATCTCGAAAGACCCGCTGCCAGCGCAGTCCACGAAATGCCAAAAACGGATTCAAAATCCGCCGTGCTGCAACTACAGTTAGGCTGAGGCTCGGCGGTTGAGTGAAGCTGCTTGATCCTGCGACCCGCTCCTGATGTTCTTAGGGTTGTATTGTTGTGCGTACTTATTTCACGCCCGCATGTAGGTTTTTGTGTAGGTTTTTCTCTGAAAATCACTTCAACCACATGATTTTAATAGATGTTCGATTCCCTTCACCCGCTCCAATAGGGCATTTCCTGATGTTCTAAATTGATTCTAACCTCCTGATTTTGCTATTAACTAGCAGTCGGGAGGTTTTTCGTTGTGCGTCCATAAACCCCTGTAGGCCGATCATTCGTGTATGTTGTCGTGTATGTTGTTTGAGAAACATACACGAGGCCCCTCCGACATGAAACGCACCGCCATCAAGCGCCGCCCTTTGGCCGATTCCGTGCTTGCCAATCTTGAACCTGAGCAACGCATCTATCGCGAGAGCTATGGTGTGGACCGCCTGTATTTCGTGGTGTTGCCCAGCGGCACCAAGCGGTGGGAAGTCAGGTACAAGCGTCCCTCAGATGGCAAGTGGGCGTGGGTTGGCGCTGGTAGCTATCCCAAGGTTTCTGCCAAGCGTGCGCGAGCCAAAGCGTTGGAGGTAGCCGCCATGGTGGACGAGGGGATTGATCCTATTCATGGTGAGCAGCAGCAACAAGGCATCTCATTCCGTGAGGCATCGAAAGCCTGGTTCGAGCACAAGAAGATCCAGGGGAGAGCAGCTAAGACGCTCACGGGAATGCAGCTCTGGATGAAGAATGATGCTCTCCCAATGCTGGGTGACATTCCTCTGATGGATGTGGGGCGTAAGGAGTGTGCTCAGCTGCAAAAGCATATCGAGGCTCGCAAGGCGCACAACACCGCGGAAAAGAGTCGAGTATGGCTTAAGCAGATATTCGACTATTCCATTGCAAGCGGATGGGCAGACAGCAACCCCGCGACCAATCTTGTGGCCATAGCGGCGCCGACGCCTGTAGCAGACCGCTACCCGCACCTTATGGAATCCGAGCTGCCGGACTTCCTGAACAAGCTGAGTCTTAGCACGAGTTCGCTGCATGTGCGTACAGCTGCCAGGGTTGTGATGCTGACTGCATCACGCCCCGGGATGGTTCGAATGGCAGAGTGGCAGGAGCTCGACCTCGAGGAGGCTATCTGGAGTGTCCCTGCTGAGAAAATGAAGACCAGACGGCCTCATCGTGTGCCACTTTCCAAACAGGTGGTTCAGCTTTTGAAGGATCTCAAGCCCGTGACCGGACGGTCGAGGTGGGTATTCCCTGGGCAAGGGGAGGCTCCGACCATCAGCGACATGAGCATCAATGGATGCTTCAAGCGTATTGGCTATGGTCGGAAGATGACAGGTCACGGCGCCAGGCATACCGCCAAGACATTGTTGGCAGAGCATGGCTGGAGCCGTGACTGGACAGAAACTCAGTTGGCTCACAAGCGCCCAGGACTCGAGGGCGTGTATAACCAGGCAGAGTATCTGGAGGAGAGGAGGGAGATGATGCAGTGGTACGCCGACTATCTTGATGCCTTGGAAGCCGGCGATGGCAAGGTGCTGAAGAAGCTGTCACGCAAGACTGTCTAACCACGAGTTGCCATTCGCTGGGTCATCCATTGATCGATCTCGCTTTCGACCCAGCGGATCTGGCAGGTACGGAGTTCTTCTCTCCCGAGCTTGATGGGTTTCGGAAAGTCCGGATCTTCATTACGCAGCTTGTAGAGCTTTGACCGAGACAAGCTGGTCTTTTCAATGAGCTCATTGGTGGTGATGAATCGGAGCTCGTGTTCGCTGTGCAGTGCTTGAGCTGTATCTGACATTTTCAGTCTCCTTGATATCGACCTTGGCCATAACCCATGGCCTCACGTTCTTGCTCTGCCTGTCGCGCCGCCTGGTATTGCTCCACGGCCTGACGCACGCCGGGCACCTTCATCAGCTGGGCATGTGCCTGTCGCCAGTGATCGCGGCGCCGACTGATCATCACGATCAGGTCTTCCAGTGGCAGCGCCTCACCATCGTCAGCGGCGTACCCGGTGCCATGGCAGTGAGCACAGGGCGAGCGATGGAAGACGCCATGGAATGTGCCGCTGCCACCACACTGCGGGCACGGGCCATGTGCTGGCGGCTCCCACGTTGATTGCGATACCTGACGCATCTGGCCTCCCTGCGGGCACAAAAAAACCACCTCGTGGGTGGCCGTGATATTCGAGGTCGCCGACTCTCGATATGCATTGATTTACAAGGGATTATTGCTTGTCTTCATGCTCTGGAGGGGGAGGTCGTCGACTCTTGAGAAACTCTTCCAGGCATTGAATTCGTTTCTTCTCGGCTCGTTTGACCTGCCTGCCGACATCCCAGATGACCAGCGACATAAGCCCCCAGATGGCCAGCGTGATGCCTATGGCGATGAGTGCATCGGTAATTGTGATGTTCACTGGTCGCCCCTCGTTTTCGGGGTGTCCACTGCGGGCCAGCTAACGTTCTGTGAGCCCGTGGCATCTATGTACTCGCTCTCTGTCACACCTAGTGCGGCCATAACATGAAAAATAGTCGGCCAGGTGTCTTCCTCCTCGTCATACCAGTCCTCCACGACGTCATCCCAGAACGGGTCGCCCTGATCGGTGACGCTCTCGATGATTCTGATTGCCTCTTTGCGTGTCAGTCGGCCTTTCCATTCGCTCATTGCTTATGCTCCTCTACTGGCTGGCGCTCAATCAGGTTCCATCCCAGCGGCAAGCCATCGTCTCGGGTGAGGTGTGCTGGCGTTGGTATAGAAGATGGCAAAGTGTTCGCCATGATCCGGGTGCCTACTGGGCACCATGGCAATTTAGAAGCCGTCAGTGGTAAACATTGCGCCGTCAGTGGTAAACATTGCGCCGGCATCGGTAATCATGGCGCGGTCAGCGATAATCTGTTTGGTGCTCATTGGGCGCGGTCCTTTTCAGTAGTCAAAATCAACATGAAAATCTTGCTGGCAGCGTGGGCATTGCACCTCAACATCAGTGGTTTCCGGTGTTCCGTTCTCGCCCACTTGAAGCGCGCGGTCACTAATCAGGTCACTGACCCACGTTTCCGCGAATAGGTCGATCCAGTGGTTGCAGGTCGGGCACGTGGTATCCAGCGACACGGCCCACGTGGCTTTCGGGTTGCTCATGAATCACCCTCCACCTGCTTGCGGTACTCGGCGGCCTTGCTCGCCAGATCTCGCTGGAGCTGGCCAAGGCTCGCGAACTCTTGCTGCCA
>TARA_R100000687_G_scaffold71685_1_pt1 | contig 13195 bp, 7 predicted proteins | sample TARA_R100000687 | Tara Oceans TARA_R100000687 (sample SAMEA2622685) | marine metagenome | biome: marine biome (ENVO:00000447); feature: mesopelagic zone (ENVO:00000213); material: "saline water (ENVO:00002010), including plankton (ENVO:xxxxxxxx)" | depth 600 m
CAAGTTCATCACACCCTCGCTGATCCAGGCGGGCTGGAACCTCCAAACCCAGATCCGCGAAGAGGTCACCTTCACCGCCGGTCGCGTCATCGTCCGCGGCCGCCTGCACTCCAGGGGCAAGCAGCGGCGTGCCGACTATGTGCTGAGCTACCAGCAGAACCAGCCCATCGCGGTAATCGAGGCCAAGGACAATAGCCACAGTCTCGGCGATGGCATGCAGCAGGCTCTGGCCTACAGCGATGCCCTGGATGTGCCCTTCGTCTTCAGCAGCAATGGCGACGGTTTCCTCTTCCACGACCGCACCGGCATGGGGCCTGCCACCGAAACCACCCTTAGCCTGGACGAGTTCCCCTCCCCGGTGTATCTGTGGGAGCGTTACTGCCAATACAAAGGCGTCGCCGGCCCGGCACGCGCGGTGGTGGAGCAGCCCTACTACGACGACGGCAGTGGCCGGGCGCCGCGCTACTACCAGGCGGTGGCCATCAACCGCACCGTGGAGGCCGTGGCCCGCGGGCAGGACCGTATCCTGTTGGTGATGGCTACCGGCACCGGCAAGACCTACACTGCCTTCCAGATCATCTGGCGGTTGTGGAAGTCGCGGCAGAAGCGGCGCATCCTGTTTCTGGTCGATCGTAATATCCTGGTGGACCAGACCAAGAACAACGACTTCAAACCCTTTGGTCAGGCAATGACCAAGATCAGCAGGCGCCAGATCGACACCTCCTACGAGGTCTACCTGTCCCTCTATCAGGCGGTGACCGGCAGCGAGGAAGAGCAGAACATCTACAAGCAGTTCTCCCCGGATTTCTTCGACCTGGTGGTGATCGACGAGTGCCACCGGGGCAGTGCCGCCGAGGATTCCGCCTGGCGCGAGATTCTGGACTACTTCTCCGCCGCCACCCACATCGGCCTGACCGCCACCCCCAAGGAAACCCGCGAGGTTTCCAGCATTCACTACTTTGGCGAGCCGGTGTACAGCTACAGCTTGAAACAGGGCATCGACGATGGCTTCCTGGCCCCCTACAAGGTGGTGCGTATCGACTTCGACAAGGACCTGCAAGGCTGGCGCCCATCGAAGGGCATGCGCGACAAGTTCGGCGAACTGATTGAGGACCGGGTCTACAACCTGAAGGACATGGACCGCCAGCTGGTGATCGAGGCGCGCACTGAGGCGGTGGCGCAGAAAATCACCGACTATCTGGAGGCCACCGACCCTTTCCAGAAGACCATCGTGTTCTGCGACGACATCAACCACGCCGAGCGCATGCGCTCCGCCCTGGTCAACCTGAACCCTCAGCGGGTAAAGGAGAACCGCAAGTACGTGATGCGCATTACGGGTGATGAGCAAGAAGGCAAGGCGGAGCTGGACAACTTCATCAACCCGGAGTCGCGCTACCCGGTGATTGCCACCACCAGCAAGCTGATGAGCACCGGGGTGGATGCCCAGACTTGCAAGCTGATTGTGCTGGACCAGCACATCCAATCGATGACCGAATTCAAGCAGATTATTGGCCGCGGCACCCGCATCAACGAGGACTACGGCAAATTCTGGTTCACCATCATGGATTTCAAGAAGGCCACCGAGCTGTTCGCCGACCCGGCCTTCGACGGCGATCCGGTGCAGATCTACTGCCCTCACGGCGACGAATCACCGGTGCCGCCGGATGAGCCGGGTACTGAAGGAGAGCCTGGTGATACCACAGGAGAGCCCGGCGCGGGCTTGCCCGAGCCCCCGGAACCACCGGGTGAGGGACCGGGACCGGGGGGACGTACCCGCTATGTGGTCAACAATGTGCCGATCCGGATTATCGCTGAACGAGTGCAGTACTACGGCCCCGACGGCAAGCTGATCACCGAGACCCTGCGCGACTACACCCGCCAGTGCGTGCTCAGGCAGTTCGCCTCCCTGGACGATTTTCTGCGCCGCTGGAGCAGTGCCGAGCAGAAGCAGGCAATTATCGAGGAGTTGGCCAGCCAGGGCGTGCTGTGGGAGCCACTGGCCGACGAGGTGGAGAAGAAGCTCAAGAAGCCCCTCGATCCCTTCGACCTGATCTGCCACGTTGCCTTTGACCAGCCGCCGCTGTCGCGCCGCGAGAGAGCCGAGCAGGTGAGAAAGTGCAACTACTTTGCCCGCTACGAAGGCGTGGCCCGCCAGGTACTGGAAGCCCTGCTGGACAAGTATGCCGACACCGGTATTGAGTCCATTGAAGACATCAAAATCTTGCAGCTCGACCCCTTCAGCCAGCTCGGCGCACCGATGGAGCTGGTCCAGGCCTTTGGCGACAAAGCCCATTACCAGCAGGCCGTGCACGACCTGGAAGCGGCGCTCTACGCAAGCGCCAACGAAGGGTGAGCGGACAAACCAGCAACACACGGCACCCTGCCTGTCCTCGGTCCATGGACCGGGGTCAGGCTGGAACTTTGCATTCAAGCACCCACTGAAATCTGGAACTGGAATCCCGCATGTCAATCAGCACCACCATCAAATCCATTCAGGACATCATGCGCAAGGACGTTGGCGTGGATGGCGACGCCCAGCGCATCGGCCAGCTGGTCTGGATGCTGTTTCTCAAGATTTTCGATGACCGGGAGCTGGAGTGGGAGCTGCTGGACGACGACTACCGCTCGCCGATTCCCGAGCGGCTGCGCTGGCGCAGCTGGGCGGCGGATCCGGAGGGTATGACCGGCGACGAGCTAAAGGCCTTTATCGATAACGACCTATTCCCGGGCCTGCAGAACCTGGAAAAGCACAGCCAGACGCCGACCGCCTTCGTGGTGCGCAACGTGTTCGAGGACGCTTACAACTACATGAAGTCCGGCCAGCTGCTGCGCCAGGTCATCAACAAGCTCCAGGAGGGGGTGGACTTCAACAAGGCCCAGGAGCGCCACGAATTCGGCGGCATGTACGAGCAGCTGCTGAAGGACCTGCAGAGCGCCGGGAACGCCGGTGAGTTCTACACCCCGCGGGCGGTCACCGAGTTCATGGTGGATCGGGTGGATCCGAAGCTGGCGGAGAAGGTGATGGACCCCGCCTGCGGCACCGGCGGCTTTCTCACCTGCACTATCGAGCACAAGCGCAAGCTCTATGTGAAAACCCCCGAGGACGAGCGCATCCTCCAGGCCAGCATCCATGGGGTAGAAAAGAAGCCCCTGCCGCACCTGCTGGCCACCACCAACATGATCCTCCACGGCATCGAGGTGCCGGACCAGATCAAGCACGACAACACCCTGGCCCGCCCGCTGATCAGCTGGGGCCCGAAGGAGCGGGTAGACGTTATTGTGGCCAACCCGCCCTTCGGTGGCATGGAAGAAGACGGCATTGAAACCAACTTCCCCAGCGCCTTCCGCACCCGGGAAACCGCGGACCTGTTCATGACCCTGTTCATTCACCTGCTGCGGGACGGTGGCCGCGCCGCCGTAGTGCTGCCAGACGGCTTCCTGTTCGGCGAAGGCATGAAAACCCGCCTCAAGGAAAAGCTGCTGGAAGAGTGCAACCTGCATACCATCGTGCGCCTGCCCAACGGCGTGTTTAACCCCTACACGGGCATCAAGACCAACCTGCTGTTCTTCACCAAGGGCAAGCCCACGGAAACTGTGTGGTACTACGAGCACCCCTATCCGGAAGGCTACAAAAGCTACAGCAAAACCAGGCCCATGAAGTTCGTCGAGTTCCAGACCGAAATCGACTGGTGGGGCACCGAGACGGACGGCTTCGCCAGCCGCGAGGAAACCGAGCAGGCCTGGAAGGTATCCATCAACGACATCAAGGCCCGCAACTACAACCTGGACATCAAGAACCCCCATCAGGGCGAACGGGTCAGCCACGACCCGGATGAACTGCTGGCCAGGTACGAGCAGCAACAGGCCGAAATCCAGGAAATCCGCCACCAGCTGCGGGATATCCTGGCCGATGCGCTTTCTCACAACCGCGATGAAAACAGCGAGGGAGATGCGGCGTGAGTGCGCGGGAGCTGATTACCGAGCATCTGGAATTGTGGACCGGGGCAGTCACAAAGAAATCCAGCAGTGGCCGAGTGAGTAACGGCAAGGTTGAGCTGACCGGGATCAAGAAGCTGCGTGAGTTGATCCTTCAGCTTGCCGTGATGGGACGCCTGGTAAAACAGGATGCGGAGGATGAGCCTGCATCCAGCATACTGGAAAGCATTGATGACGAAATCGCAAATCTAGTTAAGCAAGGATGCATAAGATTCCCAAAACGAGTCCCATCGGTTGATGACTCAGACAAAGCATTTGAGATACCAGAATCCTGGCAATGGGTAAGGCTCGGGAATCTTGCGCTCCACTCTGAAGCCGGCTGGAGCCCGAAGTGTCATGATACTCCCCGAGAAAACGAGAACTGGGGGGTGTTGAAGGTCAGTGCAGTTACGTGGGGACAATTTCAGCCCAGTGAGAACAAAGAGCTGCCGGACAATTTAACTCCCAGACCTGAATATCAGGTTCAACCCTCTGATTTTCTAATTTCAAGAGCAAATACAGCTGAACTGGTCGCGCGTTCCGTCGTTGTGCCCGAGGGAGCGCCAAGAAGGCTGATGATGAGCGACAAGATAATTCGGTTTGTGTTTAGCCAGCATGTTGATCCATTGTATGTGAATCTTTTCAACAACAGCTCATATGCTAGGGCTTACTATTTGTCGGTAGCAGGTGGAACCAGCAGCTCCATGAAAAATGTTTCTCGAGCGCAGATTCAAGCACTGGCGATGCCATTGCCTCCGAAAACAGAACAACACCGCATCGTCCAAAAAGTCGATGAACTCATGGCCCTCTGCGACCGGCTGGAACAGCATACCAGCGACCAGCTCGAAGCCCACGAAACCCTTGTGGACACCCTGCTCGGTACACTCACCCAATCCGAAAAAGCCACCGAACTGGCCGACAACTGGGCCCGCCTCGCCGCCCACTTCGACACCCTATTCACAACCGAACAGAGCATCGACAAGCTCAAGCAAACCATCCTGCAACTGGCAGTGATGGGGCGGCTGGTGGAGCAAAACTTTAGTTCCGCGGATTCGTCACCACTACTTCAGAAAATAGAAAGCAAGCGAGCACAACTAGTTCAGCAAGGTAAACTGAAAGGCAGTAGTAGGCAATGCATATCGGAAAAGATAGATGCCCCCTTCAACTTGCCCGCAAATTGGTCTTGGGTTCGGGTTTCAGACTTGTTGCCAGACTTTCAAAATGGCGCTTCCAGCAGAGGGGATAAATCTGGCTCTGAGGTAATAGTTCTCAGGCTCGCGGACATCACGAATCTCCAGATTACACTGAACGACCCTAGGCGCTTGCTTATAAGCAATAGTTCGATAAGCAAATACGCTGTCAGGGAAGGCCACATACTGATTATTCGTGTCAATGGTAGCGCAGACTTAGTTGGCCGCTTCATACCAGTCGAGGAGCCTTTCGATGGTATTTTCTGTGACCACTTTATCCGCATGCGAACAGACTCAGAAATTATCGACCCGCGATTTTTCGCCCTAGCTGGCTCGACAAATTTGGTTAGGTCACGTATCGAGGATTTGTTTGTCAGCACTGCGGGACAAAAAACCGTCAACCAGAAACATATCGGCTCATTGCTAGCCCCATTACCACCGATAGAGGAACAACACCGCATTGTCCAAAAAGTCCATGAACTCATGGCACTCTGCGACCAACTCAAGGAACGCTTGAGCCAGGCCACGGAAACCCGCAACCAACTGGCTGCAGCCGTCGTGGAAGGAGCACAGAACTAATGGTGTATAGCAGGCCGTGGATGCGATCCACCCCTGTTATCTGAGGACTGTAATCGGCAAAAAGCGGACGTTTGCTGACGACAGGCTAAGCCGCGCCGCTTTTTGACGCCGGCGTTAGAGAGATGCTTGAGTTTTCTTGAACGTATACGTCAGTTGCCTTTGCGAGTTCTTTAATGAAATAGATATGTTTTCGCATTTCATCCCGCGTAACAGCATGCGGCATTGGCTGATTTGGAAGGGGGCGCTGAGATCTGTGCGCAATATCTCCACGCTTCTTCGCTAGACGATTCAGCTCTTTCCTTGCCATCGCAGGAGTACAGTTGTTCCAGGACCACCCTTCGGTTACGTCATAACCGAGATACTTCACGAACATTGGCCGTACACGGTCAGTGCTGGGTGTATGGAACGTCGTTAGATCATTGTCGAGTGATGTTTGGAAGAAATCCGACAACCTTTCGCCTGCGGTCTGTTGGTGGCATAGAACAGCCACGGACTCAGAAAGAAGATCCTCAAAGTAGGCCTCCAACGCGGCCAGTGCCATGACCAAGCTTGCCCGCTTCAGAACTTCAATTTCCTGCGGCGGAGGACTTTTGTTCAGGGAGTCAAAGTGGGTCAGCAGATCATTCGCATCTTGAATTGTATGCTCAAATGTTTGTAAGGCTTTGGACGCCATACTCAAAACCTTAACGCCGCGCATAGCGGTGGCGACGGAACTGCGATCCGGAATTCCATGACTCCCCCAATCGATAGCCTCAACAGTAGGTCTCTCAATGCTTTGCCTCGATGTAAGGGCCGGAGAACAAGGCCGGTATGAGCACCGGCACGTCGTAATCCATGATTAAGATAGTGCCTCAGATTGGCGACGCCTACAATCTCATTATCTTGACAAGCCAACGTGTGGTTGTTGGACCACCACCTTCAGTAGCATCTTCTCGCTAGCCGGGACCCAATTGGTAGACGATATTTTGTGATCATGACTCTGCGACAACAATTCTATAGCCAAGGTCGAGTTGCTCTAACCCGGTTAGTTCAGAATATCGCTCGTACCATGAACCATCAGCAAGGTCGGATGCCAAGCGCCCCATCGCCGACTTCACCAACCGCTGATCCAGCAGCGCGAGTCCGGAGATCGCGTTACGAACCCGCTCGTCCAAATATGCATGTGGACGCCGCCAGTAAGCAGCAAAGAATCCGTCCGTGCAGCCGAAAGGGACAGGCATAGGAGTGGAGACCGCATTCCTAAGGCAATGTTGAACCGTTGATATAGTCGCTAGCCCCTGCTCCCGATTTTCTGCCTCGGGTAGGTAGTCACGAACCAGCCAAAACTCGGATGCGAACACGCTCGGATCCCAGGTAACGACGACCTGCTTCGCAGCCACGCGACTAAGTTCGGCCAATCCAGCTTCAGGGTCGTCCCAGTGATGGACGGTAAGTACTGCCAACGCTGCATCAAAGCATCGATCTGCGAAGGGAAGTCTTTCCGCTCGCCCCCGTACAACTGGAGCAGACCCCGGCGGGCGCTGCGCAATCATCAGCTCAGATGGCTCCAAGGCGACGACCATCCGGTCCATTGGCTCGTAAGATCCAGACCCAGCTCCGACATTCAGAAGAAAGCTGTCGCCGGCCAGCGCACTATGAATCTGCATAAGCCAACCCGGGTCAGCGCGCCGTCTTTCGGCATACCCTTCCCCGATCCGTTCATAAACAGGTATCGCTTCTCGCTCTATCGCCATGCAACCAGTTTATCCTCGCTGCGGAAGATCGTCTAACACCTACTCTGCCAGCAAGGGTACAGTGGCTATCCGATTACCTGGGTGCCAGTTCCGGCCAGAAGCGGACGTTTGTTAGCGACCCAATCAGCCGCGTGTGTTAGCGCGTCCAGCCGGGAACGCGATGCAGCCTTTGTTTGTTAGGTATTTTTACGCCGTTCTTTGCCTTATGAATAGGTTTACTCCCTCGAGCATTAGACGTATGCGCGATCTATCTTCAACTTCCGACCACTCCCCGTGTGCGGCGTGATTTCGTATGCCAGACCACGCTGTGATGTCTTTTACATCTTGCTTAGTAATAAGCTCCTGCTCTCGCAATGTTTTGCAATAGGCGTCTAAGCCAGGCTTTTTACCTCCGAGACTTAAACTTTCTTCTTCGATCCAAGTTCTTAAGAACTCTTCGAGCGTGGCACCAATGAGAACCGCAGGCGCTGCGGGATGCACCTTGGCGTTTTCGAGTAATGAATTTGCTTGTTCTAGCAGGTCTGAGACGACATCTAGTTCAGCTTGTCTCTTCGGACTAATTCCACCAACAAGCCCACTTTCCATATGTGCTATGAACGAGCTCAAGACCTCGCTTACTACGTTCTTTTGATAAGCAGTGCCGCTGTTACTCACACTAGAAATTTGCTTCAGAAAAGTATTATTGGAACCACCAGCTTTAGATAGAAAATCAAAGATTCGAGCCTTAAGACCTTTTAGTTTTGCACCGTCTGAATCACCAAGTTTGTCCACTTCCGATTTCAAGGTTTTACAGTGAATGATAACTTGTTCGAATTCCATATGTATCTCCGATGTGATGCCTAGCAGCAAATAGCCAGACTAGGTCGGAAAACGCCATTCCGGCTAATCCGAGAATCGAAGCCGACAGCAAAACCATTTATAGCCAGCAATCGCCGTGTTAGCGATTATCGCCCGCAATTCAACCTAGATAACCGAACGATCCATGCAATCACGATTCATCCTTTGTCCCCATTAGCCAGGAGCGGACATTACACTAGCAAGAAATCGATATCCTCGATCAGTTCACCGAACGAATACGTTCGCCGTCCATGCGCCGATTCCTACGTGTAAACACATTAGTATTGTCTCGTTTCCCTATTAAGTTCACACTAGCTCCAAGTTGACACAGACTAACCCTGAATAACTATAGCCGACTTCGAATGTAGCTTGCTCACCCATTTCGAGTAATTCCCAAACATCGTCTACTACATTATTCTCATGTAGGAACACGTTGAGCGGCAACTCAGCGATTCTAAAAAGTGCGTACGTTGCAGCCTTTCTTACCAAGCTTCCTCTAATACGTTTAGGATTTTCATACTCACCGAAAATATCACGAACCTTAATTCGCATTTCATGAGAAACTCTCGCCCTTCTAAGAGAAGAAAAAGCTGAAATAGACTTTTCAAGCAACTTCGTGTCGGTGGATTCAAGAGCAAAACGTGCGAACCAGAATTGAGCTTGATAGTTCTGATCGCCTGGAGCAAATGCTCTCTGGTAATAGTATGCCTTCCTATCTGAGCTACCAGAAACGGTCTTACGGAGTAATTCGCCGTAAGCAAAATTCAATCTCTTATCTCCTCTCCTTTGATCTAGAGAGGTTTTCAATACAAGTTCCGCTTGTTGATAATCCTTGTTATCGAGATGAATTCGAGACAGCCGTATTGCGATAAACGGATCACGTGAATCCTTACTGAACGCCGCCTGCAACGCTCTCGTCGCCCTTGGCTCGTCACGCAACATTGCCGCAAATCTTGCTTCAAGTGACAGAAGGTAATCCTCGGTGGGAAAGCGCTTCTGACTTTCACTCACTACCTTCTCTATATCTCGTATTGCTTCATCAATTGTTTTTTCAGGCAAATCTGAATCAGTTAATATGTCACTGAGATTGTCCAAAGCTATTTCTATCAGCCCGGAATCTATGTGTGGCGTATGACCCCCACTGCTAGCAAGGCTATTGAGTATACCCCTGGCCTCTCTCCTGAATTGTTCACGAACAGCAATTTCCTCCGCTAATTCGGCTCTCTTTCGCCATACAAGAGCTTGTGAATGTAGTATAGACTGATCATGGGGTGCAGCATGTGCTGCTTCTTTTAACAGTGACACGGCTTCGCTAAGGTTTCCACTATCACGTATCCGCTCGAAGTTTGCCATCTGCTGGAGTAGATAGGAATCACGCCCTATTTCTTCGAGAGCTTTTTCATATATTCTTCTCACATCTTGATAGTCAGAGAATATATCGACTAAATTTCGCGCCTTTATCAGCTGCCGATACGACCGCCTGTCTGATTCAAAGGATATATTTAAAGCCTCGATCAACCGTACATACTCATGATAGCGATCAATGTCAGTGTCAAAGCAGCGCTGAAAAACTATCTCCGCGATCTCCGAGTGCCGAGCCATATAGTGAACATCTGTATCAGTCGACCCGTATGTCAAAACCACTTTCTGTAAAGGCCGAAAGAAGTCCTTCTGAAACTTTTCAAATGTGATTCCAAAAACTCTTGATATAAGCCCAGCGCGCACAGGAATTCTAAGCCGGTTGAGCACGCAAACAGTTCTGTACAGCAACTTGGCTTGATCCGGTTGTAACGCGTCATATTCGTTTTGAATGATATCTTCAAAGCTAGCGCCCATCGTAACTTCGTGTAGAGCTACCAGTAACTGACGGCCGTAACTCTGCTCGAACTTCCCTAATCTCTCCTGATGAGTCAGAGGCTCCAGTGCTGGCCCTAAACAATTGTGCCTGTCAAGAAGACCAACCAACTCTTCGATCTCCATAGGGCCAAGATATGGGAGCAGGTAATTTCTTGTGAGATATGAATCTAGTACTTCCTCGCACTTGCCATTCCATTCTGTATAGCGCTCACAAGTTATGATCGTGAGAAGTATCTCGGATTTTCTTGCTGCTCGGAGGATCTTTGCCATAGGAACAACGTTTGCGGCTGTATTATCCCAGAAAAGAAAAATCCTCTCCTTGGTTAATTGATAAATAAACTCCAACTTTTCAAAGGTAATATTTGCGAGTGGACGTGCATACAAGCACAGCAACCCGGCTTCCAAGGCTGAGTCGTGACATAGGCGCCTTAACAATACAGATTTTCCAGAGCCAGCCTCTCCTTTTACCACGTAAAACTCTACGCCTGACTCTCTTTCTGATTCCGCTACCCGAATCACCTCTGAGTATATTTTCTTGCCCAATGTTCGTCTGACATCAAGGCAGTTTGTAACAGGAAACCATTCCTGCCCTGCACCGCTATAAAACGCTCGTACGTCTCCCTCCTGATTAATATTAGACCCTGCCACATAATCCACATCATTTGAAAGAAAGGATATTAACTCGGCGTTCGGCTCAACATTACGAGTGAACTTCGATTGTATTGGATGTGATCTCGGAGGTAATGCCAGGGATAGCCGTCTTTCCTTGGTACTCACAGACGATTCTATAGCATTTATAAAATCTTCCAGCCCACAATCGAGCACCGTAATTCTCCGTGATTGCCAAAGCTCGATTTCTGGCTGGCGTGCTCCCGGCTTTATCAGATAATAGCGTGGCCTTCCTTCTTTCACCTCCTTATCTATAAGGGAAATAACATGTCGGATGTTGGGGTCCTTTAGACTATGGCCAACAAACACCATCGTGTTTTCATACGCGACTTGATAAAGAAACTTGAAAAGACGGTCTCGATTGGCCAAACAATCATTGTACTGATCAATAGTCAATATTAACGGAATGGCCATATCCCGACGACGTGTAACACACCCGTGCAATTTAACCAATGGGACAAATTCGTCGGTGCGACTTGCTTCATCAAGTGGGTCATTGTTTGAGACAATTGACCTGCATTTCTGTAAGCTATCGGTCGCCAATCTGTAGGAGTCTTCAATGAGGAGATCGTAGTTAGTTGAGAATAGTGCCCTCCATTTGAACTGAGCAATTTTTTTGTGGAACTCACCCGGCTCTACGCCATCAAACTTTTCCGCAATGAAGTCCTGTAGCTTGAATAAACCACATTTATTTATTGCGAGTTCAGATACAAACTGTAAGGTCTCTTCTCTATACTCACCTCCCAAGAACTGCTCGCAAATTTCAAGCTTCAGGTCATCGCCAAGTATAAGTCCTTTGCCGTCTGGGAACTTTGCACCGTATAAAGCACCCGAACCGAAAAGTAACGCGACCTTGCCGTGTTTTATCTCATCAATAAGGTAGGGATCTAAATCCATAATAACTCTCGGCGTCCTTTTTTAACTGGAGTTTCACTACGGAGCTCGAAGATTCTCTAATCATGCCGTCCACCAGCAAAGAACAGCGCGATTAACACCCCGGGGTTCCCTCAGAGCTGGCCCCACCTGCCAGGCACGACCCGCTACGTGGGGTCCGCTTTGGGTCCAGCCTGTGTGAAAACTCGCCGAAACGTTGGTTCACTACCAATTCCAAATCCTGGCCAGCCGGCCTAATTATTTTCTCAAAAATATAGGGGTCAGGTTTTCAGGCCTGGATCGCCTGCACCAATCGCCGCGTACCGAAAATACTCAACATGCGCTTCATATTGTAGGCCAATACATGCAAGCTCATCTCCGTACTCACTCTTGGGAGCGTTTTAGTCAAAAAATGCGTCGCACCCATCCATGCTTTTAGCGTTCCAAATGGGTGCTCGACAGTTTGTCGCCGAATTCTTGCCGCTTCAGGCAAATTATCCAATCGATCTTGCATTCGATCCATCACAGCCTCATGCTCCCACCGTCGAATTCGTCGATAATCGGACGTCGTACATTTTTCGCGGATTGGGCAAGCCGGGCATTCAGATGTCCAATAGAGCCGGACGTTCAAACCCTTATCCTGAGAACTGAATCTATATTTTGCTATTTTGCCCGCTGGACACTCGTATTCATCTTCTTCGGCGTTATAGACGAAGTCCCGTTTATCGAAACGACCCGCCGCTTTACTATTTGAAGTTAATACCTTTGGAACTAGCGCGGTAATATTTTCCTGCTCGCACTTAAGTACTTCTACGCCGCTGTAATAACCACGATCTGCAAAGACAGTGACATCGTCCTTGGCTATTGCCTGCTTCCCTTGTTTAGCCATATTCCCCAGCTGAGATCGGTCGTGACCCAGGTTTGTCACTTCATGGGCTACGATGATGTGGTGCTTCGCATCCACTGCTGCCTGCACGTTGTACCCTACAATTCCAGTGCCTTTTCCACTGGTTGCCATAGAGCGGGCGTCCGGGTCAGTCAGGGAAACCTGGTGATCGGGCGACTGTTCAATAACCTCGTTTAAGGAATCCAGCCGCTTCAACAGCCCTTTTGCGGCCGCCAGGCGCTCCTTTAAATGTTCAATTCGCGCCTGAGGTAATGAGTCAGGCTGCCGGTCGGCCCGATCAAGTTCGTCAAGATAGCGGACAACACGCTCTTCAGTCTGGGCAATGCGCGCCTTAAGCTTTCCAGGCGTGTAGTTTCGATCTCGACTATTGAGTGCCTTGAACTTACTGCCATCTATAACCAGAGTGGAGTGCTCAAACAGTTCAAACTGACGGCAAAGGACAACAAACTGGGCGCAGGTTTTGCGAATTGCTCCGCCATTATCTTTTCTGAAATCGGCGATCGTTTTGAAATCTGGACTTAGACGACCCGTTAGGGATGCTCTGAACAACCCATGACTTCAGTCGTACAAAGCTC
>TARA_R100000687_G_scaffold227_2_pt1 | contig 13056 bp, 10 predicted proteins | sample TARA_R100000687 | Tara Oceans TARA_R100000687 (sample SAMEA2622685) | marine metagenome | biome: marine biome (ENVO:00000447); feature: mesopelagic zone (ENVO:00000213); material: "saline water (ENVO:00002010), including plankton (ENVO:xxxxxxxx)" | depth 600 m
CTACAAAGCTTTTGTCCTCGCCCCGTGGCCAAGCTGCCGAAGTCACCTCGCTTGCCGGCACGGTCAATGCCGCAAAGGCCGAGAGGAAAACGAGGCCGGACCATATGCGCCGCGTGGATCCTGTGGGCATCTGTGCTGTTTTGGGCATGATAAGTTCCGCTTAATCAAAGCCGCGAGGGGCTGCGCGATGAGGTATTAGGCGATCGACCGAATGAAATCCGCCAGCTTTAGCGGTTTGAACGGTTTGTGCAGAATGTAGTCGGCCCCAAGGGCGCGAAACTTCTTTTCCGATTCCGGCGAGGTTTTGGCGGTGCACATCACGATCTTCGTGTCGTCCAAATCCGCGTTCGCCCGCGCACAGCGCAACACCTCCATGCCATCGGGGGGTGGCATCATCACATCCAGCATGATCACGTCGAAAGACTGGGTTTCCATCGTGGCAATCGCGTCCAGCCCGGTGGCTGCGAATGTCGGTTCGATGTCATCTTCGGTCATGATCGCAAACTCGATCAACTCGCGGATGTCATCCTCGTCATCGACGAACAACACTCTCATGCCGGGGCCCCCTGCTCGGACGTGGCACCAGTATCACGGGCGAACCGCACATAGAATGTGGTGCCGGGGCTATCGTCTCCGTCTTCCTCAGAGCGCGTCTCAAAGCTTATATCGCCATCTTGTCGCAACACCAACTCCCGCGTGATGGCCAAACCCAGCCCCGTGCCATTCGCTTGGTTTTCGCGAGAATGCACAGGGTCAGCGAACCTTTTGAACATACGATCATGCGCGGATCTAGGGATGCCCGGCCCCGCATCGCAGACATAGAACGTGACCCATTGATCGTCCACCTCGGCGCCGATTTTTACCGTCCCGCCGCGCGGCGTATATTTGACCGCGTTCGAGATCAGGTTGGAAAAGATCTGCTGCATGCGCACGGTGTCCACCTGCACATAGGCCTCTTGCGCCGCGTTTGGCCCTGCGTGAATGTCGAGTTGCACATCGCGGTTCACCCCATAGCCGGTGTTGGCGGCAATCGCCTCTGACAGCACTTCCGACACCGCGACCCGCTCGGCTTGGATGCTGAGTTGGCGTTGGTCGATGGCCTGAAGGGTCAGGATGTCATTGACCAGCACCAAAAGCCGGTCGGCGTTGCGGGTGGCCATCGACAACAGTTTGCCCGCGTTCTTTGGCATGGTATCGCCAAAGCGGTCGTGCAGAATTTCAAGCGACCCGGCAAGGGATGTAAGCGGCGTGCGCAATTCGTGATTGACCGAGGTAACAAAGGCCGTGCGCGCCGCCACCAGACGCTCTTCGGCAGAGATATCCTGAAGCACGTTATAGGCGATATAATCCCCATGCAGATGCAGTTTCATCACCCGGCATTGCACCGCCACACTCTCGTTCTCTGCCGTGGGGATCTGAACGCGGTGAACGGCCACGTCTTCGTCCATCTGCGAGAAGGAAGGGACCATGCCGCGCAGCTTTTGGACGGCGTCGATATCCGATGAGACGCCCATCAGTTGCCGCGCCTTGCGGTTGGAGCGGTGCAGCTTGTTGTTGTCATTGTAGACGATCAGCCCGTCGCCGACATTCTCGAAAATCGCGTCGAATTCGCTCTGCGCCACACGAATGCGCTCGCGGTCGCGTTCGGAATTGCGCAGGGCCTGCGCCAGTTGGGTCGACTGCCGTCTGGCGCGGATCGCCGCGTTGATCACCGTCAAGAACAGGATTGTCGCAAGGCCCGCAAACGCCACCGTGCGCTGCCAGTAGCTTTGCATGACCGCCGCTTTGCTGCGCGTCACGTCGATATAAAGGTCAAGCGCCGGGATCTCCTTGCGCGCACGGAACACCGGCGTGTCGGGGTCACGCTGGGGCCGCCCCGAGGCAAAGGCGCGCTCTCCGTTGGAGGTCACCACCTCGACATACATGTCCTGTTGCAGCCCGTCCAACGCAAGCAGCTGGGAGTAGTAGTCTTCGCCCAAGGACGACGCCAGCACCCCGCGCGGTTGACCGTCGATGCCGATCAAGGGCCATGCAATCGGCGTCAGCCGCCGCCCTGTGGCGCGTGATACGATAGGCACCCCAACGGTGTATTCATCAACATCAAGCCCGATCGCTGCCTGAAAATAGGCCCGGTCCCCAAGGTACTGCCCCATCAGAGGTTTGATCGTGGCCCAAAGCACGACCCCATCCGCACCGATCAGCACCAGCGCATCGACCTGTTTGGTCTCTTGCACGGCGGAATTCATCAACGCGCCATATTGCGCTTCGAATTGATCCGGGTCGCTCAGACGCGCGGTCGACAGCTCGTCGATGAGCCCCCACATCCGCACATTCGCAACCGAAAGGGAGGCATCGACCGCCTGCTCATAAAGCTCTGCGAAATGCTCCAGCTCCACTTCCGCACGGGTCGTGGCGCGGTTGTAGTCGGACCACGTGAGAAACGCGAGCCCAACGAAATAGATCAGAACGACCGTTGAGATCAGTCCCCAAAACAGGGTTTGCGAGCGCGAGGAAGGCTCCGCGTCGACTTTGTTGGTGGGCTCAGTGCTGACCATTCCTTGGCAGATGTCCTATATCGTTGGCGGCAAGGCAGATCGTGCCCGTCGCGCCTGTTTTTCCAGCACTTTCGACGCCCTGAATGCCCCGCGCAAGCGACGTGGCGACAGCCGCGTCGGAGGGCGGTACGACACAGGCACTGACGCTCAAAGGACGGGATGTCCAGCCTTCTTTCACAGAGGCCGACGCCTCTGCCACGGCAGAGATATACTGCTGCGCCCGCGCTTCAAGCTGCGCGTGATCGGCATGAAGCGAGCCGTAGACGAACAGGTCATCCTCCCAATGGGAAAAACCGTCCCGGGCGGGGATATCGACCTTGCCAAAAAGCCCAGCCACAAGGTGCTGAAGCTCTTGCCGCTGGCCACGTGCCGCGTCTGATTGATCGCGGTCACCGTCGATCCGAAACACGATCAAGCCAAGGTCTTTTTGCATCGCGGGGGACAACGACATGAGGTTGCCCTGAAAGCCGCCCTTGCTGCCAAAAAGGCTGGGCACCGTGGCCTCTGAAAAGCTCTGCACGGCGCGGCGGCGCGCGCCCCGGTTTTCGCCCGACCGGCGGCGGTCCAACTCTGATTTCAAGCGCAGGCAACTGCGCATTCGGGCCTGAAGCTCAATCTGGTTGAAGGGTTTGGTGACATAGTCATTGGCCCCCGCCATGAAGGCTTCGGAAAGGGAGCCCATATCCGTCCGGCTGGTCAGCATAATGATCGGCACATCGCTCCATCTGTCTAACGCGCGGATACGGGCACAAAGTTCGATACCATCGATATCGGGCATCATTATGTCCATCAGGATCAGGTCTGCGGGGGGCTCATCGCTTTCGATCGCGTCAAGTGCCGCGCGGGGATCGATGAAGCTGACGACATCGTCGAACCCAAGCTCCGAAAGCGTGGCATTGATGAAATCCTGCGCGATGTCCGAGTCGTCAACTGCGATAATTCGTGGGCTCATGACTTTATTTCCACTCGTTAATTCTTTCAAAAACAAGCCATTGGCTGTTCTGAAAAACCTCCTCATACCCCGGCAGCTGCGATAGTCTCAGCTGCGGGAACCTGCGCAGAATTCTGTCTGCTGTGATCTGCCCCTCGGCCTGCCGCGGGACGACGATATAGTTTGTCCGCGGCACGCCCCCCTCAAGCGCCCAGTCGTAGGCAGGCTCTCCGGCGATCACCAGCCGGTCTATATTCCCCAAACCGACCACGATCTGGGGATTTTTTTCAACATCTACCATAATTTCAGACCTGTCGCGCAAGAATGAAACAACTTCCTGCGTGGGGCGCGACGCTGCGTTCTCTTTCCCAAGCATTGCATTGGTCCAAACGCGGGTTTCGTTATGGGCGACATGGCGCATGACAAGCGCAGAGGTCAGCAGCGACAGCGCCATCAGGGTGATGGCAATGGGTTCGCGCAGCGGCAAGTTGGGCCAAAAGCGGATCGCGGCGATCAAGACGCCCAGCATGGGCGCCAGCGCCATGGCCGGATCGCCTTCGACGTGGAAGAATGTGTTCAGCGTATACCCGCCCAGCACAGCGCCCACGGCGGCCAGCAGCGGCATGAACAGCCGCGGGATCAAGATGTTGCGCAGGATCGCGACAAAGGCCGCGGGGCCAAGCCCGGCCAGAATGACCAAATGCTCGCGCAGGGTCAGCGGCGTCGCGGTTTCCGACAAAAGCGGGACAAGGCGGCTGTCGAAGATCATGCTGACAAACATCAGCGACCCCACGGCGGCAAGCACCGGATAGAACATCGCCACAAGATACCCCGTGGAAGAGGCCGCAATCATGCTGGGCCGCGCCGCCACGATCATGAAGGGCATCGCCCCCAGGCAGAGCATCAGACCGTAGCTGTCCGAAAGCGCCACCACCAACAGCCCCACGGCCACTTTCATCATGTCCGGCGCGTTGCCCGTCAGCCGCAGATTGACGATGCCGCGCGCGAACAACCAAGTGCCCAAGATACAGAACATCGTTTCAGGCCCATCGGCCAAAGCGCGCAGGAAGAAGGGGTTCAACGCCAGCAGAAGCACGACCAGAGCCGCAGTCACACCCGAAAACTGACCGGTATCGCGCAGATTGAGGAACCACATAACCAGCAGCCCCGCCCCCACCAGCGCAGAAAGCACGAAGGGCACTGGCACCTGTGTGTCAGGCAAGACCGCCTGCCCCAACAGCGACAGCGCATAGGGCACGGGCGGATAGAAGGCATCCGTGGCCTTGAACTGCACCGGCCCGTCGATCTGCACGATGGACTTGGCCCAAAGGTCGGTCACATCCATTGACAGAAAGCCATGCGCCTCGGTCCAGCCGAGGCTGAGCAAGAGCACCAGCGCCAACACGACAAAGCCAAAGGACCAAGAGGCGGCGCGGATCATTGCGTGGCCTCCGTCGCTTCGGCGCTGGCTTCGGCGACCTCATTGGCGGTGTGTTTGGACAGGCCGTGCTGGGTCTTTTCCCAATAGAACGGGTTGAAGATCAGTTGCGACAGCGCCTTATAAGAGGCTACGGTCATCAACACCCAATAGCCCACTACGGTGATCCCCCAAGGGGCCAGATCGGTCCATCTGCGCCGGAAGGGCGCGACCATCGTGAGGTAGATCAGCAGCCCATTGCCCGCCAAAAGGTTGACCAGCGAAAGATACAGCACCGGCAGCGGGAAATAGGGGGTGATCACCTCGGTCCCGAAGATCAGCCAAATGGCAAAGATCGACCAGAACACCGGGTTCAACAGGCCCGACAGCACCGTGCCCCCGATGAAGAAGATAAAGCCAAAGACCCCCGCACTGCCGACCGATTGCCACAGGTGGATCGGCCTGCGGCTGTGCACAAGGAAGGTCTGCATATAGCCTTTGATCCAGCGCGAGCGTTGGCGCACCCAGTTCGGGATCGAGACATTGGCCTCTTCAAAGGTCGTGGAATCGATGACCTCCACGCGGTAGCCCTTTTGTGTCAGACGAATGCCCAGATCGGCGTCTTCGGTCACGTTGAAGGGATCCCATGCGTTCAACTCGCGCAGCACGTCCATGCGGAAGTGGTTCGAGGTGCCGCCCAGCGGGATCGGCACACCCAAACGCTCCAACCCCGGCAGCATCAGGTCGAACCACAGCGAATAGTCCAGCGTGAACATCCGTGTCAGCCAGTTTTCCCGCGCGTTGTAGTAGTTCAAACGGCACTGAATACAGGCGGTATTGGGCGCGGATTGGTTGAAGGCGGCGATGACCTTTTTCAACTGATCCGGCTCTGGCTTGTCCTCGGCGTCAAAGATCACAAGGAAATCGCCCTGCGCATAGCGCAGCGCAAAGTTGCAGGCTTTGGGCTTGGTCTGCGGGTGGGAGGCCGGGACGCGGATGATCTCAAACACGCCTTCGAGGTCCAGCTTGCGCGCCGCGTCGATCGTCTCGTGATCGCCCTCTTCCAGCACGATCTTGATGTCAAGCTTGGCCAGCGGGTAGTCGAGATTGCGCAGCGCTTGGGCAAGGATCGGCAGCACCTCGGGCTCGCGGAACATCGGCACCAGCACGGTATAGATCGGCAAGTCTTCGTCGCGCAGCAGCGACGCCTCAGCCGCGATGGCCCGCGATGAGGTCTCCTGCGCCGCACCGCCTAGCCAAACCAACAGCGCTTTGAATAGGAAGTTGCCCGTGTAGAAGATCGTCAAAAAGACGTTCAGCACGATCAGCGTGACCACTGGCGAAAACGCCAGTCCGAGCAACAGGGCCGAGCCCAAAAGGTAAATCACCAAGATCTGCGGCGGGGTCACCACATTCTGCGCCGACATATCCGGGTCAAGCTCTGCCAGAGCAAAGACCGCTTCATGGGAATGTTTCTCCCGGAAGGCGCGTTGTAGCTGCCATGACACATCGAAATGCGATGCCACGACGATGGTCACGCCGGTGCCGTAGACCTCGCGAATGTGCAGCAGTGTGCGCGGCCCGGGCCGCGAGGTGGCCACCGTCAGGGTGCCATCCTCTGCCCGGCCAATCGGCACCGTCATAAACTGGTTCATCACCACCGGATCATACTGCCGGATCAGATCATCATCGGCGCGGTCTTCGATCAGATCGACCAGCGTCAGCCCGTGGTAAAAGGCGATCTCCCGGTAGAGTGTCTGCGTGGTCAGCCAGCGCCGCGACAGTAGGACCTTGACCAGAGAGACATTCCAGTCTTCGGCCAAATCCTCTGCCGCGTCGAGCTGTTCAGCCGTCAGCGCGCCACGGTCAAGCAGCAGCGAACCAATGGCTTCGCTTTCGGCATCCAACGCCACGGTGACTTACGTCTCGTCTTTGCCGCGACGCGCGCGGTAGACGCGCTGGAAGACGACCAGCACAAGCAGCGTCACCAGCACCCAGATGGCTCCCACGATCCAAGGGCGGTACTTGGCCAGCATCTGCGCAAGGCTGCTGCGGTCAGGGTAGACGACATCAACAAGCGGGCTGCGGTCAGTGGCAGTGGCAAGGATCACCCCGTCCTGCCCGATGAGGGCCAGATCGCCCCGGTCCAGCATCATGGGACGTTCGGGTGTCAATTCCGGCGCCGGGCCGTTGCCCGGACGCAGCCACAGACCACGGGTATCGCCACGGGTGACGATCTGCACCACACCAAGGCGCGACAGGTCTTCGCCCGAATAGATCAAGTTGTCTTGACGGTCGCGCACCTCAATGCGGCCCTGATCAAAGGTGATCAGCGGGTCGCCATCTCCGGGATTTTGCTCAGAGATCACAAAGAAAGGCTCGTCCCCCTCAAGCGCGTCAACCGAGGCGCGGGGCAGGATGGTGGCACGGTCCGGGATCACACTGCCCGCAACGCCTGCAAGCCACGGCAGTGTTTGCGCGAAATCCAGCGAAAGTGCTGGGTCGAGCACGACCTGAACGCCATTGCCGAACTCCTGTCGCAGGGCAAAGAAATCCTGATCCTGCGGCGCGGCATCGGAAAGCAACAAGGCGCTGCCGGGCAGGATTTGCGCCGGATAGCCCTGCCGCTTGAACCGGCATTCGCCGCCCGTGGGCTGACGCTGGATCGACACGCGCAGCAGGTTGTCGCGCCCCAGCAGGCCGCTGGGCACAGAAAAGGTCATTTGCTCGGGCTTGCCACTGCCAAGCGGGCGGTTGCCCAAAAGCGTGTCATTCAGAAAGACCGAGGCCGTCGCCCCGCGCCCTTCGGGATCAAGCGCTGCGGCCACATGCAGGTTAACACCGGCCACGCCCTTGCCCGCTGGAAGGTCCGAGGACTGGAACGGAACAAAGAAGTCTTCGGTCGAGACCACGGCGCGCGGGGTGAAATCGGCCTGCAAAGCAGAGAGCGGCAAGCGGTCATCGAACAGAGCCTGAGCCCCCGCCACATCGACCACGGTCGCATCCGTGTTCGACAGGGCCGACCATTCCGACATCATCTGCCACAGCCCCACCTGCGGATCACTGCCGCGCAGGGTCAAGACCGGCAGGCCCGTTTGGGTGTCCATGGCCATCTCACTCGCCACGCCAGAGGCAGTCACGTCAAGCTGGATGACACCTTCGGACCATGCGCCCGCCGGGCTTGCCGTTTCCTCAGCAAAGGTCAGTCGCCCTGCCTCGGCGTCAAACAACGCCGCGGCGCGGGTCGCGGCAGCCAGAGCGGCGAGGGAATCGTTTCCGTTGATCGCAAGGCGCGTATTCGCAGGACGCAGCCCCGCGAAGGCAGCCGATGTGTCGATTTCCGAGGGGTCCAGTTGCAACGTCACGGAAGACGCCGCCGTGATCTCAAGGAAATCCCCCGAGGCACGCTCGTCCACACAGACCCGATCACTGAGGGCGCCGGAATAGGACAGGCCCACGGCGATAAACCCGCCAGAGACGTCTTCGGGGCTGAGCGGCACGGGCAGGCTCAGGCGCCCTGCCCCATTCGGCAGCGCCTGCGATGTCACGGGGCGGCCCGCGACCGACACTTGCAAATAGCGGTCCACCTCGGTGGTGGAGGCGTGTTCAAGCTCCAGCTGCAAGCTGCCCGAGTTCAGCGCATCCGCGTCGGGCAGCGGAATATAGATCGTCGCGTTTCCAGACAGTTGTCGGAAGGAAATGCCGTTTTGAAACCCAAGCTCCGCCAGATCGAAGGTCCGTGCGATCAGCCCCTCTTGGACCTGCTCCGCGGGGGCACGCGCCGCGTCCTCACCCGTGGTCGTTTGAGCGTGAACTTGAAACGGCAGCAAAGCCGCCAGCAAACCAATTGCGGGATACTTCATGGAAAGGCTTTCTTAGATATTTTCGACGACGCTATTGGCATCGGCCAGAGCCGTCTCAATTATACGAACATCATCGGCTGACAAGGGCGAAGAGGACTCATCGGCATCTTCGGCGACGCGCAGCCCCTTGCGCAGACAATCTTCAATCTCAAGGTATTCCAGCATCGCGGCGTTCCCGGCCAGATCGTGCAGCATGCGGTGGACCTTGCGCGCTTTCGTCTCGCGCGGATCGGCCCCGTCCGTCTCGCGCAGTGCGTCAGAGACGGCCTGCAAGCGATCCGGGATCCCTTCGATAAAGCGTTTTCGCGTGGCGGCAACGCGCTGTTCATATGTCTCGGTAGGTGCCACAGATTGTCCTTCGTACCAGCCCGCAACCGGGCATAGATCGCGCGTTTAGATTATTGTTCGAAACCTGTCAGAATTATGGCGTGGAGGGTAAATCCCCACGTTTTTAAGAGAGAATGCGCAAAATTTGGGCCGTTGAATTTGGGCAGTCACTGTGCTGCCCGCCGAATGCACGCCCCGCTCAAGACGACCACGCCCCCGGCCAAGATGAAAGACGGGCGCGGCATGTCGCGCCCGTCTCTTGGTATCAGCTTTCCAGCGCCGCGAGGACCGCATCAGCGGTGATCGGCAGATGCCGTACCCGCGCCCCGGTGGCGTTGAAGATCGCGTTGGCAACCGCCGGCGCGATGACCGTGGTGCCCGGCTCGCCGAGACCGACGGGCGCTTCCGTGCTCTCGACAAAGGCCACTTCGATGTCCGGCACATCAACCATCCGCAACGGCGTATAAGACCCGAGGTTGAGATCAACGACATTGCCGTCTTCGATCCGCGTGCCCTCATGCAGAGCCATGGACAGGCCCCAGAGCGCCGCGCCTTCGCATTGCGCGCGCGCCCCGTCGGGGTCGACCACGGTGCCACAATCGAAGGCCAGCCACATCTTCTCGACAGCGACCTCGCCCGTTTCGGCATCCACCGCCAGTTTGACCGCGGCTGCGGTCCAGGTTGGCATGGTCCGCGACTGACCAAAGGTGGTGGCGATCCCGATTGCCGTGCCCTCGGGCAGGTCGGTCTTGCCGTAGCCTGACATCTCAGCCACGCGCTGCAAGACAGCTGCCTGACGCGACGCACCGCCCACCGCATTGGGCGCAGAGCCCGCGTTGATGCCTTCGGCCTTCAGGTGATCCAGACGGAACTGCAACGGATCGGCATCGACCTTATGCGCGGCCTCGTCCATGAAGCTTTCGACAGCAAAGTTGGTCCAGCCCGGCCCGACCGAGCGCAGCCAACCGGGACGGAAGGTCGCATTCGCCAGATCGTTGGAGATCGCCCGCACGCGGTGCGCGCCCACGCTGTACCAGTGATCCGCACCGTCGATGGCAAAGGGATCATAGGGTTCTTCGTTGACGCCTTTGGGCATGAAGCCCGGTGCCATCACCTGCGTCGGCCAACCGGCGGCGGCGTGGTGTTCCATCCCCGTGACGGCCTTGGCATCGTCAAACGCCATGCGCAGTTTCTGCACCGAAGGCGAGCGAATGCTGTCAAACTGAGCGTCTTCCTCGCGGGAGAAGACCAGTTTCACGGGCTTGCCGACAGCTTTGGAGGCCAGTGCGGCGGGCACGATATAGTCACCGTTCAACCGGCGGCCAAAGCCCCCGCCCAGCATGTAGCTGCGCATCACGATTTTATCGGCAGGTACCTCAAGCGCCGTGGACAGCGTCGGCAGGATCAGCGATTGCCACTGGTTGCCCGCGTGAGTTTCCCAGACGCCATCGGCGTTCTGGAAGACGGTCGCGTTCACTGGCTCCATCTGGAAGTGCAGCACGGATTGCGTGGTGTACTCGGCCTCAAGCGTCTCGGTGGCGGCGTCGAAAACGGCGCTGGTCTCGGGCTGTTCCGTGTGCAGGATCGACCCGGCGTCGCTTCCGATCAACTCGCGCGAACGGGCTTGGATATCGTCCTCGGACACATCAGCCGTTTCGCCTGCGGTCCAATCGACGCTGATCTCATAGGTGGCCATCCGTGCGGCGTGGAGCGTTTTGGCCAGCACCACAACCCAGCCCGGCACGGTGCCCGACGGGTCATCCAGCACCACGGTCTCAAGGTAGCCTTTGACCTCTTTCGCGGCGCTGTCATCGACTGAATTGACTTTCGAGCCATAGCGCGTTGGCGGCAGCATCGGCACGCCGTAGACCATGCCATCGACCTTGGCATCCAAGCCATAGATCGCCTGACCGGTGGTCTTCGTATTCAGATCAAGAGGATGCACATCCTGACCCACAAGGCGCAGATCGGCATGGGGTTTCAACGGCAGGGCTGCCAATTCGTCTTCGGTAAAGCTCCGGTCGAGCCCTTCGGCTACCAGATCGCCGTAGCTGATGCTTTGCGTGCCATCGGTCACAGCACCGTCGCGTGCGGTCAGGCCAGAGGCATCAACGCCCCACTTGGCCGCCGCCGCTTCGATTAGCGCGGTACGGCCCGCAGCGCCTGCCTGACGGTAGACCGGCCAGCTTTGCCAGATCGACCAGCTGCCGCCGGTGACCATCAGGCCCCATTTCTCGGCTGAATCCACATGGGTGATGTGCACATCTTCCCAAGCCACTTCCAGCTCATCCGCCAGAATACGCGCGATGGCGGTGCCGACGTGCTGGCCCATTTCGGCTCGGATGATGTTGACGTTGACCTGACCCTCGGCGTCGATCCAATACCACATCGACGGCTCGAAGGGCTGGCCGTTGGGCGCGATCGGTGTGCCATCCGGCACGGCGGGGTTCATCGCGGCGTTCGACGCCTGTGGGAAGCCAAAGGCAACGCCAGCGGCGGTCATGGACACCAAAAAACCACGGCGGGTCATTTGCGATTGATTGTCGGAGCCTTTCAGGCGGGACATCAGATTAGCCATTGTCGGAGCCTCCCATTGCGGTGGCGGCGTCGCGCACGGCTTGACGGATACGGGGATAGGTCATGCAACGGCAAAGGTTGCCGGTCATCACCGCGTCGATGTCTTCGTCGCTGGGGTTCGGCGTGTCTTGCAGCAGTGACGCTGCCTGCATGATTTGGCCCGACTGGCAGTAACCGCATTGCGGCACGCGCAGGTTGCGCCATGCTTCTTGAACCGGGTGCTTGCCCTCTTCGTCCAGCCCTTCAATCGTGGTGACCGACAGGCCCTCAACGTCCGCCAGATAGGTGATGCAGGACCGTGTGGCGGTGCCGTCGATATGCACGGTACAAGCGCCGCAGGCACCGATGCCGCAGCCAAACTTGGTGCCGGTGAGACCGATTTCATCGCGGATCGCCCACAACAGGGGCATGTCCGGGTCTGCGTCGACAGAGATTTGCCGCCCGTTCAATTCGAATTTTATCATGAAGTGGTGTCCCTTGGGGTATGCTTTGCCTGAGGGGAGCGCGCGTATAGCTGCCCTGATGTGAGCGGCTGAACATAGTTCCAATGGCCTGAGATGACAGTGCAAGACTGCGCTGATCACGGAATTGTCAGATCAACCGCGCCGCCCCTTAGACGTGCTGCCCGCCGTTGATCTCAATCTCGGTTCCCGACACATACGAACTTGCCTCGCTACACAGGAAATAGATCGCCCGCGCCACCTCATCCGGCTGGCCGAGGCGACGCATGGGGATGTCGCGCACGATCTTGTCGGTGCCTTCGCTGAGGATTGCCGTCTCCACCTCGCCCGGTGCGATTGCGTTGACCCGCACGCCGAGGGGGCCGAAATCATGGGCCATCTCACGGGTCAGCGCAGCAAGCGCCGCCTTTGAAGTGGCATAGGCCGCCCCGGCGAAGGGATGCACCCGCGACCCGGCGATAGATGTGACATTCACCACCGATCCGCGCCCGGCAGACAGTTCATCCTGAAGCCCCCGCGCCAGCACCACGGAGGCAAAGAAGTTCACATGAAACACCTGTCCCCAGGACCGCAAATCGGTGTCGAGTGTGCTAAGCCTTGCCCCGCCCTCACCCTTTGGCGAAATGCCTGCATTGTTGACCAGCGCATGTAAGGGGTTCCCGTTCAACAGCCGCTTGACCTGGGCGACGGCCTCGATCGTCTGGTTGGGATCGCTGAGATCGACCTGCACATGGTCCTGCGCCCCACCGGGCCAAGGGCATTCGGGCGAAAACGCCTGACGCGAGCAACCGATCACCCGCCAGCCCTTGCCCGCGAAAGCCTTGGCCGTGGCATGGCCGATGCCCCGGCTCGCCCCTGTCAAAAGCAGCGTCTTTTGGTCTTGAACCGCAGTATCCATCGCTTGATCCAAATCTGGCATAACGCC
>TARA_R100000687_G_scaffold16450_2_pt1 | contig 12819 bp, 7 predicted proteins | sample TARA_R100000687 | Tara Oceans TARA_R100000687 (sample SAMEA2622685) | marine metagenome | biome: marine biome (ENVO:00000447); feature: mesopelagic zone (ENVO:00000213); material: "saline water (ENVO:00002010), including plankton (ENVO:xxxxxxxx)" | depth 600 m
GCGACAAAGGCATTTTCGCACAGATGATGGTGGGACTGGCTGCCGAGCACAGCGAAAAGAATACCGTGATGATCGATGCTACCTACCTGAAGGCTCATCGCACAGCGTCCAGTTTGGGCGTCAAAAAGGGGGGCGTGGCCGTCTGATTGGACGAACCAAAGGCGGCATGAACACCAAACTTCATGCAATCTGCGATAGCCGGGGGCGCCCACTCAACCTGTTCGTAACGGCAGGACAGGTGAGCGACTACATAGGTGCGCGAGCGCTTTGCGATAGTCTTCCGGATGTCGATTGGCTGCTCGGCGATCGCGGCTACGACGCCGACTGGTTCAGAGAAGCATTAAAAGACAAGGGGATACACGCCTGCATCCCCGGACGAAAACAGCGGAAGGCGACGGTGAAGTATGACAAGCGCAGATACAAACGCCGCAATCGGATCGAGATCATGTTCGGCAGACTCAAGGACTGGCGGCGCGTTGCCACTCGCTACGACCGATGCCCAAAGGTCTTCCTCTCAGCCATCGCTCTCGCCGCCACTGTCATCTACTGGCTATGAGTCCTGAGCCTAAGCTACAGCCTTGGATGGCATGATGGCCCGCAGTGGAATTGAAATCGTGAAGGTCGCACCGTGACCCAGCTGGCTCTCAACTGTGATCACACCCTCCATCCGATCAACCAAGCGCTTCACGATGGGCATTCCAAGACCCGTTCCTCCGGAAGCTCTTCCTTTGATCGACCCCGCTTGTTCGAATTCTTGGAATATCCTGTCGTGATCTTCTGGAGCAATGCCAATGCCAGTGTCTATGACATCAACCAAAACTTGCCCGTAGGAGTCTTCTCTCACTCTAATGGTGACAGAGCCGGCTTGCGTAAACTTGATGGCGTTTCCTACCAAATTCTGCAGAATCGTTTGAAAAGCACTTCTGTCGGCGAAGTAGAGGTTGCTGGATAATTCATCATCGACACTGAGGTGAATGGATTTAGAATCCGCGAGCCCTTGGAACTCATGGAGAATTTCGCGCGCGAAATCACCGATATTGGTCTCCTCTTCCACGCTTTCGAAGTGGCCGGCATCAAGCTTTGCCAGATCCAGCACATCGTTCACAAATCCAAGCAGTTTATCGGCCGACCGGTTCAAGATTGACATCAAACGGGCCGAATGGTCGTCAGATTTCGACTGGATAAGCATCTTGATCGAGCCGATGATACCAGTAAGTGGCGTTCTGATTTCATGGGCGACATGCGCGATATAATCACTTCGGGTTGCGACAACCTGTTGAAGTTCTAGGCGCGCCTTGCGTTCTTCCAGCGCGAGCGTCCGAGCCTTAACAATGTCGTCGACGCAGCGCGCGAAGCCTTCAAGAATTGTAATATCACTTTGTGTCCACTCCCGGGGGGAGAGAGAGGTGCAGCACAATGCCCCTATAACCTTCCCAGTCGTGGTATGGATCGGGCATCCGAGATAAGCGCGCAGGCCACTTTCAATGACAAGACTATTATTCTGTGTGCGGGGGTCTTTTAGCAAATCAGGGATTGCGACCGTTTTTTGATTTGCTTGAACGTATGTACAGATTGACCCCTCTATTGGTATATCGCGCACGTGATTGTTTTCAAATATCTGGCCCACACCTGCAGAGACATACTGCCGCCCCTTTAGGTTATCCAGCACCGAGACATAAGATATCGGCACATTAAGGACGCTGGACGCCAAGGTGACGATGTTATGAACACTCTCATCTACGCTGGAATGCAACAAACCGAGCACTTCAAAAGAATAAGTTTTTGCCATGAGGGTGCCTCCAATACCGACGCTTAAGCGCCAAGCCCCTAACTAGCGCCTTTCTCAACCTGAAAAAAGCGGCGAATATGCGGCGGCAATGGGGTGATTTCAGATTAGATCAGATGATCTTCCATCCACCTAGCCTTGCTAAAAGAATGCGCGCGCATGACCAAACATACTGCTTCATACCAAGCGACGCTTTTATTAACCACCACGATCCGAAGGGTTGCTACATAGGGCGTTTTAAGGCCCCCCCCATATTGTTGTTCGGTCTAAGGTAGAGCAGAATAACAAACCGTGATCCCATCAGTCCTTGGCGACAGGCTACTAACCATGGTCTAAAAGCGAGAAAGTGAGCCAACCGCTCCCTCGCAGGCACCTGCAACGCGTAACTTGCTTCGCCCTATATCTTGCCTCACGGATGGGGCAAACTCAGCCTTCTTGAGGAACTGAATGACTAAGCTCCCGATCCTAACTCCCGAGGCAGCGGATGCCTATGAGCATCTCCAACATCCCATTTGGGTGTTCTCAATCAACACCCTTCAGATTTTAAGAGCAAATTCGGCCGCTCAAAAATGGGTGGGGTATGAGGCGCAAACTCTACACGCGATGGCCATCACTGATCTGTTGCCAAAAGTCGATCGCGACAAAATCTATGATAGGGTCCACCAATTTGATGGAACGAATTCCTTCGCAGGTGTCTGGCAGATTGAAGCAAAAAATGGAGACCGATACGATGCTGCACTCAATTGGAAAAAAGTAATTTTTGATGGTACGCAGGCGATCGTCGCCAGCATTTCTGATATCAAAGAGATCGGCAAAATTCGAGCGCAAGATAACAACTTTGCACGCGAAAGCGCGACATTGGGGTCACAAGTCCATTTGTCTTTTGAACATCTCTCACTTCTTATCGATAGCCTTCCCGGAAAGATACTGATCCTAACGCCCAGTGACTATAAGATCGTTGCGGTCAGCGACGAATATGCACAAGCAGTCATGCTCAAGCGCGCTGCCATTTTGGGTCGATGCATGTTTGACCTTTTTGCTGATGACCCATCCGAACCTGAAGCGGATGGGGTGCAGAACCTCCGCGCTTCTTTACAGCGTGTTCAAACGCTCCGTTTGAGTGACGTTATGGCCTTACAGCGCTATCCGGTGCGGCATTTCGAGAGGGGGTTCCAAGAGCGCTTCTGGCTCCTTCGGAATAAGCCGGTGCTCGATCCCGCGGGGAACATCATTTACATCGTCCATCGCGCTGAAGATCTTACTAATATATTGGGTAAGGTGGATCCGGACCTTCAACCCTCCCTTTCAGCTGAACCGTCAAACGTTTTGCAATTGACTGATGCGCGCGCTGCACTGTTAGCCCTTCAAGAGCGCAATAAGCGCCTCAAGACTGCCGAGATGCTTCTGCATTTGGGTTCATGGGAATTTGATTTCGAACGAGATAAATTCAATTGGTCAGACCGGGTGTTAGACATCTACGGGCAGGATCAGGAACCGAATAATTTCGACGAATACCTTTCATTGGCACTTCCAGAAGAGCGTAAACAGCTGGCCTTGCAACTCTCCGAGTTTATTGAGACCGGTGCTCCCTCAATCGAGTTCCAGCACCACGTTATCCGGACCGACGGTGAAATTTCATACATCCGCGGTGTAGGGGCACGACATCTGGTTGAAGGGCGAGAAATCCTGATCGGAAACGTACAGGACATCACTTCCATCAAATCGAATGAAGAAAAGCTGAAGCGCCAGGCCCGACGACGGCAGCTAGCAGGTCATCTTGCCCAACTAGGAAGCTGGCACGTCGATCTCGTTACCAAGCAAATCAGTTGGTGTAAAGAAACCGCTGCGATCCATGACGAGCCCGAAGGTATGTCACCCCCGACATTTGAGGAGGCAGTGGCTTATTACCTACCAGAGTATCGAAAGCGCATTCATGCACGGTTTGAGGCCTGTATCAACGAAGGACAACCATTTGATGAAATTCTTCAGCTCGAAACCGCCAAGGGAAGGCGCGTTTGGGTGCGCGCATTGGGTGAACCCAAACACAATCTGAAAGGGGAAATTGTCGCTGTTGAGGGTGCGCTTCAGGATGTAACGGAACTGGTAGAGGTGCGAGAGAAGGCAGAGGCAATCACCGCGCAACTAACGCAGACACTTGAAGGCATGAGCGATGCATTCTTCCTGCTGGATCACCACTGGCGGTTTTCTTTCATCAACATCCAAGCAGAAAAACTTTTACGACGTGGAAAAGATGACCTGATCGGTAAGGTTGTCTGGCAGGAGTTCCCAGCAGCGGTAGGTAGCGCCTTCCAAAAAGAATACGAGTATGCCGTTGAAACAGGCAAACCCGTTCGGTTCCAAGAGTTTTTTCCACCGCTCGAGATTTGGCTCGAGGTGAGCGCTGAGCCAACTTTAAATGGATTGGCCGTCTATTTCCGCGACATTACCCAACAGCGCCTCCGCGACGAACAACTACGTCTTCTAGACGCTGCGGTTTCACGCCAGAACGACATCTTGTTGATTACTGAAGCCGAGCCCATCACCGGACCTGATGGACCGCGGATCGTTTATGTCAACGATGCCTTTCAACGGATTACCGGCTTCTCTCGCGCAGATGTCATCGGCAAGACGCCACGGATATTGCAGGGGCCTAAAACACAGCAACAAGAGCTAGTTCGCATTCGTAAAGCGTTAGAAACTTGGCAACCCGTACGCGCTGAGCTGATCAATTACACAAAATCGGGCGAGGAGTTTTGGCTGGAATTGGACATCGTGCCCCTGGCTGATGAGACGGGTTGGTTTACCCATTGGGTATCCATCGAGCGCGACATTAGCGAGCGCAAAAATGCCGAGTTGGCTCTTAGGTTGAATGAAGAACGGTTTTCATTGGTGACCAAAGCAGCAGGCAGCGCCATTTGGGAATGGGATACGGCAACCAATGAACAATGGTGGAGCGAAGGTCTGCGCTACATCTTCGGGCATATACCGGATAACATGTGGTCAGCGCCTGCACCTACCGTCTGGACATCGCATGTGCATCCGGAAGATGGCCTGCGTGTTACCGAGGCTTTTGAACGAATGAGGGCGGGCGAAACCAGTTCGGTGCGAGAACAATATCGCTTCAAGCGGGCTGACGGCAGCTGGGCATTCGTTGAAGATAAGGCCTTTGCGCAACGCGGTACAGATGGCAGTGTCATGCGCATTTTGGGATCGATGACTGACATTACCGAACAGAAGCAGCTCGAGGAGCGGCTCCTTCAAAGCCAAAAAATGGAAACGGTGGGCCAATTAACCGGCGGCATTGCCCATGACTTCAATAACTTATTGATGGTCATATTGGGCAATTCCGAAGTCCTGGAAGACGAACTCGTTGAACAACCGCATCTGCAGCGTCTTGCAAAGATGTCCCTCAACGCCGCCGAACGGGGGGCTGAACTCACCAAACGACTGCTTGCATTTTCACGCAAACAGGCTTTGAAGCCTCAAGTTCTCAATGCTGCGCAACTTATTCAAGGCATGGAAGATATTCTACGGCGCACGCTCCCTGAAAGCATCAACATTGAGTTTGTCCGCTCCGGCGGTTTGTGGATGGTGGAAGTCGATGCCGCGCAACTGGAATCCGCACTTCTTAACTTGGCTGTAAATGCACGCGATGCGATGCTCCAAGGTGGGTTCCTGACAATTGAAGTTGCCAATGTCATGCTAGATGATGACTACGTGGCCGCGGAAACAGATGTTCCGCCGGGACAATATGTAATGATCTCTGTTACCGATACAGGTTATGGCATTTCACATGAAAACATAAGCCGGGTTTTCGAGCCTTTCTTCACAACGAAGGAGGTTGGAAAAGGATCGGGACTGGGATTGAGTATGGTCTTTGGATTCGTAAAGCAATCCAAGGGCCATATCCGGGTCTACTCAGAGCCGGACCAAGGAACGTCGATCAAAATGTATTTCCCACGCACGCGAACGGAAGAACAGCACATTGTGACATCGCGCGCTAGATCTAAACTTACCGGTGGCGCCGAGACCATTTTGGTCGTTGAAGATGACGGTGCTGTACGAGAGCATGTGGTCGCACAACTCATCGCTCTAGGCTATCAAGTACTGGAAGCATCAGCAGGCGCCGAGGCCATTGAGACCCTGAAGCAAACGCCGTCGATAGATTTGCTCTTCACTGACGTTGTCATGCCTGGGGGCATGGGGGGGAAAGAGCTGGCGGATTTGGCGCGCCAACTGCGGCCAAACCTAAAGGTTCTCTACACATCTGGATACACTGAGAACTCTATCGTACACCACGGCAAATTAGACCCTGGTGTGAAGTTGCTGAACAAGCCCTACCGGCGCGAGCAACTTGCGGTAAAAGTGCGTGAAATCTTGGAAGAGGGCAGCCAGGAGGCTTAATTTTTTCCAGCGATACGCGCGCACCCAGGCTAAGGAACCGACTCTGCGGCCACCATCTCATACCAAAGGTACACGCAAAAAAACCACTTCCGAACACAATTTTGACGAAAAGAAAGAGTGGGTTAGGCCTACCACCGCTGACCGTACTATAGATAACCCAAAGAGTAGCACGTTAGTTTGTTCGAGCTGTTGTACTCGCGCTGGCGGCGAAAAGCCGAATAAGCTATGGGTTACCATATTGCCGTTTTCCGTGGTACCGAAGGTAAATGAAACAATGCAAATGGATGCTTAACTTAAAAGGTAACCCGATAAGATGCAGAAAGCTCTCTTGATCGAGGATGAGGAAGACGTGCGTGAAACCATACGTAGTATGCTGTTTTCGGCGGGTTTCGAAGTGACCGAGGCAAAGGATGGACGCGAGGGGGTGGCGAAATTTCGCTTAACGAATCCAGATGTCATCATCACTGATATTTTAATGCCGGGCAGAGAAGGCATCGAAACTATCATGGAGATTCGGAGAGAGAACACTGAGGTCCCTATTGTCGCAATATCGGGTGGCGGACAATATTTGAACGACCTGTTGGATAATATGCTTCAAAGCGCTGAGCTTCTAGGGGCGACTCGGTCAATATCTAAGCCGTTTCGGCGCAAGGAATTTCTGAAGGTTGTCACTGAGGCCGTTAATGTCAATAGTCGTTAACTGCACATGGTTGCGCTAAGGATCCGAAGCACCTAGGCAATCCGCCTGCCCCTTAGGTTTTGGCATTTCTAGCATGCCAGCCTCGTGAAGCAGCGGGACAAAATAGAAGGGGGAACCAAATAGCTGCCCCCCTTCTCATATTCCCATTTTGCAAACGCCCTACTTTCTTCGCGCTGTGTCTCGCTTGAACTCGTAGGCCGGGCTGGCCAATGAGAATGTGTCAGGCAGTTTCCACTTTTTCCGATATGCTTCGGGGGAAAGATTATGCTCCAGCATGAGGTGGCGCCGCAAAAGACTCATCTCTTCACCACATTCCAAACAGGTAATCAGTCGGCTTTTTGAGCCAGGCTCTGAGGGAGGTGATTTCTGGTTCGTATGTGGCGCAGCTTGTAGCCTGATTTCATATTGCGAACCGACCCCCAGCTTACCAGATATTTTCAGGCTTCCACCTATGGATGCCAATCTCAATTGGACGGGTATGAGGGAAGAGATTGAAGTTTCTTCGAAACTTCTTTCCTGCACCTTCAATCCTTTAGTCAACAAATCTATGTTGTGCTTTAGAGCGATCCCTAAGCCTGTGTCTCTTACTTTTATCAGCAAGTTCGAGGAAGCATCACTTTCCAGCTCGATGCTAACAGCGCCCTCCGTATTGGCGGCCACCGCACTGGATACAAGGTGATTTATGACTTCCGCCAGGCAGGCGTTGTCCACAGCAGGGCTGGGACCCGCCTCAAGTCGATCCTCTACGGTTAAAGTAATGCCCTTTGAAACCGCGTGAGGTCGATGGGGGAGCACGGCATTCCTAACTCGCCTTAGCAAGTCCGACTTCTCACTTTGACTGCTGGCGCCCTTTTCGTCGCGTTCATACACCCGAATAAGGCCATCCGTGATAGCCAAAAGCTGTGTTGAGCTGCGTGCAATAGTTCCAACAAGAGCCCCCGATGGGCCTTCGAGTTTTAGATCATTGAGCACGCGTGAGGCTTCAGAGATCAGCTTTAGAGGGGTCCGAAACTCATAGTTTGCAGTTTCCCAGAAATCCTTGGCCGCCGGCTTTGCATTAGTCCGTCCAATCTTTGACGTGTCGACCGAACTACCGGAATAGGATATCAAATTGCCATCAACCTGCTCGCCAATGTGCGTTAGCACCTGCATATCTTCGTCCGTCCAAGCGCACGGCGAGAAACTTATACAAGACAAAGCTCCCAATATGTGGCCGTCGCGTGTATTGTGTATCGGCACTGAGATACAGCTCATCACCCCACCCTGTTTCACCGCAGGGGTTTGGTTGAGTATCGGATTATCGCGCGCGTCGGAAACCGCCCAAAGCCGCTTACTGGCCACAACATGCTCAGCGATATCACTGGCCATTTGAGAGACCCCCGCATCACCCGAACAATCAATGGTATCTTTCTCGGAACTTACTTGATGCACCTCCCCCATGGGACCAAACCAAGAAATTATCGCAATAGGGGTATTTAATGCCCGCCGAGCCACGCGGGCGGAACTTTCGAGGCTATCCTCTATAGGTTCCGGACTTACTTTATTGATCAAAGGGAAAGCCATATGTGAACACTCATTCCGGAGGTGGATGAGACTCTTCGCTTATAGAGTATTTGCTCTGCGCCCAACCTCAATCTTGTTAGAGAAGAGCGCTCAAACTTACGATGACCCTCAATTGCCTGATCGCAGCCAAACCCGCTTTAGTCATCGCAAAGCGATGAGAGTGGGCAACTCACTGTCCAGACCAATCCGGTCGGGGCGTAGGCGAGCTTGACATCTGCTGAAAGCGATGAGGCCGTCAGCTTGTCGATCACCGTTGTTCCGAACCCGTGAGACGTAGGCGCTGATACCGCGGGGCCATCTTGTTCGCGCCAAGACATAGAAAATTCGCCTTGCTCAATCGACCAGCCTATGACAACGCGGCCGATATCATTGCTTAGGCTTCCGTACTTGGCAGCATTTGTGGCCAGTTCATGAATCGCCATGCCGATCGCCTGCGCTGCATGCGCGCTAACTTTGACCGGGGGACCCGCCACCGTCACGCGCTCGCTGATTGCTTCAAAATGCTCAAGTTGGCCCCGCACCAGTGCGTCCAACTCAATCTTCTGCCATCCGTTGTTCACCAGAATATCTTGGTTGGCTGCAAGAGCCTGTAGCCGTTCACCAAATGCCTCAATGAAGTTCTCCGGGGACCGCCGGGCTGTTTGGCGCGCGATCACCTTAACGACAGAAAGCAGGTTCTTGCCACGGTGGTTCACCTCACGCATCAGCATTTGGCGGTTTTCGTCGAGTTCTTTTCGGTCCGTAATGTCTTGGATGATTTTGATGAGGTAGGAGAGCCCTCCCTCAGGGTCGCGCACACAGCTCACCGTGGTATGGCCCCATACCAAGCCGCCATCTTTGCAAAGATAGCGCTTTTCCAGATCGTACTCATCCGCTGCACCGGATTTGAGCGCCTCAAGTGCTGTCCTTCCTCGAGGGGTATCCTCTGGATGCGTAAAATCATCAAGCAAGCGGCCCTCCACTTCTTCAGCGCTGTAGCCAAGCATTTCTGCCAGGCGGTCATTGACGCGCATTAAAGTGCCTTCTCCACTCACAATGCTGATCCCGACGCCCGCGTTCTTGAACGTGGCTTCAAAGCGCCTCTGAGATGTCTCAATGTCTCTTGTTCGGTCTTTAACCCGCGCTTCCAGTTCAGCATTGATCTGAGCTAAGTCCAACAACGCCTGCTTTTGTTGGCGCACAATTGCCGCGACAATCAATCCAATGGAAGCCGCGGTCAGGATCAGGATCTGCATCCTGTTGTGCATAAGGGCGATGCTCAATGTGGGGCTATCCGCGGCACCAAGAATATGCCCATGCGCCCCGATTAGGAATGTTAGCCCCGCCACCGCGAGCGCCGCGCCGCGGAACTCAAATCGCAATGCAGCCCAGAGAACCGGCAGCGGCAACAGATATGTGTAATAAGACCCTGTCGCCAAATCCCAGGCGGTGATGCCCACCAGCAAACCTGCAATGACAAGACTTTCTAACAACGTGCCCCCTTGGAGCCTCATGCCATCACGCCATGCATTTACAACCGTGATTGTTATTGGGGTGGCGATCAAAGTGCCGGTTGCATCCCCTAACCACCAAAGAGGCCAGGTGGCCGCAAAGGAGCTTTTGCCTTCCAATGCAACAAAGGCACTGCCAATGGTCGCACTGATCATAGGGGCTATCAGAACGCCAATGACCAACAGCCCCAGAACCTGGGACAGCTTGGTCAACCGCCGGATGGGGGCGTCAAAAAGCGGGGCGAGAATGTAGCCTGCCGCAAATATTGCAGCCGCGTTAGCGACTATATACCCAAAGGCGGCAATGACGGTGCTGTTGTACCACAGGAAGTTCCCAATGATCTCTCCGAAGACCCCAAGCGCAATCCACCATGGCCAAGTTTCTCTGCGGTGCATCAGTAACGCCGCGATGATCACCCCATTAGGCGGCCAAACAGTAACGGGATCACCGGGCACAATCGTCATCCAACGACCAAAAGCAGCCGCCGCCAAATAAATTGCAAAAAACAACAGCAAGGTGGAAACACTGGGTAAGCGCGCGCGCCCTCCAGTAGCCTTATTAGGGCTCCGCGCCAATCCAGCATTCGAAGTCGCCAAAGCCTCTGACGACGGCGTTCGTGTAAAGAAGGTCCCCCTCACATGCTCCCCCTTGAACAGGCTTCTGAAAATACACTTTCATATTCTTGCATATTTGCAAAAGTGTTTTTGGGACCCGTGTGCGCTACCCATCCGTGATGCGGCAGCCCTATTCTTACCCAGTATGGTTTTGTCTGCCTTGGGACGAGCACCAGAACCTTGGTGCCAAACAAACTTCAAGGTTCACTCAAAAACGCCGTCAGGTTTTGTGCAGCATGCAGGATCCGAATAATCTCGATTGCCATGCTTCAATTCTAATTGGTGGTGATATCGACGCAATCCAAGCGCTCAACTCCCCACGGCTTCACTATCTTGCGACTGGCGCGCTTCCATTATCTCTTTCGTGACAAAAATCGCGCAAACCTCCCCTCTATGAAAGTTATTGCCCCCCTAGATGATCAATATATCTCGCGTTGTGAATTTGTTATGAAGATAAAAAGCCCGACAGCGGCTGCTGCCGGGCCTTCATGACTTGCGGATCGTTTAGATTAGCGGCTGTCGCTGCCAGCACCATAACCGCCATAGATATACCCCTCACCGGGGCTGCGGAGATCGCTGCGCGAGCTTAGGACAGTGTCCTCCATCTTATCGCTATTCGCCGTGTTCAACGTCAGATCGTTCGCACGGGTCGACAGGTTGGAGTTCATGGCACGCTCATCGTCGGAGTATACTTTGCCCGCATTCATCGACGTGTCGAGGAAGAGGTCATTATAGTAAGTCGAATTGGACGCGAATGCGGTGGTGGAGATCAGGGCAGCGGCGGCGGTTGTCAGAAAAAGTTTCATAATCTGTTCCTTTGGCTCTCATTGAGTTGTGTCGCATCAGTGCGATGTCTTCGTTGTGGTAAAGACACGGCGCCGCACTGAGAGAAGTTTCGCACCGCCCTGGCTTGGCGTTATGGAGCTAGGAAATGATCTCTGCTGATGTTACCTTCTGGCTAGAAGTCCTATTTATTACAGATAGTTACGAAATATTTCAGCGGCATCACAGTGCTGTGTGAGATGCTTCCACTCAGTCCAGATACTTTCTGCACACGGCTTGCTCCGAAGATGTAGATGTCAATCTCACAGAACACGCCAAAGGAGGGGGGGGTGAGAGAGAGAGGGACCACGCTACTTAAACGGCACGCCTGAACAGCTTGAGCGACCGGATCTTTAAAAGATGAAGAACGCACCGCAGTCAATTGTTTTGGCTGGTATTTACCATTTCAGGTGCTCGCCCCCATCAGGGCAAATCAGTTGCCCGGTGACTGCAGGTGCATCCAGAAAATAGCCCAAAGCCGCGGTGATATCTTCAAGGTTTACCCCCCGCTCCAAAACTGTGTCCCGGCGCTCTTGGGCAAAGACTTCTTCAGACTGATGTTGTCCTTGCAAGGTCGGTCCGGGGCCTATGCCGTTCACCCGAATTGCCGGTGCCAGCGCTTGGGCGGTCGTGCGTGTCATGGCCCACAGGCCCATCTTGGCAATGGTATAACTCATGAACTCTGGGGTCGGGCTGTGCACGCGTTGGTCGATCATATTCACAATCAGCCCAGTGGCACACGGCTCGCCGCGCTCATCTGACGTGGCTTGCAGCCTCTGCCTTGCCATGGCTTGCGTCAGCACAAAAGGCGCGCGCAGATTGCTGCCAATATGGCGCTCCCAGCTTTCAGGGGTGGCCGTGTGGATATCGTCCGCCTCAAATATTGAAGCGTTATTGACCAAACAGGTGATCGGGCCACCAAGTGCTGCCGCCGCGCGGGACAGCAGAACCTGTGTCTCCGCCTCGTCGAGCAGGTCGGCTTGCAATAGAGAGGCCCGCTGCCCCTGCGCCGCGATGTCAGCGGCTGTTTCTTCTGCTGCCGTCCGCGAGGTGGCAAAATGCACGGCCACATCAAACCCTCGCTCCGCAAGGTAGAGCGCCATAGCGCGCCCAAGGCGCTTTCCGGCGCCCGTCACCAGAGCTCGACGCATGACGCCTCTCCTCAGATCATAATTACACTTGGGTAAAGCACATAACGCTCGCGCAGCACCAGACCCCCAAAGAAAGGCAGAGCGACCAAGGACACTCAGCCGACGTGAAAGAGCGTGTTGAACAGCTTCGGGTCGAAGCTCTGCGCAGCAAAGGTATCGCCTTGGGTCAGCACGCTAATGGCATCATGGCTGTGCAGGCTTTCTTGATGGCTCGCCACGATGCGAAAATCCCCTACCCGCGTATCCGCAAGAAGTTGTTCGCAAAAGAGCCGCGCCGCATCCTCGACG
>TARA_R100000687_G_C6453367_1_pt1 | contig 12429 bp, 14 predicted proteins | sample TARA_R100000687 | Tara Oceans TARA_R100000687 (sample SAMEA2622685) | marine metagenome | biome: marine biome (ENVO:00000447); feature: mesopelagic zone (ENVO:00000213); material: "saline water (ENVO:00002010), including plankton (ENVO:xxxxxxxx)" | depth 600 m
GGCGAGCTCGCCGGCTTTTCAATGAGCGTTGGTGCCACCGACAAGTTGATTCGTGGCACGCTCATGGCGAACAAAGAGACGATCACCAGCACCAGCAGCGGTACCGCCCGGCAACTCGGCGCTGTTACCTCCGCACAAAAGCTCTACGCGGCGCTGCATGTTTTCAGTGCGGGCGGCACCAGTCCCACGCTGGATATTGAAATAGAGAGCGACGACGGCAGCGGCATGGCCTCGCCCGTGTCGCGCATCAGCTTCGATCAGGCCACGGCTGTGGGTAGCCAGTTCAAATCACTCGCGGGCGCAATCACCGATGACTGGTGGCGCGTCAAGTGGACCGTGGGCGGCACCAGTCCGGACTTCGACTTTCTGGTTGTGGTCGGCATTCTTTAATCTTTTTCAATCAGCTGGCTAGCTCCAGCATCAATGCCTTTTAGGAGGGCAACACTATGGCTAAGGAAGTCTTGACAGATGCCTTTGTGGAATTTGACGGCAATGATCTTTCGGACCATGTCCGCTCGGTCACCGTTAACTACGAAGCGGAAGGTGTCGACGACACCTGCATGGGGCTCGACACTCGCACGCAACAAGGCGGGCTGAAAAGCTGGTCGATTGAAGTTGAGGCGGCCAACGATTGGGCGGCCAGCCAGATCGACAGCATTATGTTCCCGCTCGTCGGCACTACTGCCACGATAAAAGTGCGCAAGTCAGCAACCGATTCGGTGGGTGCAACCAACCCCAGCTACCAGGGCACAGGCCTGCTGCGCACCTACAACCCCATTGGGGGTGTGAGTGTGGGCGGGCTGGCAACTGCGCCGTTCACCATTGAATCGGCCGGTACGCTCAGCCGCGCCACGTCGTAAGAGGTTGTTATGTCAGACAGCAAAAAAGAGGTTGCCAAAGTTCTCTCTCGCTCAGAAATCCTTGAAGCCCAGGATATGTCCAACCGGCTGATTGAGGTACCCGAGTGGGGAGGCAGTGTGTATGTCGGCATGATGCGCGGCCACGAGCGCGATGCGTTTGAGCTGGCGATGGCAGGCGGCGCAAAGAATATTCGCGCCAAGCTGGTTGCCGATGTTTGTCAGGATAGCGAAGGTAAACGCCTGTTCACCGATGCGGATGTTGAATTGCTTGGTGAGAAGTCAGCCAAGGCCCTGCAGCGTGTCTACAATGTTGCCGTTCGCATGAACGGCTTTACCGATCGCGATATCGACACACTCGAAAAAAACTAGAAAGCCGTCCTTCCCGTTACTTTTACTTCCTGCTCGCCGAGCACCTCCACATGACAGTGGAGGAACTACTTCAAAAAACAAGTTCTCGTGAGCTTGCCGAATGGCAGGCCTACCTGCGCTTGAAGCGGCGGCGGGAAGTCGAGGAGCGGCGGCGCGAAAAATTGAAACACGGGGCTGAAAGCGGAGCTGAACGCATGCGAGCAAAACTGTCTGGGAATCGCAGATAATGGCCGTAGTAGGTGACCTGCTAGCGGTATTGCGTCTGGATAGCGCTGGGTTTCAGCGCGGCATTAACCAGTCCATGACCCAGATGCAGCGCATGCGCAAGGAGTCCAAAACGCTGGCGAGCCAGATATTCTCCCTGCGCGGTGCGATGCTTGCCACGGGTGGCGTTGCCATGTTCGTTCAAGCCAGCAAGGCGGGGCTGGATTTCGAGCGCCAGCTTAAGCAGATTATTGGCCTTGTGGGCGTGGCTGAAGAGTCTGTTGCCGGCATGCGCAAAGAGGTGCTGGAGCTTTCCAAGTCAACCGGTAAGGGGCCGCAAGAGCTTGGGCAGGCCTTGTTCTTTATCACCTCGGCAGGCCTGCGGGGGCAGGCCGCGCTGGATGCGTTGGAGTCATCAGCCAGGGCTTCAGCCTCCGGCCTGGGTGAAACCAAAACCGTGGCCGATGCAGTTACCTCTGCGATGAACGCCTACGGCCCGGCTGTGCTCAATGCAGAATCTGCAACAGATGTGCTGGTTGCCACCGTGCGCGAAGGCAAGGCTGAGGCCGCCAGCTTGGCCGGTCAGTTCGGGCGGCTGCTGCCTGCGGCCAATGAGCTGCACATCAGCTTTGATCAGGTGGGTGCTGGCCTGGCCTTCCTCACGCGCTCCACCGGCGATGCCTCGCAAGCCTCTACCCAGCTCGGCGGCATTATGAACAAGCTGCTCAAGCCTACCGAGACTGGCCGAAAAGTGCTGGCCGACTACGGTATGAGTGTTGACGGCCTGCGCGAAAGCATTCGCCAGAAAGGCCTGCTGGCGGCGCTGGTAGAATTGCGCGAAGGCCTCGGCGGCAATACCGATGCGCTGGGCAAAATCTTTGAAGATGCGCAGGCTCTCAATGGTGTGTTGCAGTTAACCGGCGAGCAGGCTGGAACTGCGGCCAAGGTCTTCGATAGCCTGGCGCAAAGTGCGGGCGCTACGGAGAAAACCTTTAAGCTCACCGAAGACGGTTTGCGCAAAGTGCAACGTGCGCAGGCCGAGCTTGATGTTGCCATGGTACGTTTTTCGGATTCTACGTTACCGCATGTTGTAAGCGGCATGGCGCTCGTGATTACGAAAGCAAGTGAGGTCAGCCAAGATATTCAGATCGCCGCTGAAAACGTAGCCGCCTTTTTACACGGTCCGGGCGGCGGCAATGAGGACCTCGTACCGCGCCGAATTGAACAAATCAAAAATCGCATACAAGAGCTGCAGGAAGAGATCGATGGTGCCGGCTTTGCATCTGATTTCTGGTCGGCATTAACCAACCCTATGACAATGGTCGAGGGGCTTGGTGGCGCAGTCTCAAATGTCGAGTCGAAAAGAAAGGAAATTGCGGATCTTCGCGCTGAGATTGTGAAGTTGCAGGATACCGGCCCTGTCAAGGTTGGTCCGATAGAACTCGGCGGCCATCTAGCCGATGAATTCGATCAGTTGATTAAAGACATCAATGCCGTTAACGAATCGGCAGGTGATACGTCGGGCATTGTTAAGCAGAAAGGCGCGCTGTCTGAGCTGCAAAAAGAAATTCAGTCAAGCCGCTCCGATTTCGTTTCCCTGCAAAAAGCGATTGAAACCGAACAGCGCGCCATGCAGGCGGAGATTAGCACCGGTCGCGATGCGGCCAATGCCATTCGGCTGCGCGCCCGGTTTATGGATCAGCTCAATGCTGTGCTGGCCGACAACAATGATCTGACCGATAAAGAAATTGCAAACCTCAAAAAATCCTTTGAAGCAAACCAGAAGCTGCGTGAAGAGGTAGCCAAGCAAGCGGAGATGAGAGCAGCTGCGCAGAAGGCCGCTGAGGCAATGCAGCAACCGTTTGAAAATGCCTTTGAAAATATTCAGCGCGCCTGGGGCGATACGCTCACCGATATGTTCCGCAATGGCGTTGACGGCTTCAAAGACTTTGGCGACAGCGTAAAAGACATTTTCGCTCGCCTGGCCGGTGAGCTGGTGGCCATGTGGAGCGCCCGTGTAATCCGGCAAATTGCCACCGGCACCAGCGCCGCAGCCTTTGCGGGCTCTGCGTCTGCTGGCGGCAGCGCGGCTGTTGGTAGCGCGCCGGGTCTGCTGCAGCAGGCTGGGCAATTGCTTGGCCTGCCAAACCTGGGCGGCGGTGCATTGGGCGCGGGCGCTATGGGTGCAGGCGTTGGCGGTCTGCTTGCGGGCCTTTCCGGCACCAGCACCAGTGCGGGGCAGGTTGGCGCCGGGTTGGGCTCACTCATTGGGTATTCCGGCAGCACTATGTTTGCAGGCCTTGGTGGCCTCGCTGGAGGCGTTGCAGGCTTTGCGGGTGCAGCTGGCGGTGAGTGGCTGGCTGACGCCTTCGGCCTGCAAAATCCTGAGCAGGCCGGCATGCTGGGTGGCATAGGGGCTGCCGTTGGCATGGGGTTGGGCGGGCCGCTTGGCGCCCTTGCCGGTGGTGCCTTGGGCTCGCTGGTAGGGGGCTCGTTTGGCGGCGGTTACGATGACCCCGACTTTATGTTTGGCACGCAAGAAACAGCCGCCGGTTTGCTCGCTGCTCAACAAACACCCTTTGGCACCGTAGGCCTGGTTGCGGCCGCCACTGAAAATCTGTCGCCAGAAACGATGCAGCGATTCAGTGACTTCGTCGCGCAGCTCGACAGGCAGATTGCGACCAATCTCACTCAGGCAGAGATTGAGGCAGCGAAAGAGGCTGCTCAAAATGCTCGGCTTCCACGAGTCAGTGTAGGCGCCACGCTCACACCTGACGAGTTGGTATTTGCCATTCGTGATCGCTACCAGGCCATTATGGAGTCGCTGGGTGTGAGTCGCGGTGGCATTACCTCTGCCGACCCGGGCGAGTTTGCCCAGCAGATAATGCGCAACTTTCAGAGCTTTACCCAACCGCGCATTGGGGTGCAGCAGCAGCTGGCGCAGTTAATGCCTGCTATCGAGCAAGAGGCCAATATGCTGATGCGGCTGCGTGAGGGTGTTGGCGATGCTTCTGCGCGCATATCCGACTTTCTCACCGGTCTCGTTACTGGCCCCAGCTCCGTGTTGGCGCCGCGTGAGGCGCTGGCCAATACCCGCGCCCGGTTTGAAGAACTGGCAGCGCAAGCGCGTGCAGGCGACATGCAGGCTTTGCAGCAGGTCTCCGGTGCTGGTCAGCAGCTGCTGGATATTTCGCGCAACCTGTTCGCCTCAAGCCCTGAATTTTTTCAGCGTTTTGATTTTGTGCAGTCAACCCTGCAAGACCTGCAAACCAACGCGCAGGCGCAGCAAGATCGCGCCGGCACCTTGCTTTCTGAGATTGGCATACAAATACAGTCTGGCAATCAGGAGCAAGGGCGGCTGCTCACAACAGCCACGGATCGGTTAACGGATCTGGTTGATCAAATGCGTGAACTCAACGACAGCCTGCAACGAGAGCTCGGCCTGACATGATTCCCGGCAATGACATTCTGGGCGATGTTGCCATTGGCGATACCGCCGCCGATGAGCTTATCGTCGCCGATAAAATCAGTCAGTTGTTGGCTGACTCTGGCGCCAACAGGGTGTACCTGCTGGAGGCAACGCCGTATGACCCTGGCGCAGAGGCGGAGACCACCGTGCGGCTGTCAGGCCCTATACCGTTTCGCACCAAGCCAACGGATACGCCAGCCAACGCAAGCTACCAGCCGCGGTTGCGTAACCCGTACAACTATTCGGTGAACTTGTGGCAAAACAACCGGGTGCTGGGTGAGCGCAAGCCCAGCTTTGGAGCCGTTGTTATCGACAACCCCGACGGCGGGCTGGATAACCTGCTGGATTATTACTGGGATGGTCGCCAGGTAAACATCAAGGTGGGCACACCAGACTTCACGTTTGCTGAATTCGAGGTGCTGTTTTCTGGCACGGTCTCTGACATTGAGTGGAGCGATACAGAGCTCAAGCTGAACATTCGCGACCCAGGTGTCAAGCTGGATAAACCCATCCAGACCACGTTGTACGCTGGTACCGGTAGTGATGAAGGTGGCAGCGAGCTCAAGGGCAAGCCCAAGCCGCTGTGCTACGGCATTGCCCGGGAAGTGAAAGCAGTGCTGGTTGACAACGTTGACCTGATATATCAGGTCCACGATGGCAGCGTTGATGAGATCACCGCCGTCTATGACAAGGGCGCTACGCTCACCGATGAAGGCGACGTGGCCGATCTGCGCGCGGCGCCGGCGCCCAGCGCTGGCGCGTTTAAAACCGATGAAGCCGCAGGCCTGTTCCGGTTGGGTGCGTCGCCCGATGGGCAGGTAACAGCCGATGTGCGCGGCGACAACAGTGGCGGGTTTGTGTCTGCAGCCGCAGATATAGCCAAAAGAATTTTGACCACCAAGGGCGCACTGGTGACGGCAGATCTGGATGAGGCCTCATTCAACCGCGTAACGGCCTCAAGCCCGGCGGCTGTCGGTATAGCTATACCCGATGAGCAACGCCAAATACCTGAAGTGCTCACCGAGTTGATGGCTAACATTGGCGGATTCTGGACTCACCGTCGTAATGGAAAATTGCGTGTAGGTGTTTTGCAGGCGCCTGGTAGTGCCAGCCTGAAGCTGGGGCAGGCCGATGTGTTCGGTGTGGTATCACGCCGCCATGCGGGCAGGCCGGCAGAAACTGTGCGGCTGGGGTATGACCGAACCTGGACGGTGCAGCAAGAGGGCGCGCTTGCCGCCTCGCTCTCTGCCGACGAGAAAGCACTGCGCTCCAACCCGCACCGATTTGTTGAAAGCAGTGATGCCACCATAGCCAATAAGCATTTGCTGGCAGATGTGGTGGAGCGGCTTACTGCGATCGACAGTGACACCGACGCGCAAGCAGAGGCAGACAGGCTGCTGGAGCTGCTGAAAACGCGGCGGCACATTTACAAAGTGGGCATCGGCTGGCGCCTGTTCGCTCTTGATCTGGTCGACACCGTTACGCTCGACTTGCCGCGCTTTGGGCTTGATGGCGGGGTTGATTATCGAATCATCGGCATAACCGAGAACGCCGCCGCAAACTCGGCAGAATTGATTTTGTGGGGATAGTAAATGGCATTCCGATTGCTCAAAGACGCCTGGGTAGAAATCGACGGCGTTGATATCAGTAGCCAGGTGCGCCGCATCGGCATCCTGTACGAAGAGCCTTTTGTCGACGTAACCACCATGGGAGGCGACACCCGCGTTAATCGCGGCTCGCTCAAGAGCTGGCAGTTTCGGCTGGAAGTCGCCAGTGATTTTACCGACGGTGGTGTAGACGAAACGATCTTTGGCAAAGTTGGTACCGAGGTTCGAATACGCGCCGCCAGCGCGCAATCCGGTGCTCTCGCGGCCAATCCAATTTATGACGGCAAAGGTCTGCTGCAAAGTTTCACGCCCTTTGGTCAGCAGGTGGGCGAATTCGCCGTTCAGCAATTTCGCATCACACCGCGTGCTGCGCTGTTCCGCTATGCGGAGTCGTTGCTGCTCAGTTTTGCCACAGACGAATATGAGAGGAAAGGCGTTGTGTCTGGATTTTCTGACCTGATTACGTTCACCCGGGCAAGCACAGCTACCTACTGGGATGAGAACGGGGTGTTGCAAACCGCGGCTGTCAATGAGGCTCGCTTTGATCATGACCCTGCCGATAACTCCGCGCTGGGGATGTTGGCGGGGGAGCAGCGTACTAATTTAAAGTTGCATTGTCGTGATTTGACTGCGGCCAGTTGGTCGGGTAGTGCAACGGCGGCACGTGATACTGTGGGCATAGATGGGGAGGCAAATTCTGCAACAACGTTGACCGATGACGATGGGGCTGTGTCAGAGTTTAGAGTTCAGACTGTCACTATTCCCAATGATTCAAATAGTCATGTTGTTTCAGCTTTTGTGCTAAAAGACGCCGACGAAACCCGGTTCTCACTTTTTCGTTACCGGCTCCTGCTGGGTTCGACTGAGCTCGATTACAGGGCGTTGTTAAATACTAAAACGGGCGCATTCCTTGCTGGTATAGATGCTTCTGCATCTGACGTCACGGTCAAAGATTGCGGCAATTGGTGGCGTCTGTCAGTGGTCGTTACCAATAACAGCTCAGGTAACACGACGATCCGCGCAGAAATTTACCCGGCTGCGCGGTCGGACATGGCGGCTACCACCTTCGATGTAACGGCTACGGGTGCGATTGTTTATGATTTTGGTCAGATAGAGCTTGACTCCGTTGTTCCGACTAGTCCAATAGAAACTGGCGCTAGCACGGTTACGCGATCAGCAGATGCCGTGTCCTCCGCGATAGGTGATGACTTCAACAGCGCGGCATTCTCGCTTGTTATTGAAGGTGTGGCGCCGCCCGCCTTTGAAGATTTCCAGCCGCTTTTTGAGTATAGCGACGGCAGTTCGAGTGATTACGTGAGGGGCGCATTTTTTGCCGACGGAACCCTTCGGATTGCAATCGTTTCGGGGTCAGTAACTGTTGCGTCAGCGGTCAGTTCTGCGATGAGTGGCGATGCCAATTACAAAGTTGCAGTGCGATGTGAAAAAGACAATTTCGGGATATGCTTTAACGGTGGAGCCGTAACCACAGATTCTGCCGGAGACGTGCCGGTCGGATTGACAACGCGGCGATTTGGGGCAGCTCCCCAGACTTTGACTGGGTCGTTAAATTCTACGATCAGCATAGTGCGCGAGGAGCCTCGCGGACTCACCGACGCTGAACTGCAGCTGGAGTCTACGCTATGACCCTGTATTTAAAATCCGGCACCAAGTCTACCCTGGTGTCTGCGCTCGGCGCAGCTGGTTTGACGTTTGTAGGCGAAGACGACCAAGAGCACGTTGTTGCCACAGCCAGCCCGAACGGTATTCGTGTTGATGTTAAATGGCATGGCCAGATCAAGCAGCTGGCGGGTTACGACGAAGAGTTCGAACCTATCTGGACTGAGCATACCGGCTGGCACGCCGATGTGAAAACCGACGACCAGGTTGTTATCGATGCGCTGGCCTACGTCACGCTCGATCCGCCGCCGGCAACGCCTTATCACAAATTTGCAGGTGACTAATGGCGTTCCTGATCGCATCACCGAAGATCGGCGACGACGCAACCATTCAGGCTGCCGGCAGCGAAACCTCGGACCAGCCCGCCACCAACCTGCAGACTATGCAGCCATCGGAAGTTTGGCGTGCCACAACGCTGGGCAGCGCCTACGTTGAGTATGAGTTGGCCACCTTGCGCACAATTGATCTGGTGGCACTGCTGTACCACAACGGCAGCCCGGACGCGATGGTGCGAGTGCGTGCCGCCAGCACTCAGGCAGATCTCGCCGCCAATCCGGGTTATGACTCGGGCCCGCTTATGGCTCGCTGCGAGAAAGACTCACGCACGCTGATCTGGACAGATGAAGACGACAATCCCGCCGAGGGTGAGTACACCTACCAGCACTTTGTGCTCGACCTGGGCGGCGCCGGCAAACGCTACAGCTGGTGGCGCGCTGACGTAATCGACGCGCAAAACCCTGATGGCTACATAGAGGTCGGCCGACTGTATCTGTCGGCTGCTGAGCGCCCGGGAAAAGCGCCGCGCTATGGCTGGGGCATGGGGTTGTCAGACGGTCAGCAGCGTACCCGCGCTTTCGGGCGGCAGCTATTTACCACAGAGAAATCCACCGGCAAAACCCTTGAGATGGCTTTCGGCTCTGGTAGCGAAACAGACATGTGGGATTCGCATTTTCGCCTGCAGCGATTGCGTGGCACATCAAAGGATGTGCTCGTGGTGCTCGACACCACCAAGACGGCCCGTATGCGCGATTGGACGGTGTGTGGCCTGCTAAGCGATCCCCAGCCGTTGGTCAACGAGACCATAGGCTTTTACCAAACCTCACTTACTGTAGAAGAGCTTATACCCTAAATGGCATTTCAACTCGCTGACATGGTTCGGGAGACTACCCAGACCGGCGGTACAGGTACGTATAGCCTGGGTGGCGCCATCGATCGCTATCAGACATTTGTCGACGGCGTGGGTGATGGTAACTCCACCTACTACAGCGTTATCAGCGACAGCGATTTCGAGATTGGCATAGGTACAGTTGCAGTTGGCAGCCCGGATACCCTCAGCCGGGATACTGTGCTGGCCAGCTCTAATGCTGATGCCGCGGTGAGCTGGCCTGCGTCAGGTACGCGTACAGTCATTACCTGTTACCCGACAGGGCGCAACGCCCTGTTTGACAACAATCAGGATCTGACGTTGTTGCGCGATCTGATTCTGGCCCGTCATATTTTGCTGGGCACCACCACAACGCAAGTGCAGGGTCAGGCCAGTGTATCGAACATTATCGATTTTATTGCGGGAGCCGGCGGGAGCATAGATGTTCGGGTTGGTGGTACGCCGGTAGACAGGTTCCCGTCGGGAACTCGCATGCTGTTTCAGCAAACCACGCCACCTACAGGGTGGACTAAAGAAACGGGTGGAACCTACGACGACACAGCTCTTCGTATCGTTACCGGGGCGGTTGGCAGTAGAACAGCTACTTCAGCATTTAGTACCGTGTTTGGGAAGACTGCTACAGATGGGCACACGCTCACCGTAGCGCAAATGCCTGTGCACAATCACACTCAGCGTGCCAATGAGGTGGTCGGTGTCACTCTCGGTACCGGTGCGTCCGCCCTTGATCCAGATCCGGACACTATGATTGTCACCGCTGGCTCGACGGCCAATGCGGGTAGTGGCAACGCGCACTCACACAACATGGATATCCGAGTCAATTACCACGACGTAGTTATTGCTGCGAAGGATTAAGCGTGCTTAAAAGATCAGGCGAAACTGGTGACTATTGCCCGTTTGTCAGGAAGAAATGTCTCGAAGGTCAGTGTGCTATGTGGACCCACGTTCGGGGCAAAGACCCGCAGACCGGTGCCGATATAGATCACCATGGTTGTTCGCTGGCCTGGCTTCCGGTTCTGCTGATAGAGAACGCCAACGAAACCCGAAAAACGTCTGCCGATGTTCAAAGCTTTCGCAATGAAGTTGCCGCAACGGTAGAAGCCTTTGTGCCAGGATCTCGCCCCGGGATAGAGCGAGCCCGGCAGCTGGTCGGAAAGACCTGACCGTCGATTTTGCTAGACCTTCCGGAGGTGCCATGAAAAAAACTGCCATCGCGGTGGGCTTGTTTGTGCTCACCATTATCGCCGCGCTGTATTCAATGAACAGCGAAGCGCAGCCACGGGTTGCGCTCGGCACCACGTTCAACAAATCATCGCTCACCTACGGCGAGGTTTCCTACGAGTGGCGCAGCTGGGAGGCTGCGTTAGGCAGAGTGGGTGAAGGCCGTACCGACCAAGGCAATCAAAGCGTTGTCGATGTCTACTCAGTCTCCTATCTGGTTCGGCCCGCTTGGTGTGTGGGCAACTTCTGCAGCTACTTCCGTCTGGGCGTCGCCAGGGTAGACACCTCGCCGCTGGTTGGTAGCAGCAACTACCGAACGGGCATCGGCATCGAGCACAGGCACATTGCGATCGAGTACTTCCATATCTCGTCTGCTGGTATCCACAGCAACAACACCGGCATCGATGGCATTGCGCTGAGGATATACCTCTCTCCGGACTGACAGGTGGCACCATGGCTGAACTAATCCTGACACGACACTCCTACTCGCCAACGGAAACCATGGGCCACCTGCGCCTGCCAGACGGCCGCGTACTGCACACCATCGAGCGGCCGTGGATTCCCGACAAAGAGGCTGGCTCCAAACCGTTCAAAAGCTGCGTGCCTGATGGGCCCTATGACCTGGTGCCGCACCACGGCGATGACTGGACGGAAACTTGGGCGCTGGTCAATCCGGCGCTGAAGGTGTGGCACTACGAGAAAGACATGGACGGCGCCGGTCGCTATGCCTGCCTGTTCCACCCCGCCAATTGGGTAGAGAACGTTGTTGGGTGCATCGGCCCGGGGCTGGCCCGCACCATCTTTAGAGACCGTGATGAGCTGGGTGTTACCAGCAGCCAAGCGGCCATGAATATTCTGCGCAATATGCTCCACCCGGGTGCCCGTGGGCACCGGTTGATTATTCAGCCGCATCCAGGGGCGAGGATCAGTCAGGATGGATAGGCCGCTGAGCCAGTTCGGCGGCCGCCGCTTTCTACTCTGCTTGGGCTGCGGTATCGCCTGCACGGGGCTGGTTTTCCTCGGCAAGATAGATGCAGGCACATTTCGCGACATCATCATCGCGACGATCGGCGCGTATATCACCGGCAGCACCTGGCAAAAAATTAAATCTCGCGGTGGAGAGGTTGGTGATCCCTGATGTTGGCGCCGCAAGATATCACTCCGATCTTCTGGGGTGCGGTCGGCGGGTTATTGCTATTCGCTCTCAGCATCTCGGCTGTCGTCGATTTCTTCATCTGGTGGCACTGATATGAACATCAAGCTTATTGCAGCATCGGCACTCATAGCGTTTATCGCGGCGTGGCAGGTTCAGGCGTGGCGCTACGGAGGGGCCATAGAGAAAATTGCGCATGCGCATACTGAGGCGCTTCGACAGGCTGAGTCAGATGCCAGAAAAGCCGAGAAGGAGCTATCCAGTGTTACGGCGGAGATTGACCGGTTGTCCGAACAAGCCCGAGAGAACGTCCGTGTTGTGACCGAGACCGTCGAAAAAGAGGTGATAAGATATGTGGAAACAGATCCTTCAGCTGGCGATTGTCAGCTGTCTCTTGGTTGGGTGCGCGCACACGACAACGCCACCCACGCAGAAATGCCCCAAAATCCCGCCCCCTCCGGCGCACCTGATGACGCCGCCGGCCCGGCTACAGACGTTGACGCCCTTAGAGCCGTCAGCCGCAACTACCGAACCTGCGTCGGAGAGCTACAGCGGCTGAGTGGATTGCAGGCTTATGTCGAGCAAGTATGTCTGGTTGAGCGGTAAAGCTGAAACGGCAGTGCCTGCAAAATGCCTCCAGTATTTTTATCTCAGCTTTAGTTTATTGATTTAAAAGCGCTTTATTTTTTGTTTGTACAATCCATCAT
>TARA_R100000687_G_scaffold25502_1_pt1 | contig 12280 bp, 9 predicted proteins | sample TARA_R100000687 | Tara Oceans TARA_R100000687 (sample SAMEA2622685) | marine metagenome | biome: marine biome (ENVO:00000447); feature: mesopelagic zone (ENVO:00000213); material: "saline water (ENVO:00002010), including plankton (ENVO:xxxxxxxx)" | depth 600 m
CCCGCGCGAAACTGTTGACCTGCAGCGTCGCGCGGCGTAATCCACCCCGCGTGGCGATTTGTTACCGGATTGTGGGCCACGTTAAACATGCCGCTAAAAGGTCAGGATGAAAGACCCCTTTCGCTTGGCCGCGTCTGGGGTTTTTTTATGCCCGCAAGGTCGGGCCAGAAGGATGAGATACATGAGCAACGACCGTCACGCGCGCACCCAAGCGATCCACGCAGGCACCCGCCGCAGCCAATATGGCGAGGTGAGCGAGGCGATCTACCTCACCCAAGGGTTCGTCTATGACAGTGCCGAACAGGCCGAGGCCCGGTTCGAGGAAACTGGCCCGGATGAGTTCATCTATGCCCGCTACGGCAACCCGACGGTCGCGATGTTCGAAGACCGTATCGCCACGCTGGAAGGGGCCGAAGACGCATTCGCCACGGCCAGCGGCATGGCGGCGGTGTCGGGCGCGCTGATCTCAATGCTGAAGGCGGGCGATCATGTGGTGTCGGCCCGCGCGCTTTTCGGCTCCTGTATCTATGTGCTCGAAGAAATCCTCGGCCGCTATGGCGTTGAGGTCACCTTCGTCGACGGCAGCGATCTGGGCGCATGGGAGGCGGCGATCCGGGATGAAACCCGCGCGGTGTTCTTTGAATCCGTTGCCAACCCCACGCTTGAGGTGATCGACATCGAAGCCGTCGCCAAACTGGCCCATGCCAAGGGCGCGCTGGTGGTGGTCGATAACGTGTTTGCCACGCCGGTATTCTCCCGCGCGATTTCGCAGGGGGCGGACGTGGTGGTCTATTCAGCCACCAAACATATCGACGGGCAGGGCCGCGCGCTTGGCGGTGTGGTGCTGGGCAGCCGCGATTTCATTCGCGGCACGCTTGAGCCCTATATGAAACACACCGGCGGCTCGATGAGCCCGTTCACCGCGTGGATCATGCTCAAGGGGTTGGAAACCATTGACCTGCGGGTACGGGCGCAGGCGGCCAGCGCGCAAGAATTGGCTGAGGCGCTCGAAGGACACGCGGCATTGGCGCGGGTGCTTTACCCCGGCCTATCCGCCCATCCGCAAAACGCGCTGGCGATGCAGCAGATGGGGGCAGGGGGCACCGTGCTCTCGATTGACCTCAAGGGCGGCAAAGCGGCGGCCTTCGCCTTCCTGAATGCGTTGCAGGTTGGGGTGATCTCCAACAACCTCGGCGATGCAAAGACGATCGTGACCCACCCGGCCACCACGACGCACCAGCGTTTGCCGCAGGAAACCAAAGACCTTTTGGGCATCACGCCGGGGCTGGTTCGCATCAGCGTGGGGCTGGAATATACCGGCGATCTCAAGGCTGATCTGCTGCAAGCGCTGGCGGCGGCGACGTAAGCCTGACCTGATGTGTCGCAGGCGCGGTGGCATTTTTGCCCCGCGCATCATACATTAAGGACGACAGACCGGAGGGCCGCGCAATGAACATCGTGACTGAGATGTCCGAAACACCGGATCGAAGCGCGGCGGAGGCTGCGCTCGCCACCCTGCGCGCTTGGGCCGAAACGGCCACCCCGGCAGAAATTGCAGCCCTTGACCCGGCGATGGCGCGGATGCTCGCGCCCGCCGACTACCCGGCGCTGAGCCGTGCCTACCCCGAGGACTTCACCGCGGGTGACAACTACCGCGCCAGCCTGCCGGATCTGCAAAATGGTCCCTCCAGCCTGATCCGGGGCGCGCAGCAGTTGATCCAGCATGTCGGCATCTCGAACTTTCGCCTGCCGATCCGTTACCGCAGCCGTGAGGGCGGGGATATGCGGCTGGAAACATCTGTGACCGGTTCGGTGTCGCTTGATGCGGAAAAGAAGGGCATCAACATGTCCCGCATCATGCGCAGCTTTTACCGCCACGCCGAGGCGACCTTTAGCTTTGAGGTGATCGAAGCGGCGCTGGATGATTATAAGACCGATCTGGAAAGCTTGGACGCGCGGATTCAGATGCGATTCTCTTTTCCAATGAAGATCGGCAGTTTGCGCTCGGGGCTGACGGGTTATCAATATTATGACATCGCGCTGGAACTGGTTGAGCAGGACGGAGAGCGCAAAAAGATCGTGCATCTTGATTACGTCTATTCCAGCACCTGCCCCTGTTCGCTGGAACTCAGCGAACACGCGCGCGAGACGCGCGGGCAATTGGCCACGCCGCATTCGCAGCGTTCCGTGGCGCGCATTTCGGTTGAGACGCAGGACGAGGGCGATTGCCTGTGGTTTGAAGACCTCATTGAGATCTGCCGCCGCGCTGTGCCGACCGAGACGCAAGTGATGGTCAAGCGCGAGGACGAACAGGCGTTCGCCGAACTCAACGCCGCGAATCCGATCTTTGTTGAGGATGCCGCGCGGCTGTTTTGCGAGCAACTCTTGGCCGATGGCCGGGTGGGGGATTTCCGCATTGTCGCCAGCCATCAAGAAAGCCTGCACAGCCACGATGCGATCAGCGTGCTGACCCAAGGTGAGACCTTCGCGGCGCAAAGCATCGACCCCAAGCTTTTCAACACGCTCTTTCACGTCGGCTGACCCGGCGCGGCGCGGTGGTCGCGCGATGGTTGTCCGCACCACGCGCAGCGCCCCTTTGCGGGGCATTCCGGGTGACTTAGCGCAGATATGGCGATTGTCGCCCCGTCAGCCCTGCAAGTCCCGACCAGCGGCTATGCGAAAACGTCGGTTCTGCTGCGGCGCAGCATTGCCTATCTAACGGTCATCGAAATACTGGAAATTGCAAAGGCAATCAGATGACCTACCAGAGCACTGCTCATCCCGCCCACTCCGTCTCTCCCTTTGAAGGGCTACGGCGCGCCGGCGCCGGTCTGCGTCGCTTTTTTGCGGGGATCGGCCATGGCATCATGATGGGCTCCACCGCCCACCGCCGTTTTGAGCAGGTCCAAGGCCTGCAAGCGAAAAACGACGAAGAACTGGCCGCCATGGGCATCAAGCGTGACGACATCGTTCACCACGTTTTCAAAGACCTCTACTACATCTAAGACGACACGGACCGGGGCCAAATCGCGCCCCGGTCCCGTCTCGGCTTGACAGCGACGAGCGGCCAAGCCAACGCTGCGCCCATGTTGGATATACGACCTGTCGGATATGTCGTGGGCCTTTTGGTGGCCGTGCTTGGCCTTGCCATGATCATCCCGATCTTGGTCGATCTGGCCGAGGGCCGGGGCCAATGGTGGGTCTTCGTCGAAAGCGCGCTGATCACCACGTTGGGCGGCGGTATGATCGCCCTTGCCAGCGCCAATGGGGTCCGCGAAGGGCTCACCATCCAACAGACATTTATGCTCACCACCGGCGTCTGGCTGATGCTGCCGCTGTTCGGGGCCTTGCCCTTCGTGCTGGGCGCGACCGATGCCAGCGTCACGGACGCGATGTTCGAGGCGATGTCGGGGCTGACGACCACTGGGGCCACGGTGCTGACCGGATTGGAAGACCTGCCCAAGGGGCTGCTCATCTGGCGCGGTATTCTGCAGTGGCTGGGCGGCATCGGTATCGTCGTGGTCGCCATGGTGTTCCTGCCCGAGTTACGGGTCGGTGGTATGCAGATCTTCAAATCCGAATCCTTTGACACCTTTGGTAAAATCCTGCCCCGCGCGGGGCAGATCGCGACACAGATTTCCGTGATCTACCTCTGGCTGACGCTGGCTTGTATGCTGAGCTATCTTGCCCTCGGGATGAGCACATTTGACGCGACGGTTCATGCGCTGACCACGGTGTCGACCGGGGGATTCTCTAACTACGATGCCTCGTTCAGCACCTTCTCTGGCCCCGCCGAATATGTCGCAGCGATCTACATGATCCTCGCAGCCCTGCCTTTCGTGCGCTATGTGCAGCTTATCAACGGCAACCCCGTGGCCCTGCACCGCGACCCGCAGGTGCGCGGCTTTTTCATGACCTTGACCTTTCTGGTGGTGATTGTCTTTTTCGTCCTGCGCAGCGGCACGACCTACGAGTCCGAGCGGATCTTGCGGGAAGCGATCTTTAACATCACCTCCATCATCTCGGGCACCGGCTATGCGTCGGCGGATTATATGAAATGGGGCAGCTTCGCCGTGGCGCTGTTCTTTTTCATCGGCTTGATCGGCGGCTGCGCGGGCTCGACCACCTGTTCGATCAAGATCTTCCGTTATCAATTGCTCTTTGCCTCGATCCGCGCGCAGTTGCGGCGGATCCGCTCGCCCCATGGTGTCTTTACCCCGCGCTACGATGGCCGCCCGGTGGGGGCGGACGTGCTGAGCTCGGTGATGTCGTTCTTCATGTTCTTCGTGGTGTCGCTGGGGCTGATCTCGGTCGCGCTGAGCCTGACGGGGTTGGATTTCGTCACCTCCGTTTCAGGCGCCGCGGCGGCGCTGGCGAACATTGGCCCAGGGTTGGGAGAGATCATCGGCCCGGCGGGGAACTTCAGCAGCCTCAACGACACGGCGAAATGGATTTTGATCATCGCCATGTGGATTGGGCGACTGGAATTGCTGGCGGTCTATGTCATGTTCACCGCGAAATTCTGGCGCGCCTGAAACGCAAACGGGCGGCGCCGATGGCACCGCCCTTTGTCTTTGTCGCTTGGGGCTGAGCCCTCCGCGTTACTCCCAGCAGCTTACCAAGACGGTCATCCCCTGCGCGCGCAGCGTCAGATCGCGCGGCGCGATCGGGCCCGTGGCCCCTTGCGCCTGTTTGCTGCCCAAGCCTGCGTCTTGCGCCGCCTTAAGGATCACACTTCCATCAAGGGCAAAGCTCACGTCTTCGGGCAGTTTGCGGTCCGCCTCGGTCTGGGGAAGCAACATGCCCACCACATGGCCATTCTCGTCAAAGACCGGTCCCCCGGCATCACCGGGCTGGGCGTTGACCGACAGGCGTTTGAGGTTTTCATCCCCGTTCAGCCCCTTGAGGTCCGACAGCGCGCCAAAGGTCAGGGTCGCGGCACTTAGAACCCCTTCGTAGGAGTAGCCCGCGACGGAGATTTCCGATTGCAGGCGCGGGGCCGCGTTGCTGAATTCGGCCACGGCCAGCGGGGCGAGACGGCTTTCGGGTTTGAGCAGCGCAAGCCCGCGTGCGTCATCGGTGGCGATCACAGTGGCATCGGTATCCGCGTCCAGCGTTACCCGGGAGCAGGAGGCGACAACCTCGCTTGTGGTGACAACCGCGCCATTGCCGTCGATGAAAAAGCCGCTGCGGGCGATCTTGGGCTGGCGGATTTGCAGACCCGCGACCAGATCAATCGCCTGCGCGTCGCTGTTGCCTGCGGCGGCGTCAAGCACGCCGGGCAGGCGGGTCAGGCTTTTGGACATCTCAGCCACCACGCGGCGGCGGCGGTCTTCGTCCCCGGCGGGCCAAATCAGGGTGAAACCTTTGATTTGTCCGTTCTCCAACCAGACCTGCGTCTGGCTGATGATGCTGCCGTTCTCCCCGATCAACTCAAAGGAGTTGCGCTTGCGTTCGCGCGGGCCATCCAAGGGGACGATCTCAAGCGTTTGCATGATGTCATAGAGACCGTAGAGCGTATCTTGGTTGCCCGGCTGGCTGATCAACAGCACCCGTGCGCCGATGTTGCCGCTGGTGTCGTAATGGGCGAAGGGCGGCTCGTAGCGGGCAAATTCGACCTCAGCCGTGGGCATCATAACCTCGATCCCGGCTTTCTCATCGCGCACCATTTGCAGGCCCAAACCATCAAGGACGGCATTATACTGTGCGATCAGCGCGGCACGCTGTCGGGTGGTCAGCACGCCAGTCTGGTCATATCCGTTCGCCGCCTGCCACGCCCCCATAGAGGCGCGGGTGCCCCGGCCAAAGGCACCATCAATCGCGGCGTCGTAAAAACCGGCCCATTGCAGCGCGATTTGCAGGTCTTTGCGCTCTTGCGCCGAGAGGGCGCGTTCCGAACGGCGCGCCTCTGCCGGGGTTTCATCCGGCTCTGGCGGGGTGGGGGCCGGAGCGGTTTCGGCCTCTGCCTCAGCGACTTCAATCTCGCCCTCAGTCTCGCCCTCAGGCTCGCCTTCGGTCGTTGTCGCGTCGAGCGGGGTTGTCGTGACATCGGGGGTGGTGCTGCCCGCTGCGGCTTCCTCTGGCTCACCGCCATCTACGCCTGCGGGGGCGTCGATCACGCCGGTTTCGAGAACGTTGTCGCCCACAGGCCAGAACTGCTGCTGGAAACGGCTGGATTGCTGGATAAAGCTGTCACGCGGCACCAGACCGTCGCGCACATAGCTGCGCAGCACCAGTTCCGCATCTTCGCGCCGGTAGGGGCCCACAGCGATGCCGTACCAACCGCCGCCAAGGGAAAAGCCATTCACGTCATCCAACAGGGTCTCATAGGCGCGCGCGCGGTCGGTGGCTTCGGCCAACGAGGGCTGCGCCTCGATCTGGACCCAAACGATATCCTCCGCCGATTGCGCCCGCGCAAGGCTGGCCCAAGACAGGCTCAGGGCCAAGAAGATCGCCACCGGGGCACGTAGAATTCGCTTCATCGTCACTCAACTCTCGCAAAACCAAATCCGAGCCAGATTACGCCGGAAAGCAGCGCAAATGCCATGGCAAAGGGGGCGAATTTCTCACAAAGCTGCGATTGACCCCCATGGATTGCAGACGTAGGAAAGGCGCGCATCATTAAGGGGCAATCGCCATGTCTGACGCCGCGCAGAAACCACGCTCTTTTCAAGAGATCATCCTTGCATTGCAGAGCTATTGGGCGCGGCAGGGCTGCGCGATCTTGCAACCCTATGATATGGAAGTGGGCGCGGGCACCTTTCACCCGGCCACCACGCTGCGCAGCCTTGGCAGCCAGCCGTGGGCCGCGGCTTACGTTCAGCCCTCGCGCCGCCCCACCGATGGGCGCTATGGCGAAAACCCCAACCGCTTGCAGCATTATTACCAGTACCAAGTGCTGATCAAACCCAGCCCGCCCAACTTACAAGATCTATACCTTGGTTCGCTCGAAGCCATTGGCATCGACATGGCGCTGCATGACATTCGCTTTGTCGAAGACGATTGGGAAAGCCCGACGCTCGGCGCTTGGGGTCTGGGCTGGGAGGTCTGGTGCGACGGCATGGAAGTCAGCCAGTTCACCTATTTCCAGCAGGTCGGCGGCCATGACTGTCACCCCGTCTCGGGTGAGCTGACCTACGGGTTGGAGCGTTTGGCGATGTATGTGCTGGGCGTCGATCACGTGATGGACATGCCCTTCAACAGCCCCGACGCGCCGATCCCGCTGACCTATGGTGATGTGTTCAAACAGACCGAAGAAGAATTCGCGCGCTGGAACTTTGACACCGCCAATACAGAGGTGCTGCTGGACCAGTTCAACGAGGCTGAAGCGCATTGCCAATTCATCCTCGAACAGCCTGCCGAGGATCCCAAGACCGGCAAACGCATCGTTATGGCGCATCCGGCCTATGATCAATGCATCAAGGCGAGCCACATCTTCAACCTACTCGACGCGCGCGGCGTGATCTCGGTCACTGAGCGGCAGGCCTATATCGGGCGCGTGCGGGCCTTGGCAAAACAATGTGCCGATGCCTTCGTGCAGACCCGCGCGGGCGGCTGGACGCCTGAGGCGGATAGCGCGGCATGAGCGGCAAGATTGTCGGTATCGTGATCCTTGTATCCGCACTGATCGCCGGGGCTGCACTCTATTATTTGCAGATCTATGGATTTTATCACGAGGTGCCTGAGGCCAAGGTCGAACTGGTATCGCTGACCTCGCAAGAGCCGGAAGAGATCGCGGCAGAGAACCTTCAGGCCATCGACGCCGACAGTTCTCCGATCCGGTTCCGTGCCTGCTTTGAGCATGACATCAGCCTCGCCATGGCGACCGAGACCTATGAGATGACCGACCCCACCGATCCGCGCAACGCGCCGGGCTGGTTCGATTGTTTCGACGCCCCCGCCATCGGGGCCGAGATTGAGGCCGGCACCGCGCTGACCTTCCTTGGCCGCAAGAACGTGCACTACGGCGTCGACCGGATCGTGGCGCTGACCGATGACGGGCGTGGCTACATCTGGCATGAGCTGAACGACTGCGGCGAGAAGTCCTATGACGGCACCGTGGTAGGAGAGGCTTGCCCCGAGCGTCCCGCCGACTGATCTTAAACGCAGGCGCGGCCTGTTTGCGCGGAACCTTTTGGCGCTGCCGAACGCTTGTCCCCACATAGAACGGGGGCGAAAATGTCGGAAAAAACACATGAGGGGCTGAAATGGGTGATGCGCGCGGGCTACGGCGCGCGCGGGGTGATCTACACGATCATCGGGGGGCTGGCCCTATTGGCCGCCGTCAAAAGCACCCAAGCCTCGGGCACGAAAGACGCCCTCGCGGCGCTGCGGGATGAGCCATACGGTATTCCGGCACTCATCGCGATCGGCATCGGGCTACTTGCCTATCTGGTCTGGCGCGTGGCTGCGGGCGTGAAGGATGTCGAAGATCACGGGACCGACGCCAAGGGGCTGATCGCGCGGTTGGGGCAAGTCACTACTGGGCTGATCCACGGCGGTATCGGCGTTTCCGTTCTGGCCTTGGCAATGAGCGGCAAGAATTCCGGCGGCAGTTCCGCGCAGGACTGGACGCAAAAGCTGATGTCGATGCCCGCCGGGCGCTATATCGTGGCCGCTGGCGCGCTGATCCTATTGGGCGCAGGCATCTACTATGCCTACAAAGGCTGGAGCGGGAAATATAAGGGCCATCTGGCGCGCACCCAGTTCACCGAAAGCATCGACCCTATCGTGAAGGTTGGCCTGATTATCTATGGCGGCATTCTGGGGCTGGTTGCCTTTTCACTGGGCTATGCGGCGCTGACCGCGAACCCCGCACAGGCGGGCGGTCTGGGCGAGGCGCTGCAAAGCCTGCGCGACATGGCCTTTGGGCGTTTCCTATTGGGCGGAGCCGGGCTGGGGTTAATTGGCTTTGCGGTCTATAACTTCGTCGAAGCGGGCTATCGTGTGATCCCAAAATTCTCCGATCCCGATATCCGCACCTTGTTGGATTAAACGCAGGGCGGGGGGCTAGACCCTCCGCCTAGCACTCGTTATCCAAGCCCCCGATGAGACGCCGCCACCGCGGCAAGAATTGGGGGCCGCCCGTGCCAGATCTGCTGATTGAACTTTTCTCCGAAGAAATCCCTGCGCGGATGCAGAAACGTGCTGGTGAAGACCTGCAAAAGCTGGTGACTAACGGTCTGGTCGAAGCCGGTCTGACCTATGGCTCCGCCGCCGTTTTCACCACACCGCGCCGTCTGACGCTGGCGCTTGGCGATATGCTTGCCGCCAGCCCGCGGCAGGTCGAAGAACGCAAAGGCCCGAAAGCCGACGCGCCCGAGAAAGCCATCGAAGGGTTTTTGCGCGGTGCTGGGTTGACCCGTGATCAATTGGAAGAACGCGACACGCCCAAAGGCAAAGTATTCTTTGCCAAGATCGAAAAGCCAGGCCGCCCTGCGGCTAAGATCGTGGCCGAGGTGCTGGAACAGACCATCCGCAACTTCCCATGGCCGAAGTCGATGCGGTGGGGCACGGGGAGCCTCAAATGGGTCCGCCCGCTGCATTCGATCCTTTGCGTCATAAGCGATGAGGCGGGGGCCGAGGTGGTGCCGCTGACCATCGACGGCATCGCCGCTGGCAATACCACGCGCGGGCACCGTTTCCTTGCACCGGCTGAGATCGAAGTCTCGGGGTTCGAGGATTATCAAGACAAACTCTCGCGCGCCTTTGTCGTGCTCGACCCCGCCGTGCGGGCCGACACGATTTGGCATGACGCCACGAACATGGCTTTTGCGGCCGGGTTGGAAGTGGTTGAAGACGCAGGGCTTCTGGCCGAAGTTGCGGGCCTTGTGGAGTATCCCGTCGTGCTGATGGGCCGCATCGGCGCGGATTTCCTCGGCCTGCCGCCCGAAGTGCTGCAAACCTCGATGAAAGAACACCAAAAGTTCTTTTCCGTCCGCAATCCGAAGTCGGGTCAGATCGAGCGTTTCGTCACCGTCGCCAACCGCACCACCGCCGACGATGGCGCGACGATCCTTGCGGGCAACGAAAAAGTGCTCGGCGCACGGCTGTCGGATGCGAAATTCTTTTGGGACAATGACCTGCGCACCGTGACCTCGGGCGCGGGGATGGAGACTTGGGTCAAAGCGCTGGAAAACGTCACCTTCCACAACAAGCTCGGCACCCAGGCCGAGTTGATCGACCGCATGGCGACCCTCTCGCGTGAGCTTGCCCCGCTGGTCGGCGCCGACGCCGATGAGGCCGAGCAGGCCGCGCGGGTGGCCAAGGCCGACCTCAGCTCCGAGATGGTCTATGAGTTCCCCGAGTTGCAGGGCTTGATGGGCAGCTATTACGCACGCAAGGCCGGGCTGTCGGATGCCGTGGCCGATGCGGCGAAAGATCACTACGCGCCGCTGGGGCCGTCCGATGATGTGCCGACTGAGCCTGTTTCGATTGCCGTGGCTTTGGCTGAGAAGATCGACAAGCTGACCGGCTTCTGGGCGATTGATGAGAAGCCGACCGGGAGCAAGGATCCCTTCGCGCTGCGCCGTGCGGCTTTGGGGGTTATTCGGATTGCATTAGACAACAATTTGTATTTTCAGTTTCGGCCTCTCGTTATGAACTGGTTTGATGCTGCAATCAAAAGACCGGTCTCGTATGGGCAGTTGCGAAAGGACACCTTGTTCCTAAAGGAACGCCCGACTTACTTGGACCCTTATTTGACACTAACAGGTTCCGGAGAAACCGAAGACGGCGAGCCATGTGAGGATTTCAGCGTTGAGTGGGGGAAAATAGAAGTCCTTGTGGAGAACCTCCTCTCCTTCATCCACGACCGCCTCAAAGTCTACCTCCGCGATCAAGGCATCCGCCACGACATCATTGACGCCTGCATCGCCATGGACGGCAGCGACGATCTGACCCTCTTGGTCAAACGCGCCCGCGCCCTGTCGGAGACGCTCAAAACCGACGATGGCGAGAACCTGATCCAAGGCTTCAAACGCGCCAACAACATCCTCAGCCAAGCCGAAGAGGCCGATGGCGTGGAATACTCCTTCGGCGCTGATCCGAAGTTTGCTGAAACCGAAGCCGAGAAAGACCTTTTCGCCGCGCTCGACAAAGCCGAGGCCAAGATCACTCCGGCGATGGCAGAGCAGGATTTCTCGACCGCGATGGCAGCGATGGCCGAATTGCGCGGACCGATCGATGCCTTTTTTGAGGCGGTTCAGGTCAATGCCGACAACCCCACCGTGCGGCGCAACCGGCTTAATCTGCTGAGCCGCATTCGCACGATCTGTAGCGCCGTGGCTGATCTGACCAAGCTCGACGGGTAAGCGGGGCAAGGGGCAAGATCACTTGCCCCTTTTGCCTTAACCCCTATGCTGCATCTGAACGTTGAAGGTGCCGCAGTGCAGAATGACCCGAACACCACGCTGGTGACCCCCACCGCGCCGATCGCAAATGACACCCACGGCGGGCGGGCGAAATGCTTGCAGCGCCTTGTGCGGCTTGAGTTGCCGGTGCCCTCTACCGTGGCGGTTTCCTTTAACGCTGTGCAACAGATCGCGCGCGGGCAGTTGCCTGATATCCAAGCGGTGGTCGATCAATTTCCCAAAGGCGCGCTGCTTTGTGTGCGCCCCTCTAGCCAAGACCCTGATTGGGGCGGGCCGGGGGCGGTGCTGAACATCGGCATCAATGACGCGCTGTTTGAACATTACGCCAAGACCATCGGTGAAGGTCCGGCGGCGGCGCTTTATTCGCGCTTCGTGCAGTCATATGCGGTCAATGTTGCCCGCCTTGACCCCGATATGTTCGACGATGTGAACGGCGATGGCCGTGCGGCGCTGATGGAATCACTACGCGCCTATGAGGCCGAGACCGAAGAGCGTTTTCCCCAAGACCCGGCAACGCAATTGGCTGCGGTGTTGCGGTCAATGGCGCGGGCGTGGAACGGCACTTCGGCGCGATTGTTGCGGCAAGCCAAGGGGGCACCTGCGGATGCGGGGTTGGGGTTGATCGTGCAGGAAATGGCCTTTGGCGTGGGGCAGGGGCAGTGCGGTTCGGGCGTGTTGCAACTGGTCGATAGCGATACTGGCCTGCCGCAAATCACCGGGCGCTATCTGAGCCAAAGCCAAGGCCGTGATGCGCTCGAAGGCGATGCGGCGGCGATGTATCTCACCCGTGATCCGCGTGGGCCGTCGCTCGAAGAATTGGTGCCCGATGCCTTTGCCGAGTTGAAAGACCACGCGGCGCTGATGCGCAAACGGCTCCGGGCCGAGATGCAGGTCGAGTTCGTGATCGA
>TARA_R100000687_G_scaffold20013_2_pt1 | contig 12169 bp, 7 predicted proteins | sample TARA_R100000687 | Tara Oceans TARA_R100000687 (sample SAMEA2622685) | marine metagenome | biome: marine biome (ENVO:00000447); feature: mesopelagic zone (ENVO:00000213); material: "saline water (ENVO:00002010), including plankton (ENVO:xxxxxxxx)" | depth 600 m
GGTCGCCCTGACCACGGGGAAAATCGGCGGCTAGAGTGCTTTGCGCGCACGCGCAACTGCAGCGCGCACTTGCTTGGGCGCGGTGCCGCCAAGGTGATCACGTGCCTGCACGGAACCTTCCAGCGTCAGCACATCGAATACATCTTCGCCGATGATGTCGGAGAAGCGAGTGAGCTCTTCCGTGGTCATCTCGGAGAGATCACGCCCTTCAGCAACGCCAAACGCAACGGCTTTGCCCACAATCTCATGGGCATCGCGGAAGGCGACACCTTTCTTGACCAGATAGTCCGCCAGATCCGTTGCGGTGGAGAAACCCCGCTTGGCCGCCACGCGCATATTGTCGGCCCGGGCTTCGATGGCCGGGATCATGTCGGCGTAGGCCTTGAGGCAGCCCTTCACGGTGTCCACGGTATCGAACAACGGTTCCTTGTCCTCCTGATTGTCCTTGTTATAGGCCAGCGGCTGGCTCTTCATCAGGGTCAGCAAACTGATCAGGTGGCCGTTCACCCGGCCGGTCTTGCCGCGTACCAGTTCAGGCACGTCCGGGTTCTTCTTCTGGGGCATGATGGACGACCCGGTGCAGAAACGATCCGGCAGGTCGATGAAATCAAACTGGGCAGAGGTCCAGAGCACCAGTTCTTCGCTGAAGCGTGACAGGTGGGTCATCAACAGGGCAGCGAAACTGCAGAATTCGATGGCAAAGTCCCGGTCACTCACGGAATCCAGGGAATTCTCACTGGGCCGGTCAAAGCCCAGCAGCTTCGCGGTAATGCCGCGATCAATCGGATAGGTTGTGCCCGCCAGCGCCGCCGCACCGAGGGGCATCACGTTCACGCGCTTGCGGCAGTCCTGCAGACGCTCGGCGTCCCGCACCAGCATTTCGTACCAGGCCAACAGGTGATGGCCAAAGGTAACCGGCTGGGCGGTCTGCAGGTGTGTGAATCCCGGCATGATGGTCTCGGCCTCGCGCTCGGCCAGGTCCAGCAGGCCGGCTTGCAGGCGCCGGAGCTCTTCAGCAATGACGTCGATTTCGTCGCGCAGGTAGAGGCGAATGTCCGTCGCCACCTGATCGTTACGGCTGCGCCCCGTGTGCAGCTTCTTGCCCGTAATACCAATCCGATCCGTCAGCCGTGCCTCAATGTTCATGTGCACGTCTTCCAGACTCACCGACCACTCGAAGGTGCCAGCCTCGATATCCGCCTTGACGGCTTTCAGACCTTCAATAATGGTGTCACGTTCCTCCTCGGTCAGCACACCCACTTCCGCCAGCATGGTGGCATGGGCAATGGAACCGGTAATATCGTGATGGTATAAGCGCTGATCAAAGCCTACGGATGCGGTGAAACGCTCCACAAAGGCATCGGTGGGTTCGGTGAAACGACCGCCCCAGGGTTTCTCGGCGCTCTTGTTCTGATCCGTCATCAATTTAGTCCTATTGTAACATGTAACTTTATCTTAAGTATCGGTTTTTACGTGGAATTATCAAAGTGACACTTTTTGCTGTTTTTCGGGTAATTTTGTCCTCATTGTAACGCTTCAAGATTCAGGAATCGCGCTAAATGTCTTAGGACGGCTGTAGGTTGCCAGACATCTCTTGGGTGGCTGTTCGAACTCGGCATGGGGAAACTGTTCCTAAAGCCTAAAATCGTTCGTAAAGGTCGCAAAGCGGACATTTGGAATGGGCGGACAACGACCGGCACAGCCAAGCTAATGCCCCACAACTAGAAGCCGGATACACCTGACAAACTGTAATGCCCAGGCGCTTACTCGGTGAAAAGAGCGGCGCGTTTTATCCCCTCATGAGAAATTCGGGCTAGTCCACGAATTACCTCAGAGGCCAAAATGTTTAATTTTCCGATAGAGAGTGGCTCGTGTTATTCCTAATTCTCGAGCCGCGGCACTGACGTTGTGATTGTGTTTCTCGAGCACACATCGCACCGCTTGGCGCTCCGCAGCGGCGAGTGTGCCGCCCTCGCCTACGTCCACATCCGCAGTATCATTTTTGGCCTTGATGTCCTCGGGCAAGTGCTCAACATCGATAATTCCCTGAGTAGAAAGCGCCTGGCCAAGATTCAGTGCCTGCTGGAGCTCTCTAATATTGCCTCTCCACGAATGGTGCCTTAAGAGATTACGAGCCTCAGCTGTCAGAATTGGCGGGGAATCTTCCTGTGACATTGATGCCAGCAAGTGATCAATTAAAGCATCGAGGTCTTCACGCTCCCGCAGAGCAGGGAGCTGCACCCTGAGGCCATTGATTCGGTAGTAAAGATCGCTCCGAAAGTCCCCACTCTCCATAAGCTCATCAAGGTTCCGATGTGTCGCACAGACCAGAGAAAACGAGACGGGCCGAGACTTCTCTTCTCCAAGCCTGGTGACAATGCGTTCTTGCAAAACACGTAACAACCGTGCTTGAAATTCTACCGGCATATCGCCTATTTCATCCAGGAAGAGCGTACCGCCGTTCGCTTCCTCAAATTTCCCCTTGGCACCCCCACGTCGGGCACCAGTAAAAGCGCCGTCTGCATAGCCAAACAACTCTGATTCTATCAGGCCGGCAGGAATAGCCGAGCAGTTCACGGCAACAAACGCGCCTTTTGAAGAAGGCCCATTGGCATGTAGCGAGCGCGCTAAAACCTCTTTGCCTGTTCCGGTTTCCCCAGTCACCAGAACCGGAACTCCAAACTGAAAGGCCCGATGCGCCTTGTCAAAAAGTGGTTTTGTTGGCTCGCCCACATAAAAAGACTGACTGATGTCCGGCCGTCTTTGCGGTGGCGTCGATTTGACGCTCACGAGCCCTTTCCGAAGACTTTCAACCTTAAGAAAAAGCCTTGCCCCATTGTGACATTCCACCTCAACAGGGCTTTGTTGTGATCCCTCGATCTCGGCAGCGCGACATGAAAATAAGTCTTTGAAACAGACCTGACTCTGCGTCTTCTCGAGAGACTCGAGATCCAGCATCTGTCTGGCCGAGGGGTTTGCACCTAAAACTTCACCATCCTCGCCGAAATGTATCAACCCACGCATGGGTGACTGTGTAAGCTCCGGGCGATAGTGAAGGGCGAGGACCAAGGCGCCACGCAAATCGTCGACCATTCGATTCTCAACAGACCGAGTTGCGAGCGCAACTGCTTCAAGAATCCCGACCGGTCGGCCATCATAAGGTTTCGAAGCATTCAAAGCCCCGACCAGCGTCCCTGCAGGGTCAAAAATGGGCACTGCCACGCAGGATAGATCGCGGAAAGAATGCAAGAAATGCTCACTTCCACACACAAGCGAAGGCCTGCCTTCTATCAAAGCGCAACCGGGAGCATTGGTTCCAGCTATATCCTCTGAAAGGTCCATACCAGGATTCAAAGCGGCTCCCAGCAATTCGTAGCAGGGACTGTCATTGCCGAAATATTTAATGCTGCGGCCTTCTCTTTCCAGACACGCCAAAACCCAACCTGCAGAACTGATTGCACGAAACAACCGATGCATTTCAGGCTCGGCAAATGTCATGAGACGCTGATGTTGATTGCGGATATAAGAAATCTGGTCGAATTGCGCGGCCTCAAGTAAGAGCTGACCAGAGGGGGACACGCCATGTTTTCTGCATCTTAGCCAAGAGCGCAAAACCTCATCCCGCACCCACTGGGACGGTACAACATGCCCTTCGTCAAACAACTCACGGGCTTGCTGGACCTGAGTGTTCAGATCAACGATCTTTTTATGCATAAGGACACCCACCACTCTGTATTTTTTTTATTCAACCATCCAATTTTAGTGTATTGAAACGATCCACTTTTTTCCAAAAACTAAAACATAGATGCTATAAAGCCGCATAAGTAATTGTTTCATAATAATTTCCTAAGGAGCAATCGATCTGGCATATTGATTGCTTCACGTCGAGTGCAATACCAACAAAACTAATAAGAGGCTGCACTATGTCATCTGTATCAAACTATAAGCAAAAAAGTTTACTCGGTTCCAGAAAGGGGAATTTCAGCGTCGCTTCTGTTGGATTAACCACCATGTTGCTGACTTCCGGTAATGCAGTAGCTATTGACGTTGATGCCGGGGATTACACGGCACTGCCCGCCGGAACCAATCTTGGAATGGTCTACTATCAATACGCCACTGCAGACTCACTCTACTCGGATGGCGACAAAGCGCCCATTAATGCTGGATTAGACTCACAGGTAGGAATCCTGCGTGGGGTGCATTTCACTGAAATTGGCGGTTACACAGTAGACCCTCAATTTCTCCTCCCATTTGGCAAGGTGGAAGGAAAAGACGATACCTCTTCCCTTGGTGACACCAGTGGCATCGGCGACCTGATACTTGCGGCGACAGTTTGGCTTGTAAACGAGCCCGAAAGTAACACCTATTTCGGCATTACTCCGTTCCTGTATGTTCCGGTAGGGAGTTACGATCGAAATGACACATTAAATCTTGGCGAAAACCGGTGGAAACATACATTACAGGCGGGTTACATAACTGGTCTCACTTCTAACATCTCATTAGACCTGGTTGGTGACGTCACTTTTTTCGGCAAGAATGACGAACTCGGTGCCTCCAAGGCCACTCTGGAACAGGACCCCTTGTATCAGCTCCAAGGCTTCCTGCGTTATAACGTAACGCCGCAATGGGACCTTCGCACCGGTATTTCTCATACTTTCGGCGGTGAGACACAGATAAATGATATTAACCAGGACAATGACCTTGCCACCACCAAAATGACAATCGGTACGGCATGGTTTGCGAATCCGGGACTGCAACTAATCGCAAATTATGGAAGCGATTTGTCCGTAGAAAATGGATTTAAAGAACAACATCGACTCAACTTTCGGATTCTAAAGGCGTTTTAAAATCTTATAAAACAGTAATAAAAACGAAAGGACATAGAAATGAAGCTGATTAATAGTCACTACAAAAACCGTTTCACAAAAAAAGCGATAAGTAGGGTATTAGTTCCATTTTTAGTAATCGGAGCCAGCACCGTTATTGCCGCCGATCAGGTTAACCAAAGCTATATCATTGAAAATGCCAAAACCGGCAAGGACTGGCCCACCCATGGTTTTGATTATGCGGAGACGCGCTTTAGCCCTCTTTCCCAAATTTCGGCGGACAATGTCGAAAACCTCGGGCTTGCATGGTCCTACAACCTTGGGTCTGAGCGAGGTGTCGAGGCCACTCCACTTGTTGTGGATGGCGTGATGTATGTCTCTGCCTCCTGGAGCATTGTACATGCACTTGATGCAAAGACCGGCAAAAAACTCTGGACCTACGACCCTGAAGTACCTGGGGAGGCGGGCTCCAGGGGTTGCTGTGATGTTGTAAACCGTGGCGTGGCAGTGCACTACGGAAATGTCTATGTTGCATCCTACGATGGTCGACTGATCGCCATTGATGCAAAAACCGGCGAAAAAGTTTGGGAAACGAATACTCTGCCCGACAACGGCATGAGCTACACGATTACCGGCGCACCTCGGATTGTTAATGGCAACGTGATCATAGGCAATGGTGGGGCCGAATTTGGAGTCAGGGGCTACATCACAGCTTACGACGCCAAAACCGGGGCACAGAAATGGCGTTGGTATACTGTGCCGGGAAATCCGGACGAACCGTTTGAAAACGAGGCCATGGCTCGCGCCGCAAAAACCTGGGACCCGAGTGGAAAATACTGGGAGGCCGGTGGCGGTGGCACTGTATGGGACTCTATCGTTTTTGATCCGGACCTGAATCTCTTATATATCGGCACGGGTAACGGATCTCCATGGTCACACAAGAAGCGTAGTCCGGAAGGTGGGGATAACCTCTATCTCTCCTCGATTGTTGCTCTCAATGCCGACACTGGTGAGTACGTATGGCATTACCAAGCAACGCCCGGGGACAACTGGGACTATACTTCAACGCAGGACATGATTCTCAGCGAGCTCACGATTGATGGAGAGCGTCGCAAAGTTATCATGCAAGCTCCCAAAAACGGCTTCTTTTTTGTTCTCGACCGGACAAACGGTGAATTCATATCGGCCGACAATTATGTCGATGTTAATTGGGCCACGGGATACGACAGCAATGGTCGTCCAATAGAAGTTCCTGAAGCACGATCCATGGACGAACCCTTCGATATCGTCCCTGGGCCTTTTGGTGGCCATAATTGGCACTCAATGTCTTTTAATCACCAAACCGGCCTGGCCTACTTCCCGTCTCAGCACATCCCTATCACAATGGTCGAGGACCCCTCCTGGGAAAGCATAGAAAGCAATGAGCCGGGACAACCCATGAGTGGCATAGGTTGGAACACCGCTTTCCAACTCAACGTAGCGCCACCATCAAGCAAGCCATTCGGGCGACTTACAGCCTGGGATCCCGTTACGCAGCAGGAAGCCTGGCGTTACGAGCACGTCTCTCCCTGGAACGGCGGAACCCTGACAACGGCCGGCGATCTGGTATTTCAGGGAACCGCAGACGCTCGCTTTATGGCGTTCAACGCGCAAACGGGTGACCACCTATGGGAATCCCCAATGGGTACCGGCGTCATTGCAGCGCCCATAACCTATGAAGTAGACGGCACTCAGTATGTCTCTATTGCAGCAGGCTGGGGCGGTGTTTTTGGAAAATCCCAGAGAGCCTCCGACCTCAAGACCGCCGGTACTGTTTATACGTTTGTCCTGAACGGTGATGCCGAGATGCCTGAGTTCACCAAGTATCAGCTGAACTCACTGGTTTCCGGCGTTGACTATAATCCCGACTTTATTGGAGAAGGCACGGCTCTCTACGTCAGTAATTGCGTGTTCTGTCATGGTGTTCCTGGTGTAGACAAGGGCGGTAATATTCCAAACCTGGGCTACTCAAAGAAATCAGTTATTGAAAACCTGGACGCCTTCCTGTTTCACGGTCCATTCGTTTCCCGTGGCATGCCTGATTTTACCGAAACGCTGAATGAGATAGATGTCGAGAAAATAAAAGCGTTTATTCAGGGTACTGCAGATGCTATCCGTCCGAAAAGTCAGTGATTTGAGGGAAACCAATGAATACGTTCACAAAACATCCACATGATTTAGAGAATAAAACCCGGGCGTTCCTGGCTCGTCAAAATCACCGTATGCTGATAGGCGGCCAATGGGTTGATGCTCTGGAAAACAAACGTATAGAGGTAGAAAACCCAGCTGAAGAAACGGTTATAGGAAGCATACCCCTTGCACATCCTGATGACGTTAACAAAGCCGTTAGCTGTGCAAAAAGTGCGTTCAATGGTGATGACTGGGGCCGAATGAGACCCTCCGCCCGTCAGAACATGCTTCTCAAACTTGCAGATCTGATTGAGCGAGATGCCAGAATCATTGCTGAGCTGGAAGCTATCGACAACGGCAAGTCTGCTGCTATTGCCGAAGCTGTTGACATAAGCCTGGGTCTGGAATTCTTTCGCTACATGGCCGGGTGGGCAACAAAAATTGAGGGCTCGACTCTTGATGTGTCCATGCCCTTTGCCCCGGCTGACTCTGACTTTACTGCATATACCCGACGCGAACCCGTCGGTGTTGTTGCCGCAATCATACCGTGGAACTTTCCTTTTCTGATGGCCTGCTGGAAGCTGGCTCCGGCACTTGCAGCGGGTTGCACGGTTGTGTTGAAGCCTGCGGAACAAACTTCCCTTTCTGCCCTCTATCTGTGCGAGCTGATCGGAGAGGCAAATTTTCCTGACGGGGTTGTCAATATCATTACTGGCGAGGGCCAGAGCACTGGGTCGGCACTGATAACTCATCCTGACATCAACAAGATTAGTTTTACGGGATCCACTGAGGTGGGTCAGATCATAGGCCGTGCTGCGATGGATAATATGGCGCGAGTTACCTTAGAGCTGGGGGGCAAGTCTCCAATGATTGTCCTGGCTGACTGTGATCCGGAGAAGGCTGCGCAAGGGGCAGCGGCAGCAATCTTTTTCAACCATGGACAAACCTGCAGTGCAGGCTCGCGACTTTACGTTCACCGAAGCATTTCTGACAAGGTCCTGGATCGGCTCGCCGAGTTAGCAGAGGCAATACCCCTGGGGCCTGGCCTGGATCCAGCTGCGCAAATGGGACCACTCGTGTCCAGGGTTCAGCTAGACCGGGTCTGTCGCTACATTGAGACGGGCCGCCAGGAAGGTGCCCGCCTGGTTACCGGTGGCGAACGTGCTGACCGCAAAGGTTATTACGTCAAGCCCACCATATTTGCGACCGAAGACGACTCTATGGTCATAGCCAAAGACGAGATCTTTGGTCCCGTTCTGGTGGTCATCCCGTTTGATGATATCGAGGATGTCGTAGACCGGGCCAATGATAGTCGCTATGGCCTGGCAGCGAGTATCTGGTCAAACAATCTTTCTCAAGTGCAACGCTTAATCCCGAAATTAAAGGCAGGCACTGTGTGGGTAAACGGGCACAACATGCTTGATGCAAACATCCCATTCGGGGGCTATAAACTCTCCGGGGTTGGACGTGATATGGGTAAACAGTCACTCGATTCATATCTTGAAACAAAGTCGGTTGTCATTGCCCTCTAGGACAAATGCTAAACCCCAGCTCTGAGAAGCAGGGGTTTAGCCTAGATAGGTCAACCATTCAATTTCCGAGAGTCGAATAACACCTTCCTCACAGGTGAGCCACAAAGCTTCACCGATATGGGGATGAAGAGAATGACGCAGGTCTGCTTTAAGGCTCCTTGCGCGATGCCGCTCGAAATAGTCAATCCATGCGGCGAGGAGTGCGGGCGGAGCACCGGTCAATGTATGTACAGTTTGGCGAGGAATAACAAATGCTAAAAGAAGCCAATAACTTCAGAAGCTTGGCAAAGAGCCAAGCTACGCTGCACTCGCTTCCAGTTCCTGACATTGGGCAGGACGAAGTTGAAATGGCGCGATTGCCCAAGGTCATGATTGCTGATCATCAGCCGCTTTTTCGCGACGCCATACGCGACATTATTTTAGTAAATCATCTTTGTGAACATGTCTTCGAGGTATCCAGCTTGAAAGATGCTATGGAAATCGTGAGTGAGCATGGCAGCCTTGGTCTCATCTTCTTCGATCTCGACATGCCGGAAATGCAGGGGCTTGGCGGTCTCGGTAGCTTAAATGAGATCGCACCTTCGCTACCCATCATAGTTATGTCGGTTAGAGTAAATAGGTATATCACGTCTCAGGCGATTGGCCGGGGGGCCATGGGAGTCGTAGCGAAAAATGCATCAAGAAATGAAATTGTCGACGCTATTCGACAGGTTTTGGATGGCAAGATTTGCATTTGTGCAGGCTCTGACGAATTCGAAAGTGGTAATGGTCTTGCTGCTGGCCGAGCCGGATCAGAAGCAGAGATAGATCGCAGCCAGTTTCAATCTTTAACAAAGCGCCAGTTGATAGTTTTAGAGAGAATAACACTTGGAGAGTCCAACAAACAGATTGCGTACAACTTACACCTGGCCGAAACGACCGTGAAGGCTCATGTTTCGGCTGTTTTACGTAAGCTAAATGTTCAGAACCGCGCGCAGGCGATCCTTGCAGCGAGTTGTCTCGACCTAGTTTCCCGAATGCGCAAATAGCCGGGTGTTTCGATTCAGAGCAGACCTAAAACGAGGCCGGAGTCGAAAACTGACTGAAAAATCAAATCAGCCGGTGGGTGCTGAGAGAATTCCAACTGGCAGTTTTCGGAACGAATGTCAGGAACATTCGGAGCTTATGTAAACATCCCTGTTTTAGTTGCACCGCGGATTAGGGTTCTCCGCACGGTTGTGTTTTGCCAAACATTCCAATGTCAGAGGGTCTTTCGGTGACTCGCGGGGGGGGAAGGCAACCAGGTCACGCGGCCGAAGAAAAGGTCCGCTTTATTGTTCAATTCGGTCGTTTCTGAATGTCCGCTTTTGTTTAGTAGCCTACAGCTCCACCGGGCCTTTCCTCGGCTCTATCCTCTACTTTGGGCTCGGGTGATAGGCCTCGCATTAGTGAAACTCTACCCCTTCCAGGAATGCCCCTGATTAAATGTCAGTACGTTGGTGTAGATCTCCGTCTTTCTATACTGCGACGCCCCAGCAACTGGCTGACGTACTTCAGCGGTCGGCCATAAAGCAGCAGGTTAATAGCAAACGAATGGCGGAAGGTGTGGCTGCTGATAGCGAAGGGTGCTCCGCCGACGTGCGCTACCAGACGATGAATGGGACGGTCCACGGTCTGCCGAGTGATTGGGGACAGACGCTCGTGCTGCCGGAAATGCCCGCTCCAGAGGTAAGTCAGCACCCGGTCTTCCAGTAATGGATCGACGATTGGAATTTGGCGCTTAGGCCAGCGCTGCAGACTGCGTTTGGATGGGCGCCCGGCGCCCTGCTTGAGGGTCCGCAGGATCACGCCGAAGTCGTAGCCGTCGTCCAAGAAAAAGGCCGACGTCAGAGCCAGCATTTCCGAGATACGCGCGCCGGTGGTCCAGATCAGTTCGAGAATCACCCGGTACATGGCGTGTTTCTCGGCGCTCAGCAGCCCGAGGACTTCCGGCTTGAGCAGGACCAGCATGGCGTCCACCGTCTTCATCAACAGCGGACGTTTGGCTTCCAGCTGCTTCCATTTAATCTCAACCCGCTCGATGAGGTACGTTACCTCCGGCGGATCCTGCGGCGCAAACAGTCGCCGGGCGAGGCCCCGTCAGTATACGGCGCTGCTAAGCGGGGCGCCAATGCTCCAATCTACCGGGAATCATCGTGGGTATGCCTGATCCGACGAACTTTCCACCAGATCGACAGCATCACGACGGGCACCAATACAGCCATCACCGGTGCGACAACATCGTAAAAGAATGGGATACCCTTCAAGAAATAGCCTAAAAGACTCACGACGTAATATGAAATTGCTGCCACGGACAGGCCTTCAACTGTTTGCTGAAGACGCAGTTGCAGCTTCACTCGGTTGTTCATCGACGCCAACAAATCCCGATTCTGACGTTCCAGTTCGACGTCGATCCAAGAGCGCAGCAGTGAGATGTTTCGGGTCAGTTCGTCGGAGAGCTTGGCCTGGCGCTCCTTGACCGAAAGGCAGGTTCGCATCGCAGGAGCAATGCGACGCTGAAGGAAATCCCGCCAGGTGAAGTATCCGGGTACGCCCTCCTCCATTAGCGCTGCCAACCTCTCTTCAACAATCTCGTAGTAAGCCCGGCTGGCGCCAAATCGATAGAGATTCGCAGCAACACAGGCCTCCAGTTTTGCCGCCAGACCGGTCAATTCTGACAGAAGGAGGTGATTGTCGCGCCGCGTTTCTGAGTTCGTAGACATCTCATCAGTCATCATGGCCAGTTGTGACTCCATGTTTCGCAACTCCGTCGTCATTGACCTGGTCAACGGCAACGACAATAACGCTAAAGTCCGATAGGTCTCGATCTCCAGAAGACGTTGCGCCAGCGCCCCCGCTCGTGCGGGTTTCAAATCACGCGCAAGGATCAGGATGTGCGTCAGGCCGTCGTCATCCTGTCGAAAATCGGTCAGGATGGCGGCGTTCCCACTTTCTACCAGCGAGTAACAAAGGCTGGAAGGATCGAAACGATCTACCTCCCCCTCAGTATCTGAAGTCCATGGAAGAAACGTCAGGCGCACGCCCGATACAACCGGGCCGGGAGGTATGAATCCATGCTTGAAAGGATTCTCGCCGCGTGGTTCTCCGGTTTCAGGATCAAGCTCGGCACACCACAGATACGTGGAATACTCCGAGTGCTTTTCGCAATGCAGTCCTCCGTCTTCCCAGGTCAAGCCATGAAATGCGGTAGATTGGTCAGGCTCAGCCACCCGGAGACGACCAGACAACTCATTCATCGCCAACTTATCCTTAGTCAGATCTCCTCCAGTCATGAAAGCGAACTGCAACATCTCCCTCGGGGCCTGAATCATGAGGTGTGGGCGTGTATGCACTTCGTTCACGGCTGCTGCCCGATCGGCATAGGCCGGCATGCCATACACGGTGTCGGTTGAGGCCGGCTGATCGTTTGGATGGTGGGTAGACTCGGTCATAATGACCTCAGGTTGGCGGGTTAGGAAAATACTGAGGGGGGTTATTATAGCACTATAGCCCACTACGCGAAGGTAAACCCTGGGCACCTTTGCTTCCTTCTCCCAGCGGATTTCACTTCGATCATCGTCGTAGACGAAGCGCAGGCTATCACCTTCCTCTATGTCGCCCCGC
>TARA_R100000687_G_scaffold4908_2_pt1 | contig 12095 bp, 10 predicted proteins | sample TARA_R100000687 | Tara Oceans TARA_R100000687 (sample SAMEA2622685) | marine metagenome | biome: marine biome (ENVO:00000447); feature: mesopelagic zone (ENVO:00000213); material: "saline water (ENVO:00002010), including plankton (ENVO:xxxxxxxx)" | depth 600 m
GGGTCGCGAGTTATCAGTAGGTGCGGCCTGGTAAGAACCTGAACTTGCCGACTGCTCACGAAACTCCTCAACTTTACGCACTTCGTACTCAGCCTGAGGAAAGATATCGAACAGCTCGCCAACGACTTCATCAACAGTACCTCGCAAGGACCGGTAGTCTTCGACCATTTCGTCTCTGCTATCGTAAATGAATTGTTCGTCGTTCGTCATGAAGTCAAAGAAGGCCTGTAAGTCGCCTTCAAAGTTTGTTTCCTCCATGATGTCGCGCATTTCACCGTGAATACGGGCAACTTCATCCAAACCAATATTGTGAATACGATCAGCGCTTAACTCAGTTGAAGTGTTAGCCTTAATTCTATACTCATACCACTCAGTACCGCCGGGCAACTGACCCAAGCCAAAACTGTCTGTACGAGTCTCTGGTAAATATTCATTACTGAGATAATCACTGAGTTTTTGATAAGCAGGCATGACGGTATTGGCGATAACATCGCGGTATTCTTTACGAATTGCTTCGGCGTCTGTACTTGCTATGTCCTCAGGTAAGTCTTTAACCGGGCGCCAAAAAATGCTTTGCGTAACGTCTTCGGTAATTTGTGCGTCAATTTGGGGAATGGCTTTCTCGATTAAAACGCGCGGCTGGACAATGTCTTGTTTAACGCCAATTTTCATATTCTCAATAGCTTGCTCGAAAAGTCGCGGAATTTGCTTCATGCGACTGGCCCATGCGCGGTAGTCTTCTGCTGTATTGAATGGTTGAGCCGACGTGCCAGAGCCAAGCATTGCCAGGCGACCGGCGATATTATAAAACTGGTTGATAGGTAACAAATGCTCAGGATATTGAGCGCCCTCAATGGCCAGTTCCCTGTTTCGCTTGAAGATTTCATAACTGATCCGCTCTGAGCGGGGGAGCTGCTCGGCATTGATGCCTTTAATTTTCTCTAAGTAGCTTTTTTCTAAAGCGAGTAATTCTTCAAGATGCTCTTCTGAATAGAAGTTCGGCAATTCATCATTATATTGATTGTCCCCAATATAAGTCGCTAATAACGGGTTTAGTTTCAGTTGTTCGTCAAAGTAGTTCTTATAAATCTCCTGGAGTTGTTCGGTTTGAGAGGTTTGTTTAACTGAGCTTGTTTGACTGTCTGATGCTGTTTCCGTCTGTTGTGGCTGGCCACAACCAGCCAATAGTAGTGATAATGAAATAGCGAGAGTGGTTTTGTTCATCATTTTAAGTACCTGCTTGCAGTTATAAACGGTTCAAAGGGACTTTTAGGTAAACAGTACCATTACTTTCTGCCGGGGGCATTTGACCCGCACGAATATTAACTTGAATGGAAGGAATGATAAGTCGCGGCATATCCAGTGTTGTATCGCGCTCTTCTCTCCATTTTACAAACTGTTCTTCGCTGGCTTGTCCGCCGACATGGATGTTGTTTTGTTTTTGTTCTTGTATCGTGGTTTTACATTGATGCTCGCGCCCCTCGGGAGGGTAGTCGTGGCAAATGTAAACGTCCGTTGTACCGTCCAGTTGGAAAAGCTTTTGAATAGACTGATACAAAGTATTGGCACTGCCTCCGGGGAAGTCACAGCGAGCAGTTCCTACGTCCGGGTTAAATAATGTATCACCCACAAAGACTTTGTTTTCATTCACAACGTAAGCGATATCAGCAGGTGTGTGGCCTGGTGTATGTATTACACGGAAACTCATTGACCCCACCTGAAAGGTCTCTCCGTCACTTAACAGTTTATCGAAGTGCTCTCCATTAGGTAAAAACTCTTTTTCAAGATTATAGACCTGCTTAAATATTTTTTGCACATCCGTAATATGCTCGCCGATGGCAATAGGCGCATTAAGTTGCTTTTTTAAAAAAGGAGCGGCACTTAAGTGGTCAGCGTGCGCATGCGTTTCCAGTATCCAGGCAACATCTAGACTGTTTGTGTGAACAAAGTCTAAAATGCGTTGTGCGCCGTTAGTACAGGTTTTACCCGAGGGGTAATCAAAGTCGAGCACGGGGTCGATAATAACGGCATCTTTTTCATCCGAATCAAAGACAACGTAACTGAAGGTTTCACTGTCGTTATCAAGAAAAGCTTCAACTTTTATTGAGTTATGCTTATTCATGGTTTTGACTCCATTCGGTTGCGACCGGCACTTTTTGCCTGGTAAAGAGCCTGATCAGCTGCAACGAGTAAACCAGCATGATCAGCATAGTGAAAACTACTGGCAACACCAATACTAACGGTAATCTTCATGTCTTCAACAAGATCGTCGAATGGTGTTGCAGCTATCCGCTCACGCATTCGTTCACTGGCTTCCTTAGCGACTTCAAGCTCAGAGTTCGTAATTAATACGGCAAACTCTTCACCGCCCCAACGAGCCACATAATCAATGTCTCTGATCTCATCACGCAGTACATCCGCGATTCTTACCAACACCTTATCGCCGACAGTATGTAAGTAGTGGTCGTTGACATCCTTAAAGTAGTCGACATCGAGGATAGCCAGACTTAAATAGGTTCCGTCGCGTCTGCAGCGACTCAGCTCATGTTGCAGGCGCTCATCAAAGGCGCGACGGTTCCCCAGATTAGTTAATGGATCCTGTCGTGCCATGGTTTCTAAGTCTGCTGTTTTTTCTTTAACCATTTTTTCCAGTCGCAGTCGTGTCTGGTTGTGCTGGTTAAGGCGTGCCTTTACGCCAACCAATGCTAAAAGCGCAACAGCTAAAGAGGCAACAATCCAAAACCAGGCCTGCATCCAAATGTGGGCAGACTGCCGGAAAGCAAAATAGTCGGGTTGACTCCATTGGCCACCGGGATACCTGGCCCGAACCTGAAAGATATAATCGTTGGCCGGCAAAGTCGTGTACTCTGCTGAGTTAAGAGAGCTTTTATTCACCCAGTTTTCGTCAAAGCCAACCAGGCGAACCTGATAGTCAATTTGCTCCGCCATAAGATAACCAGGAGCAACAAACTCGAACACGATTCGGTCCGTCTCAGCACTCAGTTTCTCTCCGAAGATGACTGTTTTGCCATCGGCTTTTACTGACTCAATATTTACCTCCGGAGGAAGGTTGCCAATTTCCGTAATCGTTTTCGGATTAACCTCTGAAACACCATTACTGGTTGCTAGCCAAATACTGCCATCGCGAGCCTGGAGCATGGAAGGACCGCCGCTGTTTATTTGGGCGCTCTCAAGTCCATCTACTTCGCTAAAGCGTTGAACATTGAGCTTATTGGCCTGCCCATTTAACGCTTTGGTAAAGGAGTCATGTTCAATCATTACTGGGCCGCGGTTTGAGCCGAGCCAGAGATTGCCATTACCGTCGAAAGCGACGGACATAAAGTTATCAAAGGGCAAGCCTTGATCACGGTTAAAAATTTGCCAACTGTTCTTCTTCATATCATGAACGACGAGTCCTCGATCAGTTGCCATCCATAGGTATCCAGAATGTTCGGTAATATGAAAAGCCAATTCGGCATTGTTCAGTTCGGTTAAGTCAACGGGAGTGATTTGGTAATCGAATGCATCATTTTTAGCCACGATATTAATACTAACCACACCACGCGCTGAGCCGGCCCAAAGCGTGCCCGTTTTATCGAGATGTAACGAGGTTGTATAATTATTGGTTAAACCATCTTCCTGAGAAATATGTTGGGATACCCATTGCCCTTGGGAGTTTTGGTACAAATGTGTAATTCCCAAAGGTGTAGCCAGGAATTTCCCCAGTTTAGGATCAAGCTCAATTTGACGAATTTCGTCCGCTTTTAACAGGTTATTCGTGTCAAAGTGCCGGACGATTCTCTCACCGTCCCAAATATAAAGGCCGTCAGTGTATGTTCCGATGTGGAGCTGTTGTTTATCATCATAAGCCAGTGATAATACGGACTGCTCGTTTAGTGAGGTGTCAGGAGCCAGGGCAGAAATTCCCGTTTCGTCTACAATTGAAACACCATTGCTGGAGCCAACGATGACTTCACTCTTGTCATTTTCTGCTAAGGCTCGGATATAGTTACCTGTAAGCCCGTCCTTTTTTGTATAAGTTGAAAAAAGAGCATCTCTGAACTGGACCAGTCCACCGTGCGTTGAAACCCAAAAACTGCCTTCTCTGTCCTGAATAATATCCAGTACATGATTGTTAGGCAGACCTTCGCTGGTATCGAAACTTTCTATACCGTACTTATCACTAATGCGAATGAGGCCGTCGCGATAAGTCCCCAGCCAAAGTTGTTTGTCATGGGACTGAAACAGGGTGCTGATTCTTCTGTCAATTTCGGGTAGTGCTCGCCCAAACTCGGTATTTGCCTTTTGCTGATACAACCCATTTTCCGTGCCTACCAGTAAAGTACCGTCTTGCAGTTCAAGTAGGGCGGTGACTAACCGCTCCGGAATGGCAGTAATAGTTTCAAAGCGAGCCTGACCAACTTTTTTTACCTGAAGCCCTTTATTGGTGGCTGCCCACAAGTTGCCCTGGCTGTCGACCAGCGACTCATAGACAAACATGGAATTCAGACCATGCTTAGTCGTAAATTGTGCGGTGCGTTGATTGTTTTTATAAACGAGCAAGCCAAGCTCTGAAGTTGAGACCCAAAGGTTGCAGTTATCATCAGTAAATAAGTGGTTTACAAAAGGTGGAGTGGATTCAAGTGCTTCCCAGTGTCCATCATAGAAACGAGCAATTCCGCCCCGGCTACCGGCCACATAAATGCTGCTATCGCAATGGCTGTAGGCTGCGGTATACATGCCTATATCAGGTAAACCGGTTTCTCGTAAATTATCGTAGATATCGAAACGACGACCATTAAAGCGGGCAGGCCCTTGCCAGGTTGCTAACCAAAGGTAGCCTTTATTATCCTGAATGAGTTCATTAACCGAGTTGTGGGGTAATCCATCACGCGTTTCCCAGTGTCGAATTAAATAATCGGTTAGTGGGCTTTGCTCATTATTAGTGCCGCCTGAATTAACCGCAGCGGTTATCCCGGGTGAATTAAGGCAAAAGAATGCAGTCAGCAACAAAGACAGTGTGTACTTCATAAGTCATCTATTTTTTAAACAATATTATTGGATGGTATGTTGTCGCCGCACGGGTTGCAATAACTCAAAAGCCGGCAATCTAAAATGTAAGTTAACGAGTACAATACTTAGATACAATAATTTAACGGAGTAATAAATGACAAAAGCCTACGCTGCACAATCTGAAACTTCTAAATTGGCGCCTCATGCTATTGAACGACGCGAGCTGCGTGCTGATGATGTTGCAATAGAGATTACCTATTGTGGCGTTTGTCACACGGACATTCATTACGCCGAAAACGACTGGGGAGGCACCATATACCCGGTTGTTCCCGGCCATGAGATAATCGGTAAAGTCACGGCAGTAGGCGATAATGTTAAGGACTTCAATGTGGGAGACACAGTTGGTGTTGGCTGTATGGTTGACTCGTGTCGCGAGTGCTCTTCTTGTGAAAAAGGTCTGGAACAATATTGCCTTAATGGGATGGTACCAACCTATAACGGAGAAGATTTACACGATAAAAGCATTACTTATGGTGGTTACTCCGAGAAGATAGTCGTCAGTGATCGCTTCGTGGTTAGGGTGTCAGAGAAATTGGATCCGGCAAAAGCAGCGCCACTTTTGTGTGCCGGTATTACAACCTATTCACCATTGCGCCACTTTGGTGTGCAAAAAGGGCACAAGGTAGGTGTCATCGGCATGGGTGGCTTAGGGCATATGGGCGTTAAATTTGCTAAAGCCATGGGAGCTGAAGTCACTATTTTTACGCGCTCAGAAAGCAAAGTGTCCGAAGCTAAAAAGCAGGGCGCAGATCATGTGATTATCTCAACTGACGATAAACAAATGGAAGCGGCAGCAGAGACCTTCGATTTTTTACTGGATACCGTGCCTGTACAGCATGATCTCAATCCGTACATTAACTGTCTAAAAGTCGATGGCACGCACATTCTAGTGGGCCTGTTAGAGCCGGTTGACCCTGCATTACAAGCCGGAGCGCTGGTGATGAAACGCCGGGTACTTGCTGGCTCCTTAATTGGTGGCATTCCTGAAACACAGGAAATGCTCGACTTCTGTGCCGAACACTCTATCCATTGCGATGTTGAAATGCTGGATATCCAGAACATCAACGATGCCTTTGTACGGATGAAAAAAGGTGATGTGAAGTATCGATTTGTAATTGATATGGACTCGTTAAAGCAGTCTTAGTGAGTAAATAAATTGACCACGCTTTGTCGGGCGTGGTCTAATTTGCACAAAGAAGAGGTGCGTACACCAGGAACTTTCGAACTTAGGTTGCCAAAGCCGGGGTTGAGTCGAAGGGGAGGGGTATTACGCCGAGGTAGCATAGTCATTTGGCGGCAATGTTGCCGGTTGCAGGGTTTGAACACCCACAACTGTCACCTTCAGGGTGGAGAGCTTCTGGTGTTTGCATTTGCCTATTGGCTATTAAGTTAATCTCGCCACTTACTCTGCAAAACCTGAGTTCTCCGAACACTTATGTTGTTATGTTCAGGAGAAAACTGTGTCTTTTACTGTTGCTAAGTTCGGAGGTACAAGCGTTGCCGATTATCCTTCAATGCTACGCTGTGCCCAAATTGTTCAGAATAACCCCTCTATTCGTCTGGTCGTTGTTAGTGCCTGCGCCGGAGTCACGAATCGGCTGGCAGAAATAGCTGATAAACAGGGTAAGCAAACAGAATCTCTGCGAAATGAAATTTATACTATTCATGCCTCTATTCAGCAAAAACTGAAGAGCTCCGGGGCTCTGGAATTATCCTTGTCTCAGTTACATGATGAACTGGAGTCTCACTGTCAAAAACCAATCGCAAACTGGGCCGCCTGGCGTGATGAGCTATTAAGTTTTGGTGAGCGTTGCTCGAGTCTTTTGTTTTCTTGCGTTCTAAATGAACAAGGCCTGTTATCGGATACGCTGGATGCGCGACAACTGCTGAAAACAAACAGCGCTTTTGGCCGGGCGCAACCGGATGAAGTTTCAACTAAGTCACATTGTCTTGAGCAGAAGCAGAAGTTGGACTCCGGGTGTGTGTGGGTAACTCAGGGGTTTATTGGCTCAGATGATAAAACTCAGACAACGACTTTAGGTCGCGGGGGAAGCGACTATAGTGCCGCCTTGCTAGCAGCAGGTTTTAACGCAACGGATTTACAAATTTGGACGGACGTTGCGGGAATTTACACAACAGACCCAAGAATCTGTTCCAGCGCCCGGGCTATAGCCGAAATGAGTTTCTCAGAAGCGGCAGAGTTAGCAACTTTTGGAGCTAAGATCCTGCACCCATCCAGTCTGGCACCAGCTATAAAAAACTCAATTCGGGTTTTCATTGGCAGTAGTCAGAATGCAGCCGCCGGTGGTACGTATATATCCGCAAATCCTACAACACGGCCTGACGTACGAGCGGTTGCACTTCGCCGGAATCAGACTTTAGTAACCGTTCATAGTTTGAGCATGTTGCATGCGAGCGGTTTCCTGGCACGACTTTTTGAAATATTGGCGCGCTATAATGTCAGTGTGGATTTGGTCACAACCTCAGAAGTGAGCATTGCGCTGACTTTGGATGAAGGCGGAAGCATTGCAAATGGACAAGCGTTATTACCGGCTGCTGCTTTAGAGGAGCTTGAGCAGTTTTGCCGCGTAGAAATTGAAACGGGGTTATCGCTGGTGGCTATTATTGGAAACGGCATTGGACGAGATGCTCATATCAGCCAACTCACTTTTAATACAGTGAATGACTATGCTGTGCGTTTAATTTGCCAGGGAGCGAGCGAGCATAATCTTTGCTTTCTGGTAGAAGACAGTGAGGGTGAGAATGTGATCCGAACCTTGCATGATAGAATATTGAGTTAATAATATGTAAATAACTGTCTATTTATTGTAAAAATAAACTACAGTTAAAGAGACCCCAACAAACAAATTTAGGTAATTATTATGAAACAACTGACATCAAAAACTCTGGCTATTACTTCGGCCTTATCTGTAGCTTCAGCAATGAGCATGGGCGCTGCTCAGGCAAACCCTTTTGAAGCAACGGAGCTTTCTTCGGGCTATGAGGTTTCTCAACCACAAGAAATGAAATGCGGTGAAGGAAAATGTGGCGAAGAGAAAATGAAAGAAAAATCCAAAGAAGAAATGAAAGAGAGAAAGGAAAAGGCCAAAGAAGGCAAGTGTGGTGAAGGAAAATGCGGTGAAGGTAAGTGCGGCGAAGAAATGAAGAAAGAAAAGGCCGAGAGAAAAGGTGAAAAATCAGAAAAGTCTGAAGAAGGAAAATGTGGTGAAGGTAAGTGCGGCGAAGGTAAATGTGGCGCTTAATCACTTAATCTTACTTTCGTTCTAGCGACGAAACTGACTATAATGCTCGCTTTCTATTTGAGCAGAATGAAGGCGAGCATTTTTAATGGATTTCTTACAATCGATCATCCTTGGCATTATCCAGGGGATAACCGAGTTTCTTCCAATATCCAGTTCTGCTCATTTAATTTTGATGCCAATACTTACTGGCTGGGAAGATCAAGGTGTAGGCTTTGATCTCGCCGTTCATGTCGGTACTTTGCTTGCTGTCATTCTCTATTTTCGCAAAGATGTCACTGAACTCTTTGTCGATGGCCTTCGTTCTATCGCTGCTCGCCAACATGTCGGACAAAGTCGCTTAGGCTGGGCTGTTGTTGTTGGAACTATACCTGCTTGTATTGCGGGTATACTGCTACTGGATTACATAGACACTGCGCTAAGAGCTGTGGGGGTTATCATCACTACCACGGTTGTTTTCGCTGTGCTTTTAGCGGTTGCCGATCGCTTTGCCCGCGGCAGCAGAACCTTGCAGGACATAGGTTTTAAAGATGCGATTATTGTTGGACTTGCCCAAGCTTTAGCACTGATTCCGGGCACTTCGCGTTCAGGCGCTACCATAACCGCGGGTTTGTTTTTAGGGTTAAACCGAGAGTCAGCTTCAAAGTTCTCATTTTTTATGGCCATTCCAATTACTGCTGCTGCTGCGCTGGTTAAGCTATTAACCATAGCCTCAGAGTCCATTGCCGTCGATTGGTTGGGTTTTCTGGTTGGAGGCGTTGTGTCGTTTCTAACTGCCATTACCGCTATTCACTTTTTCCTGAAGTGGCTTAATGCGTTCGGTATGTGGCCTTACGTTATCTACCGTTTAGTCCTGGCGGTTGTCTTGTACTTATTATTCTTCTGAGTCGTTAATTTATGTACGAAAACATTAAAAAGCAGTTGTTTCAGCTTAAAAGTAACAAGATTTTTGAAGCGCTGGTGGTTGCCGTTATCATTATTTCGGCTTTGGAAATTGGCGCTAAAACCTACGAGTTACCGGCTTTTGCTAATAGCCTGACGTATGGTTTAGACCTTTTTATAACGCTGTTTTTTCTAATTGAAATTACCATTCGTTTTATTGCCGAAGACAATAAAAAAGCCTTCTTTAAAGATGGCTGGAATGTGTTTGATACCCTGGTCGTATTGGTCAGTCTTATTCCAATCAATGACTCTGAACTTGCCTTGCTGGCGCGCTTGGTCCGTATTTTCCGAGTACTTAGGATGATATCCATTATTCCTGAGCTTAGGACTTTAATAAACTCCTTGCTAAAAGCGCTTCCCCAGATGGGTTACGTTGTACTGCTGATGTTTATTATCTTCTATATATATGCGGCAGTTGGTAGCTACTTGTTCGCCGACATCAACCCGTTCTTATGGGATAACATTGCCACTTCAATGCTTACGCTGTTCAGGGTGATGACCTTTGAAGACTGGACGGATATTCAGTATGAAACCATGGAAGTTTATGGTTGGAGCTGGATTTACTATATGACTTTTATTTTCCTGACTGCTTTTGCGTTTTTAAACATGGTTATCGGTATTGTGATTAACGTCATGGATAAAGAGGGTCGTAAGGTTGAGCTTGGCCAGGAAAATGAGGCTCAAGAGCTCGGAGATAAAGAACCTTCTATAACTGATTTACAGCAGGAAATTCGGGAATTAAAGCAACTGATACTGGCTCAGCAAGATGCCGAAAGAAGGTAAAAGTTTATACAGCGCAAAGCTGCTCATTAACGATATTCCCGTTACGGTTAAGAGTAAGCGGATTAAGAATATGTACTTAAGGGTGCGTGCGCCCTCGGGTGATGTTGAAGTTTCGGCTCCTAAGCAGTGCTCGTTGAATGAGATTGAAAGCTGGTTGTTTGAGCGTCATGACTGGTTGATAAAGCAACGGGAAAGAATTGCGATGCAACCGGTACAGCCAGAACTTCAGTTTGTTTCAGGTGAAGAGCATAAGTTCTGGGGAAAAGTGTACACACTGGATATTGCACTTAAAAAGCGTGGTGCCTCGGTTAGCTTGAAGGATAATAAACTGCAGCTGGTTTCTCTGCCACATTACGATGCAGTTCAGCGTAAACAGGTTCTGGATCGTTGGTACCGGGACCAAATTACCCGCGAAGTTGAAGCCTTACTGGGTATCTGGCAACCGCGAATGGGAGTTTACAGCAGCGGTTTCGGTATCAGGGCGATGAAAACCCGCTGGGGTACCTGCAATATAGGCAGCAAAAAGATATGGCTGAACCTGGAACTGGTTAAAAAACCGGTCGAGTGCCTTGAGTACGTAGTGGTTCATGAACTAACACACCTGTTTGAGCGTTATCATAACGCGCGCTTTTACGCACTCATGGATGAGTTTCTTCCTGACTGGCGTGAGCGAAAAAAACTGACCAACCAGTTTATCTGAGTTCTTCCCCTAATTGATTCTGCGCTATCAATCTAAATACATAAGCCACTTTGAACAAACCGGCTAAGATTACCTGTGACAAATGCAAGAAAACTAACAGCATCAAAGGTAAGTTTTCTTCCTGGAACCAGGCCAGATAAAAAACGACGATTGAAAGTAATAAAAACACCACCATAGAAGTGTTAGAGGTTTGTAATAGTTTACGTGGTTTCATAAGAGACATTCCTAATGTATCTAATAAATGCATATTAAATGTATCTTTAACTTAAATCAAGGAAAGGTAAGAAAAATAGAAAACAGTGATGAACCATTGCCGGTGCCAGTCCCGTATTTTGGAAGGCCGGAAGAATTTGGACGCTGTTTCGACCTTATTGAACGAGGTGCTGAAGCCCTTATTGAGCAGGAAGGAGATAGAAAGTGCAATATTTACACACCATGGTGCGGGTGCACGACTTAAAACAATCTTTGAATTTCTATTGTGATTTATTGGGATTGCAGGAAGTTAAACGGAAGGAGGTAGAAAAAGGCCGTTTCACTTTAGTCTTTTTAGCTGCACCGGATGACGTTGAGCGCGCTAAAAAAGAACAGGCGCCGATGATGGAGTTGACCTACAACTGGGACCCGGAAACTTATAGCGGTGGCCGTAACTTTGGGCATTTAGCGTTTCGAGTCGAGAATATTTATGAGTTGTGCCAAAAACTGATGGATAACGGCGTCATTATTAACCGGCCTCCGAGAGACGGGCACATGGCCTTTGTACGCTCGCCGGATAATATCTCAATAGAGCTGCTGCAAAAAGGTGATAACTTGCCGCCACAAGAGCCGTGGGCCTCTATGGAAAACACGGGTGAATGGTAATTCAGAGCCAGATCCTCTATAATCTGCGCCACAAAATTACATAAGTAAGCTAATAGATTTTTACTTTGGTCCAATAAATAGGAATGACTATGTCGACTGATAAAGCAAAGATTATTTATACTGAAACGGACGAGGCGCCGCGCCTTGCTACCTATTCGTTTCTGCCTTTTATTGAAGCATTTACTAAGGCAGCTGGTGTTTCAGTTGAAACTCGTGATATTTCTTTAGCTGGTCGTATTATTTCGCAGTTTCCGGAGTACCTGAGCGAAGAACAACGTCAGTCAGATGCTTTAGCTGAACTGGGTGAAATGGCGAAGACAGCGGAAGCAAACATTATTAAGCTGCCAAACATCAGTGCATCTATCCCGCAGATGACAGCATGCATCAAAGAGCTTCAGGAACAAGGTTATAAGCTGCCTAACTTCCCGTTTGAGCCACAAACGGATGAAGAAAAAGACGTTCGTGCTCGTTATGACAAA
>TARA_R100000687_G_scaffold19457_2_pt1 | contig 11899 bp, 6 predicted proteins | sample TARA_R100000687 | Tara Oceans TARA_R100000687 (sample SAMEA2622685) | marine metagenome | biome: marine biome (ENVO:00000447); feature: mesopelagic zone (ENVO:00000213); material: "saline water (ENVO:00002010), including plankton (ENVO:xxxxxxxx)" | depth 600 m
CCGCGGAAAAGTTGCGGTCTCACCATAGGTCATACCCATACCGCCGCCGACGGCAACATTGAATCCAACTAATTCGTTGTTTTCAATAATGGCAATTAGCGCAATATCATTGGCCAGTACATCACTGTCGTTTTCAGGTGGAATGGCGATACCGATTTTAAATTTACGTGGTAAATAGCGATCCCCATAAAACGGTTCTTCAGATTTACCCGGTTGATAGACACATTTTTCGCCCAGCCAGATCTCGGCATAGGCACCCGACTGCCAGCACAAATGATCACTTATAGCTTGTGAAATCTGATGAACTTCGGCATGCACCGAAGACTGATGCGGATTGACATTTGTCACCACATTTCGATTCACATCACCGCATGCGCCTTTTGTATCCAACCCTAATGCATTGACTTGCTGCATTAATGAACGCAGATCTTTTTTCAAAACCTCGTGATATTGAAACGTCTGCCGGGTAGTAATACGTAACGTGCCATTGGCGCAATCATCAGCTATCGCATCGAGTCCGAGCCATTGCTGTGGAGTCACCACTCCACCGGCAATACGCAGTCGAACCATAAATGAATATAACGGTTCCAGCTTTTGACGACGGCGTTCATCACGCAGATCGCGATGATCCTGCATATAGCTGCCATGGAATTTGGTCAGTTTGTTGTCATCTTCCGAGATCGCACCGGTAACGGCATCTTCAAGCCCTTCGGCAATGGTGCCACGCAGGTAACGACTGTCGAGTTTGAGTTGTTCGGCTTCAGGTAATTTTGTATTCATTAGTACACATCACGTTGGTAGCGTTTATCACGCGTCAGCTGACGCAGATATTCAGTGGCATCTTCGCGGCTTTTATTGCCTTGCTGACTGATAATATCAATCAGGGCTTCATTAACATCCGGTGCCATATTGTCCGCATCACCACATACATATAGATAGGCTCCTTCCTGCAACCAGTTCCATATTTCAATGGATTTTTCACGAATACGGTGCTGTACGTAGATTTTCTCGGTCTGATCACGAGAAAATGCCACATCCAGATGGGTTAATAATCCAGATTTACGCCAGGCCAGCCACTCGGTCTGATAGAGAAAATCAGTCAGGAAATGCTGATCACCAAAGAACAGCCAGTTACGTCCCCGAGCTCCTCGCTCTTCACGCTCCTGCATAAAGCTTCTGAATGGGGCCACGCCGGTGCCAGGACCAATCATAATAATTGGCGCATCGTCATCGGCAGGCAATTTGAAGTTTTTATTGGGATCGATGTACACCGGAATAGTGGCATCTTCGGCCAAGCGATCGGCTAACCAGGTTGAGGCTACACCGCCCCGTTCACGGTTATGGGCGTTATACCGAACCGTTGCCACGGTGATATGTACTTCTTCATCAACTGCGGCCTGACTGGATGCAATCGAATACAATCGTGGCGGCAATTTACGCAGCAACTTGATAAAACCGTTGGCATCTATATCGGCTAATGGATAGCTTTGAACTAAATCCAGAACATCACGGCCTCGGATCCATTCAGTGACAGCAGCTTTGCTTTCCATCAGCTTATTCAGTTCATCGGATTGCGCCAATTCAGCCCATTTTTCGACCAATGGGCGGGTCAGCACGGTAATTTCACGATGGTGCATCAATGCATTGGTTAAAGTTTCGGTTTGTTCTTCAAGCTCTACTGGAGTATCAGCATCGAATCCCAGCGCATCAATCAGCATGGAGACCAAAACGGGATCATTCTGTGGATATACACCTAATGCATCACCCGGCTGGTAGTGCAATCCCGAACCTTCAAGTGAAATTTCAATATGCCGCACTTCCTTGCTGGAACCGCGACCACTGAGGATCTGGTTTTCCAGCAAAGGTGCAGAAAATGGATGTTTGCGATCATATTGAACGGAGGTTTCAAGCTGACTCATTGCAGCAGAGGCTGACGGTGGTGCGGCACTGGCCTGCATGGAGCTGGTCAGTGACTCAACAAATTCAGCGATCCATTTTTCCGCCAAATCATCATAATCCACATCACAATCAACTCGAGGAATTACTGTGGTTGCACCAAGTTTTTGCAGACGTTCATCAAAGTCTTTGCCGGTCTGGCAGAAATATTCATAGCTGGAATCACCCAGTGACAGCACACTGTATTTCAAACCCTTTAAACCAGGTGCTTTACGGCTTCCCAGAAACTCATATAAATCCATTGCGTTATCAGGCGGCTCACCCTCACCATGTGTCGAAGTTAAGACTGCCAGATATTGCTCGTTCTTCAGTTCTCGTGGTTTGTATTCCGCCATATCCCATAATTTGACTTCAATACCACTGGATTTTGCTTTCTCAGCTAGTTGGCCGGCAACCGTTTCGGTATTACCGGTTTGTGAACCATAAAGCACGGTCAGTTTGATCGTTTGGTCCGGCAGAGAAGGTGCAGCTTCCGTAGCAGCTGTTCCACCCTGAGCCGCACGATAACCTGACAAATAGCCTGACAGCCAATCTACCTGCCAGCCTTCCAGGCCTTGCAGTAAATTATTAAGCTGTTGCAATTGTTCATCGGTTAATGGAGCGTTGGGCAACCTGATATTCATGTTGTTGGCTTATCTCTTAAAAGTTGAGCTTTGAGTCTGCACAAAATAACAAAAACTATATATAAATAGAAACTATATGTTTGGATTTCCATATAATTAAAATAAATATACTTCGATTCTAACAATCATTATGTTAGAAGAATTAATGCAAAATATTGTGAATGTTTTGGTGTGAAGCAGTAAAAATTAATGAACTACCTTTAATATTGGTCCATCGCTTTATATTTCAACCGCTTTAAGCTGTGTTGAACTTTCAGAGACGGCTATGAAAGATCAACAAGCCCTAGTGACTTTTATGCTCGTATAGATCGGTATCTGCGTACATATATAGAGATTGCAAATCGATGTTGTCCATCGAGCGACTGGAAGCCGTACCAACAGTATATTCTACATTTAGATGTGGGCTGACATTAGCATTATAGTTTTTTACTGCGTCAGCCAGTTGTTCTAGTTTGTTTTCTGATTGCTCACATACACTCAAAACGACAAACTCGTCATCGACCAGTCGAGATATTAACTCTGTATCGGTAAAGATTTCTGTCAATATTCGGGAAAAATGAATAAGGGCTTCATCACCTGCAGAAATCCCGTGAGCATGGGAGATGCGCTTGTAATTATTCACATCAAAGTAATACATGGTAATACTGGCTTGGTACGGTACAAAAATATTCAGTAATTTTTGTGCTCTGCGTTCGAAAGCCTCACGATTCAGTAAGCCGGTCAACTTATCTTCATCTAACAGTGGGTTATAGTCGATTTCTTCTTCGACCATTTCGGTCAGTTGTTTTAATAATTGTTTATCTTTATCTGTAAAAGTTCTGGGAATAGAGTGTTTTAAACATAAAGCCCCCAACTTCTCCCCCGATCTTGCCCGAATTGGACAACCAGCATAAAACCTTATGTGGGGTGCTGACGTAACCATGATGTTTTCTGCATAGTGTTTATCATTCAGCGTATCGGAAATAACAAAAATATCTTCCTGAGCAATCGTCTGATTACAAAATGCCACTGAACGTTCGGTTTGCCGTTGACTGAATCCCTGTGACGATTTTATCCATTGTCGATCTTCGTCTATCAGCGAAATCAGGCTAATCTCCACATCAAATAAACGTGTACAAAGTTTGGTTAACCGGTCATAGCGATGTTCCGGTTCACTATCCAGAAGTCCCAGACCATGTAGGCGTTTTAGCCTTTGTAAATCAATATGTTCTGACGTGTTTTTCGACCAGTCAATAAAAGCCTCAGGTAACATGGGACGACCAATAAAATATCCTTGAGCCTGATCACAGCCCATTTTACGTAGCAGCTCCAGTGCAGCATTATCTTCAATTCCTTCTGCAGCCACCTGCATGTTCAGACTGTGGGCAAGTTCAATAATCGCCTTAATAACCAGTCTTGATTCGCGTGAATCCGCAGAAGTCATGACAAAGGTTTTATCCACTTTGACTTCTGAAAACGGCATACGAACCAAGGCCAACATCGACGAAAAACCGGTCCCAAAATCATCTATGGATAAACGAAATCCTCGCAGTCGCAGTCTGGTCAGAATATCCAGAGATATCACAGGGTCATCCATTGCGGCTGTTTCCGTCAACTCCAGGATCAGTTGATCCGGTTTGATATTATGGGCTTCACAAAGCATTTCAATTTGTTTGAATAGCTCGAGGTTACTGAGTGATGCCGCAGAAATATTGACCGAAAGCAATAAGCCCCTGTTCTGGACTTTTAGCGACGGATCGGCTTCCTGAAGCTGATTTAGAAAAGGTAATGCCTGTTCAAATACCTGTAAGGTTAATTTGTCGATAAGATCATTCTGTTCGGCTAAGGGAATAAATTTTTCCGGTGAAATGAAGCCCTTTTCTGCGTGCTGCCAGCGTGCAAGCGCTTCAAGGCCAGTTAGCGTGCCACTGACACAGGATACTTTTGGTTGATATACCAGATAAATGTCATGCGCGTTAATCGCTTGTTCCAGCTCATTGACGGTAAGGGTATTGGTCTGGTTTTCAGCGCGGAGTTGCTGACCAAAGGTGTTGTCAGCTGTGTTGATGGATTCAGCGTTAATCAAATCCCGGAAAGCTTTGGGATTAAAGGGCTTGGGAAGAATCCCCAGAACATTAAGACCATGCGCACCGGCCGAACGTGCTGCAGCATGTAATAGTTGCTGCCCGGCGCCACTTGTGATGATTAACTGGGCATCGATTTGCATACGGCCCAATTCGCCAAGCACTTCCACCCCATCCATATCCGGCATAATCAAATCAATAATCAGATATTGTGGGCTCCAGTCATTGATGATCTCCAGAAAACTTTGAAAGTCAGAGGTTATTTTGGCTGACAGACCGATAAATTCAGCGACATTAGCAATTGCTCTTGCAGTGAGATTGTTGTCATCCAGAATGAGTACTTTTAATTCGGTCATCGCCCCAGATTACTCTTGGTTATCCAATAAAAATAAACTCTGTAGACACTTTGACATTTATGACTCGTTCTGCAAAGACTTTCGGATTTTCGTGGTGAGTTCATCTCGACTATATGGTTTACTCAGTAACATGACTCCAGGGTCCAACCGACCATGATGGACGATAGAGTTTTCGGTATATCCTGAAGTGAACAAAACTTTTAATTGTGGTCGGATTCGCTGCGCCTTATCAGACAGCTCTCTTCCACTCATACCACCTGGCATCACCACATCGGTGAATAATAAGTCAAAATCTGCATCACTTTGAATGATTTCCATTGCTTCGCTTCCATTTGATGCACTTATTACCTTATATCCCATAAACTCTAATTGCGAAATAACATAATTGCGAACCAATTCATCATCTTCAACAACAAGTATGCTTTCATTGCCGATTTGCGGTTGATTATGCAGTACAGAAGCGTTTTCTGCCGTCGCAACCTCCTCAGGTGAGCGGGGTAAATAAAGTCTGATGGTCGTTCCCTGACCGACTTCCGAATAAACGTTTATGTGACCATAACTCTGTCGGGCAAATCCATAGACCATCGCCAAACCAAGACCGGTACCCTTATCTTTGCTTTTTGTGGTGTAGAACGGTTCAAACACTTTATCCAGATTCTCTGGAGCAATACCTACCCCGGTATCTGACACCCCAATGATGACATAATCACCCGGGGTAACATCGTGTTGTGAACCATAGTCTTCGGAGAGTGAAACATTGAGGGTTTCAATTAATAACCTGCCACCTGATGGCATCGCATCACGCGCATTGATGGCCAGATTCAACAGCGCATTTTCCAATTGTCCCGGATCTACCTGCGCCAACCAGAGATCTGGTTCCAACGCCAGCTCAAGCTGAATCGCCTCGCCAATTGATCGGCTTAGTAACCCCTGAAAATTATTTAATAATTGATTGGCATCAATATGTTTTGGATCCAGTGCCTGCTTTCTGGAAAAGGCCAGCAAACTGCGAATTAATTCTGCTCCGCGGTCTGCTGCCTCCTGGATCATTTCAGACAGGCCACGTAGTTTGGAATCGCTGGCAAGTGACTCAGTAATAATTTCGGCATTGCCGACAATGACTGTCAACAAATTATTAAAGTCATGAGCGACGCCACCGGTTAACTGGCCAACGGCTTCCAATCGTTGGGATTGCCGTAATTTTTCTTCTATTTCAAGACGATCGGTTATATCCGTAATACCACCAACCATTCGGATTGCTTCGTTAGCGTTATTGTAAATAACATAACCCCGGTCAATAACATCTGCATAGTCCCCATCCTGACGTTGAAACTTATAGTTCTCTGACCAGCTCTGCTGTTGGGTTTCAATTGCTCGCTTAAGGTTGTTTAGGACTCGATTACGCTCATCAGGATGAATGCGTTTTTCCCAGCCTTTAATAGAAGGTTTTTTTGATTGGGTATCAATGCCAAACAAGGTTGCAAAACTATCGCTCCACCAAAGTTCGTTTGTCAGGAGATCCCAGTCCCAGATCGCATCGTTGGTTGCTTTGGATAATAATTGAAAGCGTTGCTCACTCTCCCTAATATTGGCGTCTGCTTCTTTTTGCAGCGTAATATCGGTCATGTAGCCTTCAATCGCTACTATGTTGCCATCTTTATCTCTTACACCGCTACCTTGCTCCCAAAACCAGCGGATACCACTATCTTTATGAATTATTCGATACTCGACCTGAAACGGCTGGTTTTGCTCAATTGCTTTTATTGTTTCAACATACATCTTCTCGCGATCATCTGGATGGATAAGGCTGGCAAATTCAATCCTCTGGTTGCCGATAACATCTTCAGCGTTATAGCCGGTTAAACGTTCGAATGCTTCGCTTACATAGAGCATAGTCCATTGCTCATCAGATAGACTACGATAAGCAACTCCCGGCAGATTACGCAGTAACTGCATTAATGATCGTTCGGCCTCAGAACGCTGAGCCTCGGCAAGCTTGGTATTGGTAATATTTTCGGTGATGGCAATAAGATGCAACGGATTGCCACTGTCATCACGTTGCAAGGTGATACTTAATCTTGCCCAGACCGTTTCGCCGGTTTTATGGATGTAGCGTTTTTCCAGAATACGGCTATCAAGGATACCAAGCAGAATATCGCTGATTTCCTGCTGGTTCTGTTCTTTATCATCAGGATGGGTAAGCTGATGAAAATCCAGTTGCGTCAGTTCTTCAGCTGAATACCCCAGCATTTCACAATAAGCTTGATTGCATTCCAGAAAACGGCCGTCTGTTGAGGCAATGGCCACACCGGTAGCCGCATCCTGAAATGCTTGACGAAACCGGCTTTCGCTACGACGAATTCGTTCTTCATTGCGGTGCTTGGCAATGGCAATAGAAATAATTTTTGATATACGCTCGATAGTATCAAGCTGCTCGGGTTCCGGGGTTTTTACCGTGTTGTGATAAATGGCAAAAGTCGCGATAACGTTAAGTTTTTCATCAAATATAGGATGAGACCAGCAAGCCCTTAAATCATAAGCCAATGCAAAGTTGCGATAATTTTCCCACAGAGGATCATTTTCAATATCACATACAATGACTGGCCTTTTAAGAAATGCTGCTGTTCCACATGAGCCCGCAAGCGGGCCTATAGGCTCGCCATGAATGGCATCGTTATAACTGACCGGTAAATTGGGTGCAGAACCATGCAGCAGGCGTTTACCCTCTTCATCAATCAGTAAAATGGAAGCGATGGTATTGGGCAGAATTTCTTCGATCCCCAGTACAATTTGCTCCATAATCTGTTGTAAATCCAGAGAGGAAGCCACGGCTTCAACCATGCTGGATTCCAGTTTTTGTATCATCTCCAGGCGTTTACGTTCAGTGATATCGATAATCATGCCTAAACGACGAACTTCCTGACCACTGGCATTAAATACTGATTTGCCACATTCAAATAACCAGCGAATGCTTGCGTCGTCTTTACGGGTAATTCGATATTCAGCCTCTACTATACCGCTGTTATTGGGTTTTGCCCGTGCTGATTCCAGAGTTTTTATATCTTCTGGCAGAATAAATTGCTGAAAACTCTCTATTGTTCCATCAAATTCTTCAAGCGTTATGCCAAAGAGTTCAGCCGTCTGTTCAGACCAGGTTACTTTGTCATTGAGCAAGTTGATTTCCCAACTTCCCATATGACCTATACGTTGACTTTCATCCATCAAACGTAACATATGATCTATATGACCCATATGTTGACGAATATCTGTCAAATCCAGCACTGTGCCAAATAATTCATTTTTATCAGGCTGCCAGGTGGCACGTTGTCGGATAAACCTTAATTCATTATCAGCCGTTAATATCCGGTGACACACATCAAGACTGTCCTGCTGTTCAATCGCACGATTGAAAGCCCGTGTAACGTCAGCTTTATCATCCGGATGTACCTGCTGTAAGTGACCTCCCAGTGTGGGAGAAAACTCTTCTAATGATTTTGCAAATATTTCAAATGTCTGTTCCCCCCACCACAAATTTGATGTTTCAGGGGTATAGACCCAGTGACCTATAAGCGTTGGAGAAGCACCGAGGTCTGTAGCCATCCATTGTTGTACCGGACCTGGAAGAATTTCGCTGGATAAGATAACCAGCAATTTGTTGTCATCATCATCCAAAACTAATGTTGCTGGGTAGCGCTGAGCCTCGCTTCTACCAATAAGGGTTAATGGGGAATGAAATGGAGATCGTGGATTGAATGTATTTCTATCTAGTTCTTCAGCAAAAAATGCTTCAAATGGCAAGCCAATAATATCGTTTTCATCAGAAGCTTCGATTAACCGCAAAGCCTCTGAGTTTGCGGTTAACAGTAAGTTCTCGCGAAAAATAAAGACAGCTTGGTTGTGCTGGTTCATTAGCACGGTTAACAGATAATCATGAGCCCCAGAGTTATTACTCAATTTTTCACCCACTTCTAATAGTTAAGGCCAACTCTGTTTACCAAGATATACCAGAGTTGGCCTGACCGGCTAGTGAAATATTAAATTTTGAACTGACTGATTTGTGTTTCCAGTCCATTCGCCAGTCTGGCCAATTCCTGACTGGTTAACGTGGTTTGATTGGTACTTTCAGCATTTTCCTCAGCCACTTGAGCGATACTGACAATATTTCGGTTTATCTCTTCAGCAACGGCTGACTGTTCCTCTGCCGCACTGGCAATATGGGTATTCATATCACGAATCGAGGCCACTGATTCGGCTATAACATCCAAAGATTGGCCCGCTTTCTCTGCTTTTTCAACACTACGGTTAGCCTGCTCAAGCTCTTCATCCATTACCTGAACCGATTTTTCGGCTTCTTTTTGCAGTCGTTCGATTATTTTTTTAATTTCTTCTGTTGAGTCGTGGCTACGTTTAGCGAGTGTTCTGACTTCATCGGCCACCACAGCAAAACCTCTACCTGACTCACCCGCTCTGGCGGCTTCAATCGCGGCATTTAAAGCCAATAAATTGGTTTGTTCGGCAATCCCTTGAATGACAGTAAGTACGCTACCAATATTTTCGCTTTCTTTTTGTAAATCCTTGATCGATACTGCCCCCATTTCCACCTGTTTCGCCAGTTGCTTGATTCCGTCAATTGCATCCATCACCACTTGTTTTCCGGCTTTGGTTTCGTTATCTGCTGTACGCGAAGCATCAGCAGCCTGCGAAGCATAACGTGCTACTTCCTGAACTGTGGCCGCCATTTCATTCATTGCGGTGGCAACCTGTTCACTATCGCTTTACTGGCTCATTACACCACGACTTGTTTGCCCAGTAATGACGGTTAACTCTTCAGCAGCCACGTTGAGCTGTCTGGACGAATCAAAGACTTCTTGAATCAGGTTACTGAAAACGCCCATCATCTGATTAAAAACATGTGCCATCTGCACTATTTCATCTTTACCCTCTATATCTGCGCGCTCTGTGAGATCTTTATTTTGTTGTGCCCGTTTCATCACTTCAGCCAGCAAATTGATGGGATTCACTACACTACGACTGATGAATCTGGATAATAGAACCAAGATGGCTAAAATCAACACAATTGAAATAATAGCCGTAATAAAAATGGATCTTTCGTGTGCCAGAACTTCATCAGTTATTTGTTCCGATGTGGTATGAAGTAAGTCCTGTATTTGATAGACAATCGATCGCATTTCACCCATCCGACCTAAATCTTCGTTAAAACCAAATTGTTGTTCAGCATTGACCAGCTGAGTAAAGTCATCGCTGTACTTCATCATCAAATCTGATATCTGCCGTTGCTCAAAGTCACTTAAATAGCTTTGCTGCAAATTTTGATAAAAAACGCTGAGGTTATTATTAAAGGTTTCGAAGTAGCTCACATCTCTACGCAACATAAAATCTTTTTCATTACGGCGTAACATCAGCATATCTTTCAATAAAGCATCATTTTGAAAATTGCCAAGCATCTTTTCAGCTTCCTGAACTGAGCTACGGAGATTGCCGTAAAGTCCATCTTTATGACTGAGTCCGATAGTCTGCCGTAAAGCGACTATCTCGTTAAATGCCGTATGATATTGTTCGATTAAGGTAAGCAGTTGTGGAATCTGTTTAATCTGAATATTTTCAGATTGCAGTTCAGCATTCAACTGAGAGAGTTGCTGTGTTAATAAGCTGATATTGTCATTAAAAACAGTTTGATATTTCAGATCCCGTCGTTCCAGGAAGTCTTTTTCATTTATTCGTAAGTTTCGCATTGCGGTTTCAGCCTGAAGACTCAATGCGGCTAACTGTCCAATTTGTACAAGTGAATGCATGCCAAGGCTAAGTATTACTGCCAGGATGATAATCCCGACAACCATAAGGCTACTTAAAAGCAACATTTTTGCTTTGACGGATAATGACTTCAACATGCTGGCTCCAGGGGCTGACGGGATTATTTCCTAATAATTCCTGTATCGTCTTCCCGTGGTAAAACTTTAAAAAATCACATTAAAAAAAGCAGCAAATTGAACCAGTGTCTGTTGAACATTCATAGCCGCCTCTGTTGTGGCTTTGAAAGATCAACAGACCCTAGCGACTAATTGCACCAGAATCAATGAGTAAACGATGTATTGATTGCGCGAATTGTTGATAGCCAAGCGCATTCGGGTGCACATGATCAGCCTTTAATGATGAATCAATTAACACCTCACTGAGAATAGTCGGCTCGACGGGTATACCTTTTGATTCAGCAATATCAAGATAAAGTGGTAATGGTGCTAAATTGAGACCCAACGCGGGTACGGCAATTAATATTACCTGCGAACCTGAAGCGATTATCTCATCCACCATCGTTTGAAGGTTTGCTTGTAGTTGCGTTCGACTCTGCTTACGCAATAGATCATTACCACCATGGCACAACACAACCAGATCAGGTTTGGTTTCTTCAAGAAGTTTTGCTAAACGCTTTTTACCATCACTGCTGACTTCACCGGGTACACCTGCATTGATCACTTTGCGGTTAGTCATTTCAGCAAGCAAGGCGGGATAACTCTGTTCTGGCGCAGCACCGGTTCCAAAGGTCAGACTGTCACCAAAAGCCAGGATCACGCCATCCTGGCTAAGCGGTTTTAGTTTGGCAGAAGGCTGATCACAACCTGAAAGTGTAGAAATTCCAATACAAACAATTAAAAAATATTTAAACGCAGCGACGAAATTTCTATTCATCAAGCAGCCAGTCTGGCAGAGGGAAACAAACGGTAAAAATTTTCGGTGGTCACTGCAGCAATCTCTTCTAGTGACTCACCCCTTAATTCAGCCAGGAAAGCGGCGACATGTTTAACATATGCTGGCTGATTGGTTTTACCACGATGAGGAACCGGTGCCAGATAAGGAGCATCGGTTTCAATCAGAATACGATCCA
>TARA_R100000687_G_scaffold17502_3_pt1 | contig 11577 bp, 11 predicted proteins | sample TARA_R100000687 | Tara Oceans TARA_R100000687 (sample SAMEA2622685) | marine metagenome | biome: marine biome (ENVO:00000447); feature: mesopelagic zone (ENVO:00000213); material: "saline water (ENVO:00002010), including plankton (ENVO:xxxxxxxx)" | depth 600 m
TTCAGTATAAGGCCGACGTGCCTCGCTGGCTTTGATTACCAAAGGGAGCGCAATAGCTACCTAGATAGAAATGAGAATGATTGCTATTTAATTAAAGGTAAGTATATAATGTGCTTACTTTTAATCGTCTCATTCGGAAACGTTATGTTTAACAAACTAACTCATAGATTTTTAGCGAGCAGCTTACTCTTTATTTCTTCTCAAACTCTGGCCCAAAACACAAATAGTAACGATGAACTGGAACGAATAACTGTCACTGGCAGTCGTATCGTAGAAAGTTTTGATGAAGTTCCCGCAAGTATTACGGTAATAGATCAAGAGACATTAGAAGAAAATATTGTTGTCAGTTCTGAGCTCCAGAACATTTTAGCTTTAGCCGTACCCGGGATAGCGCCAAGTACTGGTAGTACAAGTAATTTTGGGCAAACCCTGCGGGGTCGTAACGCACTGATTATGATAGATGGAGTACCGCAGGACACACCGTTAAGAAATGGTTCTCTCGGAGTCCGTACTCTCGATCCTGCCAGTATCGAACGTATTGAAGTGCTGAATGGCGCTACCTCAGTTTGGGGAAACGGAGCGACCGGCGGAGTTATTAATTACATCACCAAAGAGCCAACCAACGGAACAGCTAATGTTTCATTAACCCAATCCGGTCGTTCAAGCTTAGTCAAAGCATCCGATAGTATAGGGTACCGGACTGTCCTCTCTATTGATGGCAAGCTTGGAAACTGGGGTTACATTGCAAAGCTATCCAATGAAAAATACGGTGTTCAGTATGACGCAGAGGGCGATATTCTTGGCCTACAGTACGGTCTATCGGATAGTCATCAAAGAGATGCTTTTTTCAAGCTAAGCTATGACTTCACAGGCAGCCGTCAACTTCAGCTGACATATAACTACTACGACTCAGATCAAAATGCTGATTATAAAGACATTTCGGGCAATATCGATTTAGGTGAGAAAACATATGCAGTGCCTTTAGATGAAGGCGAGGCTCGTTTAGGAGCCCCTCAAGGACCAGAGGGCAACTATAACTTAATGCTCAAATATCAGGATGCTGAATTATTCGAGGATACCTCATTAACTGTCGATGCTTATCAACAGAAAATAGATAACGTCTTTTTTTGGTCTCCCGTTCTTTCCAACCCGGAGCAAGGTTATGAAGGGGGCCAATCAGCTGTGTTATCAGAGAAGGATGGATTCCGGACAGTCTTCACCAGCAACACAAGCGTTGGTGGCATTTACACAACCTTCATTTATGGCTTCGATTTGCTACGCGACGTTACCTCACAGCCTTTATTAGATGGTCGAATTTGGGTTCCGGAGATGGATATGAGCTCTAACGCTCTATTTTTCCAAAGTAAATGGGAACTCGCTAATGACTGGACACTAAAAGCAGGTGCACGCCGTGAAGATATCTCTGTAGAGGTGGACGATTATGAAACTCTAAAATTATGCCGGGATAGTCAAACTTGCTCTACAGCTATGTCGGTCACCGGTGGGAAAATGGACTACGCCGCAACAACTTATAATCTCGGTCTCCGTTATCGTTTATCCGATAAGTTTTCACCTTTCTTAAGCTACTCGGAAGGTTTTGAGGTGCCCGATCTTGGGTTACTTTTACGTACCGCTACCGCAAGCGATTTAACATTAATAGAAAACGAAGCTTCTGTCGTTAAGAATTATGAGCTCGGTTTTAGCGGAGAAATTGAGAGTCTCTATTACACAATGGCAGTCTACCGCAGCACTTCCGAATTAGGGAATAGAAATCAGTTTGACCCAGAAACAGGTATCTATCGCCCGGTTCGTGCTCCACAAAAAATATGGGGGTTTGAAGCCACCGGAGAATACCAGTTCTCAGAGAAGTGGAGCATCAGTTCTGCATACGGTTACACTGAGGGTAAGGACAAGAAGAACGATGTCTATTTGGGCGCTCGTCAAATTAGTGCTCCTAAGCTGACAACTTCTTTACGGTTTCAACCGTCATCCCAATTAAACTTAAGTCTGTATTGGCTACATGTCTTTGACCGTGATCGCTTTGAACCCAACGAAAACGGTTTCTATACTGGCGACCAAGGACCAATTAAAAGTTATGACGTATTAAACCTATCGGCAAACTACCGTCATAAGAACTGGGAGTTTTTTGCCGGCGTTGAAAACTTACTCAATACAGATTACTTCCCCGCTCGCTCTCAAGCTTTACGCTACGGTACTGGCTATAGTGTAAAAGGAGTGGGGGCAACACTTAATATCGGCGCCACTTATCAATTTTAATTAAATCGCCACTATAGCTTTTTAAAGCCACTCGGAAGCCGCTAGTACGCGAACTCGAGCCTATGTTAGCGGTTTTCCTATTTTTATTTATGAGTAAAGCATCAAGCGACAAACATGTTTCTACCGTTACGCTTTGCCCGATATAGGTTATCATCAGCCGCTTGTATTAGTGCCTCTCCGGTACTCTGACTCCGTATCGAAGTGGCAATACCAATACTTACTGTCACATTAATTTCTTCCATCAGTGTCCGGCTGCGTAAATTCTCCAAAATCCGGTTCGCAATATTTGCTGCCTTATCGCCATCAGTATCAGGACAAATAATCAAGAACTCTTCACCACCCCAGCGACCGACTAAATCACCCTCCCGGGTTGTCTCTTTCATTACACTGCCAATCGCCACCAATACTTTATCACCCGCAATGTGGCCATATTCATCATTAATGCGTTTGAAATGATCGACATCCAGCAACAATATCGATGTAGGTTTTAAGTCTCGCTTAGAGGAGGCCAATAAGCTCTTGAAGCTATTATCTATGTGCAGGCGGTTAAAAATGCCCGTTAAAGGATCTGTTGTTGAGGTCTTTTGCAGTTGCTCATAAGCCTCACGCCGTGAGCGTTCATAATAACGAAACAGAAAAACCTGTGCGGTTGCAACTTCCACAAAATTAAAAAGAGCACCTAAACTTAAATTTCCCGGAACACCAAGACCCAACAGTTTATACAAAAACCAGCCGCAATAAGCGAATACCAGTCCGGTCACCCATGTACCGGCGGTTGGCCCCAATAAGAAAAAGGCAAGCGGCGGTAAAATCGTAACCCACAGCAACGAATAATTTCGTCCTTCAGCCAAATGAATAAAAGCTAACAGGACGAAAATCAAGGTTAGAGTCACTATCCACCCAGCCACTTTGAAATTACCACCACGGCTAACGTAAAAGTAGATAGCAGCGGCTAAAACAAAGCCGGAAAAGTCGTATATGGCAATATCAACAGCATCAAAAAGCGTAATATTCAGCAAGCCAATTAAGCCGAAGTAAATCAGCATAATCAGCAAAACACTATAGATCAGTGACACCTGATGATACCTGGGATCATCAGTGCCAATGGTCGGATGGTATTTACGCCAATATTTCATAAGTCGCTTTTGCTGCTTTTTTCTTATGCTAGCGCGGTTTCACAGTGATTGGAACTTATGTCACTGGTTACTTATCTGGCAGCTTCCATTAAGATGGCTATAATTCCAGAAAAACCGGGCAAACTCATGAACAAAACTGCATTTGCAGCACTCGCCGAGTATATGGATCTTCTGCTCGATGCTATTTGCGTTGTTGACCAGCAGCACCGGTTTAGTTATTTAAGCCCTGGCACTCAGCGCGTATTTGGTTATACACCCGACGAAATGATGAATCGCTCAATGTTCGACTTCATTCACCCTGACGACCACCAGGCAACCATGGCTATAGCACAGAAAATAAACTCAGGTGACCAAGTGGTTCACTTCGAGAACCGTTATATACGTAAAGACGGATCTGTTGCACACATACTTTGGTCAGCTCGCTGGTCAGAGCGAGATCAAAGGCGAGTTGGCGTTGCCCGCGATATCTCTGAACAAAAGCGCCTGGAGCGCGACCGCGAAAGCTTGATTGCTCGCCTTGAGCACATGGCACTGACTGATCCCCTAACTCAATTACCTAATCGCGCTTTGTTCTACGACAGAGTCAGTACAGCCCAAAAGCGTGCCACTCGAGACGGTACAGGTTTAGGTCTTCTGTATCTGGATCTCGATAAGTTCAAGTTCATTAATGATGAGTACGGCCACGCCACAGGCGATCAACTGTTAAAAGAAGTTGCCCAACGCATGGCTTTGGCAGTCCGCGCAACGGACACTGTTGCTCGACTGGGTGGCGATGAATTCGTGGTGCTTATTGATGCCGTTCCCTCAGCAGACGAAGGTATAACGACGGTACGTGCTGTGGCAGAAAAAATCCGGCTAGCAATGCAAGCACCGTTGCGACTGCCCCATGGTGAAGAGGTCGTTACCTGCAGTATGGGTATGGCCTTGTGGCCACAGCACGGTGACACCGCAGACACCCTAATAAATCAGGCTGACGAGGCTATGTACCGAGCTAAAAGGAATGGCGGTAATCAATTAAGTGAATAGTTGATATAAAAACGCACCACCTTGGTAAGGGTGGTGCGCTGAATAAGACACGGCTATTGCCGTTTTAAAGTCTACTTCTACGAGCTTTTCGTTTCACTAATGTAGTCGTTAACAAATTGCTCAAGTATGTTAAGTGGTACTGGGCCACTGCCAAGCACTACGTCATGGAACTCGCGAATATCGAACTTGTCGCCAAGTTCTGACTTCGCTTTTTCACGCAGCTCCAGAATTTTGTTCATACCAATTTTGTAAGCCGTTGCCTGACCTGGCATAACAATATGACGCTCCACCATTTTCACGGCGTCAGACTTTGCGTTCGGTGTATTGGTTACGTAGAAATCAATACCTTCTTCACGCGTCCATTTCTTGTCATGAATACCGGTATCCACGACCAAACGCACCGCACGCCATAACTCCATTGCTAGGCGGCCAAAGTCTGAATATGGGTCTTTATATAAGCCAATTTCTTTCGGCAGCTTTTCGGTATACAGTCCCCAACCCTCGCTGTAGGCGGTGTAGCGACCGAAGCGGCGGAACTTAGGAATACCTTCAAGCTCTTGCTGAATCGCAATTTGCATATGGTGACCAGGAATACCTTCGTGGTAAGCCAGCGCTTCCACCTGATAAGTCGGCATAGCCGCCATGTCATAAAGGTTCGCGTAGTAAGTACCAGGGCGAGTACCATCCATTGATGGCTGCTGGTAGAAGGCCTTACCCGCTGACTTCTCACGGAAAGGTTCTACCGCTTTGACAATCAAATCAGCTTTAGGCTTTTTGATAAACAGCTCATCCAAACGCCCACGCATGTTATCGATGTAAGCCGTTGCTTCATCTAAGTAACGCTTGCGACCTTCTTCGGTGTTCGGGTAAACAAACTCTTCGCTATTGCGCATATGGACAAAGAACTCTTGCAGCGTTCCTTCAAATCCCACTTCTTCCATAATGCCGCGCATTTCTTCATGAATACGCTCCATTTCACTTAAACCAATTTCATGAATTTCTTCTGCGGTTAAGTCAGTCGTGGTGGTGCGCTTTAACGCATTATTGTAAAACGCTTCACCGTCCGGGAATTTCCAGGCACCGTCTTTGGTCGTAGCTTGCTCGGCAATACCTTCCACCGCGGTAATCAAACCTTCATAGGCAGGCTTAACCGACTCTAGCATGGCTTTTTCTGCAGACGCTAACAGCTCTTCACGCTGGCTCTCTTCAAGCTCAAGCTTCTCAACTTTACTGGTGAAGTCTTTCCACAAAGCACTAGGCTCACCGTCATCAAACGGCGCACCGGTAATAATGTTTTTGCTGTCGCTAATTACGTAGGGGTAAACAAATTTCGGTGCGATAATGCCTTTTTCAGCCCGCAGTTCCAGGTTCTCTGCCAACTGGTCAAACAGCCCCGGCAAGCCATTTAAACGAGCAATGTAATCTTGTGCATCGTCCAATTCGCTAATACCGTGTTGGTTAATCAACAACGAAGCAACACTGGAGTGCATGCCAAACATCTGATTAACCGGATAGTTGTGATGACGCCATTTGTAATCAGCAATCTCGTTTTCCAGTTTCTGCTTCATCAGCATCCAGCTTATTTTAGTCTGCTCATTCAGCTTTGACTCATCAATCGCCTTCACTTGCTCTAAATGCTCTTTCTGTAACGCCAGCTCTTCCTCTGCTGCCGCTTCAGAAATATCGTCCCATTTGTCCTGGTCTTCTTTAATACCAAGATAAGACTGATACATTGGGCTGCGCATGACATTTTCCATAAAAATGTCTTCAAACAGCTTATTGGCTTTTTCAGATTCAGTCTGTTCAGCATTCTGAGTAGTGTTTTCAGACGTTGCGCTTTGAGACTGAGCATTTGCCGTCGTCGCTTCTTCTTTGGAAGCGTCTGAACAAGCGGTCGTCATTAGCACCAGCGAGACAGCCAACGCAATTTTCTTATATTCAAACATGTGTATTCTCTCCTGTTGTTTCATCAACTTGATAGCGTGTACAGCACGGGATGTCAATGAAGAGACGACGGCAGGGGTAATAGCTACGCCCAAACGTCTATGCCTACAACCCGGTTAAAATGTCCGTAATAACTCGAGCAATGTTGCGAGATAACTTATTCTGCAGGAAAGTAATAAACGCGACGGATGAGACTATTATTAAACTCGTAAATCGCCAGGCTTTTCTGCGACCTCAGCTCTCCGTTCTGCCGCCAGTTTGCCTCTTCCACTGCACTGACACGGTTTCCTAATACAGTTAGGTCGGTTACTTCACTTTGACACGACGCGCAAGATTTAAAGTACTTGTCCATCGCTTCAATGAGCTCAGTCTTCCCGCTAGTTTCAACCGCTATTCTGTCACCATTAACCGACAGCCATTGAATATCATCGGTCACGTATTGTGACATTAGCTCCGCACTGTGCGCATTAAATGCGGCGACGAATGCCTTAATTTGCTCAGAGCGCTCGGAAGCCGCCAGGCTGTGAGTCGATAAGAAAAGGCAAAAGAACATAAAACAGTAAGCTAAATGGCGCATGGTCAATCCTTATTCAGTTACTGCAGTGTGTGTTCCCGGCACGCCTCAATTTGTGCAGCCGGCAAGGGCTCACCTATGACAGGTTCAAGTGCGAACTGCACCTTTGGAATCAACGCCTGAAACTCGGTAAGTAATACATCCTTGCTTACGCTCTCGTTAAACACAAGCGTCACCTTCAAACTTTGCGGAAAGTGCTGATAGTTCACTTCATGCGTGAGCCAAATAAAGCCTTCATGTTCAAACTTCGCCACTTCGCACACCTGAGTCAGCTCGCGGATTATCTCCCGTTCCAGCTTTTTGTCCGTTTTTCGCATACAAACACCTTTAATAGCTTTCTAGCCATAGGATAACCTAATAACAGCAATGTTGCCCTGCCTGGCGTTTGACCCGCCTATTTAGCTAGCTATACTCATTTTATCAGTCGTAGTAAGGGGCATTGGTATTTGTTAAACCCTGATAACTGGACGTTATTTCAAGGACTGGCGGTATTTGGGGTTTGCGCTCTGATTATAGCTATTGCCGGAACCCGCATTACACGTATTGTCGATCAGCTTGCCGATCGCACTGGTATCGGTGAAGCCGCAGCAGGCGCGGTGTTACTGGGCGGTACAACATCAATTGGCGGCTCCGTGTTATCTGTTACCGCGGCATGGAACGGTAATGCAGAACTGGCAATGAGTAATGCCCTGGGCGGCATTGCGGTACAAACCTTTTTCCTGGCGGTGGCCGATATGGTCTACCGACGCGCTAACCTTGAGCATGCAGCAGCATCGGTTCCGAACATGATGCAAAACGCACTGCTTATTGTTCTGCTTTCGCTTATTCTCATGACTCCGCTTTTGCCTAATGTCACCGTCTGGGGGTTACACCCTGTCACGCCCATACTGTTTCTTGTCTATATTTACGGTATTCACCTTGTCCACCGGGCGCACGATGCGCCTATGTGGGCTCCGACAAAAACTCGTGAAACGCGTGAAGATAAGCCGGATGACATAAAGCTTATGCCGTCAATGGTAAGGCTTACGAGTGAGTTTTTTGTGCTGTTTGTCGTGCTCGGTTTTGCTGGTTACATGCTGGAGCCTTCAGCAACTGTCATTGCCACAGAGACCGGACTGACCCAAACCATAGTAGGCGTTATGCTAACCGCTATTAGCACATCAATTCCCGAACTGGTCACTTCCGTCGCAGCCGTTCGGCGTGGCGCATTAACCCTGGCCGTAGGCGGCATTATCGGTGGTAATGCCTTTGATACCTTATTTACCGCCGCATCGGATATTGCCTACCGCGACGGATCGATTTATCACACCATGACCGACGGTACCTTGTTCTGGGTCTGCCTGACGCTGTTAATGTCAGCCATTCTGATCATGGGGCTCATTCGGCGTGAGCGTGAAGGCCCCGGCCGTATTGGTTTGGAAAGCGTACTTATTACCGTGCTGTACCTTGGTGGGGTGTGGTTGTTGTTACGTTAGATTAAAACCTTATAACGCGTACTTCGCCCCCCACCTTGTGTTTTATAAAGCAGCCCCTGTGCAACCATATCCGCCAAATGTCGCGTCGCCGTTGCTTTGCTCACTTTAGCCACCGACTTATACTGCGATGCATTAATGCCGTCCGAAAAATCACCATCCAACAACCGGTTAATCACCTTTTGCTGATTTGGTTGAATATTTTTGTCCGCGTGGTGAGCCCAGAATTTTGCCTTAGCGACAACCCTGTCAATTTTTATTAGAGCGGCATCAACAGCCTCAGCAAGTGTTTGTAAAAACCAAACAAGCCATGGCGTTATATCAACCCCATGTTTCTGAGTATATTCCAGTATGTCGTAATAACCCGTACGATTTGCCAGAATCGCTTCGGACATCGCAAATAACCGAATACTTTGCCTGTCAGCCTGAGCCAGAGCTCTGTCGGTAAGCGCTCGAGTTATGCGCCCGTTCCCATCCTCAAATGGGTGTATTGTCACAAACCACAAATGGGCAATAGCGGCGCGTAACAAGGGGTCGTAGTGCGAGTCCTGCTGCGTTTCATTGTACCAATTAACAAAGCTTTCGAGCTCTGTTTCTATATTGGCTCTTGGCGGGGCTTCAAAATGAACGGTCGGCCGTGTAATAGGCCCAGAAACAATTTGCATGGGCGCTCCACCGCGTAAAACACCGGGCTCTACTCGTTGCATAAGCGATTCATGATGCTCAAACAACCATCGATGCCAGTTTAATAGCCTTTCTAATTTAATTGGCTCATCCAGGTCTGTTACTGCAGATCGCATTAAACTGGCTAACCCTTCCGACGAACCATCAGTCTTTACCGGTGATTTGTCATTGATACCAAGTTGCCGAGCTAAGGAGGAGCGCACCGCGTACACATCGACTTTTTCACTCTCTATAGCCGACGATGCAACAATATTTGCCAGGAGCGTATCCAGGCTAAACTCAGCGTTATTTTCAACCAGTGCAGATTTGCCCTTTAGTTGACCAAGACGATCGTAAACACCACGCAACAAAGGCGCCAGCTGCTGTTGCTGCCACACCATGTTCGGCCAGTCTTTGTGTTGCCAAAGCCACGCGGTCATTTCCTGATTACCTTAGTTGCTTGCGTCGTGAGCTGAATAACAAGCTTATTCGGCTCATTTAATGAGCCAAATAATAGATGTATTCGGCTCATTTTGCAAACATTGGTACTTTTGTACCTTTTATCGGCTAAAGCCAATACGGGACTAAATCTACTAAAAGACTACTTGCAATCAGATACATTACCGCACTGATTAATGCATTGATAATACGCCAGGTTCTTGGTTTATTCAGTTTGCTCGCAAGTTTTTTTGCAACAAATACCAGTGTATAGAACCAGGTTGCCGAGGCACATAAAGCTCCGGCAACGAACCACGGTCTATAGACTTGCTCAAGGCCAGCAGTAACACCGCCAACCAGAACAACAGTGTCTATATAAACGTGTGGGTTTAAAAATGTCATTGCAAAAGCCATCAATAATGCGCTTTTAAGCGATGTTCTTTTGCTTTCACTCTCTTCTATCGATAATCGACTTTCACCTTTTATCGCAGCTTTTAGCGCATTACTTCCATACCAGATTAAGAAAATAGCACCCGCTAGGCTCAGCATTTGCCCCCAGATGCTTTCAATCGAAAAGAGCGCGCCAACGCCAAATACGCCCGCACCAATAAGTAGAATATCGCCGATAAAGCAAACGGTCGCCGCTGCAAACGGATGATTATTGGTTAGCCCGGTTTTTAACAGAAATGCATTCTGGCTACCAATTGCGATAATCAACCCACCAGAAATTACGGCACCCATAACGAATACACTGACAAACTCAAACATTATCACTTCCTGCGTTGTTCTAATCGTTTAAGTCAACGATAATGGAAATCATCGCTAGTTTAATATAAAGAAACAAACAGTCAATATAATGACCGATAAAGATAAAACAGCTATTAATGAAGCTATAGCAAAACGCGTTTACACCTTTCGTAAACAATACGGAATGTCCCTTGATGAGCTGGCTAGAAGTGCCGAAATTAGCAAGGGGATGCTAGTGCAAATAGAGAAAGGGCGTGCAAACCCAAGCATAGGGATTCTATGTAAATTAGCCAATGCACTCGCTGTTTCTGTCGCAGATATCGTGGCTGTGTCAGACGATCCAAAAGTAACGATTCGGCGGCCTCAGGATATCCCGACACTCTGGAATGGTGAGCATGGAGGATCTGCTCGCCTGCTTGCAGGTTCAAAGGGCGCTATCATGATTGAGTTATGGCGATGGTCTATGTTTCCCAAAGAACAGTTTGTATCTGAAGCGCACTCTAAAGGAACCATTGAACTCATTCACGTTGAGGAGGGTTGTTTAGACGTTTTGGTGAATGAAGAAACTTATACTTTATCGGCAGGTGACTCAATGACCGCCGAAATGGACGTTGCTCACACATACCAGAACAGCACTAGCGAACCGGTTCACTTCACTATGACGGTTTATGAAAAGTCTCGGTAGGCGTTTCATAACAACAGTGGCGTCAGGGGAAAGTGAACATCGTAGACGAAGCGCAGGCTATCACCTTCCTCTATGTCGCCCCGCAACACGGCACTCGCAAGGCGCGTCTCGATCAGGGATCGGATCTGGCGACGAAGTTCGCGCGCCCCAAACTCCGGCCGGTAGCCGACATCCGCCAAGTGGTCGATGAGTGAGTTGTCGAACTCCACCGTCAAGCCCTGCCCGTGCGCGATACGCTTCACGCGTTCGAGCTGCAGGCCTACGATGTCACGGATCTGTTTGCGGTCGAGCGCGTGGAACACGATGATCTCATCAATGCGGTTGATGAACTCCGGGCGGAGATAGCGACGAAGCACGTTCAACAGCTCCGACTTCAATTCCGCGTCGTCCTTGCGCTTGTCCTCCTCTCTGGGCTTAGATAGCTAAGAGTACTTAAGGAATGCGCCTTACCGTAATCTCAGGTGAGCTTCGCTTTTACATGTATGCGCGTCTAATATTCTTGGCACCTTGAACTCCGAACAGAAAACAAGGTACCTATTGAGACACCCAACCGGCCAAGAGAATTGTCGTCAACTGGTCATCCTAATTGTCGCCGAACATCCCCCCGGCAATCGA